>Ga0182021_10007276_pt1 | contig 13105 bp, 13 predicted proteins | sample 612E3MmetaG_FD_120493 | JGI IMG/M metagenome (GOLD analysis project Ga0182021, IMG submission 120493) | Permafrost microbial communities from Stordalen Mire, Sweden - 612E3M metaG (Illumina Assembly) | ecosystem: Environmental > Terrestrial > Soil > Wetlands > Permafrost | place: Sweden... | reverse complement strand
GTTGGGTCGGGACGCCTGGGGCAGCCGCCTCGCTGGCTCGCTCACCGTCGTCCGGCATCGGCCCGGTCACAGAGCGGAGCCCGACCCGAAATCGACATTAGCGAACGCCGCTTATCTGGGACTTATCCGCGGCTTATCTCCGATAGGCCCCATTGCGGATGGCGACACGTGCAGCCCGGTTTTAGACTGTGCCCTACGACCGCTCGCCATTGGTGGGCCGGTCCCGTAGGCTCCCGTCGTCCTCCCCCTCGGATGCCGGGAGCCTCTTCCATTCCGCCCCTAGACCCCGATAGCTTGGGCGACCTCGCGCCAAGTCAGGTCCTCCTGACCCTCGAGTCGGCGCAAGTAGACGCTCGTAACCGCGAGGCTCGAGTGGTCCAAGAACTGGCTGACCGACTCGATCGACTCGCCAGCATCCCTCCGGAGCTTTGCCGCGGTATGGCGCAAGACATGGATGCCGGTCGGCGCCATGCCAGCCGCCGCCAGGTACCGACGGAAGCGAGCGTAGAACGTCCCACTCGTGACTCCCTCGGGTCGAGCGGCAGCCTGCCAGAGCGACTCGGCAGGAGCCATGGTCGCCAGCTCCTTGCCGGCGTCGGCCAGGGTCGCGCAGATGGCCTCGTAGGCAGGTCGGGGTAGTTCTCGTCGTCCTCTCTTGCCGCCCTTGCCGCGATAGGCGTAGAAGACCGTTTCGCCCTCGGGGCTCAGGTCGCCTGCGCGCAGGCCGATCACCTCGGCCCGACGCCGCCCGGTGAGGACGAGGGTCAGCAGGATCGCCCGGTCCCGCCGGCCGGCGACGGTGTCAGGGACGACCACCAGCAATCGCCGGACTTCGTCGGCGCTGTATCCCCGAGCGACTGACTGGACCGCTCTGGGCCGCTCGACGGCATCGCAGGGGTTGGAGACGACCAAGCCCATCCGGATCAGGAAGCGGTAGAAGGAGGACAGACACGCGATCCTGGCACCGACCGTGGTCGCCGAAGGAGTCCGGCCTGACTTGCCGATGCCGTGGACCCAGGCCAGCACATCAGCTGGCTTGACTCGGTCGGGTGTCTTGCTGCGCTCAGCGAAGAAGGGCCAGAGCATCCGGCTGTATGACTCGACGGTCCGCTTCGATCCCGAGCGGTTGCCCTTCTCTATCAAGAAGGCGTAGAGGGCCTGGTCCCAGGCGGAGGGGTCTCCGCTGGTCAGGGCGGGGAGGGGTTGAGCGGTCATCGTGGGCGCCTCGGGTGCGGGATGGACGCCCACATCCATCACTCAGGCGCGCTCGGATAGCAACGCTATGACCAAATGGCGCTGGGCCCCAGATCCGGATCGGCCGACGGGCTTGAGACGCTCTAGCAACAACACCCTGCGCGAAGTAGGGCTAGGGACGTGTGAGCAATGTGCTGCCGAGCCTACATAGGTCGCCGCCCATACGGCGCCTCCGCCACTGCTACGGCTGACGCCCCTCGCGTATCGTGGGGTAGTGGAGTACCGGGAGGAGTTCGGCGCGCATCCGCGTCGTGTCGCTGTAGTAGGAAACCCGACCGATGTCGAGGAAGTCGCGAGTGAGGGGCGAGGTTGAGCCGGTCAGCTTGGACCACAGCCGGGCACGCCCGGGCGTGCCCGGGCCACACCGTAGATGACCGGCAGCGTCATCCTCCAGGGCCGCGGGCACCCCGACTGATCGCAGGCCAGATCGAGCGTCTCCGGCAGCGTCACCCTGCTCTCGTCGCCGACGTGATAGATGCCGCTCGCGGAGCCGCTTGCGATGGCGGCCGCGGTAGCGGAAGGGAGTGAGCGGAGATGCCGTTGCCGGTCGCCGCCTGGCGCCTCTCCCCGCGCACATTGACGGCGGCAGTCGCAGTTAGGTCGAGCGGCCGGGTCTAGCCCGTGGGGCCTGCGACGATGATCGGCGGCACTGACGGTGTGGCCGTTGGGCCCGGAGGGTCGATATTGCCCGGATACTCTCCCGTGACTGGGGGCGGGGCGGCTCCGTCCGCGGGCAATACGTAGTACTCGGGCGGCTTCGCGTACCAGCAGAACTGGACGCTGAAGTGCGAGAAGAAGTCGGCCCTTCCAAGCAGGGTGACGTCGAGTACCCCCGGCTCAGCCACGAGGACATCACCAACGACTGCCCAATCGTGGTATCCGATCGTCAGACCCTGAAGACAATGGCAGTCGAAGCTGCTGCCGACTCCGGTGGCTTTGTGGACGAACGGAAGGTCCTCGAAGGGGTGGCCTAGGTCCCTTGCGACCTCCGCCGGTATGGTCGTGTCATCAGCGCCGGAATCGAAGATCGCCAAGCGCCTTATCGGCTCGCCTCCGTTGAGGCTGAAAGCGACCCCCACGCGCGGCGTATACCCGAGAAGTCTCCTCTGCTTGTCATAGACGGGCACAGCCAGCTCGCGTACCACCCCCGTCCCGCCTCAGTAGAGGCAGACGGACGAGTCGGGGATCCGGAAGAGGAGCGGCTCTGTGACGTGCTTCTTGCGGGCAATCCGCAGCGCCACGGACGGGTCTGGATCCACTGCCAGAACTCGCAGTCCCTGCACCGCCGCCCACTGGCCCGGGTAGCGAAGCAGCTCGTGCATGACCTGAGGATCAAGCTCCTCGGTCTCATGCCCCTCCGGCCGCCGCCTCGCCACAAGAACCGACATCCCAAATGCTCCTTCAATGCGCTACAGGGTTATCTGCTCTGTAGGCTCAATCAACAATGGGACCATGGTCCCAATCCGTTGCGATCCCGCACCTATTCTACGGTTAGCAGTCTGCCACGGATCAATGGATCTTGATAGGCGAAAACGCCCCCAATATCGAATCGTCCCGACAGTAGAACCCGTTCTCCGTCAAAGGTGGCCGTCCGGTGTCGCCGCCGGCTCGGTCGCTCCGGAACCCCGGCGCTCCCGGACTGCGTCCCGAGTGACCTCGATCAGAGTCGGCGGTGCGTTGAGATCCTCAAGGAGGTCGATCGATTCCTCAATCGGCTCCCCCCGCTCCTCGAAGTCACGGCGGAGGTAGTAGACGTGAGTCGCGGACTGCTTGTTACCTTGATCTGGCACGTTCATCGCCGGTTTCCCTCCGCGCACTGCTGGAATCGCTCTCTTACTCTGCCGATTCCTTGGGCAATACTCCATGAAGCGTCTATGGCTTCGCTGAATCCGTACAGAGCCGGGTCAGTGCTATCGACACAGACGAACCCCACCAGCCGACCACCTTCGGTTAGGGGCCACGTCGCAATCGCTGCATATCGCCGGGTCTTGCAAAAGGCCTCCCAGCCGAGATTATAGCGCCGATCTCCACTTAATTGCTCAAATGGCTCCTTTCCCATGGGCTGCAGATGTGCAAGCGAGGCGACGAAGGGCTCTCCTTCGAGCCAGCACTTTCCGACGACACCTACGCCTCTTTCGAACGTGATCCCGGACGGTCCGGTCGCCGGCTCGGGGACGTGCATCACCCGCTTGAGGTGCTGCTCCTCGTCTTCCCCTGGTACGGCCCAGACCGAGCAGCTCAGCGTCTTCATGAGCAGGCCGGTCTTGTCATTGACGCCAATGAGCAGCAGCAAGGCTGCCTGCTCAAGGAGCTTCGTGCTCTCGAGAGCGGCGTTTCGCTGCTCCGCTCGATAGATCCACACGGCCGACCCCCCGTTAACCACGGCGGCAAGAAGGATCAAGATCTCGCTGCCCCACGCCCAGAAACCTGCACTCGGCCAATCGAGATGCTCGGCTAGGTCCCCGACAGGGATCACAACGATCGCGAAGGCCAGCAGACTGAGCCAAAGCGGAGGATGCCAGCGAGGCCGCCAGCGCACCAGCTTCTCTATGCCCAGGCCAGGAAGCCTAAACGCCCTCCTGGCTGCCACCGGCTCTTCGGGCCCTTCGCTTGATGACACCCCTGTTACCCCCGCGCGTGCAGCCGTGAACGACGGGAGTCTACGCGCAGCCTCGGCGTGCCGTTGGGCCAATCCGCCGACTTCGTGCGATGCCACACAACCTGTAACGGCCGCTCGTCACGATCGCCGTCCGAAGGTCCGGCGGCGGACCAAGGTGATCGGCCGGTTCCCCGGCGAGACGAGCTGTCTCACCCTCGCCTGGGCGGTCATGGACCTCGGCTTCGCCGGTGCTCGTGGCTTGCGAACGTGGTCATGTGTCGGCCGCCGGGCAATCGACCGCCAGCCCGAAACGAGAACAAGTGTTGCTCGACGTTCCTCGGGGATCAGATCGCCCTCGTGAAGCCCAGAGCGATCCTCGCTCTACCGCGACCCGCCACTTGCTCGGACCGGGGAGCCTGATGAGTCGCCTGGACGCCCGGTCCAGGATTGGCCAAGCAGCGGTCGTGCCGACGTATCACCCGGCAGGTCTGAATCGGGAGAAGAGAAGGCTGGAGCAGATCCGCAAGGACTTCGAGGCGGCGCGCACGGCCCGAGAGCTCGGCCGAGGAAGCCACGGCGATCTGGCCCATGTCTCGGACCTGGGAACCCAGACCTGTTACCGCTTCCTTGATCGCCAGGACCACAAGCTGGGCGTCCGAGGTGGCCTTCGGCACTTCGATCGTGGTGGCCTCAGCGCTCGGTTCCGGGGCGGTCTGCGTGCTGGTTGGTCAGCCATCGACATCCGCCTCGGCGCATGTTCTAAACGAATACGAGGATAGTGGCCCGGGCCTAATGCTGGCCAGTTCGAGCGGCCCGCGTCGTCGGCTAGTTCTGTCGAGCCTCCAGCATCGTCCTCAGCCGGTCGACCGCCGAACGGAAACTGAAGTCCACAACCACGAGGCCGGGCGGGTCGCTGGTTGTGAAGGTCCCCGAGAGCGAGGCCGCGAACAATACAAACACCGCGGCCTCGTCCCCTCCGTCCATGAGTTCCACCGTCAACATCGCCTCGGGAAAGCCGCGGCGCGCTAGCCCAACGAGATCGGCCGCCAGCTCACGATCCTCCTGGGGCAGCCGCGCCTCCAAGCCCCGCTCAGGGTGCTCGTGGTAATCGGGAAGCACGAGTTCCTCCCAAACCTTGACCCATTCCTTCGACTGTTGGTTCATCTTTGCCGCCTCCTTGGGTGCCAGCGGGCGGACTCTATGCCCTCCGACACGGGCGAGGGTGGCACCTGCGCGACACGGTTGCAAGCGAGCGAGTAGCAGCGCCGGGCGAGGGATTATCTAGACATTGGCGCGTGACGGCCGTCGCCCCACTGGCCATATTGCACCACGATGTTCGCATCGTGAATGCTGGCGAGGCGACCCTAGCAATCATGGCATACGTGGAACTCCGCCTTGATCTAGTCTCGTGACAGCGGCAAGAGACGTGGTAGGCCGCTCACCGCAAGACACTACCCAAGGGGGAAGCCAGATGTCGGTCGACATCGCGGCACTAACTGCTGACCTGCAGGCCCAAGCGGCCGCTTCAGCCAATGAAACCGATCTCCGCATCCGGATCGAGCCCCTTATCGACATGGCTCGTGTTGGCCTGGGAGTAGCGACCGACCCGGAACGAGAGAAGACCCTAGACGCCAGGAACAGCGTTGTTACGCTCCGAGGCCGAGCTGACACGATGTACGGCGCCCTAGTGATTGAGTACGAGCCGCCAGGCGGCCTATCTACCGCCGGCGGCCTTGCCCACGCGGCCAAGCAGGCCCGGGAGTACATGCTGCTGTCGGCCTCTGTCTCGAGGCCCCACGAGCTTGACGCTCTGCGGCGTCACGCGGGCATCGTCTTCGACGGACGGCAGATCGGTTTCCTGCGGGCCACTGGACCCTTGGGAGCGGGCCCACTCCTGGGCCAACTCGAAGTCCTGATTCCGCTGGAGGGGCCATATCCACTGAACACGGGCTCGGTCAGCCAACTCCTGCTGTACCTACGGGCGCTCGGGAGGAAACGACTTGACGGACGATCCCTAGCCGACGCGTTTGGTCCCGAAGCGGCTGGCTCACCGCTGGCCTGTGACTTCGTCACCCACCTACTTTCTCGTCTCGCAGACCCAGCGGCTCCACCGAAGGCCCAGCTGCTCTACGCCGAGTGGATACGCTCCTTCGGCGCGGTGTATGAGCAGGACACCACCAAAGCACGTCGGGATGCGGGGCTCCTGGCAAAGCTGTACGGCGTTCCACCAAGTACGGGCCTGCCGAGGCTCCTGTTCACGGTGCAGACGTACTACGCCCTGCTCATGAAGCTGCTTGCAGTCGAAGTGTTGTCGCTCCAGGCGGGATCACTGATTTCATCTGAGGCCTCCAAGATCGCCAACGCCGGGCCCTCAGATCGCGCTCGAATCCTTGCCGACCTCGAGGCAGGCCGGCTGTTCGCCGCCCACGGGATTGAGAACTTCCTGGAAGCGGACTACTTCGGGTGGTACCTGGAAACCTGGGACTCCAACACCGCGGAGCTCGTGCAGCGCCTGGCCGAGGGACTCACGCAATTCGAGCCGGCCACGAGCACTCTGGACCCTGAGTCCGTTCGCGATCTCCTCAAGGAGCTCTACCAGTACCTCGTTCCCAAGAAAGTCCGCCACGACCTGGGCGAGTACTACACGCCAGATTGGCTCGCCGACTACACGCTGGACCAGGCCGGGTATGACGGCGACCTCACTGCGCGGTTCCTCGATCCAGCCTGCGGTAGCGGCACGTTCTTAGTGCGGGCGATCACCCGAATTCGCAAGCGCGCGGTCGCAAACCTCGCGACCGACGAGGAAACCGCCAGGGCCATCCTGAGAAACGTCGTCGGCTTCGACCTGAACCCTGTCGCAGTCCTCGCCGCCCGGACCAACTACCTGCTAGCCCTGGGGCCCCTTCTGAGGAAGGCGACGCCGCTGAGTCTGCCTGTCTTCATCGCCGATTCGCTGCTCGCTCCGCTCCCGTACAGTCGACTCGTCGCAAGTTCGATCACCACGGCGACGAGCGACCACCTTGTCCGGGGAAGCTCGGAGGGCGACTTCAAGTACCCCATCGACCTCGCCGACGCCGAGGGCCTGCGCCTGGTGACCGAGGAGCTGGAGCTGGGCATCGCATCGAAGATCGAGCCGGCTGAGTTCGTGGCACGCGTTGAGCGTCGACGACAGACGGCAAGCGCCTCCACCCGCCGTCTTCTCGAACAGCTGTTCCGCAAGGTCCAGAAGCTGGACGAGCAGGGCAAGAACCAGATCTGGGCTCGCCTGCTTCGCAACGCCTTCGCCCCAGCCCTCGTCGGGAGATTCGACTACGTCGTCGGTAACCCGCCATGGGTCAACTGGGAGTCCGTTTCCGATGAGTATCGGAAGGTGACCCGTCGGCTGTGGGAGATCCACGGCCTGTTCACACTGACCGGCTTCAATACCATCCTGGGCGGTTCGAAGCGGGACATCGCGATGCTCTTCTGGTACTGCTGCGCCGATTACTACCTCGCGGACGGCGGCACCATCGCGTTTCTATTCCCTCAGACCACCTTCCAGAACTCCCCGGCCGCGGATGGCTTCCGTCGTTTCATGCTCAGCGACACAACGCCAATCGGTCCCACTGCCGCTGCAGATCTGGTTGCCATTCAGCCCTTTGAAGGGGCGTCCAACTGGAGTGGGCTACTCATCGGGGAACGCGGCCACACCCCAAAGTACCCGATCCCGTACACGCTCTGGACCCGCCGGGGCGGGGCTATCCCCCGAGACGCTGAACTGGCCGACGCGTTGGCGGCATCCCATCAGCACGAGCTTCTGGCCGCGCCGTGTAATTCGAAAGACCCGACTTCGCCATGGGTCATCGGGACCGTCGAGTCGATAGCCGGCGCTCAGAGGATGACGGGCAAGAGCCCGTATGAGCCGCGTGCGGGAATCACAACGTGGGCCGATGGCATCTACTACGGCTTCATCGGCCCGAGGCTTGCTGACGGCCGGATCACCTTCGTCAACGATGCGGCACGTGCGAAAGGGAAGCATCCGCCCGAGCGACCGATGGCTATCGAGCCTGACTTCATCTTCCCATTCATCGATTGGCGGGACGTCAAGCCGTTTTCGGCGACGCCCCGTGCTCACATCCTCGTGCCACAGGACCCGGTCACGAGGCGCGGCTACACCGAGTCGATGTTGAAGGTCACTCACCCGCGGACGTACGACTATCTGTCCCAGTTCCGCGCCGACTTGGAGAAACGCAGCGGCTTCCGGCGGTACTTCGCTCGGAAGAAGGGCCGGACTTCTGATGCGTTCTACTCCGTCTTCAACTTCGGAAACGACAACCTCGCGCCAGCCCGGGTCGTCTGGGCGACGATGGGGAGCGGGTTCAGGGCCGCCGTCGTCGAGACAGTCGACGACCCGCTCCTGGGCAAGCGCCCACCTCAGGTGAAGAACACGGTCATCTTCGCCCCGACGGAGACGCCCGATGAAGCGCATTACCTGTGCGCCCTGCTGAACAGTAGCCCTCTCAACTACTTGGCAACCTACAGCAGCGTCCGGGGCGGCAAGAGCTTCGGGAGCGGCGGCTTCTTTGAACGAATCCGGATTAGCAAGTTCCGCCCAAACGATGCGGCGCACCGCGCCTTGGCAGACGGTTCAAGGCAAGCCCATCTTGCTGTTGGGTCCGCTGATCCGGTCGCTCTGGCCAGCGCGGTTACCGACATCGACAATGCGGCTGGGACGTACTGGGGTCTGTCATCGACGGAGCTTGCCGACATGCGCATGCTCATCGGCCACCTTCGATCGTCGGCATCTGAAGACGCGGTGGAGGACGAGGACCTAAACGAGGGGTAGCACGATGAGCAGATCGTCGGGAGCCAGAACGCATAGACCCATGAACGACTCTTCCGGATAGCACGGAGGGAAACGGATTCGATGGCGAATAGCCGGACTGTTCGAGATTTCCAGATCCCGTTCGTTGTCGCTCCTCTGGCCGACGCGTGGGCTTTCGCGAACGCCTTTAGCCTTGTGTTCGTCGAGCCGGATGGGAGCAGGCATTACCGACGCTCACGGGCAATGGGGGGCGCCTGGTGTTGTGTGGTCCGCCAGCTCGGACCGAACGTTCGCATTGAAACCTGGATCTACACAGCGTGGTTCAACCGAATCCCCTTTGTCATCCCAGCGGAACTGTCGCTTGAATCGGGCCATTTCGTGGGCGTTCATCCAAGAATGGGGTGCCGCAACGCCGTGAACCAGCTTCTCGCCCAGCTGCGTCAGCAGCCGATCCAGTAGGGAAGCTCGCGGCGAAGCGCTCCGGGCAGGTACGACAATGTCGCGCTTTGCCCCAGGGCGGCCTGGCCGGTGATCACGATCCTGCGATCGTGTTTGGACTGTGGTGCGGCTCTGCTCTGCCGTGAACTCCCAGAGCATGTCATGCGGTTTGGGATCAGGGCAGGCGAACCCCGTCGGTACGTTCGGCACTGTCAGCCCGCTGCAAACAACGGCTATCCTCGCGGCAACGGAGAAGTCCCAGCGGTGGTAGCCAGCTGGCTGCGACGCGAAGAGGAGGGCGTGCGGTGTCCGTGAGGAGTCGGGCTGTAGCACTGGCGGCGGCCGGTCTACGTCCGTTTTCGCGGGTGCGAGTCCACCCTGTACAGAGACCGACATGGTCGCGACCGGCTTGGTTGCTGCTGCCGGCTGGGCTTCTCGTCGCAGGGGGGCTAAGTCTCAGTGGCCCGGTCCCGGTCGCAGCTTCGAATCCCGATTACTCATGCGGCACCAGATATGGGGCGATCATCGTTCCGGCGTCCGACTGGGCGGGCCAGCTCTGGAACATCAGCCAGGACGGAGCGACCTACGATGTCTACAGCAACTTCAGAGACGGAAGCTGTGACCGCCTGCCGTACAACGCCGGCCTACCTGGTGGTGACGAGGTTGGGACATGGGGTACGAAGTTCCAGTGTGCCGAGCTGGCCATGCGGGCGGCGGATGCGGAGTGGGGGATCGCCGGCCAGCAAGCCTGGTTGGCCAAAGCCTGGGATGGCAATGCGTCCGGAATGTGGACAACGGGACCGCGGTTGGGGCTTACTCAAGTTCTGAACAGCAACAACGCGGGATTGTTGCCGTCTGAAGGTCGATGAGTCTACGACGATTGTCTACCACACGCCATGGAAACTCGACCCAGGCGATCTCAATAACCCTCCCAGATGGATCCCGTACCTGACCCTGGCGGCGTTGCTCGCAGGAGCCGTGCTGCTGTCCCCTGCCGGTGCATGACGAAAGCGGAGCCCAGCAATGATTAGACGAATAGTTGTCATCTCAGTGGTCGTGGCGTCAATCGCCACGGCTTGTACTGCGCAGAAGCCGGGCCCAACGAGCCCAACATCTACGCTCGGGCTGTCCGGCTCCAGCCAACCTGACTGCGTCACCCTGCCCGCCGGCGTGACGGGGATCTCTTGGGGCGCCGATGGGTCCACGCTGGCCGTGTTGATGGATTTCTCTGCACCCGCAGGCGGCTACTCAAACGTCGATCTGGTGAGTTGGCCATCGCCGACGGTGCGACAACAGTATCGGCCAGGCTATCCGCTCGGTCCGACCGTGCCCGCCTACGATGGCAGTTCGCTCTACTGGTTCGGGAGGCATAACGACGTGAACGGCTTCTGGCGCCTTTCAGCGTCAGGCGACTCTACGCTCATCGGCTCTGCCCCCGATGAGCCCGTTGACATGGCTGTCGCAACCTCCCAAGGCTTCGTCTGGAGCTCGTTTTCCGACATACAGTCGTTGACTTTGGCGGTGCGGAAGATGGATTGGGCGGGGACGACGCAGACGATCGTCCCGTCGCGTCTTCCGGTGCTCCAAACATGGATCGATGGACAGGGCCAATGGATCGTCTTGTCCAGCAAGACGGATTCGGGCGGGCAGCTCTTCGAGGTTCTCCACGGCGTCGATGTCCTGACGGTAAGATCGCCCGTTGTCGCAAGACTCGTGGGCATGTCCCCAGACCGCACGGCTGTGATCTATCGTCCGGAGTCGGACCTCAAGGATCACGGAACCAGCATCGAGCTCCACCGAGTAGCGCTCGTCGGCGGGTCGGACAACATTGTCAGGGTGCCCCTTCCCTTCGGGTTGGGAGCTTCCCCAGTAGTCCTCTCGTCTACAGGCGTCCTCGCCTACGGCGACCAGGCCGGGTTCAGCCATCGACTCTGCTTTGCGGTGCCCGATCTCGTTCAGGGGAAGTGATCGTGTTGGCGACGTGCGCTGGTCCGGTAATGCCACTCGCCGGACTCCGGTCGCGAGCGGTTGGAAGGCTATCGGCCTTCCAGGGGCGACACGCAATGGGGAAGGCTCGTGGGGTCGGCATGCGCATCTGGGCGAAGGCGCGTCCGACAGGCCGACTCGGGCCGCGTCTCTACTTGGGGATACTGCTCGCCATCGTGCTCGCGGGTTGTTCGGGTTTGGAGGGCGCGAACCAGTCGCTAGTTACGACTCCGAAGGCGAGCCCCTTTTCTCCAGCGTCGGCGGCTGCGTTGACCTATCCGGTGATGCCGAGTCCTTCGACAAGGACAGCTGGGGCATCCCCTTCGTTCGACTCGCAATGTGACACCCCCTATGAAGAAACCATCGATGCGATCTGGGTGTGCTGGGGGGTGCCCCAGCACTCGGGCGGCGGGCAGTCGATGACCACTGGGCTCGCTGTTGCGTTCAAGAACCTGAGGGCCGACGCGGGTGCCATCGTCACGCCGGCGTACACCCTGTTTGGCCCCGGAAACACCAGCGTGACGACGACGACCGGTTCTCTGTTCGGCAGCGAGGAAGGCCTATTCATCCCGGCGGGAGGTCAGTATTGGGACTATCTCAACGTGCCAAAGGAGACCCAGACCGCCAGGGTCGATCTCCATGTCCGCTGGCTGCCGGCCGAAGTGGTCTCGTCCTTCGTGAGCCCGGCGTACGATCTTTCCTGTGCCACCGAAGCCCCGTTTCGGGGTTGCTCGTGGGTGAACAACAACCGTTATCCCGTCCGCATCCGTCAGCAAGTCTGGCTCCTGTTGGGGGACCGCACTGTCGCCCAGGTCTTGACCGAGGGTGATGAAGTCGTCCTTCCTGCCGTGTCCACGACCTTCATCCCGTGGCCGAAGGCTCGGGCTGACGACGTGTCGAATTGGCTGGCTTCAGACCCCGCCAATTCGATCCTGCCGTCGCTCAGATATAGTCTCGACCAACCCAATTTCCCGGCACCTTAGTCTGGCGTCGAAGGCGGCGCGCGATTTGTCAGTACTTTTGTGGTGGAATGGGCCCAGAGGCGGGGATATTCAGGTGAGCGACCTCTTCGATCCTGAGTGGAAGCAGGTATGGCTCGATGCGAACTTCCAGCGATGACCGAAGACATCGATCTGACGAGACATAGACTCTTGATAGAGGCTTGTCTTCGGCACCGTGTTCGCTTCTTCTGGCGGTCTCCTGGCACGCTCCTGATCGATGGCCGCGGTATCCGCGCCGTGATCGACGATTTGCAGTCGACGGGCCAGGTCGTCATCGGACTCGAGGGGTTCGAATTGGAGAGCACCATCATCCATCCGCGCATCGACCTGATCTTCGATGCGTTAGTCGTTCCGATTTGGGACCGGCAGAGATCCTCGACGAATGGCCGCGTGAGGTCTGGATTGACGTGACCTTGGAGAAACTGTGACCCAACGGGGAGCGCCACCTGCCCAGCCATCGCGGTCGCCACACCTGCCGGCCCAATAGCCAACGCCCCGCTCCGCGTCAGCGACTCCGTCGAAGCCTTTGATCCTGGGACTGGTGAGACCGGCCCGCGTCAAGAATCTTGGACACTTTCTGGCTCAGATAGGTTCGTTGCGCCGCTTGATTCGGTCATGTCGATGGGGGCTCGTCGCGACTGGCTACCCGTCGCCTGCCCTCACCCTACGGCAGCGCCGGCAACCCGAGCTCATCGGTCCTGACCGGAGTGGCGCCAGGGGGGCCCGGGATCGTCGGCAGAGCCGGGGTCGCAAGGCCGGGCATCGTGGGCAGGGCGAGAGTCGGTGACGGGGATGGAGACGCCAGCTCGGGTAGAGGGTTATCCGAGCGGGTGATGGTGGCCGCTATGCGCTCATCGTGATACCAGGCATCGAAGCCATCGAGCGAGAGTCGAGCTAGCGTTCGAGCAGAGGGTATGCCGCTCGAACGGGAGTCCACGATGGCACAGGCGAGCTTGCCATCGAGAACGAACGGACCCGACAGAGTCCCGATGGGTGTATCGAAGAGAGCGGCGCGAACGTCCT
>Ga0182021_10007275_pt1 | contig 13107 bp, 12 predicted proteins | sample 612E3MmetaG_FD_120493 | JGI IMG/M metagenome (GOLD analysis project Ga0182021, IMG submission 120493) | Permafrost microbial communities from Stordalen Mire, Sweden - 612E3M metaG (Illumina Assembly) | ecosystem: Environmental > Terrestrial > Soil > Wetlands > Permafrost | place: Sweden... | reverse complement strand
GCGCTCGAAATAGGCCCGGCGCGACCGGCCGGTGATTTGCGCGTCGATCTCCACCACGGCATCGAGGTCCTGCGCGGTGAGCCGCCGCAATTTGACGCCCGAAAGAGGGCCTGCCTGTGCGCGTTCCGCCATGATCTTCTCCTTGTTTAGCCGGCCGCGTAGCCGCCGAACAGCTCGCGGTCCGTGTCCTCGTCGAGCAGGTTGTCGAGCAATGGCAGCAGGGCGCCGTCTTCCTTCTGCGCATGCGAACCGAGGCGTTCGCTGAACTCGAGCGCCAGGGTTTTCATTGCCTGCCATTGCTGCGCCTGCAATCCTGAGGCTAGCGCCTGGCGCAGCAGCCCGGCGAGCGGCTGAGCCACGGCGCGGATGGTGACATGCTCTTCGTTGAGCAGCGCCGCCAGATCGCCGTCGCCCGCTTCTTCCAGCAGCGGGAACAGGTCCCGCTCCTCGAATTCGAAATGGCGCGCGACCTCGACTTCGATCGCAGTCAGCAGCGCGCGCGCGAACGCGGGCCACGCAGGATCGCCCGCCGCGGGCGGATAGGCGCCGGCACGGCCGGTGTATACGCGCTCCACGCGAGCGAGCAATTGCAGCGTCGCGACGTGCTCCTCGTATAGCCGGCGGTTGGTCTGGCGCTGGAACTCCATGTCTAGCCTGCACTCTTGGTGCGCGCACCGAAGCGGCCGTACACCTTGTGCGCATTGCCGTGGAATATCTTTTCCCGGTCCGCGGCGCTGAGCCAGTCGATCGAGTCGATATAGCGCCTGGTATCGTCATAGTGGTGCCCCGTTTCCGGGTCGATGCCGCGCACCGCCCCCACCACCTCGGAGGCGAACAGAATGTTGTCTGCGGGGATCACTTTGAGCAGCAGCTCGATACCCGGCTGGTGATACACGCAGGTGTCGAAAAACACGTTGTTCAGCAGCAACTCTTTCAACGGCGGCCGGCCCATGTCCTGCGCGAGACCGCGATAGCGGCCCCAGTGATACGGCACCGCCCCGCCGCCGTGCGGGATGATGAATTTGAGCGTCGGAAAATCCTTGAACAGGTCGGCGGTGATCAGCTGCATGAACGCCGTCGTATCGCCGTTGATGTAGTGCGCGCCCGTGGCGTGGAAATTCGGATTGCAGGAACCGCTCACGTGGATCATCGCCGGAACGTCCAGCTCGACCATTTTTTCGTACAGCGGATACCACCATTTGTCGGTCAGTGGGGGGCCGGTCCAGTAGCCGCCGGAGGGATCCGGATTCAGATTGCAGCCGATGAAGCCGAATTCCTTCACGCAGCGCTCCAGTTCCGCGATGCAGTTCGTCGGCCGCACGCCAGGGGTTTGCGGCAGCTGGCACACGCCGACGAAGTTCTTCGGATAGAGGGTGCACACCCGATGAATGAGTTCGTTGCAGGTCTGCGACCAGTATTGGCTGGTGCTCTCGTTGCCGATGTGGTGGCCCATGCCGATGGCCCGCGGCGAGAATATCGTAAGGTCCGTGCCGCGCTCGCGCTGAATTTTCAACTGGGCATTCTCGAGGCTTTCCCGGATCTGGTCGTCGCTGATGCCTAGATCCCACGCCGACGCGCTGTGCCCCGGATCGTCCTTGAGTTCGGCAATCTGGCGGTTGCGATAGTCTTCCAGCTGCTTGGGGGCGGTAGTGTAATGGCCGTGGCAATCGATGATCATGGTCAGATGGCTTCCTGGTTTCCCGTTGCGGCCCGGCGGTATGTCCGAGGCCCGGTTCTCTAGACTACTATGACTTCAGCATGTGTTCGTAATTCGCGCCCATCACCTCGGTGATCCGCTGGCCCGCGCGCAGCGCCTGCGCCATGGCAGCCTCGCGCGCGGCAATCGATTCTGCCGCCGCAAGCACCTGCTCGATGTGCTCCGGCTTGATGAAAACGACCGCGCTGCCGTCGGCGATCACGTAGTCCCCCGGATTCACGGTGACGCTGCCGATGTCGACCGGCCCGTTGGTCGCCAGTTCGACCACCCTGCCGCGGGCAGTGCGCGCCGTGCAGGCGCGCGCGAATACCGGAAAATCGCAGCTCTTCGCCTCGTCGATATCGCGCACGGGCCCGTCGGCAACGACGCCGGCGACGCCGCGCAGCTTGGCGCCAAGCGTGAGTATCCCGCCCCAGCTCCCCGCTTCGACGCCGCTTCTTTGCTCGACCACGATGACATCCCCCGGCTGGGCGGCCTCGACCGCGGTGGTGCCTAGATGCCGCGTCGGTCCGGGGGGAGGCGTGCCCACACCCAGTTTCATGGTAATCACCCTGCCGGCGATGCGGCCGGCACCTGCCAGTTGCGGCAGGCCGGATACGACGCCGGGGAGCTTCAGCTTGTCCAGCGCATCCGAGATCGCGCAGCAGTCGAGGCGCGACAGCCGTTCCACCGCCGAAGCGGCCTGTTTCAATTCGCTAGCCATAGTGTATGAGATCCCCCGCGCCGCCATCGGAATTCGCCCGGTCAGTTGAGTTTGGGCCGCAGGTCGCGCACACGCACCGCCTTGCCCATCGAGCGGGGTATTTCGCCCGGCTCCTTCACCACCACATCGGCGGTGACACCGATGATCGACTTGATGTGATGCCGCACCGATTCGCCCACCACCCTGCGCAGTTCCATCGTGGGCACGACATTCGGCACCATTTCGACCTCGACCGTCAGGTGGTCGAGAGTGCCTTTTCTCTCCACCACGAGCTGATAGTGCGGCGCGACATCCGGCAGGCCCACCAGCACTGACTCGATCTGCGACGGGTAGACGTTCACCCCGCGTATGATCAGCATATCGTCGTTGCGGCCGGTGATGCGCTTGATGCGCACGTGCGTGCGGCCGCAGGCGCAGCGCTCGGTGGACAGGCGGGTAATGTCGCGCGTGCGGTAGCGGATCATCGGCAACGCCTCCTTGGTGAGCGTGGTGATCACAAGTTCGCCCGCCTCGCCCTCCTTCACCGCCTTGCCGGAATCGGGATCGATCACCTCGAAAATGAAATGATCTTCCCAGCCGTGCAGGCCGGCCTGCGCCTCGACGCATTCGCAGGCCACGCCCGGGCCCATGATTTCCGACAGGCCGTAGATGTCCACCGCCTTCAGTCCCAGGCGCGCCTCGACCTCGCGCCGCATTCCCTCGCTCCACGGCTCGGCGCCGAATACGCCGATCTCCAGCTTGGATTTGCGCAGATCAACGCCCTCTTTCTCCGCCACTTCGGCGATCGCGAGCGCGTAGGACGGCGTCGCGCACAATACGCGCGCGCCGAAGTCGGTGATCAGCACGATCTGGCGTTCGGTGCTGCCGCCGGACATCGGCACGACCGTCGCCCCCAGCCGCTCCGCGCCGTAATGGGCGCCGAGCCCGCCGGTAAATAGGCCGTAACCATAGGCGTTGTGGATGATGTTCCCAGGCCGCGCCCCGGCGCAGGCCAGCGAGCGCGCCATCAAAGCTGCCCAGGTGTCGATGTCCTTAGCCGTGTAGCCGACCACGGTCGGCTTGCCTGTGGTTCCGGAGGACGCGTGCAGCCGCATCACTTCCGCCTGCGGACGCGCGAACAGGCCGAACGGGTAATGGTCGCGTAGATCCGTCTTGAGCGTGAACGGCAGGCGGGTAAGGTCTTCCAGGCGCTTCAGGTCGCCCGGCTCGAAACCCAGCGCCTTCATGCGCCGGCGCTGGAACGGCACGTTGTCGTAGGCGTTCTTCAGGCTCGCCTTCAGCCGGCGCAGTTGCAGCCGCGCGAGGTCCGCGCGCGGCATGGTTTCCGCGGCCGCATCGAACTTGTACGGCGCTGCCGCGCGTTTGGGTGCGGCCTTGCGCGCCGTCCCCGCCTTGGCCGCCACGCTGCGCCCGCCCTTGGTCGTATTGCCCATGTTCTATCCTCCTTGTTCGAATTGTATTCCAGTCACGGCAACCGTGGCGCCTCGCGAAACAAGACCGCGTTGCAGCGAACGCGCTTCCCGTCCGCGCGAAGGCCAAACGGGCCGGCGCAGCCCGCTAGCCTGGCTTGGCCGCCGCCTGCGCTTTCGCGAGTTTTGCCTTGAGTCTTTGCGCGGTTTTCTCGATCCCGACGACGAAGCGGTTGTGCTTGCCGCGCGCAATCTCCTCGATCACATCGCGCGCAAAAAAGTCGAATGAAACTGCGCCGCCGTTCACCTCGGTGATGGTGACGGTAATGTCCACCCACATGCCCAGCAGGGAAGCACCTACGTGATCGAGTTCCACCCTGGTGCCGACCGAATCTTTGCCCGGCTCTATGTGCTCGATCAGCAGATCGCGGCAGGCATATTCGACGTCGTACAGAAGCTTGGGTGTGGCATAAACCCGGCATTCGTCGCCCATGAAGCTGATGGTGCGATCACGGTCTATTTCGATGCGTCGGGTGGCGGTCAGTCCGGCTCTAAGCGGCTCGCTCATGGTTGGTCCTCGAGTGTGGTGTTGGTACGACGACAGCAATGCATATTCGAATCAACGGCGCCTTCTGAGGGCGTCGGCGTAAAGCCGCGCCTCGATGTAGCGCACCAGCGCCCGGGTGCCGCGCGCACTGTTGCGGAACACGCAGACGCCACTATCCATCAGGCCCGCAGCCATCGCGTCATAGAGCTTGCCGCCGTCGACGATGCCCACGATCGGCTTGTCGTTGCGCTCTACGATGGGCGGCATCAGGTGCACCGTGCTCTTCGGGTCCTTGATGTCGTAGCCCGGCCGCAGCTTGCTCTCCTCGAGTGCGCGCACGGACGGCGCGGTCGGGTCGAGCCCGACCACGACGGCGTCGATATTCGGCTCCTGGATGAACGCTTCGGTGATCTGCAGATGCGCTTCGTCGTCGGCGCCGGGATTGATGTCGATGGGATTTCTGACCTCCACCAGCGCGTCCAGCTTCTTCGCTACAAGGATCTCCTCCACGCGCTTCACCGTGCCCGGTTCCAGGGCGCCCATTTCCATGGAGAAGTTGTCCGACTCGATGGAGTCTGCCATGCCTACAGCCTCGAAACCCGCGCCGCTGATGGCGCCCAGGCGCTTGCCGCCGATTTTCTTCCGGTGCAGCGCTCCGGCAATGTAGAACAAATCGTCGAACGCGCTGAAATCCTCGGCCACGATCGCTCCCGCATGGCGCACCACCGAGTCGAACAGCGTCGGACCGCCGGCGATGGACGCGGTATGGCCCAGGACGCCGCCCACCCCGGGAGCGGTCTTGCCCGATTTGTACACCACGATCTCCTTGCCGTTCAGCACGGCTTTACGCACCGCCTTGGCGAAATCGAGTCCGTCCCGGTCCTTGAAGCCCTCGACGTAGATGCCGATGGTTTCGATTTCCGGGCGCTCGCAAAAGAAATTGAGGAAGTCGCCGTGCGTGAGGTCGGTCTGGTTGCCCAGGGCCAGCATGTAGCGCGGATCGAGCCACGGGTTCTGGCTCATGCGGGTGATCATGAACGCACCGCTCTGGCTCAACATGACGGAATTTCTTTCCGGTTTCTTCTGCGGCTTCGGCAGCCGCTCGAGGGGGATGAACCAGGAATCGTACGAGCCGGGATGGGAGACCACGCCGAGGCAGTTGGCGCCGAGAAAAATCGGGCCGCCGCCCGCCTTGGCATGGGCCGCGTTGATCCTGCCCGCCAGCGCCGCTGCCGGCTCCCTGCTTTTTTTCGTTTCGCCGAGGCTGCCCGGAATCAGCATGACCGATTCCACCGCGTCGGTCTCGATGATTTCATCCACCAGGCCGTAGACTGCATCGGCGGCGACGGCGACGATCAGCAGGTCGAGTTTTCCGGCTAGCGTCTTCAGGCTTTCGGCGCACTTGACGCCGTCGATCTCTTTCTCGCCGGGGCGGATGATGGTCATCCGCGCCTTGCTGTAGCCGCTGCCCATCAGGTTGCGCAGGATGATCCGGCCGAAATTCATGCTGGTGGCGGATACGCCGATGATGCCGATCGAGTCCGGATGGATGAGCTTGTCGATCTTGTGTATCGGTCGGCCGAGGCGCCCGGCAGGCGGCGCGCCAAACTCGCAGCGGGCGGCCCGGACCGACAACTCGGCGCCCACGTGCACCGGGTCGAGTTCCAGCGCCCGGAGCACCAATGACGCCGCGGGATTGCCAGGCGAATGGCAGCTTGCCAGTGCGAGCAGCCGTTCGAAACAGGCCTTGAGCTGCGCGTCCGGCAGCGGCGCTCCGCCGCGTTTGGCTGCGCCCGCCAGCTTCTGATAGGCAAGCGTGCGCATGAACAGGCGCAGAAAATCTTCGGCGTCCGTCAGTTCCGCGGCGGCGTAAACGGAGGCGCGATCCTTCCTGAAATTGCTTTCATCCAGTTCCGCCTCCAGCCCCCCCAGTCCGGCGCTGAGGACCATGCCGAATTCGCGCGTGTTGTTCAGGCTGATGCGCAGTTCGACGGCGGCTTGCTTGGCCGCGGGCGCAACGTCTTCCTGGAATCCGACGGCCAGACTGGACAACAGCGCGCCCAATTCCGCCCGGTTCAGGGCGTCGCGCCCCCCCGATGCGGCCTGCCGGAAGATTGCGCCCGCCGAGGCGTTGAGCGCAGCGCCGCCTGGATCGGACTTTGTCTGGTTTTGCATGGGACTGGCTCCGTTTGTGCCGCTCGATCGACTGGGTAAGTTTTTTGCCTAGCGTGTGCCGCGCACCGGCAGATGGGGCAAGGCAAAACCCTGGTTGTAGGCGGCGCGCGTGATTAGCACGAACTTGAACTGCCAGCCCGCCGCCAGCGCCGCCACGCCTGCGAGCAGCAATGCGATGCGCGCCACATCGGCTGCCAGGACGCCGAGCAGCAGCAGCGCCAGCGGCGCCAGGGTGCCGAACTGGATCAGGATTTTTCCCGCCCGGTCGAGCGCCGCGAGCGCCGGCCGCGCCGCGATCTTTGCGACGCTGCCGCGGTAGATCGACCAGGCGAGCCCGCGCGCGATCAGCGCCAGCGAAAAGTACGCGAGCACGCCCTGTGCCGGCGTATCGAACAGCGCCGCCAGCGCGACGAACAAACCCGCGCCTTCGGTAAGCGCTGTGGTGAAATTCAGCCAGGCGAGCGCCGGCACGCGCCACGCGGGTATGCCTTTGGCCGCCTTCAGCAGGCGGCCCTGGCAATAGGCAAACACCAGCGCGGCAAGCGCAGCCGCCTGCGCCAGCGCCTGGCTGCCGAACCACGCAGCAGCCAGCCCCAGGGCGAATACGGCGCCCGCCGCGTACGATTCGCGCGTCATCCACGAGGTGTAAGGATTGAAACCGACATTCATCGCGCGCAGCGGCCGTCCGATCTCGAACCAGACCGAAACAAGCCCCGCCCCGATCAACGCCATCCCGAGCAGAATCTCGGCCCGCAGCGCGTCGCCGGCGAGTCCGGAGAAGGCCGCGACCACCAGCAATCCCGCGCCGGCGCCGCCGAAAATGAAATTGAATGCAGCGCGGAAATCCCAGTTCGTCTGGTGCCAGGGTTTGGGTCCGAAGCTCATGATGCGGCCTCCTCGTCTTTCTTGTCCCAGATGTAATAGAACCGCGGCCCGGTGCCGAGCTCCTCGTGCATGCGGAAGTACTGGTTCTCGGCGAGCAGCTGCGACACATTGCTGTGCGGATCCTCGATGTCGCCGAAGCTCATGGTCTGGGTAATGCAGGCGTTGACACAGGCCGGTGTGGCCTCGGGATCGATTCCCGGGGTCAGGCTTTTGGCCAGGCCCGCGTCGATGCGGTCGACGCAGAAGGTGCACTTCGTCGCCACCGCGAGCCGCTTCGGATCGAAGCGCTGCGCCTCCGCCGCCGTCGGCTCGCCGTAGGCGAAGCTCGCGCGGTCGGTCTTGTAGCGCGCCTGGTAGGGGCACGCGACTGCGCAATAGCTGCAGCCTATGCAAAGATCGTAATCGATGGTGACGATGCCGTCGGGACGCTTCTTCGTCGCGGTGGACGGACACACGTGCATGCATGGCGGGTCGTCGCAGTGCATGCAGCCGACCGGCACGAAGGCGCGCTTCACCGCCGGGTACTCTCCAACTTCGAGGTCGATCACGCGCCGCCACTGCACATCCGGCGGCGTCGCATTGGTCTGCTTGCACGACGCGGTGCACGTCTGGCAGCCGACGCAGCGGCGCAGGTCCGCCACCATGGCCCAGCGGGTCATGGTTCACCTCCTGCGCGCTTCAGGCTCACGCGCACGACGTCCGCTCCCGAACCCGTAGCGTCGGTCAGCGCCAGTGTCATCGGCACCAGTGAATTCATGCTGGGCATGCCGAAGTCCTTGGCGTACGGGGTCACCCAGTGGTCGAACTGGCCCAGCAGCAACAGCGTGTCCGGGCGGATGCCCTGGCGCAGCACCGCCTTGGCCCTCACGTTCGCCAGCGGCGTGGCGATCTCCACCAGGTCGCCATCGGCGACGCCGAGTTCGCCAGCGGTGCCCGCGTTCATGATCACACCGCGATGGCCGGCAACGTTGTCCGCAACTTCCTTGATCATCTGCATGCCGACGTTGGCGCCCCAGGCGTACTGCATGCTGCGCGCGGTAAGCAGCCAGAACGGAAAGTCCTTTGCCTTGCCTCCCATCACCGCCAGGGATTTCTCCCACTCGCCGGGAAAATCCTTCCACGGAGGCAAGGCCTGATACTCGGCGAGCTGCTTGTCCCACCATTGCATGTCGTTTTCGTGCAGGCGCTTGCCGAGTTCCTGGCCGATGCGCAACAGGCGCTCCTGGTACGGCATCTCGAAGCGCAGCCCCTGCGCGGCCAGCGTCGGGAACAGATACCAGTCGGCGTGGGGAAACGGTTTGGTGGCGAGGCCGTTCTCCTTCCACCAGTCCAGGCCATGCGTTTGCTTGCCGCCGCTCAATTCGGCGCTGGCCGCGCGGCACACGGCATCCCAGATCTCGTCGCGGCCGTGGGCGCGCTTGGTGTCGAGACTAAAGTCCCAGCCCGCGCCCTTCAGCGGCACGCCGCCCGCGCCATGGTTGATCGAGGCGTTGTATTCCTCTAGCAGCCCGGTGCGGCGCGCGAGCTCGGTGGCGATGTCGGTGAAATCGCGTGCCTCGCCCTGCGCTTCGACCACGGGCTGACGCAAGGCGAATCCCTCGCATTCCCAGAACTGCTCGATGAACTTGGAGCCGCCGATGCGGATCAACTGCAGGCTCTCCAGGTCGGTCGCATCCGGCAACAGGATATCCGCCACGTGATTGGTCTCGTCGCGGGTGTAGGCGAACGCCACGACAAACGGAAAGCGGGCCATGGTCTCGGACAGGGCCTTGGTGTCCCAGAATGAGATCGCCGGATTCGAGCGGTAGACGAACCAGACGTCGGGCAGCGTCACCGTCGGCAGGCCCTTGGGAGTCTGGTTGAGGAACATCCAGCTGAAGTGCGTCGGTCCCAGCGCCTGGCTCCACGGCCCGTCGGCCGCAAGCGGCACCATGCTGCGATAGGCGTTGCGGATATTGGGACGCGCGTTCCAATGCTCGCGGTCGGTCGGGTTCATCGGATAGTGCATGAACCCGTCCATCCCCGGCTTCACGCTTTGCAGCCGTTCTCCCAACGGGCGGTTGAGGCGCACCGTGGTGCCGAGCGTGCCGCCGGGTACTTCCAGTCCGCCCACCAGCGTGGCGAGCAGCGTGCGCGCCCAGACACATTCATAGCCGCCCCAGCCGTTGTTCACCGTCTTCCCCAGGCTCACCGCCACCGGGCGGTAAGGGAGCGTCTTACCTTCGATTTCGATGGTCGCCCCGACCTGGGCGTGTTCGAGAAACTCGTTGGCGATGCGGCGCATGGTCACTGCCGGTACGTCGCAGATACCGGCCGCCCACTCCGGCGAATATGGGCGTATGTGCGCCAGGAGCTTGGCAAACGAGGGCTCGCCCTGGAGCCTGCCGCTCGCCAGCACCTCGGCGTCGGCGCCGATTTCCACTGCATCGCAGGCGAAACTGCCGTCGAGCGCAGGGTCGCAGCCGGGCGTGCCGAACTGCACGGCGGCGCCGCGCAGCGTATCCCACAGCAGCGGCCGGCGCGTGACCGGGTCGCGCAGGAAAAACCCGTTCGCGCCGACCAGGTAGGGTGAGGAAGTGTGTTGTTTCAGAAACGCGAGGTCGAGCCGCTCGCGCGCCGCTTCGTGCAGCAGCACGTGCAACAAGGCGTAGAGAAACGCCGCGTCCGTCTTCGGCCGGATCGGCACCCATTCGGCCGAGCATGCGCCGGTCACGGACAGGTGCGGCTCGACCTGCACGCGTTTCATGCCGCGCTCGCGCGCGTTGGCGTGGCGCCACACGCCGACCACGCCGCCGGAGGCTTCCACGTTCGCGCCGCAGGATATGAGGTAATTGCACATCGGCGTGTCCGGGGAAACGGTAAACGCGCGGTGCCACAGTTCGCCGTACAGATGCTCGGAGTGGTAGCACTTCACGCCCTGCCCCGAACCGAAGCCCATGTCGACCGGCCCCCAGGCCGCGAGGAACGCGGGAAATGTACCCATGTAGGACTGCGGCGTGCCGCCACCGCCGAAATTAGCGGCGACCCTGGGGTAGCCGGAGGCGTCGCGCAAGCCCGCGGCGCGCACCTCGCGCAGTTTGGCGGCGATGGTTTCGAGCGCTTCGTCCCAGGAAATCGGCACGAAGCCCGGATCCTCGTTCCTGCCTTTCTTCGGGTTGGTGCGCCGCATCGGCGTCAGCACGCGGTTGGGGTTATAGGTCTTCTGCACCAGGCCGTAGGCTTTGACGCAGACCTTGCCGCCGCCCGGATGCACCCCGCAGGCGGCGAAATTGGGTTCCACCTCGGTCGCCACGCCGTCCGTCACTTTCACCGTAAGCAGGTCCGGACCCGCCACGCACTGATAGCAGTAGGTCGCGCGCTTCCCGGAGGATGCCAGCATTGTGCCCACTCGCTCCGGCGCGTTCACCGTCGCCCCGCCTTGCGCGCGCATTTTTCCAGGCTTGTGTTCATGGCCTTTTCTCCTGTAGATACCGGCGCGGCATCACCGCCCCGCCTCCATGCGATGGAATCATAGGCTCCGTCGCGCGCACAGTGCTTGCCAAATGCGTCTCCGCTTGGAGTATATTTGGCATAATATGTCTCATAATCGATCATTAGAGGTGTTTAATGCCAACATTTCAGCTGGACCGCGTCGACCGAAAAATTCTGGACATCCTGCAAAAAGAAGGCCGCCTGAGCAATCTCGAACTCGCCGAGCGCGTCGCGCTTTCGCCCTCGCCCTGCCTGCGCCGGCTCAAGCGCCTCGAAGAGAGCGGCGTGATCCGCCAATACGTGGCGCTGGTCGATTCGCTCAAGGTCGGACTCGGCTTGCTGGCCTACGTTTCCGTGAAACTGGAAAAGCGCGGCGAAGGCGCGGTCAAGGCGTTCGCCCGCGCGGTGCAGAACTGGCACGAGGTCGTGGCCTGCTATTCCATGACCGGGGATCTCGACTACCTGCTGCGGGTACACGTCGAGGACTTGGAGCATTATTCGCGTTTCGTCATGAATTCGCTGCTCAAGCATCCCGGGATCACCGAAGTGAAGTCCAGCTTTGCGCTGGAACGCGTGAAGGACACGACCGCTCTGCCGCTGTCGCACCTCGCCTAGCCGGCTGGAGCTGCTAGAGGCCAAGGTAAGCCTCCTTCACCTGTTCGTCTTCGAGCAGCTCTGCGCCGCTGCCGGAGAGCACCACGCGGCCGGTCTCGAGCACATAGGCACGATCGGCCACGGCCAGGGCCGCACGCGCGTTCTGGTCCACCAGGAAAATCGTCGTCGAGGCTGCCTTGAGCGCGCGCACGCAGGCGAAGATCTCCTCCACCAGTTTGGGTGCGAGTCCCATGCTCGGCTCGTCGAGCAACAACAGCCTGGGTAGGGCCATCAGCCCTCTTCCCATGGCGAGCATCTGCTGCTGGCCTCCGGAGAGCGCGCCCGCCGGCTCGCGGCGCTTTTGCTTCAGCACCGGGAACATGGCGTATACCCGCTCGATTCCCAGCGCCGCCTCCGCCTTCGAGCGCAGATACGCGCCCAACCGGAGATTGTCTTCGACCGATAGCGGCGCGAATACCTGCCGCCCCTCCGGCACCTGAACGATGCCGCGCCGCACGCGCTTGTCCGGCGCGGTGCCCGTAATGTCCACGCCATCGAAACGCACCCGGCCTGCGCTCACCGGCTGCACGCCCGAGAGGGCGCGCAGCAGCGTGGTTTTGCCGGCGCCGTTGGCGCCGACCAGCGCCACCAGTTCCCCCTCGCCCACATTCAGGTCGATGCCTTTCAGCGCCGGAATGCGCCCGTAGTGGCTGCCCAGTCCTTCGACCTCGAGCATCATCGGCGCATCTCCACCGCGACCGCAACTGCGCTGGCAATTTCCTTGCCGAAGGAACCGTCGTGCGCGACAGCGCTGCCCAGATACGCTTCGATCACTTTCGGGTCGTTGCGCACCGTCGCGGCCGGGCCTTCGGCGAGCTTGCGCCCGTAGTCGAGCACCAGTATGTGGTCTGACACGCCCATGACCAGGCGCATGTTGTGTTCCACCAGCACCACCGTAACGCCGCGCGCGGTGAGCCTGACGATCAGGTCGTCCAGCTCGAGCGCCTCGGTCGGGTTCAGGCCGGCAGCCGGTTCGTCGAGCAGCATCAGCTTCGGCTCGGTCGCGAGTGCGCGCGCGATCTCCAGCCGCTTCAGTGCGCCGTAGGGCATCGCGTCGGAGGCCGTCGAAAGATAGTTCTGCAGCCCCACATAGCGCATCAGTTCGGCCGCCTCCTCGCGGCAGGCGCGCTCCGCGCGGGCGAGCCGCGGCGAGTGCAGCAGCGCGGAACCGAGCCCGCAGCGCTCGTGCAGGTAGCGCCCCACCATGACGTTCTCGAGCGCGCTCATATTGAAGAACACCTGCAGGTTCTGGAAGGTGCGCGCGATGCCGCGGCCCGCGTACTCGTAAGGTGCGCGGCCGGTCAGGTCGTGCTCGCCGAAGGCAATGCGCCCGGAGGAAGGCCGGTAGACGCCGGTGAGCAGGTTCAGCAGGGTGGTCTTGCCCGCGCCGTTCGGGCCGATGATCGAGTACACCGCGCCTGGCTGGATCTCGAAGCTCAGGTCTTCGACCGCGTTCAAGCCGCCGAACTTCTTCGACAGGCCTTCGACTCGGAGCACGCTCATGCGCTCCGCTCCTGGTTCGTGGCGGCGTCCCTTTGCCGACGCG
>Ga0182021_10007273_pt1 | contig 13108 bp, 12 predicted proteins | sample 612E3MmetaG_FD_120493 | JGI IMG/M metagenome (GOLD analysis project Ga0182021, IMG submission 120493) | Permafrost microbial communities from Stordalen Mire, Sweden - 612E3M metaG (Illumina Assembly) | ecosystem: Environmental > Terrestrial > Soil > Wetlands > Permafrost | place: Sweden... | reverse complement strand
TCCAGCTCTCGCTTCTCGCCGGCATCGGATTTTGAAGCGTCGATAACTATCATGGTTCCTTTGCCAGCCAGCAGAGCCTGTTCGACGGCTTCGGAAATTCTGCTCCGTTCCTCATCGCCGATGCAGACCGTGTCTATGACTGCTTCTATCCAGTGCTTCTCGTAACGAACCAGCTTCAGTTCTTCCTTCAAATGATCGGAGTCGTAGATTCTCTGGTCAACCCGAATCTTCGTGTATCCTTGCTTTTTGAGGTCGTCAAAAACCTGTTCGTGCGTGCCCTTCATTCCCCTGATAATGGGTGCAAGGAAAACCAGGGTCTTCCCCTTCTCGGACATGACGAGGCTGGTGATGTTTTCGGGGCTTTGAGGGTGGATGCTGCTGTTGCATTTGGGGCAGTGGTGAGTTCCGATGCGTGCGTAAAGCAATCTGAGGTAATCGTAAATCTCCGTAACGGTGCCGACGGTGGAACGTGGGTTTTTGCTGGTGCTTTTCTGCTCAATCGAAATCGCCGGCGACAACCCATCAATCGAATCCACATCAGGCTTGTCCATCAAACCCAAAAACTGCCTTGCATAAGCGCTTAAGCTCTCCACGTAGCGACGTTGACCCTCAGCGTAAATCGTGTCAAATGCCAAAGTGCTCTTTCCCGAGCCAGAGAGACCCGTAATCACGATAAACTTGTTCCTGGGCAAGTCTACATCAATGTTTTTCAGGTTATGTTCCCTTGCCCCTCTAACGCATATTGTGTCTCTCATGCTGTCACTCGGTCTCAAAGCTCATTTGGGAAGGAATAAGGAGTTTTCAACTTAAGCATTAGAACTTTATTGCTCTGTCTATGTTATTTTCCCATCTGGTATTGCTCTTCCTTCAGCTTCATCGTTAGAGACTTAGTCAGGTCTTGAATGGAGTCGCGCAGTTGGATGGCTTTTTCAAAGTCTAGTTTCTCGGCTGCTTCTCGCATTTGGGCATCTAATTCGGCTATTTGGCGTTGAACATCGGATTTGGCCATATGTTTGATGCCTTTGATTTTGCCCTCTGTTTTGCTAACGCTCTTCACGATGGTTGCGGGCGTGATGTCGTGCACTTTGTTAAATCGGATTTGGAACTGTCTGCGGTAACGTGTGATTTCCATGGCGCGTTTAATTGAGTTCGTCATCACATCAGCGTATAAGATGACTCTGCCGTTCACGTTTCTGGCTGCTCGCCCGATTGTTTGGATGAGACTACGCTCGTCCCGCAGGAAACCTTCCTTGTCCGCGTCCAAGATGAAAATCGTCGCAACCTCAGGGATGTCTAAGCCTTCGCGGAGCAAGTTTATTCCCACCAAGATGTCGAAGTCGCCCACACGGAGTTGTCTGATGAGTTCAATGCGGTCTAAGCTTTCAATTTCGCTGTGCATATACCGCACTCGGAAGCCTTCTTTGACCAGGTAATCCGCTAGGTCCTCAGCCATCCGCTTCGTCAACGTAGTGACCAGAACGCGGTCGCCCCGCTCAATGGTCTTCTTTGCTTCAGCCATCAAGTGTTGCATCTGTCCTTCAATTGGTTGAACTTCTACCTCCGGATCCAAAAGCCCAGTCGGGCGCGTAATCAACTCGACAGGAGGTCCACTCTTTTCCAACTCGTACTCGGCTGGAGTAGCAGAAACAAAGAGAGTTTTGCCCATTTTCCCTTCAAACTCGTCAAACTTCAGGGGTCGATTGTCAAACGCGCTGGGCAGGCGGAAGCCGAAGTCCACCAGGTTCTTTTTTCTGGCGAAGTCGCCGTTGTACATGGCGCGGGATTGCGGGATGGTCTGGTGGCTCTCGTCAATAATTAGTAGGTAGTCTTTGGGGAAGTAATCCATCAACGTAAACGGGGGTTCTCCGGAGTTGCGTCCGTCGAAGTGTCGGCTGTAGTTTTCGATGCCCTTGCAAAAACCCATCTCGCTAAGCATTTCCAAATCATATTTAGTTCTTTGGTTGAGACGTTGAGCCTCGAGTGGGGGAAGTTTGGGAAGTTGCTCTTCTAGCTCAGCCCTAATATGCTCAAGGGCGCGTTGTTGCTTCTCCTGTGGAACGACATACTGCCTTGCTGGGTAGAGGGTGACGTTGTCGATTTGGGCTTTGGTGTCGCCCGTTATCGCGTGGACTTCCTTGATTTTTTTAATGTTATTGCCTTCCAACTCGATGCGTAATATGTCGTTTTCGTAAGCGGGAATCACGTCTATGACGTCGCCGCGGACTCGGAACCTGCCTGGCTCTAGTACCATGTCGTTGCGCTCATACTGAATATCGACGAGCGAGTTGAGGAGTTGTTGCCGCGTGAACGGCTTTCCGACTTGCAGGCTTATGGCGAGGGTTCGAAAGTCCTCGGGGTTGCCCAAGCTGTAAATGCAGCTTATGCTGGCAACGATGATGGTGTCGTTGCGGCTCACTATGCTGCTGACCGCGTGCATCCGCATTTTTTCGATTTCCACGTTAATGTCCGAGTCCTTCTCGATGTACATGTCCTGCGCAGGCAAATACGACTCGGGCTGATAGTAATCGTAAAAACTGATGAAGTACTCCACTCGATTATTTGGAAAAAGCATCTTCAACTCCGCAAACAGCTGAGCCGCCAAAATCTTGTTATGCGCAATAATCAGGGTAGGTTTTTGGAGGCGGTTGATAACGTTTGCCATGACGAAGGTTTTGCCGCTGCCCGTTATTCCCAGCAAAGTCTGTTTGTCTTTGGTTTGGAAGTTTTTGACCAGTTGATCCACTGCTTTTTCTTGACCCGGCGAAGTCTGGAAAGGCGCAACCAGCTGGAACTGCATCAACAATCTCCGTAGAGTAGGAGAATAATCAGGAATTTTTGGCGGTATAAGGTTTTGCCGCCGTTTAGACATAAAGAATGTTTGATATTGGGCAAGTTGCCTTTTTTTTCGGTTTAACTACGTTTATATCCAACACAGAAAGTAGAGGATCAGAGGTAGTTTTATGCCACTTATGAAAGCCATCCAAGTTAGTGCCCCAGGGGCAGATTTTGTGCTTGTCCAAAAAGAAATCCCAGAGCCAAAAGAACACGAAGTCCTTCTCAAGGTTGAAGCCTGCGGAGTCTGCCATGGAGACGCAATCGTGAAACAAGGTTATTTTCCGGGGTTGCAGTATCCGAGAACGCCGGGTCATGAAGTTGTCGGTACCATCGCCAAGCTGGGTTCGGAGTCGCATTATTGGAAGGTTGGGCAAAGGGTCGGCGTGGGATGGCGTGGCGGACACTGTTTCCACTGCAAATCTTGTCTTCGAGGTGAGTTTTGGGCTTGCGAAAGCCCGCTGGCGACAGGCATTTCAACCGATGGCGGATACGCTGAGTACATGGTTGCCCGAATGGACGTCCTCACCCAAATCCCGATCGAGCTGAGTTCCGTAGAAGCCGCCCCGCTTCTCTGTGCAGGCGCAACCACGTTTGGAGCCCTAAAAAGCAGCACAGCCAAAGGCGGCGACCTGGTGGCTGTTCAAGGCTTTGGAGGATTGGGCCACTTGGCGCTGCAATTTGCTGTTCGCCTTGGATTAAGAGTCGCCGTGATATCGAGAGGAAAAGAAAAAGAACTCTTAGCCCGCGAACTTGGCGCCCAATTCTACTTTGACTCAAACAACGTAAACGCAGCCGAAGAGCTGATGAAGCTGGGTGGGGCACGGGCTATTTTCTGTACGGCGCCAAACAGCAAAGCAATCTCGGGGCTCGTTGAAGGGCTTGCCCGAAACGGCCAACTGATAATCATCACGTTTGTTAATGAGCCGATGCAGATTTCGCCAACGCAACTCATGCGCGCTGTAAGATCGGTGAGCGGTTGGGTGGGAGGAAACGCCGCTGAAACGCTAAACTTCAGCGTCCTAACACACGTCGTTCCGATGGTTGAGGTGTTCCCGCTGGAGCAAGCCTCAGTAGCTTTTGAAAAGATGATGACTGCAAAAGTTCATTTCCGAGCAGTGCTAAAAGTCAATGAGGGTCCAGCATGAGTGAACTTCTAAAAATCATCCAAGAAAGACAATCAGCCCGAGCACCCTTCGACCCGAACCGCCCAGTCTCCAAAGAGAACCTGAAACAGATTCTAGAGGCTGCAAAGTGGACTCCGACCGCGCACAACATGCAAAACTTCGAAATAGTCATAATAGACGACAAAGCAGTCCTAGAAAAAATTGGCGACATCAAGTCCCGCATCTCAGAAGAATTTCTCCGCGAAAACTACGAGCAACTCTCCTTCTCCAAAGAGGAACTTTTGAAAAAGAAAACAGGAATTCTGGGCGCGATGTTCCCGCCAGACTGGGTTAACCCAGCAAAAATCGCTGAAGTCGCCCAAAAGACCGCTCCGATGCCCCTGACTCAGTCGATCCGAGGTAGCCCAACTCTGTTGCTCGTCATTTACGATTCCAGGAAGAGGGCGCCAGCTTCAGGAGGAGACGTTTTGGGGTTCATGAGTCTTGGATGCGTGATGGAGAACATGTGGCTTATGGCGCAGGCTTTGGGAGTTAGTCTCCAGATTCTCAGCTCTTTCGCAACAGCCCCAGTCGAAACGGAGATAAAGCGACTTCTCGGTGTCCCCGAATACATGAAAATCGCTTACACCTGCCGATTAGGATACCCCGTTGCCCCAACCAAATATCTCAGAGTTCGCCGCGACCTAGAGGACTTCGCGCACCATAACAAATTCGGAAACAAAGGCATCTAGCGAAGCTTTCACTTTTTTCTTTTTATGCATTTGAAAGATTAGGGCTTATTGCGCAGAATAGTTTTAATATTAAATTGAATATTCTTAATACATGGGAAAGCGCAGCACATGGCAGTAACCTTCACAACCAGAATTGAAGAAGACCTTGCTAAACTCATAGACGATGTCTCCAAAGAAGAAGGCATGGACAGATCCACAGTTATCAGAAGATTCCTCATGAAAGCCGCGAAAGACTATCTTATTGAAAAAAACCTGAAAGAATACGAACAGGGCAAAATCACACTCTGGCAAGCCGCCACAAAATGTAGCATATCCCTGTGGGAAATAATCCTAGAAGCAGGCAAACGAGAAATTCACGTCCCATACACTTTGGAAGAGTTGAGGGAAGACCTCAAAGGCTTGCAGAAGGGTGCCTGATTGGATCCAGTCGTCTCCAACTCTACACCGCTAATCTACTTAGCCAAAGTAGGCAGGCTTGACCTGTTGAAAAAAGTCTTCGGAAAAGTTCTCATTCCCCAAGAGGTCAAAGTAGAAGTCGTAGATAAGGGGAAGCTTCTCGGAGAGCAAGATGCATACCTTGTGGAAAAGGCTATCCACGAGGGCTGGATTGAGGTTTTAGTCGCTGACCCTTTAGAAATGTCCATGGTGTTGGACAAGGGGGAAGGAGCCGCCCTTGCGTTGGCTAAACAATTAGGGATCAAAGACGTTCTTTTAGACGAGGTTTCCGCAAGGTCAGCCGCGAGACTATTAGACTTAACGCCCAGAGGAACCGTATTCGTTTTACTCAAAGCCCTGCAGAACAAAGACATTGACTTAGACGCGTTCATAGAAATTCTCAATGACCTTGTTCGACATCACTTCAGGCTGAAAGAGGAAGTTTACCTCGAAGCCTTAAAAGAAGCAAGGAAAATAGCATCCGAGAAGTGCGGGCGCAATCCGCAAAAGTAAATACTTGCTTCAGTTTTAGCTATGAACGAACCCGATGTTAGGCGCCATCTTGGCTTTGCTTTCCGCGGCGGCTTCAGGCATATCAGTCGTATCCGTTAGGAGGCACTCTGAAGGGTCAACCGTATTCAACATGAGCTTAATCATTACTGCGGTCGGCATGATTGTTCTCTGGCCGCTTGCCATCGCTGAACGCAGCTTCGGAACCCTAACAGTTGCTGGATTCGCACTTTTCTCCGTGAGCGGGTTGCTTTCACCCGGGCTGGTGAGGCTTTTCTACTACAAGGGCTTGAAGACGCTAGGGGCCTCGGTGAATTCGTCCGTGTTCGCCGTTTACCCATTATATAGTATCCTTTTTGCCGTTCTGCTTCTCAGCGAAGTGGTCACTATCTGGAATGCGCTAGGCGTCGTCGCTATTATCGTCGGAATCGTTTTAGTCGAGACCTCAATGAACGGGAAAAACGGGACCTCCAAAATCTCCTGGAGAAGCCTAATTGTTCCTGTCTTAGGAGGAGTCCTGCTTGGTGTGGCGACTATCTTCAGGAAATTTGCTCTACAAGCCTCCGACGCGCCTATTCTGGGCGTTAGCATAGCTTACGTTTTTTCGCTCTTGCCATACTTGTTGATGCTCGCGGCTTCCGCACCAATGCGAAAGAATTTGTCATTGAAGCAGGATCTGCGCTGGTTCTGGTTGGCGGGCATCGGGCAAGCAGTCAGTTGGCTGCTGGCGTTTTACGCTTTAAGTGTTGATCTGGTTTCGATAACTACGCCGCTGCTTTCGGTGGAGCCGCTTTTTGTGGTTGCTTTCGGGTACTTTTACATGCGAAAACAAGAGCAGGTCTCCGCTAGACTCGCCGCAAGCATCGCAGTCACAGTCCTCGGCGTCGTACTCGTAACAATCTAAGTCAGTTCGTTGTTATGTGGGGAAAATCCTGCACCCAAGGGTTTTGCTTAAGGACAAAAAGCTTCACATAATTTTTGAAGTACATCGAGTACATTTGTTTCTTTCCGCACTTGCTAATCCGCCTAACTGACGTATACGCGGTAGCCTTGTTGTTGACCACACACTTGCCTACCTTGCCCATTTCGCGGCTAAACGAAATGTCCTCAGCGCACGCAATGTCTTCGCGGAAACCCCCAACCTTCATGAAAACGGATTTTCTCGCGCTGCAACATACGCTGGGGAACATGGGGAAACCCAGATGAGCCGAAAACTCCGCCAGCTTGTTTGTGAAGCCGTAATGGGAAACCGCGAACAGCTTGTCTAAGGGCTCTAACCGTTCGAGACTCTTGAGAATGCCGGAGACGCAGACAACTCGCTTATCAGCAAATGCGTTGTAGATCTGAGACAAGAAGTCCCTTTCCAAGTATGTGTCTGCGTCCAAGAAAAGCAGGATTTGCCCTCTGGCGATTTTTGCACCAGCGTTTCGTGCCCTGCCAACCCCACGCTCGACCAAATTGAGAACTCTGTCGGCGCTTCTTTCCGCAACCTCGCGGGTGCCGTCTGGGCTGTGACTGTCAACCACTATGCTTTCGATCGGGCCATAGTCAAATTTCTGGTTTATGACGCTTTTGAGGCAGCCTTCAATGGTTTCTTCTTCGCAGTAAGTTGGAATGATCACCGAGACGGCTGGGATGAGATTTAGCATTGAAATTTCCTGCTTAACAAGTATTAGTTGAAGGGTACAGTATGAGATTGCATATAACTTTTTCTAAATTCCGAGAAAACTAGCCTAAACCCGCCGTGCAAAGGAGTTTTCAAGCAGCAAGAGAGGCTGTGCAGTAGGTAAAGTTACATCTAATGGATTAAATTGAAGAAGCCTCTCCAAACGTGAGTTCTTTGTATTTTATTTAAGAGAAAAGAAGAGTTGGATTATTCATCGACATTGTAGGCTGCTGTTGCCGTACCTGCAGAAATAAGAGTATCTTATAGGCAGATTGCAAAATCAAAGAATTCCTTATAGGAAACCTTAAAACATGAACGCCCATCTTTATTTTCCGACTGATGGGCTGATGTCGCAGCACGGATAGCGAGCCAGCCTTCTAAGCTGGATGTCGTGGGTTCAAATCCCACTCGGCCCGCCACCGTCCTCAGACATTTATACTGCCCAAGTCAAAAGTACAATGTCCGAGCGCAACCTCCTATAACATCGGACTCGCTTCACTTCCCAATTAGAGCTTAATTTTTTGATTGTTTGCTCAATGGATTTTATGATAATTGTTTGGCGAGGGTCAATTTTGCTTAGTTGTCATAGTTTCTAAATACTGACCCGGGAATGATACTTAGTTTTTCTTAAGGAAAGCAGATTTGGAGTGCAAGGCATGGATTAGAACTGGTCAAGAAAGTTTTTGACGACGAATCTATACAAGAAACCTCATAAGGCAAGTTAGAACTAATGATGCTTGGCGTTGGTGCGATGAAGAGAAGGATCATCACAATTTGCGTCTTGCTCTCCATGATAGTAGCAGCAATGTCATCTAGCACTGTGAATCTGGCTGCTGCTAATCCATACTCAGTTGCTCGTCTTTACTTCCATATGCAGCCTGTCACTGATATTCCAACGATATCCGTATTGTCGCCACTAAATGTAACAAGCCAATCTAACGTGACAAGGGTAGTCTTTAACGTAGTTATGCCCCAATCTTGGATTATTGGGGCTCCCGAATTCAGAACTTTAATCGGGCAAATCAAATCGGTAACATGCACTCTAGACAAAACTCAAATTCTGTTCAACGACACTCTGTTCGGCTTGAAGAACCTGTTTGATTTTGGTCCAAACTACCATATTACTGACATCAATTATACTCAAGATGTTGGCTTGCTTTCTTTGGGACAACATACTTTGACTATTTTAGTAGCAGCATACACCAACTACAACTATCAGCAAGACCTTTGGTACGATGTTTCTGCAAGCGTGTCCTATACCTTTTCGGTAGGTGCTCCCCCGGTCATAACTAACTTTTCGCTGGAGAACCGCACGTACGATAGACCCTTAGCTCCATTAGTCTTTAACGTGAATGGAACCACTTCGTGGTTGGGGTGCAGTTTAGACAAACACGCAAACATGACTATAGATGGAAACGTTACCCTTGTGGACCTCACAGAAGGCAATCACACCCTAATCGTCTACGCTAATGACACACTTGGGTACATGGGAAAGTCTGATACCGTTTTCTTTGCCGTCAACGTTCCAGCACCAACTCCAAGCCCAACTCCGACGCCTTCTCCAACAGTAACCCCAACACTAGAACCCAGCCGGAGTCCAAATGCTAACCTTTACTCAGATTGGATTCCATACGCAATAATATCTGTAGTTGTTGCTTTGGGTGTATGTGTTCTAGTTTACTTTAAGAAACGTGAGAAGTAGAAAGCAAAGATTTCTCCAGGATAGTTCTATTTAGTAGAAGAAAAAATGTTAATTTCCTGGGGAAAAAGTGTTTTTTTTCTTCTTCTATACAGATCAGCCTGTAGAAGTAGTCGGCGTAGATGTTTTCTATAGCGACGACTACTTCTCTTAGTCACGGTTTACGGTTTCGCTGTGAGGGAAGTAGTAGTGCATGTGATTCTTGAGAGCGCACTACTACTTCTAAAGCTGAGAACAACAAAAGGCCTTCGCATTTAACAGCAGGGATGGTTTGGGAGAAGAAGAAGCGTGATTTTTCCAGGCTTCTTCTTCTTTCCAACTGTCAAACCGGCAAATCTCGGTGGAAGTTGATGAAGCAATAGGGTCTTTAGCGCCATCAACTTCTAGCGTTGGAAAGAACAACAACTGATTTTTGCAGATTGGGCTGTTGTTGTTCTTTCAGCAGCGGCTATCGTTTGGCAAGTTTTAGGCAGTCAATGAACGTGCAGACGTTCTTTCGTACCAGCCGGATAGATGCGACCTTACGAGAAGAAGAAAAACGGCTAATTCCTACAAAAAAAACCCGTTCTTCTTCTTTCGAAACAAGAAAATAGTTTCTCAACCGGAAAAGTTCGCCAAAAAATAGTCTTCATGAAAAACACTTTGTCTTCAATAAGACGGGTTCAGGGCACGTCGTTTTAGCATACCTTAGCGATTACGTTTGCTCTAGAAATAGTAAAAGTAGGCAGCAATTCAATCGATTTGCATCTTGACAAGTGTACTGTTGGTTTTTAACGAAAATATAAATTGACAGCAACATTAAAGAGTTAATGTTTAGTATTTGACTTGTCGGTGTATAAAGAGGAATTAATATGAGTACCCACGCGGAAGACCTGAAATTACGCTTAATGACAATTGAATTGTTGCGAACAGCAAAATACAAACGCAACATCACCTACCGCGAACTAGCCAGCAAAACGGGTTTACCCGTTACCGTTCTAAGCCGCTACGCGAAGGGGCATGTACTTCCAAACACCACCCGCGCCAAACAACTCTGGCGAGTCCTCACTAAACTGGTAGGCTTAGAAACGGAGTTGCGTAGCCGAATAAAATTCGACGAAACAGGCTACTTTGACAATACCGAAATCGTTGGCGATTACAACATATTGCAGCAAGCTGCGAATCATGCCCTTGCGAATTTTGCTGGGAAACGCGTCACCAAAGTCTTAACCGCAGCCACCGACGGCATCCCACTTGCAACTATGGTCGCAAACGCGTTGGGCGTGAACCTCATCGTGGCGAAACGCAACAAAGAAGTTGGCGTCAAAGCGTTCCTTGACGAAACATTCATTTTGGGCAAAGACTCCGGCGTCACAGTCACCCTTTACATCCCCAAAGAGATCATCAAAAAACGCGACAGCGTTCTCATCGTTGATGATATGATTAAGAGCGGCGAAACTCAAGAGGCCCTCGTCAACCTCGTCAAGAAAGCAAAAGCGGAAATTTCGGGTGTCTTCTCACTCATCGCCGTCGGGGATGACTGGAAGAAGCGAATCAAAGTCGGCAGCGACGCTCCCGTTGAAGTTGTGACTTACCTCAAGTCGCCCTTTGATTCAGATAGCCGCAACTAACCTCGCAGAACACAAACCCTTTTTCAACTTTGTTTCCCTCGGATTTGCAGGTAAAAGGCTAAACCAAAAATCATCAATCAGTCTTTGAAGGTGGAGATTTTGATTAGCAAAATCGGTCAAATATCAATTCTTTTCAAAGACCAAGATGAAGCCTTGGCTTTCTATGTGGAGAAGCTTAGGTTCACAAAACGCCAAGAAGCATCCTTCGAAGGGATGCGGTGGGTCACCGTTTCCCCAAAAAACCAACCCGACGTCGAGTTGACGTTCGTCAAAGCTGACAACGAAGACAAAGCCAACGCGGTAGGCAAACAGGCTGGCGACCACGTTTTCCTAACCTTAGAAACCGACGATTGCCAAAGAGACTTCGAGGAGATGCAGAAAAAGGGCGTAAAATTCTACGGAGAACCCCAGAAGCAGGCATATGCCACCGAAGTGGTTTTTGAGGACCTCTACGGGAACCTTTTTGACCTGATTCAACGGGCAAAGTGGTAAGCATCCCCGAAATCTTAAACAGAATCCACATCACATTTTAGCCTAACTACGCGCGAGGCTACCCCAGATGCGAATGATAAAGTGGCAAAACGGGACCGTTCTGACCCTTGACCAAACAAAGCTTCCCCTCCAAGATGTCACCCTAAAAATCACGACAGTCAACCAGATGTGTGAAGCTATAAAGGTCCTGCGCATCCGGGGGGCGCCCCTGCTTGGTGCTGCCGCGGGATTTGGCGTAGCCATAGCCGCTTACCACAGTAAGGCAACAAGCAGAGAAAAACTGCTCACCGAACTGCAAGCTGCTGCAGAACAAATAAAAAGTCAGCGCCCCACTGCGGTGAACCTGCATTGGGGAGCCGACCGTGTTCTGAGCAAAGCCGAAAACACCCAGGGCAATGTTCAGCAGGTAAAAGACGCCGTAGTCGCTGAAGCTGAAAAAATCGCTGACGAAGACGCAGCCCAAAACCGTTCAATCGGCAAAAACGGCGCAGTTCTAATCAAGGACTGTGACACAGTTTTGACCCACTGCAACGCTGGCGAGCTAGCTACCGTGGAATATGGCACAGCTCTTGCGCCCATCCGTACTGCATGGGAACAAGGCAAGAAAATCAAGGTCATAGCTGACGAAACGCGCCCGCTGCTTCAAGGAGCCCGGCTTACGGCTTACGAGTTAATGCGTGACGGCATCCCAGTTACATTAATTACAGATAACATGGCAGCATACGTGATGAGCAAGGGGCTTGTCAACCTCGTCATAGTGGGCGCTGACCGAATCGTGCAAGATGCCGTTTTCAATAAAATCGGCACATACGGCGTAGCCATCCTGGCACACGAACATAAAATACCGTTCTATGTTGCGGCTCCTAAATCCACCTTTGACCTGTCCCGAAAAGCCGCTGACATCGTCATAGAAGAACGCAACCCCGAAGAGGTCACTCACATAGGCGGCGTCCAAATCGCTCCCACAGGCGTCAAAGTGTACAACCCAGCCTTCGACGCAACTCCACTCAATTACGTTTCAGGGATAATCTGCGAAAGCCAAATCTACTATCCAAAAGACTTCGCTAAGTTCGGAACTAATTTCCCACTTTAAACAGCAAAACCGCTAAAAACAAAAATGAAACTGGGCTTTCGCGGTTACGCGGTTTGAGCCGAAACATTAAGAGACGCAGAGGACACGAAGGTTGTCGATCTTATCTCTTGAGCGTTTTGCTCAACAATCCCCTTGATGTTTTCCAAAAGTTCCCTGTGGCGTTCGCCATCGTTTATCATTCTCGCAAACAAGCTTCCAAAGTTGTCCAAACTCACGTTGTGAAGTGGATTCAGTTTCTTGTCGGCTAGTTTTTGGGTTTTCAGTTGTACATATTCGTATTTTTCGCCCAGGGTTTTTTCAAGAACATCAAGCTTCCCGGAAAGGTTAAGCAATTCGTCAGAAGCGAGTTCTTCTTTCGCTATTATTTCTCTGAAAATCTCGTAGGTTATGTTGAAGACTTCTTCAATCTTAGCGCCGTCACTTGGCTTTTCCTGGGATTTCGTCAATTTCTCGCGCACTTCTCTGAGAAGATAAGCGTGTTTTTGGCTGTCAGCCGCAACGTCAAGCAGGATTGCCTTAATTGAAGGCAATGTAGTTCGTTCCGCCAGAGCCCTGTATAAGACGCCAGTGTTGCTTTCAAGCATGCTTAAGCAATCAAGGTACGATTTTGTGTGTTCTGAAATCTCATTATTTGTCATTGTCTGACTTCCAAATTGCCGTTAATCTGAGCTAATGAATAAAAACGTTGTGAGCATAAAACCGGTAGGCTATGTAGCAAAAGTGGGGTAATCCTGATTTTCTGGGAGCCCTCTAAGTGATAATGTTAATTAGCTAACGTCTCTAAAGTTAGAGTTCAGATAGTTGATGATTAATGAGTGAAGACAAAGAGAATCTGCCTCCAGTGGAGTTTAAGGCACAGGGATTGCTGGCTGAGAAAGGCGTGAAAATAACGGAAAGAAGCAGCATCGACGCC
>Ga0182021_10007272_pt1 | contig 13109 bp, 9 predicted proteins | sample 612E3MmetaG_FD_120493 | JGI IMG/M metagenome (GOLD analysis project Ga0182021, IMG submission 120493) | Permafrost microbial communities from Stordalen Mire, Sweden - 612E3M metaG (Illumina Assembly) | ecosystem: Environmental > Terrestrial > Soil > Wetlands > Permafrost | place: Sweden... | reverse complement strand
CTAGCCCGCTAGTCACTGCCCGCAGATGGGGTTTGGCCGAGGCACAGCCACCGCCCGAGAGATCGCCTTGCGTCTACGGAGGCGCCAGTCAGCGGCAGCTCACTGCGCGGCCTTGGGCATGTCGTACTTCATCGTGGCAAGGCCCTTCATCGCCTCGCCTTTGGTCAGGAAGGCAATCTCGCCTCCGCGGCAGCGAATGTAGAGGGGCTGGTTTGGCTTGACGTTGAACTCGATCTGGAAGCCTTGGTGCTGCCCTCCGACGTAGGAATCCCTGAATCTAACCTCACCCGCCTCGCTCTGGAGCAGGTAGACCCGGCTCGGCGCCGCGTAGTACGTCATATCACCGACCTTGAAGCCGTCCCGAGTGACCATACCCTCCTTCCCCTGCAGAAGCTCACGGGGCAAGTAGAGTCTGTCGGCCTTGGTACCGTCGCTTGTCGAGGTGACGCCTGCCAACCAGAGACTCATGAACCCATTGTCCGGGGCCTTGATCGCGTGAAAACCCGGGGCCAAGTGGATGGCCATATAGGCGCCCTGCTTCAGGTCTCCAACGGCGAGATCATCGATTCTGACACTCCAAGTGTCTGAGGAGCCGACCGAATGCCTCTCGCGATAGAGGTACAGGACGACGTCGTCTTCGCCGCGCATGCTCTCTTCAGAGAAGGCGATCTTGCTGCTGGTAAGGCTGCCGCAGCCACTGGACAACAAGAACAGACTGGCGGCAGCGAGAAGCCTGCCTGCAATCGTCCTGGCGCCTTTTCGTTCTTCGCGCGGCCCGTGGCTACCGGCTGTGGACTGCTGATCACCAAGCGACATGCGAATTCTCCTGCGAAGGCCAGATGCGACGATAGCGCCTCGTTTGGCGCCGTTCAAGAGTCTCTGGATGAAGGGGCAGCGGGCTCGGCGCCAGAGTCGCCAGCGACACGGCCGCGTGGGACCGCGGCGACTTCCTCGGGCGCGTAGCGCCAGCTGCCGTCAGCGCTCTTGGTCGGGTGGAAGGCTTCGGCTCTCCGGGTCAAAGCGGGCTGCGACCACTGAACGGATCGACCAGTTTGGCCACCCGGATGTTGAGCACCTTGCGAATCTCGTCCGCAGGCGCGATCATCGATTCCAGCAAACCCTACTAGTTGGACAGACATGGGACAGTCGCCAGCACTCCAGGAAACACTGCAACAGAGCGCGGGGACCCCTCGCACCTGTTCCAAGTGCGGTGAGATGGTCGCCGCGACCCTTGACCGTTGCCCCCGCGACGCAACGCTGCTCCTGTCGGCCGAGGCTATGGCCCGCCTGGGCATGCGGGTCGGGGACTACGAGATCAAGGGCGTCATCGGCGAGGGCGGGACGGGCGCGGTCTACCGCGGCCGCCACGTCGCCAGCGATAGGCCAGTCGCCATCAAGGTCCTGCACGACCACTGCGCACGGAAGAAGGACGCGGTGGAGCAGTTCATCGGCGAGGCCAGGGCTACGAGCCACCCCAACGTCGTCGACGTGACCGACCTCGGCACCACGCCCGACGGCACGGTCTTCCTCGCGATGGAGTACCTGGAGGGCGAGAGCCTGCGGAGCCGCCTGAGCCGGGTTCAGCGCTTGCCACTCTTTGAGGCCATCAACATCCTGCGGCAGGTGGCGCGCGGACTGGGCGCGGCGCACGAGGCCGGCATCGTCCACGGCGGCCTCAAGCCGGCCAACATCTTCCTGTGCAGGCGCGAGGGCAGGCGCCGCATCGTCCGTCGCAGCAGGGCGAAGGGGATGCGCTTGGTGGTTGAGACTGAGGAGAGCTTCGACCTGGTCAAGCTGCTCGACTTCGGGACGGCCAGGTTCTTCGACCTGGCCCCTGGCGCTCAGCCCCGTGCCGGGGCGGTGTGCGGCACGCCCCACTACCTGTCGCCCGAACAGGCCCAGGGGCGGCCCGCCGACCAGCGCAGCGACATCTACTCCCTGGGCGCCGTTTTCTACGAGATGGTCACCGGGACCGTCCTCTTCGGCGGCGAATCGCTGCCCGACATCCTCAGGGGACACGTCTCGGGTGAGGTGATCCCACCCAGCCGCCGCACCCCAGGGGCCGGCACCTATGCGTGCATCGACGCACTGACCCTGAGATGCCTGAAGAAGAACCCGCCCCTGAGGTTCGCCGGCACCGGCGAGCTGTGCGAGGCACTCGACGCCTGTGTCACCGACTGCGCCTTCCTGAGGGACGCGCACCGCCTTCCGGGGATCATGGAGTCGGGTATCGATCTGTCGGAAGCCTCGCTCCAGGCGCGCCAGGATCCAGCACGATCCGCAGAGAAGCCCGCGGTAGCGCCGGTGGCGCAGAAAACCGCGGTGGCGTCTGTCGTAGCGAGGCCCACAGCAGCGTCGGTCCTGCAGAAGCCGGCCGCGGCGCCGGTCGTAGCGAAGCCCGTGGTACCGTCGGTGGCGCAGAAAACCACCGACGTCGAAGAGCGCTCCGAGCGCTTCGACCTGGAGGCAGATGTCCTCCCCGGCAAACCGGGACTGGCAAGCTCGCGTCGGCCGCAGCTGATTGCTCTGGCAGGCATGCTGCTACTCGGCGGCGCCGGGATCGCGGTTTGGGCCGCGCGCAGCGGCTCGGCTCAGAGCACGACGAAGCCCGTCGTTGCCTCGCGGCCGGCTCCGGCCCCCACGCCCGCACCGTCACCACCGCCGCTGGCGGCAGCCCCGGTGGCCGCGGCAGCCGAACCAGCCGCTCCAGCGGCGGCAGCGCCAGCGGCCGCGCTGCCCAGGCCCGAACCAGCAGCGCCCGCCGAGATGGTCAGCGCAACGGCCCGCGGTCCGGGCAAGCTCGCCTCGTCCCGGACTCGCCCCGCCCGGGCGAGCAGTGCTCGCCAGACGGCGCCGGTGATCCCCGTGCCGCCCGAGACCGCGCCGGCGCCTGCCGCCGAGTCCGAGACCGCGCCGGCGCCTGCCGCCAAGCCAGAGCCGCAGCCCGAGTCCGAGCCGCCGGTCCCGAGCACGGCCACGGCCGAGCCCGAGCCGACGCCTCCTGCGCCGGCGAACGTCGACGACCTCGTGCGCGAGGCCCAGCGCGCCTGGATGAGCGGGCAATACGCTGCGGCGATCAGCAAGGCGCAGGCCGCGCTCAGGGCCGAACCCAAGCACGCACAGGCCGTGCAGGCCTACGAGATCATCACAACCTGCTCCTGTGCCATTGGCGAGGCCGACGCCGCCCGCGAGGCCGCCTCCCACCTGAGCGACACGAAGCGCGAGTTGGTCAAGGCGATGTGCATGAAGAACGGGGTGATCATCGAGTAGGCCGGCTTCGAGGAATGTCGTTTGATGGCTTTTGAGAAAGCAAATGGGGACGCCCCAGAAAATGTCGGAGTCGGGCTCAACCGTCACGTAACAGTCCCATGGGAGCCTCCTTGGTTGGCGGTGCGGACACACCGCTGGTCAAGGAGGTTGCCGCCTATGCGCTCTCGGGGCAGCGCCTTACCTCTGGCACTGGCACGTGGCGCGCCTGCCTCTATTGAATATCGCCGCACGATTCCCGCTCAAGGGCTTGTCTCCGACCCTCCCCTCCGCTGGCTCGCGTTCACCACGTTGTACGTGACCGTCGCCAGCCTAGTTGGGTATGTCATGGGCAGGCTCATCGAGATGCCCGCTCTCAGGTTGAGGGATCGGCTCTTCCCCAGGGTCTCGAGGCGTCGAGCCCGGAGCCAACAGGAACCTGTCTCGCAAGGTCAATGAACAGCCCCGCATCGTCCGCGACCCGGGCCCGAACGCGATGCGCTGGGTTCGTCGCCTGTGCCCACATAGTGTCGCCACCTGCCCTTCGCCAGGCGGTCATCCGCGCTGTCCTCTCATCCATCCACACGTCAGTACAACCGCACCCTTGCAACTTCCCACGACCCGCTCCGGACGACACTATCGAGCTCTGCCGTCGGTGTAAGATAAAGCATCAGCAGCGACGTCCTGGCGTCGAGGGGCATGGCGACGACAGTCTCGATGCTGTCAGGAGGGTGGTCACGATGTGCCGCGTGAAGAATCCATCGAGCAAGGGCGCCTGCAGACTCCGGCCTGTTGAGCGCGCCACGGACCACAGCTGTCGGCTGGTCCAACACAAAATTGACACCCTGTCGCTTGAGGTAGCTCATGTTCACGCGATAGAGGTGTCCCGGACGGTAACCCGGCGCCTGCCAGAATGATCCGGGATCGCTCACGTTCTCATCGCAGAGTCCAATGCCGTCAACCGTCCTCAGTCCGCCGTAGAAGGGAATGGAACCGACCGCTGACGTGGAAATTGTCGCACCTGTTGCCCCCAGTTCCTCCTTCATCCGCCGCCCGATTCTCCGAAAATCATGATCGGGATAGACGCCATAGAATGTGGACAACATCTCGATGCTGTCGAGAGTCTTGTCCTCCGTGAGACTGTTGAATGAAAGGCCGTGGTGAATGGAGGCGGCCGTAAGAACAACAGCGGCAATCGTCGCAACAACGATTTCGTTCTCGACCAAGGCGCCAGCGATGTGATGGTGAACGAGGTAGGCCAGCCAGAGGAAGAGAAAGGGAGCGACAGGAATGATAAACCTGAATTCCATGAAGTCCCCCCCCACAGCCACAACGTAGACAAACCATGCTGCGATGATGAAAAGGGAGAGTCTCATAGGACGATCGAGTTTCCGTCGGCGGCGCACCATGCCCGCGAGACCGAGCAGGATGATGGGCCAGAGCAGATACCAGTGCAGAAACCGTCCGAGGTAGAGAATTCCGTTGCTGAAGCTCCTCTCGTCCCAACCCACTTTCGCATAGTACGTATTGGGGAGGAGTTTTCCGTAGAACGACCAGCGCCACGCAAACCACCCCAGCAGGATGATGGCCGCCGGCAGGAGCAGGGCAAGGGAGTTCTTGAAGGGTGATTCTTTCGACGCGATGGAGATGAGGACATTGAGAACGATAAGGGAGACGATCACCGCACTGTCAAGTCGCGCCAGAACGGCCGCAGCCACCACGAGGGAGAGCAGAATGCACGAGGAGCCCTTGATTTCTTCATCGGCTGTGATGAGGCACGCTAGGAGAAAGGAAAGCGAGAGGAGGAAAGTCTGGAGCATGGTCTCCAGTCCACCGGTCGCATAGGAGAGCACCGAGAAGTTGCCGATGAAAAAAAGAACGGCGAGAAGCATCGGAAGGTGTTCCTTGAACACCCGCCTGGAAATCTCCCAGAGGCACCAGACGCAACCCACGAGAGAAGCAAGGCCTCCGGCATACGACCATGCAATAGGCTCGATGCCCAGCTTCATCCCGAGGGCAATCCACGTGACCCACAGGAAATTGGTGTAGCCCTCAACGCGGTTTCCGAACCACGTCAGGCCATTCCCTTCGACGAGGCTCTTTGCAAAGGTGAATGAAACAAAGGCGTCGTCCTGAACGAAACGAAGCTGCCATGCAACAACAAGAGCGACGACGAGAGACGAGATGAGCAGGAGCCGGTAATGCCCGGCTAATGTCTTCTCAAGTGCCTCACTTTTCCGGCTGTGTTTCATTCCTGGTGCCCGATCAGGCTCTCATTCGAGGTCGGTGTCAAAAGTACGAAGGCAAAGCAACTCTGATTTCGGAGGTGAGTGTGCAGGGGTGGACGGCGTTCCCAATGGAATCGCGCAAAAGCTGCGCCACCGGTTGCCACTCCGGCCCAAATTCTCCTCTTCTCGGGGATTGCGATGACCCGTCCTGCTGAGCAGCTTCCCCTTACTAACCAAGGAGTACTCAATGCAAACCAAAGGCGCCCTCTCGACCATGATCCTCTCAGCGACACTTGTCGCTTCCGCTTGCTCATCTTCTTCACACAACGCGAGTACTGGCGGTGGCACGCCGAGTTCCGGCGGCTCGGTGAACAACGGAGGTGGGCAGACCCCTGTTTCAGTTGGCGGTCAGACCGTTGCGCCGGGTGGTGGCAACGCTACCGGCGGTCAGACCGGTCCGGCCGGCGGCGGCAACGCTACCGGTGGTCAGAACGGTCCGACCGGCGGCGGCAACGCTACCGGTGGTCAGACCGGTCCGACCGGCGGCGGCACCGCCACCGGCGGCGAGGCCGGCCGAGGCACCGCGGGCGTAGTCACTACCGGGGGCGTGGCCAACGGCGGCGCAACCGGCCGAGGCACCGCGGGCGTAGTCACCACCGGGGGCGTGGCCACCGGCGGCGTGGCTGGCCGAGGCACCGCGGGCGTGGTCACCACCGGGGGCGTAGGCCCCACTGGGGGAATAGGCCCAACCGGGGGCGTAGGCCCCACTGGGGGCGTAGGCCCAACCGGGGGCGTAGGCCCAACCGGGGGCGTAGGCCCAACCGGGGGCATTTCCATCATCACTGGCGGTGCCGCCGTTGGATCGGGCGAAGCCGAGTACAGCATGGACGTGGGCTGGATGTTCATCAAGCAGGACCAAAGCGGGGCCCAGGCTACCACGGCCAGCGAGTCTGGTTGGACTTCGGTCAGCACACCGCATACGTACAATGATACTGATTCCTACAGAACTCTCATCAACCACAGCGGTGGCGACCACGGTATGTACGCCGGACCGGCGTGGTACCGCAAGCATTTCAAGGTTCCTGCTGCATTCGCTGGCAACAAGTTCATCGTCGAGTTCGAACGGATCCGGGAATCCGCCACGTTCTATATCAACGGAACCTCAGTCGGAACCTTCACCGACGGTGTCTCACCGGTCGGCATCGATATCACCGCGAATGTCAAGGCTGACGGGACCACCGACAACGTTCTCGCGGTCGCCGTCGACAACAGCGGGGGCGGTGAGTACTGGAACGCGAATGCCACCAACCCGGACTACGGTGGATTGGTGGGCCATGTCTGGCTGCACGTGCCGGGCAAGATTTATCAAACCTATCCGCTCTACCAAAATCTGAAGACGCAGGGCATTTACATCTACGGCACTAACTACGCGAGTATCACCAACAACACCGCGCAGGGCGACACGGGCAATCTGACGCTGAACGTGGAATCCGAGGTGAGCAACGAATCGGGCAGCGCGGCGAGCGCAACACTTGGCGTCAAAGTAGTCGATGCAGCCACAGGCACGACGTTGACCTCATTCTCAGGAACGGCCACGTCAGTGCCGACGACTGGGACCACAACGCTCAAGGCGAGTGGACCGTTGACGGGCGCGAAATTGTGGAGTGACCTGTACCCCAATCTCTACAGCGTTGTCACCACGCTCACTGTGGGCGGGACAGTGGTCAACGGCCGCAGCACACTTACAGGGTTTCGGCAGACGGCATTCAAGGGAGGCGCCGGCACGGGCGGCGTGTATATCAATGGCCGGTTCGTGTATATGCTTGGTTTCGCCAACCGCTCGACCAATTCATGGGCAGGCCTCGGCCAGGCCGTGCCAGACTGGATGCACGACTTTCACGCTAATCTGGTCCGGGGCGCCAACGCCAACTACATGCGCTGGATGCACGTCACGCCGCAGATCTCAGACCTCAGATCGGGTGACAAGTACGGCGTAATCAGCATTGTGCCGGCCGCCGACAAGGAGGTGTCCAATCCGACGGATGCCCAGTGGACGCCGAGGATGGCCGTCATGCAATCCACCATGATCTACGTGAGGAACAATCCGAGCGCCTTCTTCTATGAGGCGGGCAACGGTACAGTTTCCGATGCCCAGATGGCGGATTTGAAGACTCTCAGAGACACATGGGATCCAAACGGTGGCCGCGGTGTTGGTGATCGCGACACGCCAGACACAGGAGCCGAAGCCTCTGCCGATTGGTATGGCACAATGGAAGCCTACGTTGAGGGAACTCCCCCCACCAGTTCGATCTTCCGTGGCGCCTCCACTGGGTTCCGGGACAAGGGTCCCATCCTCGAGGAAGAAGATTTCCGCGATGAGTCCTTGCGAGGGATCTGGGACCAGTACTCGCCCCCGCACGTTGGCGGCTTCGTACCAGGGTCGCTGGACACGTATAACGAGACTTCGGAGGTCTTCACCGTAGGCGACAGTTCGAATCCTGGGATGCTTTCGCGGATCGATGGCTATTTCAAGATCGATTCCATCCACAACACGGATGCCACACACTCTTTCTTCGCAGGCTACGCCTGCATCTACTTCTCGGACGAGAATGCCGACGGACGCTTGGATAGCTCTGCCGTCTGTCGCGCGGGTGGCAAGGTCGATGCGGTGCGGCTGCCCAAGGAGGCCTACTACGCGTTCCGCGTCACCGGCAACACGCAGCCTGACATACATATCATCGGGCACTGGACGTATCCCGCGGGCACCAAGAAAACGGTGTACGTGGTCGCTAACAACGTGTCGTCAGTGGGATTGAGCATCAACGGCGGAGCGGAAACGAAGGTGACGACCCCGACCGATGGGTACAACTACAGTTTCCCGAATATCACCTGGGCTACGGGCAACATCAAGGCCGTGGGCTACGACTCCAGCGGCAAGCAGGTTTGCCAGCATACCCTGACCACGGCTGGCCCGGCCGCCGCCGTCAAGCTCACGCCTTACACTGCTCCCGGCGGTTTCCTGGCTAACGGTGCGGACGTGGCCATGTTCGATGTCGAGGTCGTGGATGCGACCGGACTGCGGGTTCCCACCTACGGCCCCACCACCAAAGCAACGGACAACCAACCAACTGGCGAGCCCAAGATTACCTTCGCCGTGACCGGTCCCGGAACCTGGCGCGGCGGGGTCAACGAAAGCATGATCAATTCGACCAACAACCTCTATCTGTACACCGAGGGCGGAATCAATCGTGTCTTCATTCGTTCGCAAACGACCGCCGGAGCTATCACGCTGACTGCGTCCAGCCCCGGGTTGACCTCAGCTACGGCCACAGTCACATCCGTGGCTGTGCCGGTTGTGAACGGGCTGCTTTCCCAATAGCCTTCGGGCAAAGTCGCAGAGTCGCTAATCAGTAGCGCGTGCCAAAGCTGGCGATGGATCCTTCTCTATCGCTTCGTGGGTTCGTTGCTGCTCGCCGCAGCCTTCACGTCAGGGTGTCATGGCGGAAATCGTACCCGTGAATTTTGAAGTGCATCCCGAGGAGGCCCTCGACCGGGCGCTCAAGGGCGAGCTATCTGCAGCGGAAAAGCACACTTTGAATCGGCACCTTGCCACGTGCCGCGCGTGTGAGGCTCACCTGGCAGTTGCTCGCTCGTGGCAAGAGACCTGTGCGCCGAAGCCCTGGAATGGCTGTTTGAACGGCCTTGCCGTGGATCAGGCGTTGGCTCATTTCGGAGTCTCGCGCTGGTGGGCGTTCCTTCCTGCCGGGCCGGAAGCGTAGGGTGTTGGTAGCCGCAGACATGCAGCTGGCGGCAGGTAGCCTGGCAACCTTCAGATGTCTGCATTGACAGGGGGACGTCGGCATTGGGCAGGGGCCGCTGTACTACTAACGTCATATTTCTTCGCAGGCCGCGAAGATTCTCGACAGCACCGCGACAGCTGCAAGAGGTCGTGGTCGTGGTCGTGGCCGTGGCCGTGGCCGTGGCCGTGGCCGGAGTGATCCCTTTGGTTGCGGCCGTCAGGCTGCGATGTGCTCTCCATGGCCCTCATCGGCATATTCTCATGGGATTCCGGGCCATTTGCCGTCCAGACCCAAAGCGGCGCACTCGACCGCGTCGTGAGCCCGTTCGGGATCGCCTGCATTCCGGCCGCTGCCGTTGCGAATCTCACGAGAAGAAGGTCAACCTTGGTGATGTCTGATACACTTTGTCTCCAGCTAGGATAGAGCAGGAAACACCGCCCATGCCGGTAAAATACACAAGCGGAGGTAGTCGATAATGAAGACAGCTATCAGGTCATTGGTTGCGCTTCTCGCATTGTCGGTGGCGGCTTGCGGAGGCGGAGGTGCTGCTGCCGGCCGGGGACAAGGCGGCGGAGGAGGTGGCGGGGGGCAAGGCGGCGGAGGAGGTGGCGGCAATGGCTATGCGGTGACCTATGACCGCAACGGCGCTACCGTCGGCAGCGTCCCGATCGACCCGAACACCTATGCGGAGGGACAGACCGTGACGGTGCTTGGGAATCCAGGCAGCCTCGCGTATTCCGGATATTCCTTCGTGGGATGGCAGACCAAGGCTGACGGATCCGGGACGACCTATGCGTCGGGGCAGACCTTCTCGATGGGCGCGGCAAGCGTCACCCTGTATGCCCTATGGAGCAGGGGCTATGCCTATGCGACGAATCAGATGGGCCAAAACATCTCTCAGTACACGATTGGTCCGAATGGGGCGCTCACACCAATGAACCCGGCCACGGTCGCGGCGGGCAGCGAACCCATATCAATCACGAGCGATCCGTCGGGCAAGTACGTCTACGTGGGTAACAACCAGGATGGCACCGTATCGCAGTACACGATCGGCGCGAATGGGGCGCTCACACCAATGAGCCCGGCCACGGTCGCGACAGGGCCAGGGACCCCGTGGCCGAGCTCCGTTGCGGTCGACCCTTCGGGCGCATACGCCTACGTGGTGAACTCGCTGGCTCCCAGCTATGGCAACGTAATTTCGTACGCGATCGGTACGAATGGGGCGCTTTCATCCCTGTCCGGGCCGTACCCAGTGGGGAATGAAATGCTCTCCTCCATTGCGGTCCACCCCTCGGGCAAATACGCGTACGTGACGTCCGTTCGGAATGACTACATAGTCTATCAGTACACGATCGGCGCAAATGGGGCGCTCCAGGCGATGACCCCGGCCTCGGTCCCGGCGGGATCGGGTCCCCGGCAGGTCACGATCCACCCCTCGGGCAAGTACGCCTACGTGGCGTGTTTCGATTACGGAACCATCTCTCAGTACACGATCGACCCGATTACCGGGGCGCTCACACCTATGGGCTCGGTCACGGCGGGGCTGCAGCCCTTCACCATCACGGTCCATCCCTCGGGTAAGTACGCCTACGTGCCGAACTGGAACGGCAACAACGTCTCTCAGTTCGCCATCGACCCGAACAGTGGGGCGCTCACAGCTATGTCCGCGGCCACGGTCGCGACGGGGACGGGGCCCTTGACCCTCGCTGTCGATCCATCGGGCCAGTACGCCTACGTGACGAACAGTGGACATAACGACATCTCGCAATACGCAGTCGGTGTCGATGGGGCGCTCACAGCCATGCCCAACACGGTCCCGACAGGGTCGAACCCCTGGTCCATCATCACTGTAGGAGAATAGCACAGGTGCGGTCCTTCTTGTAGGGCCTCGCCGCCTGCTGTCGCACACTACGTGCCCTCATCGAAGGGGTAGGCTGTAGTCCGCTCGGTTGCCCACAGCCAAGCTGACAAGGGGCATGGAACAGGCCAGTTCTTCGCGTCGGTGTCTATTGGCTCTTTGCTTCCGGCTTCGCTTCTTCAGGTCTAGGCGCGGCTTCGGCCTCCGGCTGGGGCTCGGCCTTCGCCTCGGCTTTGGGCGCGGTTTCGACATCCAGTTTGGGCGCGGTTTCGGCCACAACCTTGGGCCTATCCTTGGCTTCGGGCTCGGCCGGGGCTTCAGCTTGGGACGCGATGCTTGAACCTCCAAGCTTGGGTTCGATTTCCTGCGGCTTGCGCGGGGCTCTGTTTTCAGGCTTGGGCGTGGCCTTGGCCTCAGGCTTGGCGATCGGTCTCGGCTTGAGCCTTAGCGTCGCTCTTGGTTTCAATTTCTTGGCCGGCTTTGGCTTCAGCTTTGGGCGCGGTTTGAGCTTTGGGGTCGGCTTTGGTCTCGTTTTTCTTGCCGGCTTTGGCTTCGCCTTTGGGCGCGGTTTTGGCTTTAGCTTTGTACTCGGCTGTGGCTTCAGTTTCTTGGTCACCTTTGGCTTCATGGGCTTGATCCGCTTCCGTGAACATGTTGTCTGCGCGGCTTCACCGTTGCCTGACTGCAGGTTGTCACATACATAAGCGGAAGTCACCGCCGGCGTTCGTTTCGCTGCTCCTGCTCTCCGGCCGCCGCGCCAGGCCAACGCCACGCGAGCCGATGCTCTACGAGGAGTTGTCCAGGCTGCGCGAAGAAGTCTCTGATCCGGCGGTGCAGCTCATCGCGCACGTTGCGAAAAGCATCCAGGCGCTCGGCTTCCGATCCGTTCACAGCCGCAGGATCAGGCAGGCCCCAATGCAGCCGCGTGGCTTTGCCTAGGAAGACCGGACACTCTTCCTCGCCACACAGGGTGATGACCGTGTCGACATCGGCCGCCGGGACTTCTCCGACCGCCTTTGCTCGGTGCCCGGAAATGTCTATGCCGATTTCCCTCAGCACTGCGATCGCCTCGGGGCGGACGCTAGTTGGGCGCGAGCCAGCGGACCAGACTCTCGTTCCTGCCGGGGCCAGCGAGCGGGCGATCCCCTCGGCGATCTGAGAATCGTGAAGATAGGTCCATGGCGTCACGTCGAACCCAGAATGCAATGCGAGCGAACCTTTTCGGACTCGGGAGGCATCGGAACTTAGGGTCATGAACTCGTCTTGCTTTCGTCTGGGCGTCGTAGCGATCGCCCTTGCGGCGTGTTCCAGCAGCAACGCCCCCACGGGAGGAACAGGCGGCACAATCGGTGGGCCCGGCGGCTTGGCTGGCCAGACAAGCGCGGAGGGAGGCTCCGGATTCGACGCCATGGGGTCTGATGTTGCCGACGCACCCCAAGCCAGCCCAGATGGGCCACAAGACTTGGGACCGCTCGGAGTTGGTGGTTCCTCTGATTCTGGTGGAGCCACTGGATCTGGCGGCGTGTCCGGCTTGGGTGGAGCAACCGCCAACGGCGGAAGCGGGGGGACGGGTGGCTCAAGCATCGACGCTGCCAACGATGCTTCAAACCCGGCAGTCCACGACGCAGCCCTCGATTCATCTGGGGATAGCGCCATGGCAGACGCGAAGACCGGGACAGACACAAACCCGCCTTTGTGCCCCGCCACCTATGGCGCCGGCGAAGGACACGCCTGCCCGCTGCAAGGCACGTGTGACTACTCCGAGGGGCGGTGCAGTTGTCTGCCCTGCGCGCCCGACGGAGGATTCACCGGCCAAAGCAGCAGCTACTGGCACTGCCGTCTCTGGACTGATGTTCCTTCGGGCTGTCCCGCTAGGTCGCCTGCCTTCAACACCGGGTGCAGCGTCGACGGGCTCGCCTGCGACTACAACCAATGTTGTGGCGGCCCCTCTCTCGGAGCGAGCGTGAAATGCACGGG
>Ga0182021_10007271_pt1 | contig 13110 bp, 11 predicted proteins | sample 612E3MmetaG_FD_120493 | JGI IMG/M metagenome (GOLD analysis project Ga0182021, IMG submission 120493) | Permafrost microbial communities from Stordalen Mire, Sweden - 612E3M metaG (Illumina Assembly) | ecosystem: Environmental > Terrestrial > Soil > Wetlands > Permafrost | place: Sweden... | reverse complement strand
GAGGCGTACACCAATGGGGAGCCAACCTCCTGATCGCGGTTTTGGTGATTCACGCATTCTGGGCGTTCTTTCGTAACCCCTACAGAATCGGGCGCGAGATCACCTGGTTCTTGGGGGTTATTAGTTTGGGTTTGGCGCTCGCGTATTCGTTCACTGGATATCTTCTCCCCTGGGATCAACTCGGCTACTGGGCGGCAACAATCAGCATCCAGATAATGAGAGCTATTCCGCTCCTCGGAGACTTTCTCGCACAGATCCTTCTAGGTGGAACTGGCTTATCTTCGACCACGCTAACTAGAATTTACTTCTACCACGTGAGTCTACTGCCCGTCGTGGCGCTCGTGCTGGTCGGCGCTCACATGCTTCTGATTATTCTCCAAGGAGTCTCCGAGCCCGAAGAGGCTTGGAAGACTAAGACCGAAAAACAGGTCGCTCCCCTCTTCGGTCAATTCTTTCCCCAGCAGATTACCCCCGTCCTAATCATCTCACTAGTCACGCTCGGCATGGTCATCCTTCTAGGAACATATGCCGCTCAGGTTCCCGGAGACCCGGCAAACAAGTTTCTGACGCCACAGTTCATAGTTCCAGAGTGGTATTTCCTGTGGGCGTATGGGCTCCTCAAATGGGTAGGGTGGCTCTATGACTTGGTGAAGTTCGTCCCCCCGGCTGCTGTGTTTGGTGTGGACCTGCTGAGCGCGAAGGTTGTTGGGATACTGATCGCAGCTCTGATGTTCCTTGCCGTTCTACTACTACCCATAATTGATCGCGGGAAAGAAGTGCGTGCACTTCGCAGACCACTGAAGACTGCCACGGGAGTATGGGCGATCGGTTTCCTGGCAACCCTGACGTTATACGCTCTAAACGAGATCCTATCGACAGATCTCACGATTCAAATTGACAAAATGAACCTGATTCTCGGATCGATCGTCATTGTTGTGCCGGTGATTGCTGCAGCGCCCTTCTACCTGTTGCTTCGTCGACGTGCGATGAAAGAGGTTCCGTAGGAATGGACCTCATCAGAGACATCTTCCAGTTCGTTCCTCTCCAATTCATAATTGCTTGGTGGGTAATCGCGGTAATCGCTGCGTACCTATTCCTGTCGGGCATTAGAAGACATGTGCGTGCTTGGAATCAGGGAAGACCCGAGAAGATTGTTGGCACTAGGCTCTCGAGGGTGAGGAGGCTCATCTCAATCGGTTTGGCACAGTCGAAAGTTCTCAACAAGAAGTTCAACGGAATTACCCACGTGCTCATCTCGGTAATCGGTTTCGTGCTGCTCCTGGGAATGTTTTTCCCGATCCTTGAGGCGATTGTTGGTTATCTTGCTCTGCTCTTCGGAGCAGGCCTAATTTTGCTCGAATACAAACGTCTCAGGCCAAGCGGACAGAGGCTTGAGACTGCGTGGGAAGACACCTACGTGTACGGTGTAATAGTGGCGATGGCTGTTTCTGGATTTCTGATGATGGGTGTCGATACGTGGGCTTGGCAGTCGCCAGTCGGCAGTGTGCTCTCTCCACTCTTTCTAACACTGGGGCCGAAAGCGCTGGTAGAAATCTACCCGAGCCTTTGGCTGATTCATTCGGCACTAGTATTCTCTCTCATCGCCTACATCCCCAATTCCCGTCTGATACATCTGGCCACCTCTCCACTGAACATTTACTACAACCCGATTACCGTGAAAGGTGAACTGTCAACTCCCTTCGATCTCAAACAGATGATGGAAACTGGAAACTTTGATGTCAAGGTTGGAGCGGCTGGGATCAATGACTTCACGTGGCGCCAGAAGCTCAGCTTTGACGCCTGTACTCTCTGTGTTCGCTGCACGGATGCCTGCCCAGCAACAGCCTCCGGAACCAAACTCTCCCCGATGCATCTCATACTCAAGCTGAAGAGCTATGAACTGTCAAGTGATGGTGGTCGCCATCTCCACGGGGACGTAATTGACCCGGAAGAGCTGTGGGCCTGCACTACATGTCGAGCATGTGTACAGGAATGCCCGGTTCTGATTCAGCATGTCGAAGCGATCGTCGATATGCGAAGACATCTGATGGCTGAGGGAAAGGTGGACCGTAAGAAGAGAGACCTCATCACATCGCTCTCTACAGTCGGCAACCCCTACGGACTTTCCACCGCGGACCGAATGAAATGGGCGGAGGGACTTGACGTCAAGTTGTGGGGCCAAGAACCCGACCAGGAATTCCTGTACTGGGTAGGGTGCGCGGGAGCATACGACATGAGGAACCAGAGGGTCTCCCGATCCCTAGTGAAGATAATGAACGCGGCAGGAATCAGATTCGGCGTTCTGGGGAACGAGGAAAGATGCAACTGCGAGGTCGCCCGCAGGGTCGGTGAGGAAGGAAGATTCCAGCAGGCAGCTATGGAACTAATTGAAATGATGAACAAGCGCGGCGTGAAGAAAATCATAACTCAATGCCCACACTGCTTCAACACATTCAAGAACGAGTACTCCAGGTTCGGAGCGAAGTTTGAAGTCTTGCACCACACCCAACTGATAGCGAAACTGATACACGACGGAAAGCTGAAACTGAAGGATGGGGAAGCGAGAACCATTGCGTTCCACGACCCATGCTACTTGGGCAGGTACAACGATGAGTACGATGCTCCTAGGGAAGCCATTCGAACTGTCTCCGCTGGGAAACTGGTAGAGTTGCCTCGATCCCGCACGAAGAGCTTCTGCTGCGGTGGCGGAGGTGGAAATGCATGGTACTCAGTTGATGCCAAGAAGAAAACTGGCGTGATAAGGATCGAGGAAGCTCAGCAGGTAGGCCCCAACATCCTTGCCGCAGCCTGTCCATACTGCATCTCAATGTTGGAAGATGCTTCGAAGGCTCTGGGAACATCAGAGAGTATGCCTATCAAAGACGTGGCTGAGTTGGTGGCTGCGGCACTAGAGTAATCAGAATCAAAGAGGTTTGAGCTGGGTTGAAGACGATCAAAGTCGTACAATACGGCCTGGGGCCAATCGGACTTGGAATCGTCGAACTTCTCCTAACCCGACCATCAGTGCAATTAGTCGGTGCAATCGACATTGACAAGAACAAAGTTGGCAAAGATGTAGGCGAGTTCCTTCAGAATCCCCGGAAAATTGGCGTAACTGTCAGTGACAATCCGAGGGATGTTCTCAAGCATGCAGCTCCAGACATTGTCACACACGCAACCTCCTCCTACATGGAGAAAATCTACTCTCAAATCGATGAAATCGTAGATCACAATGTTAGCGCAGTGTCGACCGCTGAGGAATTGTCCTATCCGTTCGTCAAGCATCCAGATTTGGCGAAGAAACTCGATGAACACGCCAGAGCGAAGAAAGTCGTGATCCTTGGAACAGGTGTGAACCCTGGCTTTCTCTTGGACACTCTTGCAGTGGCACTTAGCGGCGTCTGCCAAAAGGTGAACTCAATTCGCGCTGAGCGAGTTGTGGACGCTTCGAGTCGGAGGCTTCCACTTCAGAAGAAAATAGGTGCTGGCTTATCCCCGCAAGAGTTCGAGAGGAAAGTTGCTGAGGGAACCATAAAACACGTTGGACTGCCAGAATCTGTGGGGCTGATCGCCCTGGCCATGGGATGGAAGTTGGGAGAGATACAAGAACGGATCACTCCAGTCATCGCTGAAACGGCGGTGGAGAGCGAGTTCATCAAAGTTCCAGCCGGCGCTGTCGCTGGTGTGCACCAAGTTGCCAAAGGAATTCTGGGAGGTCGTGAGTTAGTTGTGTTGGACTTGAGAATGTATTTGGGTGCCCAGAATCCGCATGACTCTATACTAATCGACGGTGTTCCGCCAGTGGATATGATGATACGAGGCGGAGTTCAAGGCGATAGGGCTACTCCCGCAATAGTCGCAAACACACTTGCGAAAATCGAACGCTTAGAACCTGGACTTAGAACGATGCTCGACCTGCCACCCATATCTCCAATCGAAGGGCCTAGCGAAGACAACCGATCCGTTATGCTAAGAACCCTCTAGTCAAATCTCGTAAAACGATTTCTTACCAGTGCTTCTCTTTCACGAACCGTTCAATAGTTGAGATTAGACGGATGATGTCATCGTCAGTGTGCGAGTAGCTTATGGCACCATGCAACATTTCTGGCGCCAGCATCAATATGCCATTCTCCAGCAGGTTGCTGAACATCCTCTTGGATAGATCGTGATTGGCAATGGCGTGGCAATTTGCGTCTTTGAGAGGTTTCATGCGTGTTGTGTGGATGGAAAAAAGCGACCCCAACCCAGTAGTCTGTGCTTCGAATTCATTCTCTTCGAAAATCGCATTCAAGCGTTCCCTCACCTTGTTTCCCACCGCGTCAATATGCTTGTACACTGGGGAATGTTCTAGGACATCTATGGTGGCCAGACCTGCGGTCAGGGTTATCGCGTTACCCGCAAAGGTTCCACCATGATACGCGTAATCCAAACCCGAGTACTTTGTATGATCCATTCGATCCATTACGTCTCTTTGACCACAGACTGCGCCGATCGGGAGCCCGCCTCCGATTATCTTGCCCAGCACCGTTACGTTCGGTTTTACGTTAAAGTACTGCTGTGCTCCGCCGAGGCCCAATCTAAATCCCGTAATGACTTCGTCAAAGATCAGTAGGGCGCCTGTCCTATCACAGTAATCCCGTAGTCCCTTCAAGAATTCTTTGTCTGCAGGTATCATGCCCCCCGCGCCTAGCACTGGCTCAAGAATAACGCACGCCAGATCCTCACGTTTGACTCGATCCAAGAAGCCTGTTAGGTCATTGTAGGGAACAACGATCGTGTCCTCTTGAGAGCCTTCAGTAATTCCCCCGGAAGGAGGTTTGTCAAAAGGGGGTTTCACCGCAATATGCAGAGGGTCATATGCCCCATGCCAGCATCCCTCGAATTTTGCAATTTTCTTTCGTTTGGTGAACGTTCTGGCTAAACGGACCGCGTACAAGTTTGCTTCGCTTCCCGAGCTTGAGAAGCGAACAAGCTCTGCGCTTGGCACGTTCCTGGTTATTGTTTCTGAGAGGGTTATCTCCAGTTCGTGAGCAAGCCCGTAATGCCAACCTTTCTCCGCTTGCGTCTTGATGGCTTGCGTCACGCTTGGATAAGCGTGGCCGAGAATCATGGCGAAGTGCGTGCACCAGTAGTCGGTGTACCTGTTGCCGTCTAGATCAACCAGTGTGGCCCCTTTCGCCTCTTTGACAAAGAATGGGTATGGGTCAAAGTGGCGGTTTCGATACGAGACACCTTCAGGCTCAACCTTCCTCGCACGCTCGAACATTTCGCGGGATTTCATTGTGCGCTTAGTGTACTGACTGTCCTTGGAGGCTGCCTCACCCATCTTCGTGTCTCTGCCTTCGCATTAGCTTGCTTAGACCTTGTAATAACCATGCGGCGTATGTGATACAAGTTGGCAAGGATGATAATGAAATCTCAAAATCAAAAGAGCCCAAATTCTCTGAATTGATCATACATGCAGATGGCATCAATGAACATCAGATGTTCGTACTGCGGCCAGACTATACCTCGTGAGAGCAATTACTGCCCCTCTTGTCAACACAGGTTTCTGTTCAGAGGGCTTGGACTCTAAGTCACGAGGAGCAATCGCGCTCGTAGTTACCCGCGAAATGGGAAAGAATATCCCTCGTTTCAATCCTATTCGAGCAACTTCCTAGGGTATGCTGTAGCCGTCGGTAGTTGACGAGTACTTCAACACCCCATTCCTCGTTAGGCGTAGCAGTGCTTCCTCGACCTCTGTACTTTTGAAACCTTCTTTCAAGCCCAAGTTCATGAGATCACGCTTTTCGTATGTGAATCCCGGGGTCTGAATGAAACTCATCAGTCTGTCCTCGAGGGTCAAGATGCGAGTCTCATCTAGTTTGATTACCTGAGTCTTCTTTCGCAATGGTTCGGTGGTTAGCTGCCTAGCTTGGATGCCTAGTCGCTTGGATAGCATCCGGCTGAATAGGTCGCTTGCGCCGTGGAATGTTAGAACGCTCTTTGGCCGGACTTCTTTTACAAAGCGAAGTAGCTCGTCCAAATCCGCTTGATCATTCAGGAGGAAGATTTCATTCCCCGAATCGCGAAGGGTGCCCGCCCATCCTGAAACGTACGCCGTCTTGAAATTGCCGTAACGTGTTGTGTCAAAGCGTCTGGGAACTATTACAACGCATCGCGACTCCTCTATCATGTTGAGAGCTTCTTCTGATGACGCGTCGGTATACCTCAATTCGATCCCATTGCTTTCGTAGACTTTGTTGATTCGGGCTATTCGCGGGTGAACAATGACGGGTGCTTCTGTCCATTGGTTGAAGATCTTCACTAGTTCCTGAGCGTTGCCGATCGTATCCGTTTCGAAAGCTGGAATCATATGGTCCCCAATGCATTCCAAAGCCCACTTGACGATGTTTGCGATCACTGACTCGCGTGGTCCGCTTTTGGATGTGGCTGGATAGGTTGCTTCTATGACGAGGAGATCGCACGGGGCTACTTCGGCAGCGCGCGACAGGAGTGTGTCTGTGAAATTGATGTGGCTGGCGTAGACTACGTTGCCCTGTGGTGTGATGACCTCGTATTGAACAGCGCCCAGCACATGTCCCGCGTCGTGCGCTTCAACTTCAACGTCCCCCAGCTTCAGCCGCCTGCCGCTCCGAATCTCCTGCCAGTTTCCAATCTTGTGGCCGGTATCTGCTTCGTAGAGCTCAAGCGTTTCCCTGGTCGAGTGTTTCTTCTGAATTGGAAATTCATAGCCTCTCGCGTGATCGTAGTGGGCGTGTGAGATGAACAGGTCCATTACTTCCAGATCGCTGTCCAAAGGATCGAAAAGCATCCTTGTCTCTTCGTAGCGAACTGCGATCCCGTTTGACCATCGGACCAGAGGTTTCAGTTCAGAGACCCATCTAAGTAATGTCGGCCTGATTGAAAACGGAAACGGTGCAGGATTACGTAAGTAGTCTAGAATTGCAGCTATTCTTTGGCCGAGGCCGTGACCTCTTTCTGCTCATCCAGATAGCCTAATGCGTCCATGGCAGCCCTGCAGCCTTCACCCGCGGCGGTGGCAGCCTGACGATATTTGTAATCATGTAAGTCTCCAGCTACGAAGACGCCTTCGACACTGGTTTGGCTTCCGCTTCTCGAAACGACGTAACCTCTCTCGTCGAGTTCGATTTGTCCCCCGAATGCGTTTGTGTTGGGTTGGTATCCGATGGCAATGAATACGCCATCGCAGGGAAGCATAGAGACTTCATCAGTCTTCACGTTTCGGAGCCTGACACCTTCCACTTTCCCCTCTCCCGTTATTTCCTCGACAACTGAATTCCAAATGAACTTGATCTTCTGATTTTTCATTGCTCTGCTCTGCATGATCTTGCTAGCTCGAAGTGTGTCGCGCCTGTGCACTATGGCTACTTGCGTTGCATACTTTGTTAAGAAGAGAGCTTCCTCGAGCGCGGTGTCTCCTCCCCCAACAACCACAACGCGCCTTTCTCTGAAGAAGTACCCGTCGCACGTTGCACAGCTCGAAACGCCACGCCCTCGCAGTTTTTCCTCAGAGGGCAAGCCCAGCCATTTCGCGGATGACCCGGTGGCCACGATCACGGCTTTGGCTGTGTGTACTTTTCCGTCCGCTACGAGTTTGAAGGGTCGGTGTTCAAAATCGACCGAGTCAACATCTTCGTCAATTATTTCAGCGCCAAATCGCTCTGCTTGCTTTCGCATTTCTTGCATTAGGTCTGGTCCTTGTATGCCGTTTGAGAATCCTGGAAAGTTCTCGACGTCGCTGGTGAGCATTAACTGGCCGCCTGAAATCCTGCCCGCGAGAACAAGTGTTTTGACCAGGGCTCGGCCCGCGTAAATTGCGGCCGTCAAACCTGCTGGTCCAGAGCCGATGATAGCAATATCGTAGTTATCCATTTGCGTCCTAAGCTCCGACTCTCCAATCAATAATAAGTTCCACCCTTAAACCATCGAAAAGCAAAGATCTGTTTCTAATCTCAAAGTCTGTGACTCACGATTCCTTGTAGTACTTACCTTGCTTTATGAGTCGAGCAGGTTTTCCGATGAATATGACAATAGTATTGGAGAGTTTGTTGAAGAATCGCTGCCTATTCTGCCTGGAGGATCGGTAGATCCATCCGATTAGAAGATCGAGAGGGAGTAGGAGAGATTTCCCCAGACTCTGAACTGCGGAAGCCCTCAAACTGACGCCTTCGCCATTAGAATCAACCAAGCGCAAGTTGACCAATAACTGTCCAACGGATCTGCCGAAATACCACTCAGAAAACGTCCAGTAAAGGAAGAACACGAGGACGGAGATGGGTGACCATATGGAGATGTCGACGCCCGGCAGACGAGGCAGGAGCTGTGATGGAACTAGAGTGGTCTCTAACTGTTCGAGGTTGAAGTACGCCAGAAGCACGTTAATGATCACGTAGTCCACAAACCACGCGATAAAGCGCCGGCCCCAGTTCGCCAGCACTATCTTCCCGGACTTGGACTTTGCGCGCTTCACGTTGAATCATCATTCGTCCGAGAGTCTGAACGTTAGGTTTCGGTGTGGCTTATTTTCGAGTTCGACGCGGGCGGCCGCCCATGACCATGGCCATGACGGCTTTCTGCACGTGTAGTCGGTTCTCGGCTTGCTCGAAGTAAAGTGAGTACTTCTCGTTGTCGATCACTTCGTCTGTGACCTCTTGTCCGCGATCGGCTGGCCCGCAGTGCAGGTATTTGCCACTGTTTGTCAAGTCCATCAGTTCCTGTGTGCAGATCCAGTCCTTGAATTTGTCCTGATATTCCGTGGCACCGGCCTTGTTCAACGAGGCGCTGTGGGGTGGAAAGTAGTTCTTTGGAGACCACGCCTTCGGATAGACAATGTCGGCCCCATCGAAGGCCGCTTTCATGTCGTTTGCGACAGTGAATTCTCCACCGTACCTATCCGCGTTCGCCTTCGCAGCATTCAGCACAATGTCCTCCAGCTCGAAACCGGGTGGATGTGCGAGGACTACGTTCATCCCTAGCTGTGTTCCGATCAGGACTTCACTTTGTGGGACGGCGAGAGGTTTGAGGCCTCCCGAGTATGCGTAGGATACAACTAGTTTCTTGCCTTGCAGTTTTGGAATCGCGTTTCTCATTGCCTGTGCATCAGCTAGGGCTTGGAATGGGTGGTACATGTCGTCTTCCATATTCAAGACTGGAATGGTCGCGTGCTTAGCGAACTCTCTAACAACCTTATGCCCACGTCCGATGTTCCATTTCGCAGCGTCGCCGTATATTCTGATCGCGATAGCGTCCCCATACCTGCTGAGGACTCTGGCCACATCGGAGATGGCTTCGGTTTGATAGGCGATCATGTCTTCAGGGAGAGCGGGAGTGTAGACATCCTGTGGGCTCAGGAAGTGCGCGTGTCCGCCCAGTTGATACATGCCGGCCTCAAAGGAATTCCTCGTTCTTAACGACCGGTTGTAGAACATCATGAAGAGGGTTTGCCCCGGCAAGTAGTGGTGCGGTTTGCGTGAACGGAACATTTTCCTCAGAACATCTGCAGCATCAAGCACCTTCTTGATTTCGCCTTGCGAGAAGTCATTTGTATCAAGGAAATCCTTTCCATTCCAAATACCAACAAAAGAAGCCAACATCATCGCCTCGATGAGGGCCGAGAACGACCGCGATTTGAATTAAGCTTTTGGCACGATAACATGCGTTCCAGTCTTTCCGTCGAGTGCTTCTGTCAAGCTTCCGAGATCTGAGATTATGGCACGTTCGCCACCGCTTTCGACGAACCTTATGGCAGCCTGCACTTTTGGTGCCATGCTTCCTTCTTTGAACTGGCCTTCTAGTAGGTAATTGTTCAGCCGACCAGAAGTTATCTCCTTGATCAGCTCTTGCTGCGGAGTTCCATAATTGACGTATACGCCTGCGACATCTGTCAGAATGATGAGAAGGTTCGCTCCGATCAGTGTCGCGAGTCGTTGGGCTGCTAGGTCTTTGTCAATCACAGCTTCGACACCCGCGGCCTGAGCGTTCTCTTCAATTATTGGAATCCCACCACCGCCACAGGCTACGACTATGAATCCCGAGTCCACGAGCGCTCTTATTGCCAATCGCTCAGCGATTATCTTCGGATCGGGCGATGGAACCATGCGCCTGTACCCTCGACCAGCATCTTCCCTAATCACCAAATCGGGCCTTTGCTGCAATACCTTGACTGATTCTTCTTTCGAGTAGAATGGCCCGATCGGTTTGGTTGGGTGTTGGAATGCTGAATCGTGTTTGTCGACGATTACCCTAGTTATGATCGTCACAACGTACTTGTCGATTCCACGTGTCTTCAGCTCATTTCTAAGTGCTTGTTGAATCATGTATCCGATGAATCCCTGCGTCTCTGCACCACACGCGTCCAGAGGGAACGGTGGGACGATACTCTTAGCGGCCTCGTGTCTGAGAAGAGTTGCACCAACCTGTGGACCGTTGCCATGAGTCAGCACTATCTTGTAACCGCGGACAACCAGATCAGCGATCTTGCTCACGGTTGTTTTCACATTCTCGTATTGCTCATCGAACGACCCCTTCTGGCCCCGTTTGAGGACAGCGTTTCCACCGAGAGCGATTACGATGATTTTCTCGACCAACCAGAAACATCCCGCAATAATACAGATGCACGGCCATGGAATTGAATGCGTGGAGTTTCATAATGATTCCCATTGGGGAAACCATAATTAGCGCACTCAATTGTCCAACGATGAGGAACCGGAGTCTTAGCGAATGCCGAAGGTAGACTTGGCGGGTAAGGACCTGATCACTACCCAAGATTGGTCTATTGAAGAACTGGAGGCCACGCTCAAGCTTGCACGAGAACTCAAAATAAAATATAAACGCGGCCGAATTGCCCCCACCTTACGAAATAAGACGTTCTTCATGCTGTTCTACGCCCCTTCAACCAGAACTAGGGCGGCCTTCGAGGCCGGCATGACTTACCTCGGTGGACACGCACAGTACATCGACGTTTCCACAACACGTCTTGGCGCGGGAGAGGCAGTGAAGGATGTGGCCAAGATGTACGAAAAATACGGGCACGGGCTTGGCATTAGAATTCTTGATTCAGCCATCGATTATGTCTACGGTGCAGGTGTGTCTGTTGTCCGGGAATACGCGAAATATTCTGAGATTCCGGTCATAAACATGGCCTGCTGCACTTACCACCCGACCCAGGGGCTGGCGGATCTCATGACCGTTCAAGAAAAACTCGGGAAGGTCAAAAGCAAGAAGTACGTGATCATGTGGGGCTATTCCAAAGGCTTCCGAGGCCGATGCAGCATACAGGAAGAAGCGTTGATCATGTCACGATTTGGAATGGACGTAACCCTAGCCCACCCACCAGGATTCGAAATAGACCCGAAGATCGTTGCGACATCCAAGGCTAACGCAGAAGCTGCAGGCGGCGAATTTCATGTTTCAAATAATCTCAACGCAGCAATCGAAGGCGCCCACGTTGTATTCCCTCGCAACTGGGCATCAAACAGTCTGCTAGAGGTGGGCGCGAGCAGATTTGGGAAGGAAAGGGAGCAGGAGTTGCACGAGAGATACCGCAATTGGACACTGACTCAGCAGTCACTGGATATGATGAATAAGAAAGCAATCGTAACACATGTGCTGCCAGTCCTTCGAGGTGAAGAAGCAACTGACGAGGTTCTGGACGGCCCCCACTCGGCCATATATCCCCAGGCTGAAAACGGAATGTACACCAAAATGGCAGTACTAGCCAAGACGATGACCAGCAGAGAATAGTAATCGAACCTTCCAGTCTCACCAGCACAAAGCCTCCAAAGCGGGAGTTCAATTCTCGTTGCCCGCACCAAGTGACCCACACACACTACGACTTCCATCTTGTTGGATCATGCCTTCTTCATTTCTGTTCTTCCGAACAAGGAGTATAGTTTGAATCCTGTTACCTCAATCCAGATCCAGGGTAAGAGAAATGCCCTCTGGGCGAGCCCTTGGTAGGCGCCGGTCGCAGAGATGGCTACCTGAAGCAAGACGAGCATTACAATTGACAGCAATCCGCTTGTCAGTGAATACTCCCGATATCTGCTCCAGGCTGCGCTATCTTCGCTTCTTAATCCTCGCCAGATCAGCAGCTGGGCTGCTATGATCGAGAGGAATGCTGTGGAACTTGCCAGAGTGTGTAGGGCGCCTAAGAGATAGTCTTCGGGGAATACTCCGGCAAACAATATCCCGAAACCAAAGATCACTACGAGCCACACGCAAGCTTTCAGGCTTCTCGCTTGCGGAACTGGCAAACCATCTCGAAGTCCGAGTGCAAAACCTATCGACAGAAGACCGAAAACAACGAAATTGGAGTTCTGGATTATCGCATAGGGGCCGATTCCGAGGTCGCTGATGAAATTGTGGATTTGGCTGTAGCCTGGGCGTAGAAGGCTTGCCACTATCACTAGAAGCATGAATAGCATCGGCGCAGTAATACCGCAAATCGATCCTAGAATTAGTAATTTCCAGTTCTTCACCTTATGCCAGCCCCCGTGGATATTTGATTATGATCTACAGTCACGGGCACTTGAATTTGAACCGTCGTCGTTCGTCGTATGAAAGTGTGTGTGGCTCTACTGGTGCGCACACACACCAGACCAGCCTCATTCTACCTTTTGTGTTTGGCGTCCTCGTTTTTCGCGATTCGTGATTTGATGAGCTTTCTTATGAGCGCGACGGGGAGCGGCTTGTCGATTGGAAAACGAACAGTTGACTTAGTGGTTTCGTAACCATTGAGTTCTTGCCTGTGCTCCTTTATGACAGGCGGTCGGACAAAAAACCCAATGTGGTTCTTGAATGCAGCGAACCAAACGAGCGCTCCGTTGTAATTGTAGTAAGGCATTCGATAGCTAATCCCTTCGTCAGTCCCGGGTGCTGTGGCCCTAATGATCTTTCGAAGCTGTACAAGCTTGACACGTGCTTCTTTGGGTGCCGCCTTAATGTAAGCGTCTACATCTCTTTCTGAATAGTTCTTCTTCGGGCCTCTCACGATTTTCTCTTCTCCAATCATCTCATAACTTCAATTCTATTCTCAAAAGGTTGACGCCATTGGTCTGAAGACAAGAGCAGGCCGTATTGTGTGTG
>Ga0182021_10007270_pt1 | contig 13110 bp, 12 predicted proteins | sample 612E3MmetaG_FD_120493 | JGI IMG/M metagenome (GOLD analysis project Ga0182021, IMG submission 120493) | Permafrost microbial communities from Stordalen Mire, Sweden - 612E3M metaG (Illumina Assembly) | ecosystem: Environmental > Terrestrial > Soil > Wetlands > Permafrost | place: Sweden... | reverse complement strand
GGCTGCCGCCAGATCCAGGTTGGTGGCCGCCACAAAATGCAGATTCACGTGAAGATCCGACAGGCCGCCCACGTGGCGGAAGCTGCCGCCCTCCAGCACGCGCAGCAACTTGCCTTGCAGCCAATGGGGAATCTGGCCGATCTCGTCCAGAAACACGGTGCCGCGGTCCGCCGCTTCCAGCAGCCCGGGTTTGGAAATGCGCGCATCGGTGAAAGCGCCGCGCTCGTAGCCGAACAATTCGCTCTCGCAAAGCGTTTCCGGAATGGCCGCGCAGTTCACCGCCACCAGGCGCATGCCGCATCGAGGGCTGCTGTGGTGCAGCACGTTGGCGATGACGTCCTTGCCCACGCCGGTCTCCCCTTGCAGCAGCACGGTGCGGACTTCGCTGGCGGCCAGGCGCCGGATGAGATCCATGACGCGGCACATGGAGTCGGAGACGGCGATGCAGTTGTCGTCCGCCATCGCCCGAGCCACCGCGAAGGCACTCACAAACACCCCCACAAACATCCCCCGGCCGGCCCGACGTAGCTTGGCATTTCAACGATCATACGGGAGCATCCTGTTCCCCGGACCCCTCCGGGATCGCATTAGGATCCAATAGTACACATCACGGGCCTCCAAGTCTGTACAAAACTGAACACAGACGGCCGCGACTATTCGGCCGTGTCGCCGCCGTGCGGCCGCAGGGCGCGCGCAATCAAGCCCAGGCCCCCGGCCAGCAGAATCAGCATCACCAGCGTATTGAAGAGGCTGGTCGGCTGAAAATAGATGTGCAGGTTGGCGATCACTCCCGCCAGAATGAACAGCGCCCCGCCCCCCGTCAGCAGCCATCCGATGGCGGGGCGTCCGCCGAAGAACAATATGCCGATGCCGATCAGCATGGGCACCAGCGTGAGGCCGAAAGTGTTGGTGCCGTAGAAGCTCCAATAGGAGCTGCCCACCATTACCTGATTGCTCAGCAGGTAGCCTCCCGCGCAGGTCATGGCGAAGCCCATCAGGAAGCTGCCCAAGCCTCCCGAGGTGCCGCCGACGTCGCTCATCCGATGGTCCGCCATCAGTCTGAGGATACCACTCGCGCGCGCGCGGCGCGCTTCTGTCAAACTGAAGGATACCGACTCCATCGCCATGCTCGAGATCCTCGGTTTCTCCGCCACTCACCAGGCGCGCCTGGTTCGCCAACGCAGCATCTCTTCGGTCGAACTGGTGCAGGCGCACCTGGACCGCATCGCCGAAGTGAATCCGCGCATTCATGCCGTGATTGAGGTGTTCGCCGCACCGGCGCTGGCCGCCGCCGAGGCTGCCGATCGGGCGCTCGCCGGGGGAGCCCCGGCCGGACCGCTGTGCGGCGTTCCGTTCAGCATCAAGGATTCCATCGAACTGGCCGGCGCGGTCTGCACCGCCGGCACGGTGGGACGCCGCCAGGCGCCGCCCGCCACCCGGGACGCCACGCTGGTGGGCCGCCTGCGCCAGGCCGGCGCCATCCCCATCGCCCGCACCAATCTTCCCGACCTGCTGTTTGCCTTCGAGAGCGACAACCTCCTCTTTGGCGCCACCTGCAATCCCTACGACGCCGCGCGCACCTCCGGCGGCTCCAGCGGGGGCGAGGCCGCGCTGATCGCCAGCGGCGGCTCGCCCATCGGCCTGGGCAGCGACTCCGCCGGCAGCGTCCGCCTGCCCGCCGCGTTCTGTGGCATCGCCTCCATCAAGCCCACTTCCGGCCGACTGCCGCGCACCGGCCACTTCCCACCCGCCGGCGGCTGGATCCAGGCCCTCTGGCAAATCGGTCCCATGGCGCGCCACGTGGAAGACCTGTGCACCGTCATGCCGCTGCTCAGTGGCGGCGACGGGCAGGACGCCTCCGTGGTGGATATGCCGGTGCACGATCCGGCGCGGGCCGACCTTACCCGCTTGCGCGTCGCGTTTTATACCGATAACGGCTTCGCCCCCGCCGATGCCGAGGTCTCCGCCGTGGTCCGCGCCGCCGCACGGGCGCTGGCCCCGGAGGTGGCGGCCGTCGCCGAAGACCGTCCGGCCTGCCTGGAACAGGCCTACGCGCTGGAAATGAAATTGTTGGGCGCCGATGGCGGCGATGGGGTGCGGGAGTATCTACGCGACCTGGGTTCGACGGAGGCGCATCCGCTGCTCACGGCATGGCTCGACAAGCTGGAACCCTACCGCACGAGCGTAGCCGGCCTGGCCGCCTACTGGGCGCAGTGGGATGCCTATCGCGCCGCCATGACCGCGTTCCTGGGCCGCTACGACGTCATCCTGTGCCCGGTCTACACCCACGCGGCGCTGCCCCACGGCACATCCACACAGGAGGGAAACTTCCGCGGTTTCAGCCACACCATGGCGTACAACGTGGCTGGATGGCCGGCAGCCGTGGTGCGCTGCGGCGAGTCCGCCAACGGTCTGCCCATCGGCGTGCAGATTGCCGCCGCGCCGTGGAGGGAAGACATCGCGCTGGCCGCCGCCCTGCGCCTGGAGCGCGAGTTGGGAGGCTGGCAAGCCCCGGGCGTGTAGGCCGGCTCCGCGAATTCGGTTGCGCCGCGGCCGGCACGATGTTCCCGGTCTGCGCAATGGGGACGGGATTGGCGATGGAAAGCTGGATGGGTTGGATGCGCGGCGCCGCGTCGAGAGCCGCAGCGTCCAGCGCAAGAATGGGCGCGCAGGCATGGCCGGCCTCCGGCCGGCAGGCAAGCTAAAGCATGCCCCACCACGACAGGGCTGGCAGCGAGGGTGCACGACACAGAAGTGGAGCAACGCTGGCCCCAATCCGAGCCGCGACCGTCAGGAGCTGTGAAAAAATGAAGTTCGCAGGCGAAACCGCCTGCGCCACCAACGGCAAGTCGTTTGCTTGTAAAGGTGGGGCAGGTGCTTTCGCCTGCCAATTCCCCTTCAGAGCGAATATTTCACAGCTCCCTGACGGTCGCGGCTCTGCCTGACGTACTCCTACGCCAGGATTCTCTCGACTGGCCGATACTTGCGTCGCAGGTGACATTGCGGGCGCCAACCTCTTATAATGGCCGCTATGCGAAATGTACTAGCCGGTTTTCTGCTTATCGCCATGGTCGCGTTGACGTCCATGGTGGCCCAGGATAAGAAAGCGCCCACCAAGCTCGTGTTCGCCGCCAAGAACGGCAACGTCACGTACGACCACACGGAGCACGTCAAGCGCGCGAAGAACGAATGCAAGACGTGCCATCCGGCGAATTGGCCGCAGGATGCCAAGGCGCCGTTGAACTGGAAGGCGGGCATGCATAAGACGGCCGAGACCGCCAAGACCTCCTGCGGCGCGTGCCACCACGCGGGCGGAGCCGCCTTCGAGACCAAAGGCAACTGCGCGAAGTGCCACGTCAGGGGGTGACGCGCCGCGCGGCCGGAGTGGTGGGGCGCCACCGGGGATCAAATGCGTATAGAATGCTTCCAGGAGGCATTCTGACGATGCGGCGCCCCTTCCGCCCGGCCGTGGTTGCCGTGGGCGCGATGTTGTTGTGCGGCGGGCTGGCCTCCGCGCAATACCCGACCGGGCAGTATCCGCCGGGGCAATATCCCAATACGTATCCGCCAGGGCAGTATCCACCGGGGCAGTATCCCAACACGTATCCGCCGGGGCAATATCCCAACACGTATCCCGACAACCGCCTGCCGGGCGGCATCCCGGTGCCCCAAATCCACTTGCCGGCGAAGAAGTCCAAGGCGGACAAAGGGGAGGAAGTCCGCACCACGGTGGCCTCGGTGGACGGCTTGCTGCGCCGGCTCGGGGAGAAGAATCTTCTGCTCGAAACCGGCAAGCGCGGGATCCTGCGCTTCCGTCTGCTGGCCAAGACCAAATTCGAGAACAAGGCCGGCGAGGGGATTCGCGATTCACTGTTGCACCTGGGCGATCAGATCTCCGTGCAGGCGAGTCCCGACGATCCGGAGACCGCCCTGCGGGTGATCCTGGTACGCAGTGCGACGCCTGCCGAGCGCGCCGCGGGTGAGCAGCAGGTGGAGGAAGCCAGCGTGCGCGCGCCGGTGGCCGGCGACCTGAGCAAGCCGCGCACGGTGACCACGCGGGAAGCCAAGAGTTCCGGCGAAAGCGGCGCGCCGGTGGGAGCCGCCGAGGACGGGGAAGCGCCCAAACTGGAACGCCGGAGGGATGCGGGCGAAGGCACGGCGGGGGCCGCGCCGGACACGCCGGACGCTGCGCCAGCAGCCGAGAGCAACGATCCGGGGCGCTACACCGACGAGCGGATGATCCAGGACGCGCGCGCCGCCGCCGGCGCATTCAGCGCGGGCCTGCCCGACTACCTGGTGCAGCAGGTGACGACTCGCTACTTCGCGACCGGTTTTCCCACCCACTGGCAGGAGATCGACGAGGTCACCGCCGATCTGGCCTTCGTGGGGGGCAAGGAAGACTACCGCAACATCCGGATCAACGGCAATCCGGTGAACAATCCGGAGCGCAGCGGGACATGGTCCACGGGGGAGTTCGGCACCACTTTGGAAGATGTGATGTCGCCGATCACCGACGCCGCCTTCAAGCGCCGCGGCGAGGAAAAGATGGTGGGGCGGACGGCGGTGGTCTACGACTACAGCGTGGCCCAGGCGCATTCGCACTGGACGATGGTGTCGCCGGACGGCCGCCAGTACAAACCGGCGTACGAGGGCGCGGTGTGGATCGACAAGGAATCGCGCAGGGTACTGCGGATTGAGCAGCGAACCACCGCTTTTCCGCGCGATTTCACGCTTAGCCGGGCGGAGTGCAAGCTGCAATACGCCTGGGTGAGGATCGAGCAGAAGAGCTATCTGCTGCCGTCGGCGAGCGAGAACGTCGGTTGCATGAGCGGCAGCGGAGCATGCACGCGGAACGTCCTGGAGTTCAAGAACTACCGGAAGTTCACGGCGGACAGCAATATCACGTTTGGCAAATAGGCGGGATTCGAGGGCCTAGACGGGACATTCGGGGGCCGAAAAAAGTAATGGCCCCGAGCTGGGTACTCGGGGCCTGCACTCAGAGGGTGGCGGTGGGAGGGGACTCACCGCCAGGATGCTGTCTGTGTTGCAATTAGATTAACAATTAGGGATCCGTTTGTCTAGTGTTTTTTTAAAATATTTTTGAGATTTTTCCCGAGCGGGTTTTTCGGCGGCAAGTGACGGCGCGCCGGTTGCGCGGCCAGGGCCGCGGGTGGGCGGCGGAAGCGCCTCCGCCACAAGAACGCAAGCCCTTACGCATCAACGTGGGACAGGCGGTGGGACAGGCGGTGGGACAGACGGTGGAACAGACGGTTTCGTGGGTCGAGGGATAGAGGCTTTCGTGTTGGGCGGCAGGGGCAAAAAGAAAAGGCCCCAAGCTGGGTACTCGGGGCCTGCACTCAGAGGGAGGCGGTGGGAGGGGACTCACCGCCTGGGATGCTGTCTGTTGAAGTAAGATTAGCAGTTTCGGACAAAGTTGTCTAGTATTATTTTGAATTATTTCGAGGGGCACGGAGGGCGGAGGCGGAGGGTGTTGGAAGCCACAAAAATAAAGGCCCCGAGCTGGGTAACTCGGGGCCTGCACTCAGAGGGAGGCGGTGGGAGGGGACTCACCGCCTGGGATGCTGTCTGTTGAAATCATATTAACAATTTAGGATCCTGTTGTCTAGAACTATTTTTAACTATTCTGGGGGATGCGCGGCGGACGGCGAACAGGCCCGGAGCCGGGCAAGCGCCATCCCAAGGCGCCATCGAGCCGCCATCGAGCCGCCATCGAGCGCGATGGACTGCCCCTGGCGGCCGGGGGGGCGCGCCTGAAAAGTACTGGTTACTACTACCGTCATGGTTCGCGTAAGACATTGAAAATAAACTTGATACAAGAATCAGCCCGGAGCGGCGCCAGGGGGGGTGATAGCGACATCGGAATAACCAAAGACATCCTTGAGCCTTCGCCGCGCACGTTGTAATTTGGCGGTTATAAGGTGGTGTCCGGTGATCGAGAGCTACGAAGACAAAGCGTTTAGCGGTAGAGCCGACCGGGAGAAGCGGACCAAACGCCGCTTCCAGATTGACCAGGAAGTCCGTTACAAGATGCTCTATGGTCAGCGCATTGCCGAAACGGGCGTGGGCAGGACCATGAACGTCTCCAGCGGCGGTGTGTGGTTCAGCACGGAAAACATGCTGACCAGCGGCATGCCCGTGGAACTTTCCATGAACTGGCCGGTACTGCTGAACGAATCGTGTCCGATGAAGTTGATGATCTATGGATGCGTGGTGCGCAGCAACGAGAGGGGAGCCGCGGTGGCGATTGAACGCTACGAGTTCCGCACACAAGGTTCGCGCAACCTCCAGAATACGGCCGCCGTGTCGCAGGAGATGCGGCTGGCATAGCACCACTCAATGGATGTGGCCGCGCCTGGTCGGATGACCGTGGCACGGCCTTTTTTTTTGAGCGGCGGAGAAAGGGCTGGCCAGGAAGGAAAAATACGCCCGCAAGCGGGCGTTGGCAAGCTAAAGCATGCCCCACCTCGGATTGGGATCGTGATCAAAGCGCGCGGAGCATGCGGGCGGGCAGGGTAACGATGGCCCAGACCAACCCGAGGGCGCCTTCCACGGCGATCCCCACCAGACGGAAAGGCAGCAGGAGCAGCCAAACCAGCGGGTAGAGCACCAGGGCCACCAGGGCCAGCGGCCAGCACAGCACCAGCAGAATTAACCACAACAGGAACTTCATTCCCGGGTCACCTCGTCCCAATCTCTTCCTACGTAAGAAGGCAGACAAATGTTCGAGTCTGCTACCATAAAAATCTTACCTAATGCTGCGATTTGAGACGGCTGGAGAGTCCCACGGCGAATGCCTGGTGGCTACGATCAACGGGCTCCCCGCCGGAATACCGATATCACTGGACACCGTCAACCGGGAACTGTGGCGCCGCCAGCAGGGTTACGGGCGCGGCGGACGGATGAAGATCGAGAGCGACCGGGCGGAGATCGTGGCCGGGGTGCGGCATTCCCACACCATCGGTTCGCCGGTGGCGATTCTGATCCGCAACCAGGACTGGCAGAACTGGAGGGAAGCCCTGCCGGTGGAGGCGCTCGATGGCGGCGAGGAGAAGCGCAAGCCGGTGACGCGTCCGCGGCCGGGGCACGCCGATCTGGCGGGGGCCATCAAGTACGATTTTCACGATGCGCGCTACATTCTGGAGCGTGCCAGCGCGCGGGAGACTGCCGCGCGGGTGGCGGTTGGCGCCATCGCCAAGGCGTTGCTGGGGGAATTCGGCATCCAGGTATTGAGCCACGCCATTGCGGTGGGGCCGGTCCGCCTGGAGCGGCCGGCCAGTTGGGACGAGCTGGTGGCACTCAGCCGGCGCGACGAGGTGCTGCTGGGCTGCGTGGACGCGGCTACGGAACTGCGCATGAAAGAGGTGGTCGACCTGGCATACCGCACCGGCGATACGGTGGGCGGCGTGTTTGAAGTGGTGGCGCGCGGCGTGCCGGTGGGCCTGGGTTCGCACGTGACCTGGGATGAGCGGCTGGACGGCCGGCTGGCCCAGGCGATCGTCTCCATGCAGGCGGTGAAGGGGGTCGAAGTGGGGTTCGCGGCGGAGGGCGCGGCCAGCATGGGCTCGCAGGTGCAGGACACGATCCACTACGACCGCGAGGGGCGGCGCTTTACGCGCGGCGCCAATCGCGCCGGCGGACTGGAAGGAGGGATGACCAACGGGCAGGATCTGTTGGTGCGCGGCATGCTGAAACCGATTTCGACGCTGCGGCGGCCCTTGGAGAGCGTGGACCTGGTGACGCGGGAAGCGTCGCCAGCGGCCTACGAGCGGAGCGATGTCTGCGTGGTGCCGGCGGCGGGGGTGATTGGCGAAGCCATGGTGGCGATTGTGCTGGCGCAGGCGTTTCTGGAGAAATTCGGCGGCGATTCGTTGCGGGAAACACGCCGCAACTACGAAGGATATTTGGAACAGGTGAGAAACTACTGAGGGCCCTCTGCCGGAGAGAGATATGGTTTACCCGATCGTAAAATTTGGCGACCCCGTTCTGGAGCGCGAGGCCGCCGAAGTAACGGAATTCGACACGCCGGATCTGCACAAGTTCCTGGACGATATGTTCGAATCGATGTATGCCCACAAAGGGGTGGGCCTGGCGGCGCCGCAGATCGGCGTGGGGCGCAAGATCGCCGTGATCGACGTCTCCAATGGCGAGAAGCCCGAAGACAAGCTGGTGCTGATCAACCCTACGATCGTGAAGGTGGATGGCAAGCAGGAAGGCGAAGAAGGCTGTCTGAGTATCCCCGGATTCCGGGAGCAGGTGCGGAGGGGCCGCTCGGTCACCATACGGGCGCGGAACGCGCGGGGCGAGGTGTTCGAGAAGACCGCCGAAGATCTGCTGGCGCGCGCGTTATTGCACGAGACGGACCATCTCCACGGGAAGCTGTACATCACCCACATCAGCGCGCTGAAGCGCGACTTGATGAAGCGCAAGATCAAGAAGCTGCAGCGCGCCGGGGACTGGAGCTAGCGTTGCGTTCGGTGTTGGGCAGGTGCATTCGCGGTAGGGCGGACCCCCTGGTCCGCGCGGGACGCCCTCGTCCCGCAGGCGGTACAACGATAGCGGCATCTTGCAGGGCGCGAGCAGGCCGACGGGGGCGTCGGCCGCGGACCGGGGGGTCCGCCCCACCATCAACGCCGACTTCGCCACGGTCGGGGAGCTAGGGGCCGATGCGCCTGATCTTTCTGGGCACTCCCGCCTTCGCGGTGCCGATGCTGGAAGCCATCGTCGGGGCGGGGCACCAGGTGGCGGCGGTGCTCACGCAGCCGGACCGGCCGAGCGGCCGTGGGCAGAACGCGGCGGCATCCCCGGTGAAGCGGGCGGCGCTGGGTCTCGGCCTGACGGTTTACCAGCCGGAACGCGTGCGCCGTCCGGAAGCGGTGGAGGTTCTGCGCGGCATCGGAAGCGACGCCATGGTAGTGGTGGGTTACGGGCAGATTATTCCGCAGGCGGCGATCGACCTGGCGCCGTTCGGCATCATTAATGTGCACGCCTCGCTACTGCCGAAATATCGCGGCGCCGGACCCATACAATGGGCGATCGTGCGCGGGGAGACGCGCACCGGCGTGACCACGATGCGGATCGACGCAGGGCTGGACACCGGGGACATGCTGCTCAAAGCAGAGACCGGGATCGGCCCCGAGGAAAACGCCGTGGAACTTGGGGCGCGCCTGGCGGCGATGGGCGCGGACCTGCTGGTGGAGACGCTGGAGGGACTGCGGGCCGGCAGGATCGTGCCCGAAGAACAGGACGACGCGCAGGCCACGCTGGCGCCGCTGCTGAAGAAGGAAGACGGGGCGATCGACTGGAGCGAGCCGGCGCAGGCCATCCACAACCGCGTGCGCGGCATGCAGCCGTGGCCGGGCGCGCGGACCGGGTTTCGGGGCGTGCCGCTGCATGTGTGGAAGAGCAAGAGCCCGGCCGGGGGGCCGGGCGCGGACCAGGGGGTGCGCCCCACCACGGAGAAGACTCCCGGGCAGTTTGTTAGTTTGAAGCCGCTGGTGGTCGCTTGCGGGCAGGGAAGTCTGGAACTTCTCGAAGTGCAACTGGAAGGCCGCAAGCGGATTTCCGCCGCCGATTTCGCCAACGGGCAGCGCTTGACCGACAATGATATTTTAGGAGAACCACGGAATTGAAGCTGCCTCTGGGATACGCGTACGCCGCCACTTACGCCGGAATACGGCAGGTGGAGAAGGACGACCTGGCGCTGATTGTCAGCGGATTGCCGGCCAATGCGGCCGCCGTTTTTACGCAGAATCGCGTGCAGGCGGCGCCAGTGCGCCTGGGCCGGAGCCATCTGAAAGCGTCCAAGGGTCTGTGTGGCGCGGTGGTGATCAATGCCGGCAATGCCAACTGCGCCACCCGGACCGGGGATGCGGTGGCGTTGGCCACGTGCAAGGCGGCGGCCAAACTGCTGCGCCTGCCGGTGACTCAGGTGGTGCCTTCCTCCACCGGCGTGATCGGCGTGGAACTCGAGGCGCGCAAGATCACGGACGCGCTGCCGCGCCTGGTGGGCGGACTCAGCGCGGACGGTTTCGACGGTGTCTCGCGCGCCATCATGACGACGGACCTGGTGCCGAAGACGGCCTTCGCCGAGGCCAGGCTGCGGCGCGGCGCGGTGCGCGTGGCGGGCATGACGAAGGGCAGCGGGATGATCCAACCGATGATGGCGACCACGCTCGGTTTCGTGATGACCGACGCCGCCATTCCGGTGGCGCAGTTGCGCGCCATGCTGAAGCGCGGCGTGGAGCGCAGCTACAACCGCATCTCGGTGGACGGAGACACGTCCACCAACGATACGTTGCTTCTGCTGGCCAACGGCGCATCGGGCGTGCGGCCTGCTGCCAAGGAACTGGCCATGGTGGAGGCGGCCATCACGGATGTGATGGAGTCGCTGGCGCGGCAGATTGCGCGCGATGGCGAAGGGGCCAGGAAATTCGTCACCATCGTGGTGAGCGGGGCCGCGGACAGTGACGGGGCGGCGCGGATGGCGCGCGGCATCGCCAATTCGCCGCTGGTGAAGACGGCGATCGCAGGCTCCGATCCGAACTGGGGCCGTATCCTCTCGGCCGCCGGCAATGCGGGTGTCGCCTTCGATCCGGCGAAAACCGATATCCACATGCAGGGAGTGGCGGTGTGTCTGGGCGGCCTCGCGGCGCCGTTCTCCGAGCCGGAACTGAAGACTAAGCTGGACGCCAGGGATTGTGAAATCCGGTTGGCGATTCGAGGGAAGGGAAGAGGCGAAGCGCGATTCTGGACCTGCGACCTGACGGAAGGGTACATCCGGATCAACGCCAGCTACCGGACCTGACATGACGCGACGGGTGCTGCTGCTGCTTCCGCTGGCCGCCTGCTGCCGGGCCGCCGACCCGGCGCGGGAGGTGCTCGAACTGGTTGCCGACGCCGCGGGTTCGCTGAGCGCGGGCAACGCGGCGCTTTTCATGAAGGCATTCGACCCCGGAATGCCGGGGTACGCGAAGCTGCGGGAGAACGTGACGGGGCTGATCGCGCAGGGCGATGTGCAATCCTTCATCGACCCTGTGGAGGATGAGGGAGACTACCGCCGGCGGGTGGCGCGGTTCGACTTGACGCTGCGCATCGGGCGCGGGCAGCCTTCCGCCAGTAGCACCAGCCGCCAGCAGGTGGTGAAGTGCACGGTGGAAAAGCGCGGCGGCAAGTGGCGGATCGTGGCGTTGGAGCCGATCGAATTCTTCGCGCCTGGGGACTGAGAAGGAACGAAGGAATGCGTCCGCCAGCGGGCGTTGGCAGGCTGAAGCCGCTAGATCAGGAGTTCGGAGACTCGTCTCGACACCTTTTCGCGGGTGCCACATCGTGTCGAAGGCAGGCGTCGGCATGAGTGCCGACGCGGCAGGCAGGAGTGCCCGCGCCACGTCAAGGCGCTCGAACACTCGTGAGAAATGCGGGTTAACGCCAATACTGTTCACTTTGCGGCAGGTGGGACGGACCATCGCTTTTCGTGGTCATCCTCGCGCGCTCGGTGAGAGTTCCGGGGCACGACAGGCCACAAAACCCGATGGCCTGTCCCACCTGCCGCAAAGTGAACAGTATTGGGGTTAGCGCGGGTTAGCGCGATGTGACCTCGCGGACCAGGGCGGAGATGGCGTCGTGTTGCTTAATGGGAACGTCGAAGTCCTTGGTGCCCGAGGGCGCGAGTTTTTCCACCACCGCGTTCACCGCGCCGACTTGAAACCCGCTGGCGTCGGTCAGATCGACGACCAGTTCGGCGACGGCGATCTCCCTGGTGGTGGTGTTCTTCAGCTTGCCGATCAACCGGGAGCCCACCACCTTGACTTCGACCACCTGGACATCGGAGGGCGGCCCGAGTTTGAGGTCCTTGTCCATATTGGGCAGCAGTTTCGCGGTGATCTCGGCGGCTGTAGGCTCCTGGACGGGTTTGGCTTCGGGAGGATTGAGGTGTCTGCTCAACATGACCACGACGCCGAGAGCCAAGACACAGGGTATGCCGATCAGGCTCCAGAACTTGAGTTTCTGGGCCGGGGTCCGGTTGGTCAGATAGAGCGGGTCAGTGGGGGTGGGGCCGCCGGAGAGAAGGCGCTCGACGGGGCCACGCAAGGGGCCGAGCCACCTGAGACTCCGCGTGGGCGCGGTCTGCCCGCCGGGTTTCAAGCCCGCGAATACGATCGATTCCAGGAATTCCCGGATTCGTTTCATGGTGAGGCCGCCGAGAGGGCTGTTCATTCGCTAGTATAGCGTGGGGAACCCGGTGCGCGATTAACGGCGTGCCGCCCGGGGATCGGCGAGCAGCGTTTCGAGGGCGCGAAGATTAGCGGGGCGGCCCATCACAATCAGGTAGTCGCCGCCCTGCACGGCGGTATCGGCGGGCGGGTTGAATACCATCTCGCCATTTTCCTTGCGAATGGCCATGACGATGACGCCCACCTCCTTGCCCAGTTGCATTTCCTTGATGGTCTTGGAGACCATCTCGCTTGAGGCGGAGACGCGCACCTGCTCGATGGCGATATCCTCACCGACGTCCTTGGTGGTGAAGTCGAGGAATTGGACGACGTGGGGGCGCAGGAGGGACTGCGCCAGGCGATGGCCGGTAATCGCGTAGGGCGCGAATACGGCATCGGCGCCGGCGCGCCGCATCTTGGCTTCGGCGCCTTCCTCGGCGGCCCGGGTGGCGACATAGATTTTCGGATTGAGCCCCTTGGCGGAGAGCAGGACGAAGAGGTTGTCGGCGTCGGTGGCGAGGGCGGCGACCAGGCCGCGAGCGCGCTCGATGCCCACCAGGCGGAGGGTCTCGTCGTGGGTGGAATCGGCGGACATCGCCAGCATTCCAGCATGCATGGCGCGCTCCACGCGGTCCGGATCGATGTCCACGACGACGAAGGGCACGCCGGCGTGGCTGAGTTCGATGGCGGCGCCGCGGCCGACGCGACCGAATCCGCAGATGATGTAGTGGTCTTTGAGGTTGTCGATCATGCGTTTTTTCCGCCGCTTGCCAATGGCGTCGCCGAATTCCAGTTCGATGATGGTCTGGGTCATGGCGCCGATGGCGATGAAGATGGTGGTGACTCCGAACACGATCAGGAAGGAATTGAACACGCGTCC
>Ga0182021_10007269_pt1 | contig 13110 bp, 11 predicted proteins | sample 612E3MmetaG_FD_120493 | JGI IMG/M metagenome (GOLD analysis project Ga0182021, IMG submission 120493) | Permafrost microbial communities from Stordalen Mire, Sweden - 612E3M metaG (Illumina Assembly) | ecosystem: Environmental > Terrestrial > Soil > Wetlands > Permafrost | place: Sweden... | reverse complement strand
GTGGAACGCGCCGACGGCAGCGTATGGGTGGGAACGGCATCGGGCCTTCAGGAATTCCAGGGAGGGCGGTTCCGGCCCCCCATCACCAAAGCGCAGGGGCTGGCAGGCACCAATGTGGTGGACTTGTATGAAGACGGGGAGCGCACCCTGTGGGTTGTGACGATGGGCGGCATTAGCCGGATATCGGGCGGCAAGATCACGGCGTACACCAAGGCCAGCGGCCTGCCGGAAACGGACATGTACCAGATACTCGAGGACAACTCTCACAACTTCTGGGTGAGCAACCGCAACGGACTGCTGCGCGTTTCCCGCGCGGAACTGGACGATGTGGCGCAAGGGCGGGAGAAAACGCTCGATGTATATGTCTTCGGGGCGGCGGATGGGATTTGGGGCAGCAGCGATTTCAATTTCGGCTACCACCCCTCGGCGTGCAAGTTGCGTGACGGGACGCTCTGGTTCCCGACCTACGGCGGCGTGGTGACGGTGGACCCATCGAAGATGCGCACCAACCTCCGGCCACCTCCGGTGCTGGTGGAGCGCGTGGCGGCGGACAAGCTGCCGTACATTGAAAACGGCAGCCGGGTTCCAGCGGGAAGCCACCTGGAGTTTCACTACACGGCTCTGAGTTTCCTCTATCCGGAGCATGTCCGATTCCGTTTCATGCTGGAAGGGTTCGACCGCGAGTGGGTGGACGCGGGCGCGCGGCGCGTGGCGTACTACACCAATCTGCCTCCCGGCCGTTACCGCTTCCGGGTGGCGGCGTCCAATGGCGACGGCATATGGAGCGATTCGAAAGCCCCCTTTGCCCTGGAATTGTCGCCGCGGTTCTACCAGACCATCTGGTTCTACCTGTTCTGCGCCGCGGCCGTGGTCCTGGCCGGCTCGGGGGCGCACTATTGGCGGGTGCGCGGGTTGCGCCGGCACGAGAGGCAGCTTGCCGAACGCGTGGAGGAGCGCACGGCGGAGTTGCGCATGGAAGTGCAGGAGCGGCGGCGGGCGGAGGAGAGCGCGGAAGCCGCCAACCACGCCAAGGGCGAGTTTCTGGCCAACATGAGCCACGAAATCCGCACCCCCATGAACGGCGTCATCGGCATGACCGGCCTGCTGCTCGACACCCACCTCACCCCCGACCAACGCGAATACACCGAGATAGTCCGCACGTCCGGCGAAGCCCTGCTCGCCGTCATCAACGATATCCTGGATTTCTCCAAAATCGAGGCCGGCAAGCTGGTGATCGAGCCGATCCCCTTTGACCTCCGGCTGGCAATCGAAGAAGTCGACGAAATGCTGGCTCCCCGGGCCGAGGAGCACAAGCTCGACTTGGTCCTGCAATACTCGCCCGAGGTCCCCCGCCACTTCATCGGCGATGGCGGCAGAATCCGCCAGGTGGTCACCAACCTCATCGGCAATGCCGTCAAGTTCTCCGCCGTCGGCTCGGTGGTGATCGCCGTCGAGTGCCAGGTACAGGACGCTCAGCAGGCCCGCTTGCGCATCTCCGTTCAGGACAACGGCCCCGGCATTCCGCAGGAAAAGCTGGATCTGCTGTTCCGGAAGTTCAGCCAGGTGGACGCTTCCACCACCCGCAAATACGGCGGCACCGGACTGGGTTTGGCCATTTCCAAACAACTGGTCGAATTGATGGGAGGCTCCATCGGCGTGGAGAGCCGGCACGGCGTGGGTTCCACCTTCTGGTTCACCCTGCCATTGGCCCTGGATGCCCAGCCCCACGCGGCCCCCGTTCCGGTGGCCGCGTTGAGGAACCTGCGCGTGCTCATTGTGGACGACAACGAAGTCAACCGGCGCGTGCTGCATGAACAGATCGCGAGCTGGGACATGCGCCACGAAAGCTCCAGTTCCGGCGAGCAGGCTCTGGAGGGTCTGCGTGCCGCCAGGCAAAGCGGCGATCCCTACGACTTCGCCATTCTCGACTATCAAATGCCGGGCATGGACGGAGCCACGCTGGCCAAGGCGATCAAGTCGGACCCGGCCATACGGGACACCTTGCTGGTGATGCTGACCTCGGTGGGATGCTGGGATACGGTGAGACGGACGGAGGGCGCCAGCCTGGATGCCTGCCTGTCCAAGCCGGTGCGGCAATCGCAACTGTTGAACACGCTGGCCACCGCCTGGTCCAAGAAACAGCACGTGGCGCCGGCGGCCCCGGCCAAAAGCGGCAGCCGGCTCGCGGAGATGAAGTCCGCGTTGGCTGAAAGGCCGGCAGGCTGCCTGATTCGCGTGCTGGTGGCCGAGGACAATATGGTCAACCAGAAGGTTGCGGTACGGATGCTGGAAGGTTTGGGGCTGCGAGCGGACGTGGCGGCCAACGGGCGCGAAGCGGTGCGAATGTTCGAACTGCTGCCCTACGACGTGGTTCTCATGGATTGCCAGATGCCGGAAATGGACGGGTACGAGGCCTCCCGGGAGATCCGGCGCCGGGAAGGGCCGGGCCGGCACGTGGCCATCATCGCCATGACGGCCGATGTCATGGCAGGCTGTCGCGAGCAATGCCTCGAGGCGGGCATGGACGACTTTATCTCCAAACCCGTCGCCATGGAAGCTCTGTTCGAAGCCCTTCGAAAATGGGCGCCGGCGAGTCTAGCGCTGCCGCTCGAGCCACCCGAACCAGTGCTCGAAGGTCACCGGCTGCCCGCGGTCGCTCCCATAGCATCCGGCAGTAACATCCGGACCTGAGACGCCGGTGGCTTGCATGAAGATAAAGTCCCACGTGTCGCAGGTGAGAAGCGCATCCGCACCCGCGCCGGGCTGCTCCAGAACCCTCCGCCTGACCTGCTCGGGATCGCGCAATGCCGCGATTCCGGGAGCGCCCAGTTGCACGAACGGCATCGGCCGCGGAGGTGCATCGGCATAGGGCACCAGTTTCGGGGAGGGCACATCGGGCTCCACCAGCCACACGCGCCTGTCGCCGAAGTAGCGCATCAGCCCGCCATTGCTATCGCGATCCAGCTCCCTGGCCCACACCACGGGCGAGCCGTCGATATCCGCGCGATTGTAGACCCACTCGTTTCCCGGGTCGTGAGACAGCGCATATCGAACCAGGACCAGGTGCTTCCCTCCCGAGGATTCGAGCTGCCTCAGAATACTCGCCCGCTGCACATTTCCGGGCGGCGGCCAGCGCCAACTGCGCTGCTCGAACACATCGCCGGAAACGCGGCCCGCCACGATCGCGATCGGCAGCATAGCGGCGCATGCCAGCGGCACACAGCGCACCATGCACAGGCCGGCGCGCCGCCCGCGCCATTTCCAAAGGCGCAGAGATCGCATTCCCAGCAGGACAATCAGAATGGCCAGCCCGGTGGCCGGCGCGGCATAGTGCGCGTTGTGCCAAACCTGCCCCACAAGCGAAAGCGCGAAGATGGCGGCCATCGGCACCAGTTGCCGCAGTGTGCGGTTGCGGCGGAGGAACGGTAGCGCGAGCAGCGGGATGGTGAGCAGCGGCCCTACGTAGAAGCGCCAATACACCCCCATCTTGCGCAAGAAGTCCGCCGCCAGCGACCGGCGCGCCTCTTCGTAGCTGGCCATCTCCCAATACACGTAGAAGTGCCGCATCACCCAGTTGTTGTAGAGCGGCTCGGCGGTAGGCTTCTGCCAGATGAAATGGGGCGCCATGGTCATGCTGTTGCGGTACAGGACATAGGGCGCGATCCAGGGCTTGCCCGTCACGCGGGCAAAGTAGTAGCCTACACCGATCCCGGCGAGGCCCAGAAACACGGCCAGCGGAAGGACAATCTGGCGCCACGCCACACTCCGGCCGGGCCCGCGTTTTCCCCACATCCACGAAAACAAGACCAGCGCCACCGCCAGTCCCAAGAACCCACCCTCCACCGGACGGCTGTTTGCCAGAATGGCCAGACCGGCGCCCATGGCCAACGCCAGACGCCAATGGGGCGCGCGCATCATTCTGGGCAGCGCCCCGAGCACCAGCGCGCCGCCCGCCGCGGCCACACATCCGCCCCAGTACGAGTTCATCCAATAACTCGCCACGCCGATCCGCAGCACCACCAGCAACGCGCCCAGCAGCGCCCAACGCGGCGGCAGCCAGCCCTGCAACATCCAGCAGATGGCGCCGCACACCAGCCCGGCACTCAGCCAGACGCCCGCCCAAGCGTGTCCGGACAGCATTTGCCCCACGGCCAGGGCCGCCGCTGGAGCGACGGGAAACGCGCTCGCATACACCGGCCGCGCCAGGGTGTGGATGCTTTCGAAATGCACCCAGAAGGGGTGCTGCGGATTCATCAGGCGGCCGTGCGCGAAAGTGTCGGCCGCCAGCAGGAAGCTGAACTCGTCGTGGGCGCTTGGCTCGGGGGCGGCGAACACCGGCAACAACAAGGCCCGTAGAACCAGCGGGGTTACCGCCGCCACCAGGACGGCCAGTCCGCGGCGCCGGGCCAGCCGCGCCAGAGGGCGCTCCCACCAACCCAGCCATCGCCACCCGAAACGACCGGCCAACAATCCCGCCGCCAGCACCGCGATTGCCAGCACGGTGTCGGGGCTGGGCGCCGCGATGCCGCCCGAAAGGGAGTTTGGCATATGATGCTAGACTAGCTTAGCGTATGAAGATCCTCACCCTGGGCGCCGCTGGTTTCATCGGCTCCCACCTCACCCGGCGTCTGCTCCAGGAAGGACATGCGGTAACCGCGGTCGATGTGGCTTCAGACAAGGTAGCCGAATACCTCAATCACCCCAACCTGACCTTTTTGCAGCAGGACATCCGCAGCCCCGAGTGGGACCTCGATCGCCTGGTGCGCGACGCGGACCTGGTGATCGACCTGATCGCCTACGCCAACCCCGGGCTGTACCTCCGCATTCCCCTGGAAGTTTTCCGCCTGAACTTTACCGAGAACCTGAAGATCGCCGAGGCCTGTGTCCGGCATGGCAAGCGCCTCATCCAGTTCTCCACCTGCGAGGTGTATGGCAGGACCGCCGCCAGCCTGAAGAACGCGCGCGTCGCCGATCCGGAAGATCCCATCCACGCCACCTTTTCCGAGGACACCAGCGAGTACATCCTGGGTCCCGTCTCCAAGCACCGCTGGATTTACGCCTGCGCCAAGCAGTTGCTGGAGCGCGTGTTGCACGCCTATGGCCTGGAGCAGGGCTTCAACTACACCATCATCCGCCCGTTCAACTTCATCGGGCCGAAAATCGACTTCCTGCCACAGGACGACAAGGAGGGCATCCCGCGGGTGTTCTCCTTCTTCATGGAGGCGTTGTTCACCGGCACGCCCATGAAGCTGGTGAACGGCGGCGTGAACCGGCGCTGCTACACCTACATCGACGACGCCATCGAGTGCACCTACCGCGTCGTCCTGAACCAAGGCGGCGTTTGCGACCGGCAGATTCTCAACGTAGGCTCGCCCTATAACGAAATCTCGATTCGCCAGATGGCCGAAACCATGCGCGAGATCTACGCCGCGGAGTTCCGCGACGCAGCCACCCCGCTGCCCGAGATCGTCAGCGTGCCGGGCGAGGAATTCTACGGCGAGGGCTACGACGATTCCGACCGCCGCATTCCCGACATCGCCAAGGTGCGCGCCCTGCTGGGCTGGGAGCCGGTGTGGAACGTCCGCGACACCATCGAAGCCACCATGCGCTACCACGTCGCCGAGTACCGGAAGAACCGGGCCGGCGGCACGTGTGCTTGCGTGGGTTCCGTGCCCGTGGCGTCTTAGTGGTCCGCGGCACCGGCTGTATTGCAACACTCTCAATCCCTTGCAGCCTGCGACGATTCTGTGGGGCAGGCTGGCAGCCTGCGGCCGAGTGGTACTCGGCCTGCCGGCCGGTTCACCGACACCGCTCGCCTTTGGTTGCGGATATGCTGCTCCGTGGGGCAGCCAATCCTGGCTGCAGCCGGCTTTCAGCCGGCGCCCGCTGTCCAAGACGCCGCCTGAAAGGCGGCTGCAGGCAAGATTGCCTGCTCCACAAAACTGGCAGAAACTTCGGCCGCGCGATGGCAGGTCCACGTGATTGAAAACGTCTTCATCCTGATGCCTGCCTACAACGCCGGCGCGACCATTGAGAAGGTGTTCGCCCGCGTCCCGCTCGAGGCCCGGCGGCGCATCCGCCGGTACGTGGCGGTGAACGACGGCAGCACCGACGACACGGCGGCGGCCCTGGAACGGCTGCAAAAGGAATTCTCCAACCTGGTGGTGCTCGACCACGCCGCCAACCGCGGCTACGGCGAAGCGGAGAAGACGCTCCTGCGCTACGCGCTCGCCGAACGTGCCGAGGTAGGGATCGTATTGCACTCCGACGGCCAGTACTCGCCGGAGAAGATTCCCGACCTGCTCGCGCCTTTCGACCGCGGCACCGCCGACCTGGTGCAGGGGTCGCGCATGCTGGGCGGCGGCGCCCTCAGGGGCGGGATGCCGCTCTACAAGTACGTGGCCAACAAAGCGCTCACGGCCGTCGAGAACTGGGCCTTCGGCATGAAGCTCGCCGAATATCACAGCGGCTACATGTTGTACTCGCGCAAAGCCATGGAGACGATCCCCGTCGAGAAGCTCTCCAGCTCCTTCGATTTCGACCTGGAGATGATCGTGCTGGCGAAGGTCAAGGGCCTGCGCATCGCGGAGATCGCCATCCCCACCATCTACGCCGGCGAGAAGTCGCACTTGAACCCCATTAAATACGGCTTCGACGTGCTTTCGGTGGTCCGCGCCCACCGGCGCGGCGAATACCGCGCGATGTAGCACGGGCAGGATTCCGCGGACCCTGGCGCAGTTCCCGGCGGGTACGCCACGCGCCTCTCCCCCCGGCATGGCCGGATCTTCCGGCAACTTCTTACGGAGTCGCTCTTGCTGGCGCTGCTGGCGTCCGCCGGGGGGGGGGGCGGCAAGCTTTGCGGGCAGCGGGCCGTTGCTGCGGTCGCTCGAGGTCTCGCCCCAGCTCCGCCCCGCGCTGAACTGTACTACCCCTATCCGTCCCCGGACTTTATGGCGGGAGACATGGCGCGCGCCGGCGTGGTGCTGGCGGAGACCCGGGGACGCCCGGGGACTCTCGTTGGCGGGTTGCGCGCGGCCTTGGGCCCGCTGGCGGGGCCGTCGTTGAAGATCGAGCCCCTCGAAACGGCGTTCGACCGCGAAACGGAAGGCTCGCGGGAGGGTGCCGCCGCCATCGGCATAGTGAGCGTGCTTGCGTTGGTGCTCGCGGCGGCTGGCCTGGGCGGCCTGCTCTCCTTCACGGTGACCGAGCGCACCAAAGAAGTCGCGATTTGGATCGCGCTGGGCGCCGCGCCCGCTGGCGTGCTCCGGCTGGTGCTGAAGCAGACTTCCGCGCCGGTGGCGGGCGGCCTTCTATGTGGCGTCGCCGGGGCTGTGGTGTTGGCGCGGCTGTTGCGCAGCCAACTCTACGGGCTCGGCCAGTGGGATCCGCCGGCCTACGCCGCGGCCCCGGGGATCCTGCTCCTGGCCGCGGCGTTGGCGGCGGTATGGCCGGCGCGGAGGGCGCTCGGCGTGAATCCTAACGATGCTTTGCCCCACGAAGAGCCGCGCGGGCTGGTGTATAGTTGAGAGGATTTGGATTCGCCGGAGCATGACATGGCACCCTGTACCCGTTGCGGCGCCGCGGCGCAGAACGGATTCTGCGAAGCGTGTGGCGCTCCCGTAGCCTCCCCCCGTTCCGGTCTTTCCGCAAATACCCCGCGCCCTTCCGCGCCGGCCGGTGCGCGGAGGCGCTGGCCCTGGTTGTCTACTCCGTCTTGCCAACTGACGAATCATCCTGCCGAAGCAGACTGCCACTGGCAGATGCCGTCTGCCAGTTCGAAGACCTACATTTTATGATCCAGTAGTATTAGTACTTCGCCAGCTCCTCGAAATCGACGTTCCCGCCGGAGAGCACTACACCTATGGTCCGGATGCCGGCCGGCAGTTTCCCGAAGAGCACGGCCGCGGCCGGCGCCGCGCCACTCGGTTCCACTAACATCTTCAGACGTAGCAGCAGGAACTTCACCGTTGCGCGGATTTCGTCGTCGTTCACCAACAGCACGCTCTCCACCAGCTTCCGCATTACGGGGAAAGTCAGTCGCCCGGGGCTGGGCGAGCGCAAGCCATCGGCGATGGTCTCGGGATGCGCCACCGTCACACGCTCACCCGCCTGCATGGAAAGATAGGTGTCGTTGGCGCCTTCCGGCTCGGCGCCGAATAGGCGCATGGCGGGGTTCATGGCCTTGGCGATGGTGGCGCTGCCCGAAAGCAACCCGCCGCCGCCCACCGGTGCGATCAATGCATCGAGCGGGCCGGTTTCCTCCAGCAACTCCAACGCCGCGGTGCCTTGCCCGGCCATGATCATGGGATGGTCGAACGGCGGCACGAGGGTGGCGCCCGTCTCCGCCAGGATCCGCGACGCCATCTCTTCCCGGCTATCCGTGAAGCGGTTGTAGGCGACGATAGTGGCCCCCCGCGCGCGGGTAGCTTCCATCTTGGAGCGCGGCGCGTCCTCGGGCATCACGATGGTGGCCCGCGCCCCCACGTGCCGGGCTGCGATGGCCACGGCCTGCGCATGGTTCCCCGAGGAATAGGTTACGATGCCGCGCGCCAGCGCTTCCTCCGGCAACGACAGAATCAGGTTCGAGGCGCCGCGAATCTTGAACGCTCCGCCGCGCTGGAAGTTCTCGCACTTGAAGAAGACGCGCACGCACGCCTCGCTGTCGAAACCCGCGGAGGTAAACACCGGCGTCCGCCGCGCCAACGGCCGAATCCGCTCGGCCGCCGCGCGCACATCGTCCGCTTGGATTGCCAGGTCCATAGCTATGAGTCTAGCCAATTCATCCCGCGGATCGACCGCTCATCACTTTTCGCGCCACGGGCCGGCCAATCCGCGGCACACTTCCATCATGAAACTTCTGCTGCTTTCTCTCACTCTCACCTGCGGCCTGCTGGCCCAGGATGCATTCCAGGTCAAGGTCACCGGCCATGGCCAAGCCATGATCCTCATCCCCGGCGTCTCCTCTTCGGGCGAGACTTGGGACACCACCGTGGCCCACTACAAAGACCGCTTCGAATGCCACGTGCTCACGGTCGGTGGTTTCGCCGGCGTTCCGCGCGTGCCCGCGCCCATGCTCGACCGCGTCCGCGACGGCCTGGCGGACTACATCCGCAAGAACAAGCTCGAAAAGCCGGTCATTGTCGGTCACAGTCTGGGTGGCTTTCTGGCTCTGGCGCTGGCCGCCAAGTACCCCAACCTTCCGGGCAAGCTGGTGATCGTCGACTCCTATCCTTTCTTCGGCGGCCTCTACGGCCCCGAGACAACCCCGGCCAAGGCCCTGGAAAACGTCGCTCAGATGCGAAAATACATGGGCGCTCAAACCCAGGACATGTACGAGCGCTACGTCAAATCGGGCGTGGCCACCAGGATGATGGTGACCAAGGATTCCGATTTCGAACGCATCGTCGCGTGGGGCCTCGATTCCGACCGCACCGCCGTCACCGACGCCATGTGCGAGCTTTTCGCCGCCGACTTGCGCGACGATCTTGCCAACATCAAGAGCCCCACGCTGGTCCTGGGTGCCTGGATCGGCGCCAGCCAGTACACCGACCGCCAGCGGACCGAAGCCAACCTCCAGCGCCAGTACGCCAAACTGGCCGGCGTGGAGATCCGGATCACCGACACCGCGCGCCACTTCATAATGTGGGATGATCCGGACTGGATGTTCGGTCAACTGGACCGCTTTCTCAGCCTCGCCAAACCGGTACCGGTGCGATGAAGACCAAAGTTGCCTACTGGACTTGCCAGGTGGCCGGTTGGGGCGTCTATTCCGTCATCGGGGCGTGGAGCGCGGCCCGGCAAGTGGGCTGGCAGTTCAGCCTGGTGGCCGGCTACATTCTGTTCTTCCTCTATAGCATCGCCCTGACCGATTTGCTTCGACGTGAAATCCGCCGGCGCCAGTGGCTGATGGCGCCGTCGCCGCGGATGTATGCCCGCGTCTTCGGCGCCGCCGCCATGGTGGCAGCGGTCCAGACCTTTCTGGTCGTCTCCATCAACTGGCTGTTCGACGGCACAGACAGCGCCTTTTTGCATCCTACCGCGGCGTTGGCGGCTTGGCTGGGCATCACGGGCGTCACCATTCTGTGGACCATCTTTTATACGGCGCTGACCGGGCCGCGCCGCTATCGGGAAAAGGAGGTTCGCCTTCAACTGGCGCTCAGGGAAGCCGAACTTCGCGCGCTCGAAGCCCAGGTCAATCCCCACTTCCTGTTCAACTGCCTGAATTCCATCCGCGGGCTGGTGATTGAGAATCCCGCCGTGGCCCAGGACATGATCACGCGGCTCGCCAACATCCTCCGCTACAATTTGCATCGCGACCCGATGCACACCGTGCCGCTCGAATCCGAGGTGGAAGTGGTGGGCGATTACCTGGCGTTGGAATCGGTGCGCCTGGAAGATCGCCTGCGCGTGCAGATTGCCATCGATCCGGAAGCCGGCAAGGTTCCCATCCCGCCCATGCTTCTGCAAACGCTGGTGGAGAACGCTTTGAAGCACGGGATTGCCAGGCTTCCGGCGGGCGGCGATCTCCTCATCCGTGCCGTTCTGAAGCCCGATTCGCTGGTGGTGGAAGTCGAGAACCCGGGGCAACTCGCCGAAGCCGGGCCCCAAACCACCCAGTTGGGTCTCGCCAACGTCCGTGAACGGCTGCGCATCCTGTACGGCGACCGCGCCAGACTGCAATTGCAGAACCGCGATGGCCGGGTGGCCGCCACCGTCCTGATTCCGAGAGTCGCATGAAAGCGCTGATTGTCGACGATGAACGCCTCGCCCGCCTGGAACTGCGGCGGCTGTTGGCCGCTCATCCGGAGGTCGAGGTGGCCGGCGAAGCGCGCAATGGGGAAGAAGCCCTCGCCCTCATTCCCAAGCTGGCACCCGATGTGGTGTTCCTCGATATCCAGATGCCCGGCATGACGGGCTTCGACCTGCTGGAGCGCCTGGAAGATGTTCCGCCAGTGATCTTCACCACGGCTTACGACCAGTACGCCATCCAGGCCTTTGAGGTGAGTGCTCTCGATTATCTGCTGAAGCCGGTGGCCCCGGCGCGGCTGGCCGCGGCGCTGGCGAAGGTGCGTCCCCGTCCCGAAACGCCGCGCATCGAGCAGGTCTTCGTCAGGGATGGCGAACGCTGCTGGATTGTTCGCCTGCCCGACATCTTCCTGCTCGAATCCGAGGGAAACTACACACGTCTCTGCTTCGGAAACGAGCGGCCTCTGATTCGCCGCTCGCTGAATGCCCTCGAGAGCCAGCTCGACCCGGCCATGTTCTTCCGCGCGGGTCGCAAGCAGATCGTCAACTTGAAATGGATCGAGAAGGTAGACGTGGCCATCGGCGGCGGCCTGGTGGCCACGCTGCGCGGCGGCCGGACGGTCGAAATGTCGCGGCGCCAATCGGCCCGGTTGCGGGAAGTTCTGAGCCTTTGAGCTAACCAGTCGCGTCCCGCTCCAGACCGAGTTTCACTTTCCCATCCGGAAACACGGCGTAAATTTCCAGCCGGCCGCCCATCGCTTCGACGAAGTTCTCCAGCGTACTGAGGTAGACATCCGTGCGTTGCTCCAGTTGCGAAACCGCCGCTTGTGTCATATCGAGGGTCTTCGCGAGTTGTTGCTGCGTCAGGTGGCGGGCGGCGCGCAGTTCGTGCAGCGGCATCTCTTTGAGATCCTGGTCGGCGAGACGCCGGGCTTCGGCCCGAGCTTCCGGCGACATCTTCGCCCGGAGTTCACTGAACTTGGTCGTCTTTGGCATCGTCTTCCTCCTTGATCCCGGCCCAGTAACGAATCGCCACGCGGCGAGGGGCGAAAACGTGGCGGACCCGGCGCGCGCCCTGCTTATAGAGCGTCTTCACCGTGTCGCGGTCGCTCTGCGTGAACGGCATTTCAGATCTCCACGCGGAAGCGCACTTGATTGCGCGGGCGCGCGGGCATGACGCGCTGGGGCAACGGTTGCTGCGGCGCGGGCAACGCCGGCGTCACCTTGCGCTCCCACTCTATCCAGTGCTTCTCCTGAAAGCGGTCGATGCCCACGCGCGCCGCCGCCGCCCGCCCATACACCCGGCAGTCGAGCGCTTCATTTCGCTCGCGCATCTTCTGCCACGCGACCCGCTTGTAGCCCTTGACCAGCTTCGTCACGAGTTGCTCGGCGGCGATCTGCTTGAAGTACTCCTCGCTGTATCGCGGGAAGTGGCAGTAGCCGGGCGGGAACGGAACGCCTTGCTCGATCTCCTCATCCGTGGGGCCAATCTAACCGCAGCCAGCGGTACAACTCCTCCTTCGCCATGCCGGAGTTGACCGGCCAGACCCGTACGCCCCGCTTGACCTTGCCGCCCAGTGGGCCGACCTCGATGGGCGACGGCGCCCCGACCCGAGGATCGCGCCAGATCGCTGGTCGCCCTTGATCACCACGACGCGGGCAGCAGCGCGACGGGAAGATCACTTCCTCCGAGGTATGTTTGGGCCCCAACCTTGTGGAAATCAGATCCGTTGCGGCTGCGGAGGCGATGTAGAATCTGCTGTAGAGTTCCTACCGCGTCCTCGCCAATGGGCTCTCGCAGTCAAGGCAGCGCCGCCGGCGCCGGCCAACTCCGGCCAGCCCGCTTGGACCGTTCTCCCGCCTCGGTGTCCGGCACGGTTTAGGCTCTTGCGTGTTCTCCTTGGTTAGCGGCCTTCCCTCCGGGGCACCCTCTGGGTCCTCCGCCGGCGCTCTCCCGCTTTTGTTCGGCTGTTTCGTTGGTACTATGCCGCCGTACGACTCCCCGCCGCCGTGCATGAGGGTCTTATCGCTCATCGCCTTCTCCCTCCGGCCCGCGCCACACTGCCAGCGGGCGGCCACGCGGTCTCCCGGTTCTCGCGCTTGGAGTTCCTCCGCATGCCTGGGGTCTTCGACTCCGCAGGGCCGCGCCACACTCGCGCTCTCGTGCGACGCGTTGTTGCCTTCCTTGCAATCCGACGCCGTCGGCTCCCTGCACCATCTGATTTCGCAGCTCAATACCCAGCCTACAGATACCCCTGTCCAACGCTTCAAGTGCAGCCTTACGACTGCCCTCGCATGGCTCGGGGCCAGGGCGGTTCGCTACTCCTTCCCTGTACGACTCTTTCATTCGCTACTCCATGCCGG
>Ga0182021_10007267_pt1 | contig 13111 bp, 14 predicted proteins | sample 612E3MmetaG_FD_120493 | JGI IMG/M metagenome (GOLD analysis project Ga0182021, IMG submission 120493) | Permafrost microbial communities from Stordalen Mire, Sweden - 612E3M metaG (Illumina Assembly) | ecosystem: Environmental > Terrestrial > Soil > Wetlands > Permafrost | place: Sweden... | reverse complement strand
GAGTTTGGTGGTGTGGCTGGCGTAGCCAATCTGGAACACCTGGCGGCGGAGATCATGGGCAGTATGGGTGACGAGATGACCGCCGGAGAAAAAGAAATCACGCCTATAGACGCCAATACCTTTGAAGTAGATGGTGGCCTGAGGGTGGAAGAAGCCAATGACGAATTGGATCTTGACCTGCCCCCGGGGGAGTATGATACGGTGGCGGGATTCATCCTGAGCCACCTGGGCCGTATACCCAGGCAGGGGGAGCACTTCAAGTACCGCGACCTCAAAATAGCTATAACTGAAATCGTGAACCGGAAGATAGAGCGTATCACTTTAACCAGGGAAAAGAATGCACCGCCTGCGCCTTAAGTTCGGCCGTGGCGATAAGCTTAAGTTTCTCTCACACCTTGATTTAATGAGACTCTGGGAACGCTCATTACGCCGCGCCGGCATGCCCCCCTCATATTCTGAAGGCTTCAGCCCCCATCCTAAAATTTCGCTTGCAGCTCCGCTGCCGGTAGGTGTAACCAGCCAGGCTGAGATCATGGACGTTTTTCTGGCGCGCCACATTACACCGGGTCTGTTTGTTCAGCGGGTGGTACCTCAATTGCCCGATGGCATTGCCATCATCGACATAATGGCCGTTAACCTGCAGGCGCCTTCTTTGCAGTCGAGTTTGCGCCTGGCGGAGTACATCGTTGAGATCAATGCCCATGGAGATGACCGCCAAATGGAAGAGGCAATAGCGTCATTGCTGGCAAAAGATCAACTGGCCTGGCACCATGCACGTGACACAGGAGAACGATACTATGACCTGCGCGCATTGATCGACGATATCTGGCTTGATGCCAGGACCGATACCGGTTACCGTATCGGCATGAGACTGCGCTGCGACTCCTCCGGTTCCGGCAGGCCTGAGCAGGTAATCAAGGCGCTGGGCTTCGATGAAACTCCCGTCTCCATTGAGCGGATTAAGCTGATCTTCGATTGAGCAACGCCGCCCTGTTTCAAATTTACCTCATTTAGCAATATAATAAGCCGTTATAATTTGTAGCTCCGGGGAGGTCTATCATTAAACTGTATCTCATACGGCATGGCGAGACTGCCTGGAATCAGCAACGCATCATACAGGGAAGCGGAAGTGACACTGAATTGAGCGATACGGGAAAGGCGCAGGCTGAGAAGCTGGGTCTAAAGCTTAAGGACGTGCCGTTGACCGCAATTTACTCAAGCCCGTTAAAGCGTGCCATGGATACAGCCGGCGCCATCGTCCGTTATCACAACCTGGAAATCACACCTGATTCCGGCCTTATGGAAGTCCATGTCGGCGAGTTTGAAGGCATGACACTCGAAAAATTTGCCTCCGGATTCAGCCAGTTCATGGTGGACTGGCAATCCAAAGGTGAGACAATCAGTTTTAATGGTGGAGAGAACCTGGGTAAGTTCAAGGATCGCGTATGGGCATCGGTCCAGAAAATAGTCCAGGCCAACAGGCAAGGAACTGTAGCAGTAGTGTCGCATTACTTTGTAACTGCTACCATTGTCTGCACTGCGCTTGGCCTGCCCATGACCCACCTGGTCAGGATCCGCATCCAACCCAGCAGCCAGACAGTACTTGAATTCGATGAAGGCTGCGAGCCGCGCCTTTTGCTTTTGAGCGATACGTGTCATCTGAAGGAGAATTAAGTTGACGGCCAGCGCCAGTTCCCTTGAGAAACGATTACTCAGCTTCATAAGGGAATACGGCCTGGTGTCCGGGAATGAAAAGGTATTGGTAGCAGTGTCCGGCGGGCCGGATTCCGTTTGCCTTGTCCATCTACTGAATAGCATTAAAGATGAGCTGAATATACAGCTTCATATCGCCCATCTCGATCATGGTCTGCGGGGAGAAGAATCGGAAGCTGAAGCGCACTACGTATCAGGGCTTGCGGAGAAATTGGCCATACCGATCACAGTAGAAAAGCGTGATGCAGGTGAATGGGGCAAGGCAAACAAGATTTCACTGGAAGAAGCCGCACGCGAAGTAAGATACAAGTTTCTGGATGAAATTGCTAGGGAAGTGGGTGCGAGCAGGGTGGCGGTAGGTCATACACGTGACGATCAGGTCGAAACTACGCTGATGCACTATCTGCGCGGGGCCGGAATTCAAGGCTTGCGCGGACTGCGGCCCGCGGCGCCCCTGCCCTATTCCAGCAAAGAAGACGGCATCTGGGTAATACGCCCATTGCTGGCTTTAAATCGGCAGGAAACGGTCTCGTGCTGCCATGACTATGGGCTGCAACCGTGCGTGGACTCATCTAACAAGGACACTAAATTCCTGCGTAACCGTATCCGCCTGGAGCTTATCCCCCTGCTGCGTCAATATAACCCGGAGATAGATAATGCGTTGGTGAGACTGGCCGACCTGGCCGGGGAAGATGCTGATTTTATTGATGAGCAAGCTTCGGCAGTTTGCAGCCAGGTGACGACGAGAGAAGGGGGCATGACCTGTCTTGATTCAGGCAAGGTGCGCGGGCTGCCACTGGCGCTGCAGCGTCGCATCTTCCGTATCGTGCTGGGGCAGTCGTACGGGAGCCTGAAAGACGTAGAGGCGACTCATGTAGACTCTTTAGTCAGGCTACTTTTTGGAAATACGGGTAAGTGCATTCATCTGCCGGACGGCGTGCTGGCCACAAATGAACGCAACCGCATGGTTATTTCCGATCCAGGCGCTTCCGTTTGCCCATGGCCCCTTTTGGATACAAGCTATAGTTTGAAGGTACCCGGTGAGACGATGGTCCCGGGTTGGAGGGTTACAGCCGATATAATCAATGAGAATTTTTACCGCGAAGATGATATCTTCAGCGCCAGTTTTGATCTTGCCAAGACTGGCAGGACGCTGTTCGTCAGGGGCCGCAAGCCCGGCGACCGCTTTCATCCGCTCGGTATGATGCATAGCCGGAAACTGCAGGACTTCATGGTCGATTCATCCATACCGCGCACCTGGAGAGATACCGTACCCATCGTGTGTTCACCGTCTCAGATCATCTGGGTAGTAGGCTGGCGAATGGACGACCGCGTCAAAGTCACAACGAGCACTGAAGGTGTTCTGCGCCTTGAGTTTCACAGGGCTAAATAAAGATGGGTAAAGACCGTAAGCATATAGAAAAGAGAGCCGCAGGGAAAGTTAGGAAGCATGAAATTAACCCGGAGCTTGATCTGCATGCGATGACGGTGGATGAGGCCATCCCCCTGGTGCAGGGTTACGTGGACGAAGCTTACCGGGCGGGACTGAAAGAAGTGCGAATTGTACATGGAAAAGGTACAGGCATCTTACGCCAGGCCGTCATGCGGGAATTGGGAAAACATCCCCTGGTAAAGTCATTCCGCATGGGGGACCGTTTCGAGGGAAGCACCGGGGCAACAGTAGTGACCCTGTAAATAACTGGTAGTCCTCACAGAAAAAAGCCAACCAAAGTGGTTTTCAAGCCAGAAAAAAAACAAGAATAGTTACTCTAATCGCAGGAATCCTCTTCAGGAATTGGAACTAAATTATTTATCATGCCACCACTAGGAGCGGATATATAGGCCATTTGGAATTTCCTCTGGGTAATGTGCTCTTGATTTTTCTGGCTTTGGTATTTAACTGTAATGGTAACGTAGTTATACCTACTCGTAAATTTACTAACGTCAGATTTATCTTCTATCGAATATGTAAGTATGGCTTCTTCGGTTGGCAAAATAATAGATTGGCAAGTCTTTTCTTGTTTTAAAGAAAGTTGCTCAAATTTCTTATCGTTTTCTAAGTAACTAGTGCAGTCTACAAGGACATGGTAAGCTGGCAAATTACCACTGTTTTTTACAATCAGATTGAGAAGTCCCACATCCTGTGAAATGCTCCTATAGCTAAAACCAACATTTACGTTGAGAAATGGCCTTGTTGTGGCACTGATAAGCTCCAATGATTTTTTTGTCAGTATTACCGCTCCTATTGTTACTAAAGCCGTGATAATAGCTATATACAGAGTTAGTTCGGGTAAGGCGTTGAGAGCATTACCTTCATATCCAGTGGTAACACGCCAATACCCATAGATAATTATCAGTAAGCAGGCTAATAATATGATAAGATCACGTTTCCAGTATCTCATAGGTAATAATCTCTCAAACGATGATTACATGATTATACCAGTACAGCCAATTTCTTTCCTATTGCATCTGAAGCCACATCGGATTTAGATTGTGAATAAGAAGCTGTGACGTAAAATAATTGGCTAGGTCGTACTGATTTAGTAGTATGCAAAATATGAATTACGTGTGAGCTAACCTGTATCCTCGATGTTCTTTCGCCTCATCTAAACCTTATCCTTATAAAATCCGTTTTATGAGTATCCATTAATCAAGAGAAAGGTTTTATAGATTAGATATGTATATAAGATGGGCGTCTCTATTTGAAAAGGAGGAATTAATGTACACAAAACTATTGTTTGTTCTTTTATGTTTAGTTATCGCATCAATGCTTATTGGTGGGAGTGCCTTGCCAGTTTATGCAGATGGCGGGGAGGGGCATGGTAATTCCGGTGATAAGGGTGGCGGGCCCGGAGGAAAGGGACAAGGTAATAATCCGCACGTTGACAATCGCACCGGCGGAAACCATTGGCTAGAAGGCTCTAATAACCCGATGTTCCGTTCAGATAACATGACCCCACCGTGGGGCAGTCCGCCGTCGGAAAACTGGACCGGACCAAGGCCACGATGGGATGGTTGGCCACATTCAGACAACATGACACCGCCATCAGACAATATGACCAGACACCAACCACCGTGGGATGACAAGCGGTTTTCTGACAATGTTACCGATAATGATACCGGCCATCGGCCTCCTCACTGGAAGGGCAGCGATAATATGACTAGCCCGTGGTCGAAACTGGCTGCAATCCTTAATATTGATGAGTCAACTTTAATGAGTGCGTTGAAGCAAGTTTTTGGTGGATTTGTAAAGTAAGGACACGGTTTTAGGATTATTGCACGGGCGTAGGCTGGAAATGCCCTTCTAATGTCAGACTATGTGTGAATGTCAGGGTTAACCACGCCTGTGCAACCTGTAAATAGGCTTTTAAACTCTGGAATTTATAGCTAGTGGGTCACTTCCTGGTGAGGAGGTGACTCACGGAGTGTCATTTCAAGCTCTTCCAGTTGATATGGCTTGGCCAGGACACCCTTTATGCCGTAGCGGCGGAAATCAGTCAGGATTGGATCATTGAAATAGCCGCTGGAAACGAGGATATTGGCCTTCGGATCCAATTTATGCAGAGCTTTTACGACCTCTTTGCCTCCCATCTCGCCCGGTAGTGTCAAGTCGATGATAACACTATCATACGGTCTGCCGGATTCCATAGCCTCCTGATACTTTTTCAATGCCTCCAGACCCTCTGAGGCGAACTCGATCCGGTCGTAACCGAGCTTGCTGAGGATGCGGCTGCCCACGTTTCTGACAACAGCCTCGTCATCAACCAGCAGGATTTTAGCGCCGGCATGCCGCTGTTTTGCGGGAGTGGTTTCCCTGGTAATTTTCTCGGCGGAAGCGGGAAGAAAAATGTTGAAGGTGCTGCCCTTACCATGTTCAGATTCGACTGTGATAACGCCGCCATGACTCTTGACAATAGAATAGGCGATGCTCAATCCCAGACCTACCTTACCTTGCCTGGTAGTGAAATAGGGGTCAAATATATGCTGCATGTCATCGGGGTTAATGCCATGCCCTTTATCTGCAACTGATATTTTTACGTAATTGCCGTCGGGCAAATTGGCGGCTTCGTTTTCTTCCAGATATATATTGCGGGCGGTCACATTAATGACGCCTCCTTTAGGCATGGCCTGGCTGGCATTCAGGATAATATTGCTGAATGCCTGGATGAATTGGGCCTGGTCCAATTCGACCGGGTAGAGGTTGTCGCCAATAAAAAAGTTGGACCATGTATTTAACCCTGTGAGCATATACTCGGTAGTGTCCTTCAAAAGCGGCCCTACCAGGCTTGTCTTTTTAAGAGGCGCTCCACTTGTGGAAATGCTCGAGAGATGTCTTACCAGTTCCCGCGCCTTGTCTACGATTTTATCCGTTTCTTCAAGAAGCCGGGATTGCTGCGTATGCGGTTCCGTCTCTGATATCAGTATATTTAGATTGCCGACAATATGGGTAAGAAGGGTATTGAACTGGCTGGCAATGCCGCTGGAAAGCATGGCAACCGACTCCATCTTCAAGGCGCGCATCAGTTCTTCTTCTATCCTTTTGCGCTGAGAGGCATTGTGGACGATGTTGAGCATGAGCTTTTTACCGCCGTGTTCGACCAGGCTCAGGTGTACTTCAACAGGGAATTTACTGCCATCTTTCCTGATGTGGACGGAATTATAAAAAGCCTTACCTTTGGTAAATGCAATTCTGATCTTGTCCTGGACCTCAGCCTGAGCTTCCGGAGCAACTATCTGGTAGAGGTTTAATTTGAGCATCTCTTCGCGAGTGTAGCCTCGTTCTTTACAGGCAGCTTCGTTGGCGTATAAATAAGTACCGTCAGGGTCCCGCAGGAAAATGGAATCGGGGGCAGCATCCAGAACATCCGTGCACAGCGACAAGTCTTCTACAATGCGTTTGTGGTCAGTAATATCAGTTATACTGGCCAGGTAACCTGTATTCTTGATTTTTTCATTAGTGAAGGGTGTTACATTAAAGGTGACCCATATCCTGCCGCCCTCTTTGTTCTTCAGTTCAGCGTCAAACGGTCCGGCCGTTTCCTGTCCACTCTTGCGAAGGTGGTCCATGAACTCCTTTGCAACAGGCTGACTAACGAAATCCGTTATGCGTTTACCGGACACCTCAGCCCTGCTAAAACCAAGCAGTTGCTCCAAATAAGGATTTATGCTGATTATCTTGCCGTCGTGGTCTATCAAGCAAATGGAATGTAGAATTTGGTGGCCGACCGGGCAATTCAACTTGAAAAAATTCCTCATTGAGTCAGCGGTTGGAGGCGTGTTATTGGGCGTGGGAGGGTCAGGATTACGGTTATCCTTCTGCCTGGCAGGTTCTTTAGAAGATTGTTTCTTTGTCTTTGCCTCTTCTTCCATGACCCTTAACCCCGGATGACCAAAAATTGTCTTACACTAACTATAATACTACTAATGTATGATTAAGAGAAACAGCTTTAACTTATGGCGCAGCTTGACACATGGACTGTCACCTGCAATAGTATAAAGACATATATTTTGCCGGGCAAGGGTAAATCCCGCCGGGCTGAGGCAGATTAGAAATGGATGTTGATTTAGGCGGTTCTGAACTAAATAAGCAATATGAGATCCTGGTTTGTACCGGCGAACTCATGTTTGACGGCTTGTTCAAGTGCAATATTTCCCAACGGCTTATCGACGCGTTAAATGAAGGTGTGCGCGAAAGTCCGGTATCAAAAATGGTGGATTTCCTGCTCCTGCAGGGCGTTACGATGAGCGATATCAGCGGTCACCAGAAGAAATTCAACCATATATACGTGGCCAAAAACAACATAATTTTCATTGCGCAGGTATCCTCGGAGATCAAGGGCAAAAAGCTCAGCGCTTATCCATATAGGCGTAAGCAGCCGGTCGGAGTCACAATTTACACTGCCCAGATTTATCAGGCGCAAGTATATGCATCCCCTTATGTGCTGAAAGGGCAGATCTATGTTGAAACCGGGGGACAGGTTGCTGACACGATTGAAAGCAGGGATAGGTTTTTGCCCCTGACCGGCGTGGAAGTTGATCCCGCCCCGTCCGGGGGTAGCAGTCAATTTGATTTCGTAGCCATCAACAAGGAACGGATCATCAGCATTTGTGAAGGCATGGACGCCGTTTAATAGATAAATCATCCTCCCAATAAATTGTAATCGAGTTGGTTGAAGACGGACTGCAACTAAGGAAACTGCTCAAAGACTTGTTCAGGAGCCAGCTGTTTGCATCATTGGCTACACAGCAACTGACCAGGCCATACAGCAATCTCATCGCTTTTGCGGCCACGCAGGACCTTAAGGATATATTGTTTGTCACCCGGAGGCAGACGCACAAATATACCAATTTATTATCGAACAACAGCGTATCGGTGCTTGTAGATAACCGCAGTAACAACGATGCCGATTTCCGCAATGCTATCGCGGTTACCGCTGTAGGAACAGCGGAGGAAATAAAGGACAGCAAGAGGGAAAACCTGCTTCATCTCTACCTGGCAAAGCACCACAGCCTCGAGAAATTCAACCACTCTCCGGGATCAGCGCTTTTCAGGATCAAAGTAAAAAAATACATCATCGTGCGCAATTTCCAGGAAGTAATGGAACTGAAGATGGAGGGATAGAGTTATGTATCATCCTTTGATCTCAATACCCAAAGGAAAGAAACTGCCCACATTTCTGGTTTTCCTGGTCGCGACCATTGGGCTTTCTGTGATGTTCCGGTTTATCGGTCCGTTTTCTCCAAACATCGTGGATTTTGAGCTTGCAGGGAGCGTTGCCAACGCATCCGGTATCATCAATCAATGGAGCGCACTGGCGAAAATACAGGCCGGCTTCAACCTGGGTATTGACTACCTCTATATGCCGGTTTATTCAACAACTATTGCGCTGGCCTGTGTATGGGGAGCCATGGTGCTGAAGTCAAGGGTGTGGAGGGGTGTAGGGATCATGCTGGCGTGGGGACTCTGGCTGGCGGCCATATTCGATGCAATCGAGAATTATGCGTTGTTGGCCATGCTTTACGGCAACATTGCGGACCCATATCCCATGATGGCGCGTTTATGCGCCACCTTTAAATTCAGCCTGATCCTGCTGGGGTTGGCTTTCTCTGCCGTAGCAGCCATTATTCGCATTGCGCTTTTGCTCAAGACTGCCCGCAAAGCCAGCTAACTTAATAAAATCCGGGAGGATACCATTGTCAATCCTAATAGATAAATTTGCTCCTTTATTTCATGCCAGATCCGTGGCGCTGGTTGGCGCTTCTAAAGACAGCGGCAAATGGGGTTTTATTGTGTTGAGGCACCTGATCGATGGCGAATTCATGGGGCAGATTTACCCGGTAAACCCTGTTGAAGATGAGATACTGGGCTTAAAGGTATACAGGAACATCTCTGAAATACCGGAGACACCGGACCTGGCGGTTATCATTGTGCCTCCGCCGGCCGTGCTGCAGGTTATTGAAGGGTGCGTCGCCAAAGGTATAAAAGCAGGGGTGATTATCACTGCAGGTTTTGCCGAGCTTGGCGAGGAAGGCGCCCGGCTACAGGCTGCGATAACTGAGGCTGCCGCCAGGGGAGGCATGGCCATCGTAGGCCCGAACTGTAATGGCATCATGAGCCCGTGGAATAAGCAATATGTCCAATTTCCAACATTCCTGGTGCCACCCGGTAATATGGCGATTGTCGCCCAGAGCGGCAATGTAATGGACTCCCTTGCCAGGCAGGTAATGATGCACGGCCAGGGATGCAGCGTATGCATCGCCAGCGGCAATGAGGCTGTGCTGCGATGTGAGGACTACCTGGAATACCTGGGTGATGAATCTCACACCAAAGTTATCATGTGTTATATCGAGGGATTTAAAGACGGCCGTCGTTTTTTAAGGATTGCATCAGAGGTTAGTAAGAAGAAGCCGATTGTAATGGTCAAAGCCGGCAAAACGCAGGCCGGGGCAAAGGCCGCAGCTTCGCATACAGCCGCTATCTCAGGTTCCGATAAAATTTTTAATGCTGTATGCAAACAGGCCGGGGTGATAAGGGCCGGGAGCCTCGATGAGATGCTGAACATCGGCCTTGCCCTATTACGGCAGCCGCTGCCAAAAGGTCGCGGTGTCGGCATTGTGACGGCGGGTGGGGGTTGGGGAGTGATGGCTGCCGACGCCTGCTCTGAGCTGGGATTCAATGTAGTGGCGCTGCCGGAAACGACAATAAGGGAGCTGGATAAGCTGCTGCCGGCCTGGTGGAACAGGGGTAACCCGGTGGACCTGGTAGCGGGCTCCACCCCCGATAACATCTTCAAAGCTGTTGAAAAGGTTATGCAGTGTCCTGCAGTGGAATCCATGATGTTCCTGAGCATGATGCCTGCGCTTCGTATCAGGGGCTTTGATCTACCTACGGATGAAACCGAGAGGGCGAAATACGGCGATGTGCTGGAACGGGCCATTATCGGGGCCATGGATGAATTTAACAAACTCGCGGATAAATATAATAAGCCTCTTGTAGTGGCTACCGAGCATATGTGGGCCACGAACATAGAGGAGGCCCGCATCCCGTATATACTGGGTAAACAAAACGCCGTGTGCTACCATATGCCGCACGAAGCTGCGGACGTGCTGCGAGCCCTGGTCAGCTATAGTGAATATTTAAAGCGCATACGATCATAAATAGTAATTTCTACCAATTTTCAAGAAATTGTGGCCCCAAGTCTCTTATTAGTGAGCCAACAGGCCGCAGACACCTCTTTATTACTGATCTAAAATAGGCATAGTAATTAAGAGTTGGCTATGTTATATAGAGGCAGCAGTTCGGCTTTAGAATTCTATGAATTAGACGCCACTTACCGGGCCCTTTTCGAAAATAACGGGATGGCAATGGCGGTCGTGGATGAAACCATGACTATTGCGCTAATAAATCGCGCATTCGAGGAACTGTCGGGTTATTCAAAGAGCCAGCTTGAAAACGGGATGAGGTGGATGCAGCTTGTTCATGAAGACGACCGTGCAGATATGAGTGGGCACCATATAATGTGCGCCTGGACGCCGGTTTCAAGTAACAGGCATTGCATGTTTCGAATGGCCAGAAAAGACGGGAAAATCAGAGATATTTATTTGAGCATGACTAATATTCCGGGCACCAGGAAAGGCATTTTTTCGATGGCTGACATAATGGAGGCCATGTCCTCACCCTGTCAGCAGCAGCTGGCCCTTTCAATTTGACCATAATCTTCTTTTAGGCTCACGGCCTGTCTTTATTGTTTCCTTATCGTTCCCATGACAAGCATATTTATTCTTGCTAATAATAATTTGCTTGACACTAAATATTTATGTTATCCTTACAATATGGCTGTAAAAAATGCTCGTATGGAGACTGGGGACAGAATAATGACTGAAAAAGAGGAAGTTGTCGACCGCATTTTGCAGGGTGTTTCTGATATATTCCGCGCAGTGCTGCCGCTGGCGCACAAGGAATTGCTGGAAATGGACCTGACTGCGCCACAGTTAAAAGTAGTCCTGCTGCTGTATCTGTACGGCTCCAATCGTATGAGCGAATTGGCGGGGTCGCTGGGTGTCACCCTTGCGACGGCCACAGGAATAATAGACCGTCTGGTGGATAGGGGCCTTGTATCAAGGGAAAACTTGAAAGATGACCGCAGGGTTGTCATGTGCCGTCTTTCTGACCAGGGCATGGAGATGGCTGACAATTTGTGGAAGACCTCACGTGAGAAGGCCAGGCAATTGTTGTCAGGGATGGCGCTTTCACGTTTGAAGTTGATAGATGAGGCGCTGGGCGACATGATCGCAGTGGGCGCAGATGAAACGAAGGCTGCCATTAAAGCTGCCATTAAATAAGGAGCGCCAACCATATGGAATCAACAGGGCCGCGTATTAGATTGGGTCATGATTCGCGGTATGGGCCTACAGGGAACATATATATAAAAGTACGAAAATGAGTCCTCGCAAGAGGAAAGGATATTAATAATGAGTGTATTAGTGACAGGTGCAACAGGGCACATAGGTAATGTGCTCGTGCGCCAACTGGTAAAAAACGGTGAAAAAGTAAAAGCATTGCTACTGCCTTCCGAAGACGATCTGCCCCTGCGCGGGCTTGATGTTGAGATTGTCCGGGGAGATGTGTGCCATATAGATTCCATGGTGCAGTCTTTTAAGGGAGTTGATACTGTATATCACCTGGCTGGCATAATATCCATCTCCTCCGGCCATGAAGAGATATTGCACAGGGTCAATGTGCAGGGTACGCAGAATGTTATCAAGGCCTGTGAGGTAAATAGCGTTAACCGGCTGGTGTATACAAGTTCCATTCATGCCCTCAACGAGCCGCCTCACGGTACGGTGATTGACGAGAGCTGTCCTCCTGACCCCAACCACGTTCTGGGTGAATATGCCAAGTGCAAAGCGCAAGCAACGCTGGAGGTAAAAGAGGCAGTGCAACAGGGACTGGATGCAGTAATCGTGTGCCCTACGGGCGTTATCGGTCCCTATGACTTCCGTATTTCAGAGATGGGGCAGCTCATCCTAGATTTCACGCGAAAAAGGCTGAAAGCGTACTTGGACGGTGCGTATGATTTTGCGGATGTGCGGGACGTGGCGCGCGGCATGCAACTGGCCGGTAAGAAGGGCCGCAGGGGTGAGACTTATATACTTTCAGGTGAGCAGGTCTCTATAAAGGACCTGATGAGGATTTTACAGGACGTTACAGGAATAAAAGCTCCGTCGTATAAAGTGCCCTCATGGCTGGCTCGCACGGCAGGCGTGGTGGCACCTTTTTATTACCGTCTGATCAAGAGCAAGCCCCTATTCACCACCTACTCGATAGACGTGCTAGCCAGCAATTCACTGGTAACATCACAGAAGGCGCGCATAGAACTGGGCTATCGCAGCCGCCCCGCCAGCGAATCGATCGCCGATGCGGTGCACTGGTTTGTCAGTAACCTCAAGATGCAGCTTGCGCCGGGGCGTGTTTGATTTATAGACGGATACCAGTTGCCACACACTATGCCGGGCTAATATCAAGCAACAAGATTGAAATGTATCTGAGCAAGGTCCCACCGCGTATCTTGACGGCTGGTGCTTGATACTTTTTACCGCCTTAACATTCGATTGATAAAACGGTGATAGAATGTTAAAGTTCGGTAGTAAATTTTCTATATCCAACCCATTAACAGGGTGGTATTAATGAGGGAGAGTTATTAATGCAAATCGTAACCGACAGCGGAACGGACCTGTGCCTGCCCGCTGAAGAAGTTGAGAAACTGAATATCCATGTCCTGCCTCTAGTTGTAATGCTGGAGGGCAAGTCCTACCGCGAAGGCGTGGATATGAATGCCGAGGATTTCTATAAGCTGCTCGCTGGGACGACGAGTTTTCCTGCCACATCTACTCCGTC
>Ga0182021_10007265_pt1 | contig 13112 bp, 11 predicted proteins | sample 612E3MmetaG_FD_120493 | JGI IMG/M metagenome (GOLD analysis project Ga0182021, IMG submission 120493) | Permafrost microbial communities from Stordalen Mire, Sweden - 612E3M metaG (Illumina Assembly) | ecosystem: Environmental > Terrestrial > Soil > Wetlands > Permafrost | place: Sweden... | reverse complement strand
CCGCTGAGTCGCGAACGAGCGGGGTGATCCTCGAAGACGGTACCGTCGTCCTGAAGGGCGCCGTCGACGCGATCGTGGCGGCGCTGGACGCTGAGCCGCCCGCCGAGCTCCAGACGCTCTCCGACGAGATCTCCTCGCTTGGCGCGACGCCGCTGGCGATCCGCCGGAACGGCCGGCCGCTCGGCGTGATCGAGCTCAAGGACACGGTCAAGCCCGGCCTGAAGGCGCGCTTCGACGAGTTGCGCCGGATGGGAATCCGCACGGTCATGGTCACCGGCGACAACCCGCTGACCGCCAGGACCATCGCCGAAGAGGCCGGCGTGGACGACTTCATGGCCCAGGCCAAGCCCGAGGACAAGATCGCCCGCATTCGCGCGGAGCAGGCCGACGGCCACCTGGTCGCGATGACCGGCGACGGCACCAACGACGCCCCGGCAGTGGCTCAGGCCGATGTCGGGCTCGCCATGAACAGCGGCACTTCCGCGTGCAAGGAAGCGGCCAACATGGTCGACCTGGACTCCGACCCGACCAAGCTGATCGAAGTCATCGCCATCGGCAAGCAGCTCCTGATCACGCGCGGCGCCATCACCACCTTCTCGATCGCCAACGACGTGGCCAAGTACTTCGCCATCCTGCCCGCCATGTTCATGGTGGCCTACCCGGAGCTGAACAGCCTCAACATCATGCGGCTGCAGAACCCGCAGAGCGCCATCCTCTCGGCGGTCATATTCAACGCCCTGATCATCGTCGCCCTCGTGCCGCTGTCTCTGCGTGGCGTCGCCTATCGCGCCGCCCCGGCGGCGGAGCTCCTGCGACGGAACCTGCTGATCTACGGGGTCGGTGGGATCTTCGCCCCCTTCATCGGGATCAAGGCGATCGACCTCCTCATCACCGCCATTCATCTGGCGTAGGAGTCAACGATGCGAAACTTCTTGCGCACGCAGCTCTGGCCGGCGGTTTCGATCCTGCTCGCGTTCACTGTGATCACCGGGATCATCTACCCGGTCGTGGTCACCGGGATCGCCCAGGTCCTCTTCCCGAGCCAGGCCAACGGCTCGATGATCACCGTCGACGGCAAGACCGTGGGTTCGAGCCTGATCGGCCAGTCGTTCGACAACCCGAAGTACTTCTCCGGCCGTCCGTCGGCGGCGGGCGCCAGCGGCTACGACCCGACGCTGTCCGGTGGCTCGAACCTGGCTTCGACGTCGCAGACGCTGATCACCGATATCACTCAGCGGGTGGACGCGGCGCGAAAGGCGAACAACAACGGGCCGGTCCCGATCGAACTGGTCACGGCCTCCGCCTCCGGCCTCGACCCCGACATCAGCCCGGCCGCGGCCGAATACCAGGTTCCACGCGTTGCCAAAGCGCGAGGCATGACGCAGGATGCGGTTCGGGCCGTGGTCGCGCGCCACACCAGCCAGCCGTTCCTGGGCTTCATGGGAGCGGCAAGCGTCCACGTGCTTGAGCTCAACCTCGATCTGGACGGGCTGCTGAAATGACCACCGAGCCGGCCGATCCCATCCGCCCCACCGGCAAGCAGATGCTTGCCCGCTACCAGGCCGAACAGAAGCCGGAACGCGCCCGACTCCGCATCTACATGGGCATGGCCCCGGGCGTCGGCAAGACCTACAAGATGCTGGAGGAGGCACACCGCCGCCACGACCGCGGCACGGATGTGGTCGTGGGCTTTGTGGAGACATACGGCCGGCGCCACACGGCCGCGCTCCTCGACGGCCTCGAGATCGTCCCGCGCCGCCGAGTCGAATATCGGGGAGTGTCCGTGGAGGAGATGGACACGGACGCGATCATCGCCCGCCACCCCACCGTGGCCCTGGTCGACGAACTCGCCCATACCAACGTCCCGGGTTCCGCCCGCAAGAAGCGCTGGCAGGACGTGGAGCTGATCCGCGACGCCGGCATCGAGGTCATCAGCACCTGCAACGTCCAGCACGTCGAGTCGATCGCCGACGCGGTCGAAACGATCCTGGGAGTGCCCGTCCGGGAGCGGATCCCCGACGAGGAAGTCCGGGCCGCCGACGAGATCGAGCTGGTGGACATGAGCCCGCATGCTCTCCGCCAGCGCATGCGCCACGGTAATGTCTACCCGGCGGAACGCGCCACGCTCGCGCTGGACCGATTCTTCACGGAGCCGAACCTGACGGCGCTGCGCGACCTGTCGCTGCGCTTCGTCGCCGGCAAGGTTGACGATCAGCTCGAAGGGATCGTCAGTGAACGCGGCCTCCACGTTGGGCCGGTGACGGAGCGGGTGATGGCTCTCTTGGACGAGTCGGTGGAGTGCCGCCGGGCCCTGCGCCGCGCGGCGTCTATCGCCAGCGCGTTGCACGCCCCACTCCTGGCGATCGCAATCGAGACGCCCGGCGTGCAACTGTCGCGCGACCGGCAGCAGAACATCCAGCGCAACATCGACTACGCGGTCGACCTGGGCTCCGAGATCATTCGGGGCGAGGCGAGCGACATCGCACGCGGGCTGGAGGAAGTGGTCACCGAGCGGCGCGTGACGCACATGGTCCTGGTCCATCGGCCTCACCGCGGGCTTCACGTCGGCCGAGCGTCTCTGGCGGATCGTCTGCTGGACGCAGTCCCCGGCCTGGAGGTCCATCTGGTAGGCGAACCGGCGCCGACCGTGAGTCACTGACGGGCAGACGCCGCTACCCGGCCGGCGGAGGCGAGCATGCGGCAACTCGCGTCGGCCGAGGAAGAGTGGTGGGCGATACTGGACTCGAACCAGTGACCTCACGGATGTGAACCGTGCGCTCTAACCAGCTGAGCTAATCGCCCACGAGACGGCGTCCAGAACGGCGGCACCGGCGACGGCGACGGCGTTCAGCGCCGGAGGCCGAATTATAGCGGCCCGCCGCGTGACGGCGGCGATGCCCGACTACACCTTGATGCCGGGCCAGCGCTGGGCTACGCCCTCGGGCGACACGCCGTCCACGATGATCAGCTTATGGCGCCCCGTCGCACCCGCGACCAGCTGAACGGAGCTGCGGGACACATCAAGCTCGTCGGCGAGAAGCCTGACCAGAGCCGCGTTCGCCGCGCCGCCGACGGCCGGGGCCGAAACCCGAGCCTGGAGCGCACCGTCCTCCGACACGCCATCCACCCGGTCCGCACCGCCACGCGGCATGAGCCGCACGGCGAATCTGGTTGAAGTGCGCGAGGGCTCGAGCCGGCGGTTGTCCGTTGCCATGTCGTTGATTATCGCCGCCCGGCAGGCTGCCGCGCCACCAGGGACAGCCAGAATCGCATCCCGCGGCGCAAGTTGCGTCTACATCGCCCCGGCCGGACGTCCGGATCGCGTCCCGAACAGCGCTCTTCCGACGCGGATCATGGTGGCCCCTTCTTCCACCGCGACTCCGTAGTCGTCGGACATGCCCATCGACAGGCCTGCGCCGAGCCCGCTCGCCGACTCGCGCAGTCGCGCGGACAACTCGCGCAAACGTACGAACGTGGCCCTCGCCTCCGCCGCCGTGTCCACCAACCGCCCGACCGTCATCAAGCCCAGAGGCCGCAGGTTGCGGAGAGCGGCCAGCGCCGGCAACTCCGCCTCCAACGTCTCCGGCAGGAATCCGGCCTTCGCCCCGTCCAGGTCCACGTTCACCTGGAAGTACACGTCGAGCGGCGCCCGGCCGGCATCGCCCGCCAGCCTATCGAGGCGGCGCGCCAGATCGATCGAATCGACCGACTCTACGACCTCGAACAGCTCGACTGCCCGACGGGCCTTGTTCGACTGCAACGGGCCGATGAGGTGCCAGCCGGCGCCCGGCACGAGGGGCGCCTTGGACTCGGCCTCCTGAACCCTGTTCTCACCGAACAGCGTCAGTCCGGCCGCGACAGCCGCGTTTAGCCGCGACGGGTCCACGGTCTTGGAAACGGCCACCAGCGTCACGTCGCCGGGATCGCGGCTGGCGCGCCGGCATGCCTCGGCGACAACGTCGAGAACGCGGGAACGAGCAGCACGGAATTGGGCGATGTCGGAGTCGACGGACGAACCCAAGGCGCGGAAGGGTTACCCCTTCTCCTCGGATACGTGCTGCCTGAGGAAGCTGGGGATCTCCAGGTCGTCTCCGTAGGCCGGACGCGGCGGCGGCTGGCGGTCGGGCATGGGCCGGTGGAGCGGTGAGGGCTGGACGGGCACAGGCACCGGCTGGCGGTCGGGAAGGCCGTTCGGTCCGTACGTTCCCGCAGAGTGAACCGCAACGAGCGGCTCGGGCGAGTTCAATCGCTGCTGCCGATCCATCTCGCGCAGGAACTCCAGCGGGTCGGGGCGAGCCCCCCGAACCCCAACCGGCACCTGGCTGCGCGTTTCGGCGTGCACCGGCTCGCGTTTGCGACTGGCGTCGAAGCCCGTGGCGATCACGGTGATCATGACCTCGTCCGCGAGGCGCTCGTCGAAGCTGGTACCGAAGATGATGTTGGCCTCCGGATCCGCAACCGAGCGGATCTCCTCGGCCGCTTCCCAGACCTCCGAGAGGGTGAGGTTAGAGGACCCGGAGATGTTGAACAGGATGCCCTGGGCGCCGTTGATGTTGACCTCGAGGAGCGGGCTGGTGATCGCCTGGCGCGTGGCATCGAGGGCGCGGTTGTCGCCGCTCGCCCTGCCCAGGCCCATCAGCGCCGAGCCGGCGTCCTTCATGATCGCGCGAACGTCCGCGAAGTCCAGGTTGATCACGCCCGGGACGGTGATGATGTCGCTGATGCCCTGAACGCCCTGGCGCAGCACATCGTCCACGTAGCGGAAAGCCTCCACCATGGACGTGTTCTTCTGGACCACGTCTCGGAGGCGGTCGTTGGGGATGGTGATGAGCGTGTCCACCTTGGCGCGGAGTTCGTCCGCGGCCCGCTCGGCGATGATCTTGCGACGCTGGCCCTCAAAGGAGAACGGCTTGGTCACGACCCCGATGGTCAGCGCGCCGAGCTCCTTCGCGATCTCGGCCACGATCGGGGCGGCGCCGGAGCCCGTGCCGCCGCCAAGACCGGCCGTGATGAAGACCATGTCCGAATCCTTGAGCGCCTCGGCAATCTTCTCGGAATCTTCCTCGGCCGCCCTCTGGCCGATAGAGGCGTCTCCGCCGGCGCCAAGACCGCGCGTGATCTTGTCGCCAATGCGGATCTTGTGGGGGGCGTCCGACTGAAGCAGTGCCTGCGCGTCGGTGTTGCAGGCGATGAACTGGACGCCCATCATCTCGGCGCGAATCATGCGATTGACGGCGTTGCTTCCGCCGCCTCCAACGCCTATCACCCGAATAAGCGCGAAGTTCTCGGAATCGGACCGTAGCGGCATTCCTGATCCTCCGGTGGATCTCCGGCAGATACGTTGTCGTGCGGTCCGGCCCCCCCGAGACTGGTAGAGCACTGCGTGTGACGGGGCTGGCTCGGATGGCGGAAGTATACGCCTAGTCCAGCATTTATGGGCCCCATACCGTACACCGAAACGGTACTCCCACGAAGGCGGTACGAACGTTAGTTCTAACTTTCGAGGGAGAACGTCCGAATCGGCCGACAATCCGGTGGGACCTGTGGAGTGCCAGTTTCAGCCGGGCAGAAAGGCGAGCCTCACGGCGCGAGTCGCGTTGTCCGGATTGGGGTCGAGAAGGGCGATCGACTGCCACGTTCCGAGGGTCAGCCGGCCTCCGACGACGGGAATCGTCAGCGACGGGGAGGCAGCGATCGAGACGAGGTGGTCGGCGCCGTGGCCGGACGAGCCGTGGCGATGGACCCACCGATCGTCCCGCGGCAGGAGTCGATCGAGGGCCGCCATCAGGTCCGACTCGGACCCCGAACCGAGTTCGATGACAACCAGCCCGGCCGTCGCATGGGGCACGAAGACGGTGAGCAGTCCGTCGCCTTCGCCGGCCGCGAATCGCTCGCAAGCCTCGGTCAGATCGAAAAGGCCGCGACGGCGGCCCGTCTGGACGGTCAACTCGGTGGTCTTCATCGCGTCACCCCCGCCGGCACACGGTCGCACCGCGGCCGCAATCGGACCCGGCTACGGGAAGAGGTTGCGAACGCCGCTGCGAACACGGCCCAGGAGACCGCCCACGGGGACCGGCGGGTATGGACCTCTATCACTTGCCTCCAGGCCCTTGGCACCCCAGTAGAGCAAGCCGATGGCGGTGGCGTACGCCGGGTTCATGATGTTGTCCGTAAGCCCGCCCACGCCCTCGGGCCCCGCGACCCGAACCGGCATGTTCAGCACTTCGCGGCCCAGGGCTGCGGCTCCAGCCAGCTGGGAGGCGCCGCCGGTCAGGACCAGACCCGCCGGCAGCATCCCCTCCCCCGCCGACCTGATCTCCGCGGCCATCATCTCGAACATCTCTCGCATCCGGGCCTCGATGATGCGGCACACGTCCTGGCGGCTGACGGTCCGGCCGGCCGCTTCACCTAGCGTCGAGACGCTGATGTCCTCGTCCTCGGCCACGGTCGACAGATCGCAGCTGCCGTACTGGATCTTGAGATCCTCGGCCACCTGCAGGCTGGTCTTGAGCCCGATGGCCACGTCGTTGGTGACGTTGTTCCCGCCCACGGGTATGACCGCCGTCTTGAACGGCGACCCATCCAGGAAGAGGGCGAGGTCTATCGTGCCGGCGCCGATGTCGGCCACCGCCACTCCGAGATCCTTCTCCGTGTCGGAAAGAACCGCTTCCGCGGACGCGAGAGAGGCGGCCACCAGCTCGTCGATCTTGACGTTGGCGGCCTGGACGCACTTCGCCAGATTCCGGACCGCCGTGGCGGCCGCCGTCACGATGTGGGTCTCGATCTCGAGGCGAACCGCGCTCATGCCCAGCGGATCCTTGACGCCCTCCTGCCCATCCACGATGAAACCGCGCGGCAATACGTGGAGGACTTCTCGATTGGAGGGAATGGACACGGCCCGAGCCACTTCCAGAGCACGGTCGATGTCTTCCTGGGCGACCTCGCGGCGGTGGCTGCTCACTGCCACGGCGCCGCGCGAGTTCTGGCTCTCGACGTTCTGGCCGCCGACGCCGACGAAGGCCCGATCGATCTGGTAGCCGGAGAGCCGCTCCGCATGATCCACGGCCCCGGAGATGGAACGCACCGTCTGCTCGATGTTGACCACCACGGCCTTCTTGAGACCGCTGGCCGGCACCACTCCCTTGCCCACGATGGTCAGGCTGCCGTCACGTGCCACCTCGCCGATGAGCGCGCAGACTTTGCTCGTGCCGACATCGATTCCGACGAGCACTGCTTCGCGTTCCACTCGCTCCCGTCCTCGGTGATGGCCTCGGCTTCGAGGCATTGTCTAGGTGAACCGGCCGACGGTGCCCTGGCCGACTCAGGATTCCATGTGAAGGCTACCCGACCCGAGGGAGACGGGGCAAGCTGAACCCGCACTGAGCCCCTGGTGGAGCCGGACCGTGCCCGCGGGACTACCTGGAGCTGCTCCGGTCAGCAAGACCCAGGCCACATGGTCCTCGCCGCACCACTGCAGAGCCGAGCGCAGGGCGCGAACCTGCTCGGGAATGATCGAGTCCTGGCGGACCGTCGACGCGTAGAACCCGAACTCCGCCACCCAAGCCGGAGGGACCGCACTGACCGTGAAGCCGTACACGTCGTCCCGCACCACCGCAAAGGCGGCGGCCGAGCTGCCGACGTCGGTGGGCGTCAGCCTCGCCAGCCGATAGCCGGCGTCCAGGTTGATTGAATCGACGATCCCGCCCAGGCTCAGCCCGGCACTCGATGCCCGCCGATCGTAGACCACCGGCAACACCAGAGCGCCGGGGCCGGACGACGCGGCCGAGTCGGCCGTAGGAGCCGGTGCCAGTGAAGGGATGAGCGAGGCGTTTGCCGTCGCGCTCGGCGACGTAGCGGGCGCCGCGGCGGCCGATGGAACCGGGCTGCCCTTCCCCCCAGGCGCCGCAGGCGTGGCCTTCGCGGGCTCTTGCGTCGAGGCAGCGGGGCTGCTGGTCGACTCGGATACCGGGCTCGGCGACGGCGTGCCCGCAGGCGTGGCGGAGGCGGACCCCGCGGCGGCGCTGGCAGCGCCCCCTGCCGCGGGAGAGGCGAGCGGCCCGACCAACGATGGGATCGGATTGCCGGCGGCATCCACCAGCCCGAACAACAGCCCCTCGTCGTCAACGACGTAGCGATCGGCGCCGATGACCCATAGGAGCTTGGGTTCGCGCTCGACGATGGTCACTATGACCGTCGACGGCAGGCGGACCTGGACGGTCGCCGACTTCACGGCCGGCAGGCGGACCAGTTGCTGTGCCGCTCGATCGGTGTCGATACGGAAGACGTTGGGCGTGGCGTTCATGCCCACGATCGAGCGGATGACGGACTCGCTGGTGAAGGTCGCTCCGCGGATCTGCAGGGTTCGGGCGGCGAACGATGGCGAGACGCTGACGGCGAAGATCGCGACCAGGGACCCGGCCATCAGGATCATCGCCGCCAGCTGGATCGGGCTGAGCGACGGGGACTTTCGCCTGACGGTGGTTCGACGGACATGCGAGCCGGAGCGGCGTGGGGGCAGGTTTGGCCTGATCATTCCGAACCCACCGCTCGCTCCCATCCGGACCAATCGCCGATGAACTGAACCTCGTAAACGAGGTCGATGCCGAACCTTCCCGCTACGGCTTTTCTCGCTCGCTCGGCCAGGCGGCGCACGTCCGAAGCGGTCGCTCCCGCCTCGTTCACGATGAAGTTGGCGTGCTTCTCGCTGATTACCGCCCCGCCGGCCCGCGTGCCCTTCAGGCCGCACGCGTCGATGAGCCGGCCGGCCGAGTCGCCCGGCGGGTTGCGGAACACGCTGCCGGCGGAGGGTTGACCAATCGGCTGATGCTCCCGACGCCAGCGCCGAATCTCGTCCAGCCGGGCCTTGATACCGGCCGGGTCGGCGGGTCTCAGGCGGAACGTGGCCGTGAGGACAAGATCGCCGCTCCCCTCCTCGGCCCCGTTGCGTGGCGCGTGCTTGAGCCGACTGTCCCGGTAGGCCAGGGCCAGGGCCGCCGCCGGCTCCTCGACATCGGCCCCATGCGCCGTCAGGACCGTCACCGACTCGAGAACCGCGGCGACGTCGGCACCGTGGGCCCCGGCGTTGCCCCACACGGCGCCGCCCACCGTCCCGGGGATCGCCAGCCCGAACTCCAGGCCGGAGAGGCCTGCCCGCCGGGCAAGCGTGGCGGCCCGAGCCATTGGCAGTCCCGCATCTGCCGTCAGCCGCTCACCTTCGATGCGCCAGCCCTCGGCTCGCGACAGGATGACAAGGCCGCGTACGCCCGAATCGGCCACCACCACATTGCTGCCACGGCCCAGAACGGTGATGGGGACCCGGACGGCGCGAGCCTCGCGAACCAACAAGACGAGAGTGGCCACGTCCTTTGCCGCGACCAGCACGTCGGCCGGACCGCCGACGCGCATCGTGGTGTGGCGGGCGAGCGGCTCGTCTTGGCGGCATCGGACCCCGGCCCGGCCGGCGACACCAACGAGGACGCCGATCGGTTCCGCGGCCGACCGGGCCGTCCCGGCGCCGGGGGCGCCAGTCATCCCGCCACTCCCCGGGATACGGCTTCTATGTGCGCCGAATCCGGCAGCGGTCTCCGTTGGGCTGCCGCCAGAACCAGCTCGGCCACCGCTTCTGCGGCGCCGGGTCGTGCCAGCGAGCGGGCGGCCGCCGCCATCGCCGCGTGCGCCTTGCGGTCGTCGAGAATCGCGACCGCCTCCAGGAGCGCCTCGGCGTCGAAGTCGGCATCCTCGACAAGGCGCGCCGCACCCGAGCGGACCATCTCCTCGGCATTGCGCCGCTGGTGGCCGCCGGCGTGCGGGTACGGCACCACCACCATCGGCAGGCCGAAGGCCGCGACCTCGGCCAAAGTCGACGAGCCGGCACGACCGACCACGATATCCGCCGCGGCGAGGGCCAGGTCCATCTCGGCGCCGAGATACTTCTCCGGCCGGTACATGTCTCTCAGTTCGGGCGGCAGAGCCTCCCGACCAGCAACGGCCTCGTCGTAGCCGGCATCGCCGGTCACATGGATGATTCGGGTCCGTTCCACCAGACGCGGGAGTGCCTCCGCCACGGCCGAATTGAAACGCCGCACCGTTTGCGATCCGCCAAAGATGAGCAGAAGCCTGTCTTTGGCCGGGATTCCGAGAGCGGGCCGGGCATCTTTGCGCTTCACCTGGCGCGGGTCGCGGATCGGCGTGCCGGTCAAGTAACAGGGTCGCCGCTGGCGGCCAAGGGCGCGGCACGTGCTCTCGAAGGCCACCGCCAGGCAGCCGGCCAATCGTGCCGTCACTCGAACGCTGCGGCCGGGTACGACATTGCCGTCCCACATTACAACCGGGATCCTCAGCACCGAGGCCGCCATCAGGACCGGCAGAGCGACATATCCGCCTGTCGTGAAGATCGCCCCGGGGCGACGCAAAAGCAGCATCGCCATCGCCTGCGGTACCGACAGCGACAGCCGGATCGGGTCGAGGACGACGTGGAAGTCGAGCTCGACCGACCGGAGCGACCGCACCATCAGGCGCCCGAACGGGATGCCCGTCTCTGGGATCACCTGCGCCTCCAGGCCACGGTGGCCGCCGACCCAGCGCAGCGAAGGAGCGTCGGGCCCGGCCGCCAGCGACCTAGCGACGGCGAGAGCCGGGTAGATATGTCCCCCCGTACCCCCGCCCACTATCAGCAGACGCACTAATCCAACCTCGTTCAACGGTCTCACGCGAGATGGAGAGCAGGATCCCAATGGCGGCGAGGCTGACCGTAAGTGACGAGCCGCCCGCCGAGACGAAGGGCAGCGTAATGCCCGTCACCGGTACGACGGCAACCACGACGCCGATGTTGATCAACGCCTGAAAGCATATCCAAGCCGTGATGCCCGCGGCCATGAGTCCGCCGAAGGTGTCGGGCGCCCGAATAGCCGTGCGGATTCCGGCGTACGCGAGAGCGATGAAGAGCCCGATCACAACCGCTCCGCCAACCAGCCCGAGTTGCTGGGCGATGACCGAGAAGATGAAGTCGTTGACGTCGCTGGGGACGAAGACCAGCGTGTTCCCAAGCCCGGTCCCGAACATGCCTCCCGCACCCAGGGCCTCCAGACCGTGGACTGTCTGGTAGCCGCCGCCCTGCGGGTCGGCCCATGGATTGAGCAGGATCTGGATTCGCTGCAACGGGTAGTCACCCACCAGCAGGACCATGGCTGCCGCGCCGGCGATACCCAACAGCACGGCCAGCGCAACGTGGATGAGCCGCGCACCCGATACGAAGAACAGGGCGAAGGCGAGCAGGACGATGACGGCCGCCGTGCCCAGATCCGGCTCCCGAACCACCAGAACCAGAAACGGCAAGAGGATGATCCCGAACGGAACCGCCCCACGGAAGAAACTGCGAATGCCCAGCCCTCTCGATGCCAGCCAGTGCGAGAGGTACACCACCAGGGCCAGCTTGGCGACCTCGGCCGGGTGCACCTCGGGCAGCGGGCCGAGCTGAATCCAGCGCGACGAGCCGTAGCTGGCGACGACCAGCTTCTTGAGCGGGCCGGGAAGGGGCATGACCACGAATGCCAGAAGGGCCAGCGCGAGGATGGCCAGCGGCACGCTGACCGTTCGGAGGTAGCGATAGTCCAGGCGAGTCAGAAACGCCATGGCCGCGAAACCCAGCAGTGCGGCCAGCACCTGAGGAGCCACGAGCTGGAAGGTGTTCTGGCTCTTCGCATACGACGAGATGGCAGAGGCCGAGTAGACCATCAGGATTCCGATCGCGGTCAGCGCCACAACCGAGACGAGGATCACGTAATCGGGCTCGTGGGCCTCCCGCTTGAAGGAGCTCGGGTCGGCCAGCAAGCCGGACTGGCGGGAGCTGACGGCGCTCGGCCGGCTCGGGCCGCCGCTCCGGCGCACCCGCTCGTGCCGGACCGGTCCGTCCAGCGGTTCCCAGTCGTCCCCACGTCTGCTCACCGGTCGGAATCCACGCCACGGAGCCGCCCGGCCAGACCGGCGACCGCCGCCTTGAAGGCGCGGCCGCGGGCGGCGTAGTCGACGTACATGTCGAAGCTGGCGGCTGCCGGGCTGAGCAGGACCGTGGCGAGCGCCCCGCCGCTGCCTGGCCCGCTGCCGGGGCCAGTTCCCGTTGCCGCGGCCGCAAGCAGGCTGCGGGCGATCCCGTCCGCCCGGTCCACGGCTTCCTCCAGCGACGCCGCAGTCTCGACGCGGGAAAGGCCGCTCAGGCGGAACATCGCCGCCAGCGCCGGCCCCGATTCCCCGATCAGGACGGCGGCGTCGGCCCGTTCGGCTGCAACGGGCCCGAGGCCGGAGAGGTCGACGCCTTTGTCGCGGCCTCCGGCGATCAATACCAGCGGCCGTGGAAAGGCCCTCAGCGCCGCAATCACCGCATCCGGTTGAGTCCCCTGGGAGTCGTTCACGAAGCGGACGCCGTCCACGACCGCCACCTGCTCCAGGCGGTGCTCCACGCCCATGAAGCCCGCGGCCGCGAGGCGGATCGCGTCCGGTGCCACGCCAAAGAGGAGCGCCGCGGCCACTGCCGCTAGAGCGTTGGAGACGTTGTGCTCGCCCGGAATTGCGAGTTCGGAGACGGGCAGGATCCGTTCGTGCCGCCCCGCGTCCGCCACACCCCCGCCGGCGATTGCCAGCCGCTCCACGCCGCGGGCCGTGATCCAACCGTCCTCGAGGCCCAGCCCACCCGCCCGCGGACGCCCGCGGCCATACGGCACGACAGCCGCGGTTCCGAGCGAGGCGTATTCCGAGACGACCGGGTCGTCCGTGTTGAGAACGAGCGCACCGTCCGGATCGACAAGCTCGGCCAGGCGGCGCTTCACCTTTCGGTAGGCTTCGAGGGAGCCGTGGCGATCCAGGTGATCGGCCGTGACGTTGGTGTAGACGGCGACGGTGGTTCCCCGCGACAGCGTCGGCATCTGGAGCTCTGACAGTTCGATGACGACGCGCTGCTCAGCGGTAAGTTCCGCCAGCAGCTCGACGAGCGGAACGCCGATGTTGCCACCGAGAACGACCGGGTGGGCAGGATCGCCGGCCAGCAGTGCCGCGATCAACGAGGACGTCGTCGTCTTTCCTTTCGTCCCGGTCACGCCGATTGTCGGGCAAGGGCACAT
>Ga0182021_10007264_pt1 | contig 13112 bp, 16 predicted proteins | sample 612E3MmetaG_FD_120493 | JGI IMG/M metagenome (GOLD analysis project Ga0182021, IMG submission 120493) | Permafrost microbial communities from Stordalen Mire, Sweden - 612E3M metaG (Illumina Assembly) | ecosystem: Environmental > Terrestrial > Soil > Wetlands > Permafrost | place: Sweden... | reverse complement strand
CCCCGAGACCGAAGACGTCGAACTGAATCCGGCGGTGCTGCGGCTGGGCGGCCTTTCCTACAACCCCGTGTTTCAGGATTTGAGCTTCCGCCTCAGCCTGGCCGGCTCTTCGCGCCGAACCGTGAGCGAGCAGGCTCACGTGAGTCTTCGCCCGTAAGCGGCACGGCCCCCGGCTGCGCACGCTTCCGCATGCCGCCGTGAACCTGAGCTCCGGAGACGAGTGCAGCCGTCCGCGAACCAGCAGCGCTACCCGGCCAAAGGCGGCGCGTCAATGGACGATTCGCTTCTGACGAGCGGACACAGACTCCGGCCCGAGACTCGCAAATAGTTGAGACACTGCGCGGTCGGTTCGATCGAGAGACGCTCGGTCAAGCCATCGAAGTATCCGTGTTCATCGGTGTTCATCAGCGGCCCATTATCATAAAGCGCCGTTCTCGATCAAGACTCTCCCAGTTATTATTGGCCGCCGATGAACACCGATCAACACCGATTTTCGGATGTTTTCAGGATTCGATTGTTCAGTTATTTCGTGGACACTGCGCGAGGGGGAACCAGCGGTGCTACCCGGCCCGCCAGCGCTCCCAGTCCTCGGCGACGGCTTCGGCCATGCGCGCGGCGGCGCGGGGGAGCCACTGCGGCGGCCGGCGGGAGAGGTCCCGGCGAATCGAGCGCGCTTCCAGAGTTCCGAGGTGGATGTTCGCGGTCTCCCATCCCATGGCGTGCAGCAAGCGGATCGCGTCGCTGTCGGCGGGCAGCGCGGAGAGTTCGATGCGGGCGCAGTCGGGGGCCAGGCGGCGCACGATCCAGCGTCCCTTGAGCCTCACATACGGGTCGGGGCAGCGGATCGAGCGGTCCAGAATGGTCTGGTAGAGAACCTCGCCCGTCTCCTTCTCGCGGAGCGCCCAGACACAGGCCGATGGCGCCGCCGCCTTGGCCTCGCGCGCCAGCCGGCCGCCCTGCCAGTCCGCCACCGCGACGAAGCGCTCGCGTCCGAGGCTGCCCATACCGGCGACGCGGTGCGAGATCCGCAGCGGCAACTCCGGGCCCGGCATCATGCGGCGCATCGCTTTCACGGCGCTAGGCGGCACGGCGTCCGTCTCCAGGGGAGCCAGGCTGTCGAGCTTCTGCCAGAAACGCTGCGGATCCTTGAGCCGGTAAGCCGCCATCTCGTGCAACGCCGGATGAGCCTCGGCCAGAACGAGGGGCCGCCCGCCGGCTTCGATCGCCTTCGCGTAGCCTTCGAGAATGGCCTCGGCCGCCTGATCGGGCCGTATCGCCAGGCGGCTTTCCCGGCTCGCCAGGTTCACGCTGACGGCGAGGCGCAGCAGGTCGATGGTGTAGGGCAGCCACCAGGCCTCGTCGAAGTCGTTGATGCCCCATACCAGGCGGCCTTCGGAGTCGCGCCAGGTGCCGAAGTTCTCGACGTGCAGGTCGCCGACGGCCAGCGCTGCGGGCGCCAGAGCCACGTCCGGGCAGACCTCGGACCAGACCTGGGCCCAGCGGTAGAAGGTCGCCCGGAGGAAAAGAAACGGGCTCTCGCGCATCTGCCGGTGCTTCAGATCGAGATCCTCCGGAAGAAGCGTAATGTGGCGGCCGAGCCAGGCCTCGAAGCGGGTGGTGGCGGCCGCGATCTTCAATGGCCCACCGCCAGTTTGGGTGTGAGCAGCCACTGAAGAGTGCCGTGCGGCCGGCGCGCCCAGTCCTCGAGATCCACGCGCAGCAGCGCGCCTTTCTTGAAATCGATCGCCAGCTCGGGACATCCCAGAAGGTAGCCGGCGACCTCGCCGAGCAGCGGCTCATGGCCGGCCAGCAGGATCGCCCGTTCGCCGCGGTGATCGCAAATCTCGCGCCAGACGACGTCGGGCGAAGAGTCCGGCGTCAAAGCGTTCGTCCGGATGACCGGGGCTTGGCAGCCGAGAACTTCCGCGGCCATTTCGGCCGTGGCCACCGCCCGGACGTAAGGGCTGGAGAGGATGACCGACGGGGCAGCGCCGGCCGCCCGCGCGCGATCGAGAACCGGGCGCAGCTTGCGGCGGCCTTCTTCGGTCAAGGCGCGTTGCTCGTCGGAGCGGCCGGGACGGCGTTCCTCGGCGATAGCGTGCCTCAGGAGGTAGATTTCCATCCGCGTTTCCGCCGCTTCGGCTTGGGCGGCGCCGGCGGCGCGGCCCCGATGCGATCTCCATTGAACGGCAGCGCCCCGATGTGCCGCTGTAACTCCTCGAAGATCGCGTCGGCGGGCCGGCCGGCATCGACCACCGTAAAGTTGTAGCGCTTGGCCATCTGGTCCAGGGCGCGGATGATGCGCGTCTGGTAGCGGATGAAGCTCTGGTGCATGTCCAGGCCGAAGCGCATGTCCATACCGCTCTCCCAGTAATCGAACGCGCCCCGGCCCAGAACCACGCGCGACACCAGGTCTTCAACACCGGCGCGCAAGTAGTAAACGGCGTGCGGCACCAGCGCAAAGCCGGCCACCTGCTCGATCCAATGGCGGTCCTCGCCGCGAGCGGCGGCGCGGGCCATGATCGAGAAGATGTAGCGGTCGATGAGAACCACGAAGCCGGCCCGGAGAGCGGGGACGATCTCGTTCTCGAGGCGGTCGGCGAAGTCCGTGGTGTAGAACAGGGTCATCGCGATGGGGCCCAGGGTGTTGCCCTGCATGGCGTCCTTGATGCCCTTGCCGGCCAGAGCGGATCGCGCCATGCCGGTGTCGAGCACGGCGTGGCCCTCCTGCTCGAGCCACTGGCGCAGGCGCGCCACCTGCGTGCTTCGGCCCACGGCGTCCGGCCCTTCGATGACGATGAGCTTGCCCTGCAGCTCCGCGCTGTCTATGCCCGGGAGCGGTTCACTGTAGAACTGGAGCGGCTTCGGCGTCGGCACTGGGTTCTCCTTCGGAAACGCGCAGGACTCCGGCCTTCAGGTGCTGGCCGAGCACCTCCAGGACGATCTCGCGCATTTGCCGTTGCTGCTCTTCGATCGAAAGCGTGGCGTCGATGACGCGGAACCCCGCTTCCTTAATCATGGCCTCGTACTCGTCCAGGATGCGGCCCTGAAAGATGCGGAAGCTCTCGACCACGTCCCGGCTGAGGCCGAGATCCATGCCGGCCTCGTAATACTTGATGGCGTCGCGGCCGCCGAGGATGCGCTGAACGGCCACATCGAGCGGCGTGCGGAAATAGAAGCACAGGTCGGGGCGCAGCGCGAAGCGGTAAAGGTTGCGCACCCAACGCCGGTTCACGCCCCGCGCCACGTCGCGGGCAAAGGCGGTGAACGCGTAGCGGTCCGCGCAAACCACGGCGCCGGCCTTCACCAGCGGCAGGATGTAGCTCTCGGTGCGGTTGGCGAAATCCGTTGCGTGGATCAGGCTGAACGTGGTGGGAGTGAACATCTCCTTCTTCTTGCCCCGGCGCGTGGTCTGGCGCACCAGCGGCGAGGAGTTCCACTCGCTGAAGGCGACCGCGTAACCCTGCGACCGCAGCCAGTGGCTCAGAAGCGAAATCTGCGTGGACTTGCCCGAGCCGTCGATCCCTTCCACCACGATGAGCCTTCCCGGAAAGCGGTTCGGAAGAAAAAGAGGCATAGAGGACCCGCGTTCATTATTATATCTATGTATGCCCCGGTACGCCGCGATCGACATCGGGAGTAACTCCATCCGGATGGAGGTGGCCGAGGTGGTGCCCGGAAGCCCGACGCGAATCCTGGCCTCGGAGCGGGAAGTCACGCGTCTGGGAGAGAGCGTGTTCCGGACGGGGCGAATCAGCGAAGAGGCCATCGCGTTCAACTGCCAGGTGCTGGCGAGGATGGCGGCCGCATATCGGGCGCTCGAAACCATCGGCGTCCGTGCGGTGGCCACCAGCAGCGTGCGCGAGGCGCGCAACCAGGCCGAGTTTCTGGCCCGCGCTTCGGAGGCCATCGGCGGCCCGGCCGAAGTAGTCACGGGGCGGGAGGAGGCGCGGCTGATCCATGCGGGCGTCGAAAGCCTCTGGCCGCACCCGCACCAGAGGGTGTTGATCGTCGACATCGGCGGCGGGAGCGCGGAGATCATCGCCAGCGAGAACGGGTCCCTGATCGACGCCATCTCGAAGCCGCTGGGCGCGGTGCGTCTGCGCGAGATCTTTCTGACCGCCGACCCGCCGGGCCCGCCCGAGCTCCGCCGCATGGAGGAGTACGTGCGCGAGCGGCTGGCCGGTGTCGCGCGGCGCTTCGGCAGCGCGCCGTGGGACCGGTTCATCGCCACATCCGGAACCGCAGCGACGGTGGCCAGCGCCATCAACGGAGCGGCACGCTCGAAACGCGGGGAGGCGGACCGTCTGCGCGTTTCGACGGCGCAGATCCGCAAGCTGTACAAGAAGCTGAGCCAACTGACGCTGGCGGAGCGGCGCAAGGTCCGGGGAGTGGGCCCGCGGCGCGCCGAGATCGTGGTGCCCGGCGCGGCCGTGCTGCTGCGTATCCTCGAGGAGTTTCAGGCGCCGTCGGTTCACTATTCGGCGGCCGGGATCCGCGACGGCATCATCGCGGACCTGGCGGCGCGCGGCATCGGGCGGGAACTGGCGCAACTCAGCCGCGACCAGCGGAGAGAGGTGGAGCGGGTATGCCTGCGCTACGGCACGCCGCTCAAACACGCGCGCCACGTGGCGGCGCTCGCCTCGACGCTTTTTCACCAGCTTCAGCCGCTGCACCAGCTCTCTCCCGGGTACGGCAAGCTGCTCGAGGCGGCCGCCTACTTGCACGACATCGGCCACTTCGTCAATGACGTGAGCCATCACAAGCACTCTTACTACCTGGTGGCGAACTCCGATGTCTCCGGATTCACGCGGGCGGAGCTGGAGTTGATCGCCAATCTGTGCCGCTATCACCGCAAGGCCGCGCCCTCGCCCGACCACACCAACCTGCGATCGCTCAGCCCGGAGGACCGGCAGGCACTGCTGCTGTTGATGCCCCTGGTGCGCATTGCCGACAGCCTGGACCGCAGCGGCGAGCAGCGCGTCAAGGCCGTGGATTGCCAGATTCGGAACGGGCAGGCCGCGATCCAACTCCGCGGCTCCGGCGATGTCGAGTTGGAGCAGTGGGCGGCCGAACGCACCTGCGATGTTTTTCGCCAGGTCTATGGCCGCCCGCTGGCGATTTCGAAGGCGGCGAACTAACATGGCGGCGCGCGTCACCGTGAGGCAGGCGCTTCCGCCTGCCCAGGCAGGCCAAACGGCCTGCCCCACGCTGCGCCCAGCCGCCCACCAGGCAGGCCAAACGGCCTGCCCCACGCGTCCTCAACGGAGCATTGTGCATGGGACGTAAGAAGCCAGACGCGGACGCTGCCACGCCGGTGCGGCGGTACGCGTCGCAGCAGACCGCCACTCTGCTGCGCAGGCTCGCTTACGAGGCGGGCCGCACGGCAAAGTCGGGCGACGCCGCCTCCGTTCACGACTTGCGGGTGGCCATCCGCCGGCTCGCGCAATGCCTGCGGGTGTTCGACCAGTTCTTCCGGCGGGGCGTGACGAAGAAGATCCGGCGGGCGCTGAAGGAGCTGGCCGACGTGGCGTCCGAAGTGCGCAACCGGGACGTCGCTCGGGCGCTGGTTGCGAAGGCCAAATTGGAGCCGGAATGCGGGCTTGAGCGGCGTCTGGCTGAAGAGCGCGGCCGGGCGCAACGGGAACTGGCGGCGAAGCTGCGGGAATGGACGCGAAGCGACCGGTCCCGGAAGTGGCGCTCGGCGCTCGATCTTTAGTATGTCCAAAAACGACGCACTCAAGTGGGACGAATCGGCAACGGCCGGGGCGAATGCGCGGCGGCTGCTGCCGGAGTTGCTCCGAAGTTACTACCAGGAGGGCCGGCAGGCGGCATGTGAGGAGACGCCTGAGGAGGCGCTGCACGAGTTCCGGCTGCGGACGAAGCGGGTGCGATATACGGTCGAAATGTTACGGCTATGTTACGGTCCTGGACTGGAGCGTTGGTTGGCCTCCCTGCGCGAGATTCAGGACCACCTGGGCGCGGTCAGCGACTGCGCCACCACTCTGCAATTGGGCCATGCCGCTCTGGCCGAAGGCTCGCCCGAGCGCGAACGGCTGGAGTCCTATCTCGGCCAGCGTGCGGCGCGGGAGACGGCCGCATTCCGCCGCTATTGGCGGGATGTTTTCGATCAGCCGGGGGAGGCCCGCAGGTGGGAGACTTACTTCAGGCGTAAGACGAAGTAACTGGCGCGATCAGCCGCCTTGCGAATCGTGGTGGCCGGTGCCGCCCAGCTCTTCCACCTTGGTGCCCTTGCAGTCGATGCGCTGCGGAATCGCGCCGCGGACGCTCATCTGGTCTTCCGTGGCTCCCAGGCCGCCTCGATGGAGAACCGAGCCGGCGGGCGCGGAGAGGCCCTCCCGGGCCGCGGCATCCTGCATAATCCGGCGCAGGAGATCTTCGAGCGGCGAAGCCAGCGGCGCCAGGTCGGGACGGTCGATCAGGCGGCAGAAGTCCAGCGGCTCCACGGTCTCGAGCACCACCCGCCCGCCCTGCGTGTAGGCCGCGATGCGGCAGGGGAGGAAAGCGGAGACGCGGATGTCCGCTTCGAGCAGGGCCGCGTAAAGATCTGCGGCGCAGATGCAGAAGACGTAGGCGTCCTCCGCCGGGGTGGATTCCCGAAGGTGCTGGCCCACATGGGTGACGCTCAGGACGCTGGCCCGATGGCGGTGCGCGGCACGGCGCAGCGCGGCTTCAACGGCCGCGAGCGGGCGTTCCGAGATTACCTGGAGCATGACCGACCTCCTGGGGTTCTGACTCAGCATACCCGATTGCCGCGCACCCGGCACAGGATTCCGCCCGGTGCCGCTCGCCAATCTCTACAGCACTTCCAGAATCAGGCACTTCAGGTAATGGGTCTCGGGGACCGTCAGCAGGATGGGATGGTCCTGCGCCTGGGTGCGGCGTTCGAGGACCCGCAGCGGCCGGCCCGCATCGAGCGAGGCTTCGGCGACGATTTCGAGCAGCATGGCTTCGCTCACGTGGTGCGAGCAGGAACATGAGACCAGCAGGCCGCCCGGATCGAGCAACTGGAGCGCCCGCAGGTTGATCTCCTTGTAGCCGCGCGCCGCGCTCTCGACGGTCTCGCGCGATTTGGCGAAGGCGGGGGGATCGAGGACGATGGTGCCGTAACGCCGTCCGGCGCTGCGCTCGGCGCCAAGCAGGTCGAACACGTTGGCCTCGCGGAACTCGACATTCCCGATTCCGTTGCCGGCACGGTTGCGCTCGGCCACCTCCAGCACCGCGGCCGAGCTGTCGATGGCGGTGACGGCGTCGCAGCGGGCCGCGATATGCAAGGCGAAACCGCCGGTCGAGGTGAAACAATCCAGGGCGCGTCCGTGCGCGTGGCGGGCGGCGGCCAGGTAGTTCTCGCGCTGATCGAGAAAGACGCCGGTCTTCTGGCCGTGCAGGAGGTCGGCGTGGAACAGCAGGCCGTTCATGCGCACCTGCACCAGAGGCGGGGGCGGCTGGCCCGCGAGCAGGCCCGAAACCAGCGGCAGGTTCTCGTGGCGGCGCACCGCGGAATCGTTGCGCTCGACGATCCCCAGCGGCGCGAAGAGCGCCTCAAGAGCCGCGACGATCTCCGCCTTGGCGCGGTCCATCCCCTGGTCCAGGGTCTGCACCACCAGGTACTGCCCGTAGCGATCGACAATGAGCGCCGGCAGAAGGTCGCCCTCTGCGTGCACCACCCGATAGGTTTCGGCGCCGGCGGCGACGCGGCGGCGGAGCTGCTCGGCCGCTTCAATCCTCCGCAGGAAGAAGTCCTTGCCGATCGGCTCCGGCTCGCGGCTCAGAAGGCGCAGCGTGATCTGGGACGCCGCACTATAGTGGGCCACGCCGAGCGGGCGGCCGTTCGGGCCGGCGACGCGCACGGCTTCCCCGCCCTCGGCGCCGCCCCGATCCAGCACGTCCGATGTGAAGATCCAGGGGTGGCCCGAGGCCAGCCGGCCAGCGCCCTTGCGATTGATGCGGACGGTCTTCAACGGATCGGCTCGGGCATCGCCGTCGCCCGCAGCCATGCGGCGCGTTCCGCGGCCGCAGGGTGCGCGGATGACATTGACGACGGCGCCAGCCTCTCAATCACCGGCGAAAGGACGCCGGCGTATCGGGCGGGAGCGGCGGAGTCCAGCGTGAACAAGAATCCGTTCCAACCGCCCAGGGGCTCGCCGATCACAGGAGTAGACCGCCGATCAGCCCCAGCAGCGGAGCCGTCTTCGGATGATTCAAGCATTGCCTCCCAGGCTCCATTCTGTCACAATTAGTTCAGGCGTCCTGTCGGCCTTCGCCGCAATGGGTGTGGGCCGGCGTCTCTGCCGAAGAGGGTATTGTTTATGATCGAAGATTTGCTGCGCCCCCAACACCTGCTGGTGATTGTGCTGATCGCCCTTCTGTTTTTCGGCCCCAAGAAGCTGCCTGAGCTGGGCAAAGGGCTGGCCCAAGGCATTCGGAGCTTCAAAGACGGTCTGAAGAGCCCGCCTCCGGAAGAACCGCCGAAGGCGTAGAGCAGGCCACAGGGCAGGCCCGTAGGACTGCCCTGCGCGCGCCAACTGCTGTCCGTCACTCGCCGCCGACGTCGATCTTGATGGTCTTCGGCTTGGCGACTTCCATCTTGGGCAACGTCACCGTCAGGACGCCGTTCTTGTAATCGGCTTTCACCTTCTCCGTGTCCACGGTATCCGGGAGGGTGAAGAACCGCTGGAACTGGCCGTAGCTGCGCTCGATGCGGTGGTAGCCGGTTCCCTTTCCCTCGACTTTCTCGAACTTCCTCTCCCCCTTGACCGAAAGCGTCCCGTGCTCGATCTGGATGTCGATGTCTTTCAGGACCACATCGGGCAGATCGGCCTTGAGGACCAGTTCGTTCTCGGTTTCGAGGACGTCAACGGCCGGCGCCCAGGGGCGGGTGGCGGGCTCGCTGAAGAGGCGATTGACGGCGTCCTGGAAGAGGCGGGCGCCGGTTGGGAATTCGAGTTCGGCAAAAGGATCGTACTTAGTGATTGGCATGTTTTCTGATTCCTCCTAATGATTCAATCATAAAACATGCGTGTATTGTTGTCAACTATATTTAAGTGCATTTGTTGCAATGATGCCTTCAGCCAGGCTATGCCATGGCCGCGCCCTCGGCCGGAATCCCGCCGACGCGCGCAAATGTCGCAATGACGCCTTTGGGGAGGTTGTGCCCAAAAGAAAAGGGGCGGGCTTGCGCCCGCCCCTCGAAGGGAAACGGAATGGCGGAAAACGCTATGCTTCCGGCTGCTGGTCGCCGCCTTCTTCGGACCCGCGGCCTTCGCTGATGGCCTTCAGCCGCTCTTCCTTGCGTTTGGCACGCTCGGCGGCACGCTTGACCAGCTCGGAACCGACCAACTCGAGCATGGCCTGCTCGGCGCCGTCGCCCTTGCGGGGGCCCAGGCGGACGATCCGGGCGTAGCCGCCGGCCCTCTGGCCGAAGCGCGCGCCCAGCGTATCGAAGAGCTTCTTGACCGCATCCGGCGTCTGCAGGAACGCGGCGGCCTGGCGGCGCGCGTGCAACGTGTCATCCTTGGCCAGCGTGATCATCCGCTCGAGCAGCGGCTTGGCGGCCTTCGCTTTGGGCACCGTGGTAATCACGCGCTCATGCTCGATCACGCTCGTGACCAAATTGCGCAGCAGCGACCTGCGCTCATCGGAGGCGCGTCCGAGCTTATAACCATCAACCTTATGTCTCACGGTGTCGTTTCTCCTACTCGCTTAGGGTCTCGTCGAACTGGTCTTTGTCGCCGCCTTCGGTCCCGGTCTCGGAGCGGGCTTCATCGCCGCCTTCGTCTCCGGCTTCATCGTCTTCGTCGGCTTCGTCCTCGGCTGCGTCCAGGGCGGCCTGGGCGTCCTCGTCCTCGTCGCGCGGGCGCTCGGCCGGCGGATTCGGCGTTACGGGCTGTCCGCTGCCGGAGATCAGCCTGCCCTGGGCATCGAACTTCATGCCGAACTGCAGGCCCATGCTGGAGAGGATCTCCTTGATCTCGTTGAGGGACTTGCGGCCGAAGTTCTTGGTGCGCAGCATTTCGGCCTCGGTCTTTTGCACCAGGTCGGCGATGGTTTGAATGTTGGCGTTCTTGAGGCAGTTGTAGGACCGCACACTCAGTTCGAGCTCGTCCACGGAACGGTTCAGGATCTCGTTCATCTGATCCATGGCGCGCTCGGCCTGTTCCTCGGCCATTTCGGGGACTTCTTCGAAGTTGATGAAGATCGACTGGTGGTCCTTCATCAGCTTGGCCGCCTGCCCGATGGCGTCCTGCGGGGAGATGGCTCCGTTGCTCCAGACCTCCAGGGTCAGCTTGTCGTAGTCGGTCATCTGGCCCAGGCGCGCGCCCTCGACCGAAAAGTTGACCTTGCGCACGGGCGAGTGAACCGAGTCGATGGGAATGTAGCCCAGCGGCAGGTCCTCGTCGAAGTTGCGGTCCGCGCCGACGTAACCCCGGCCCTGTTTCAGGCGCAGCTCGATATTGAGCTTACCGCCGTCGCTCACGGTGGCGATGTGCACGGTGCGGTCGAGCACTTCGACGTCCTGGTCGGTCTCGATCTGGCTGCTCAGGACCTCGCCGGGCTCCTCGATCCGCAGGCGCGCGGTGCGCACTCCCTCGCCGGACATCTTGAATGGAACTTGTTTCAGGTTGAGGATGATATCGGTGGCGTCTTCGACCACTCCCGGAATCGGGCTGAACTCGTGGGCCACGCCTTCGATGCGCACGGCCGTGATGGCCGCGCCCTCGATGGAGCTGAGCAGCACGCGCCGCAGGCTGTTGCCGATGGTGGTCCCAAAACCGCGTTCGAAGGGCTGCGCCGTGAACATGCCGTAGCGGTCGGTCAGCGTGTCGGTGTTGGCAACCAGTCGCTTGGGTTTCTGAAAACCTTTGAACATAATCGAACCTATCCTCACTCCGGACACCCGGGGACGCGGCCCGTGCGGATTCCCCGCGCCACCGCGCCTCCCGGGTCCATGAAACCTACTTGGAGTACAACTCCACGATCAGCCGTTCGTTGACCTGGATCTGCACCAGGTCTTCGCGCTTCGGCAAACCGATCACGCGGCCCTTGAGAGCCTCGCGGTCCACTTCCAGCCAATTCGGAGCCGGCAAATGCGCCGTGGCGTCCCGTGCCGCCAGAACCGTCGGATGGTTCCGGCTCTTCTCCCGCACCTCGACGATGTCGCCGACCTTGACCATGAATGACGGAATATTGACCTTGCGCCCGTTCACCTGGATGTGGCCGTGGCGCACCACCTGGCGGCTTTGGGGATGGGAAACGCCAAAACCCATCCGGTAGACTACGCTGTCCAGACGCCGTTCCAGCATTCCCAGCAGGTTGTCGCCGGTGACGCCCTTCATCCGCAGCGCCTTCTCGAACAGGTTGCGGAACTGCGTTTCGAGCAGGCCGTAGAACCGCTTGAGCTTCTGCTTTTCCCGGAGTTGGAGCCCGTATCCGACGATCTTCGGCTTGCGGTCCTTGCCGTGCTGGCCGGGGATGACGTTGCGCTTCTCGATGGCGCACTTCTCGGTGTGGCAGCGCTCCCCTTTGAAGAATAGTTTCATGCCCTCGCGCCGGCAGAGCCGGCAAGTCGGGCCGCTGTATCGTGCCAAATCTTCCTCCTACCCTTTCAGGTGCGGTTTACAGCCGGCGCAGCCGGCCTTCCTCCCGCGTACAGAGCCGTCGGCTGCCCGGCGGCCTCCCAACTACACTCTCCTCTTTTTCGGCGGACGGCAGCCGTTGTGGGGAATGGGCGTGACATCGCGGATAGCGCGAACGTCGAGCCCCACGGTGGCCAGCGTTCGAATGGCCGACTCGCGGCCGGCGCCCGGACCCGCCACGCGCACCTCGACCACCCGCATCCCGCTCTCCTTGGCTTTGGTGGCGGCGGTCAGCGCGGCCTGCTGCGCGGCGTACGGCGTGCCCTTGCGCGATCCCCGAAACCCGAGCGAACCGGCGCTGGACCACGCGATCACGTTGCCAACCGGATCCGTCACGGTCACGATGGTATTGTTGAACGTCGCCTGAATGTGAACCAGGCCGGACGGGACGCTCTTCTTTTCCTTCTTCTTGAAGCTCTTTTTCTTCGATGTCTTTGCAGGTGCTTTGGCCATTCCGCCTCTTTACGACCCTAGGTCTTCGACGCCGACTTCTTCTTGTTGGCCACCGTGCCGCGCCGCGGTCCTTTGCGGGTCCGTGCGTTGGTATGAGTCCGCTGGCCGCGCACCGGCAGGCCGCGCCGGTGCCGGATCCCGCGGTACGCGCCCATTTCGATCAGGCGCCTGATGTTCATCGAGACCTCCTTGCGGAGATCTCCTTCCACCGCGCCCTCTTCCTCGATGATCTGGCGGATGCGGTTCACCTCATCTTCGCCCAGATCCGAGATCTTCTTGTTGGGGTCCACGCCGGCCCGGTGCAGAATCGAGTTGGACCGGGCACGGCCAATGCCGTAAATATACGTCAGCCCGATCTCGGCTCTCTTCCGGTTCGGCAGGTCCACGCCCGCGATACGCGCCATATCCTAATCCCTCACCCTTGACGTTGCTTGTGCTTCGGATTGGTGCAGATGACCCGAACCACACCCTGGCGGTGGATCACCTTGCACTTGTCGCAAATCTTCTTTACCGATGCCCGAACTTTCATAATCTGTCTCGCAAGATCCTGGTGATCCGCCCGCGGCCCGGATCGTGCGGAGAAAGCTCGACGCGCACCCGGTCGCCCGGACGGACCCGGACAAAATTCTTCACTGCGGCCCCGGCGGCATGCGCCAGAACCTGCTCCCTGGTTTCCAGCTCGACCCGGCAGGTCGCGTTGGGGAGCAACTCCAAAACCGTCGCGACCAATCCATTCTCAGCCATCGGCCTTCAGCCCGCCGCCGCTCACGGCCGCGTAAGCACCCACGGCCCATTCGAGGTCACCGCTACGCAGTGCTCGAAGTGAGCCGAATACGAGCCGTCGGCGGCCACCGCCGTCCAGCGATCCCGCAACACCCTGGCTTCCGGCTGGCCGGCGTTGACCATGGGCTCGATCGCCAAAACCATTCCTTCCTTCAGGCGCGGATTCTCGTTCTTCTTATCCACGTAATTGGGAACCTGCGGCTCCTCGTGGAGCTGGGT
>Ga0182021_10007263_pt1 | contig 13112 bp, 10 predicted proteins | sample 612E3MmetaG_FD_120493 | JGI IMG/M metagenome (GOLD analysis project Ga0182021, IMG submission 120493) | Permafrost microbial communities from Stordalen Mire, Sweden - 612E3M metaG (Illumina Assembly) | ecosystem: Environmental > Terrestrial > Soil > Wetlands > Permafrost | place: Sweden... | reverse complement strand
GGCACGTAGTCGCCCAACGAACCCGTGATGTATGCCTCGTAGCCGACGTGTCCCGGGGGCAGTCCGCACAGCGCTGACATGCGCCTTGCCAGGGAGGCACCTCCGGGGCCGTTGTAGTCGAGGATGCCTGCGCGCGAGTGCAGGCTGAGGACGGCTGCAAAGCCCTGCCGTAGGTAGGCAAGTAGCGCCTTCGTCTCCGGTTCGGATCCCGGACCGGCACCGCCGGTCAAACCGAGACTCCGGGACGGATCTCCACGTTTCAGGATGCGTCTCCAGTTCGCAGTCGGCAGATTACGGTTGAGATCCACGTGTCTGGCGTTGCCCCGTGCGTGCCGCGCATAGCCGTCCGGGTTGAGGCAGCGGATCACGTCAATGGCTGCCCCCGCCGGCACAGCTGCGGGATGAGAGGCGAGATAGGCAGCAAACTGAGTGGCCACCGCGGTTCCGAATTCGTTGCCGTGCACTCCCCCGATCACGAGGATGTGCCTACTGCCCGAACCGAACCGCGCCGCCACGATGGGCCGCCTGCGCACAGAGTAGCCGATGGTCACCCATTCGGACCTCACCGTGACCCGAGCGCTGCCCGTGTCGACTTGCGTGTTGCCTGCCAGATCCTTTGCAGTGACGGCATAGCTGTAGCTGCCGGTCGCCGTCGGGGTCCACTCCACCTCATGCCAGCTGCCAACCGTCGTCGTGCCTACGCCAAAGCTCCTCACCACTTTGCCGTGGTCGTTCCTAACGACGATGACGACGGCGGTCGCCATGGCACTGAGCTTGTCGTCCACTCGGTAGCTGAGCGGTACCACCTGGCCTCTGCGACCGCCGGTCGCCTGCGCGGAGGTCAGCGGCCCCTCGGTGTCGATGCTCACCGCGACGCTCTTTGCCGGCTCCACGTTGCCGACGGCGTCAGTCGAGCGGTAGCTCAGGCTGTGTTGGCCATCGTCGGAGTGGTCGGCGGGGGCAGCGACGGTGCACTGCGTGCCGCTGACCCAGGAGCCCCCGTCGAGCTGATACTCGGTTTTGGCTTGACCACCGCTCATGCCCGATCCACCAGGATTGTCGGTCGCTGTGAACGTCACGCTGACGGGGCTGTTGTGCCACAAGGAGTCGGCGCCTGTGGCGGCGGTGGTCGGCGGTGTGGTGTCCAGGGCGATGAGCGTGGCGTCGATGTGGGCCGTCGTTGCAGCGGCGGTCACCGTGACGTCGCTGGCCGAGGCGAGATCCGGCTGGTTGTCATAGTACTGCGTCACGTAGCTGCCGGAGGGGTCAGAGAACTCCAGGCGATAGCTGCCTGCCGCCAGGCCGGCGAGATCGTAGCTTCCGTCCGGGGCGGTGTCCGTGAAGCTGACAGACCCCCAGGTGCCGGAGCCGTCGGCGCTGTAGGCACGAACCTCCACGCCGGCCAGACCGACGTGGGTCGTGCTGGTCACCGTGCCCGTGATGTCGCCGGCATCAGCAGCCCGCGCCGGCAGTGTCGCCACGCTAAGCGTCAGCAGGCCGGCCAGCACGAACAGGCAGAGCGCCAGCAAAGAAGAGGGAGCAAAGTGCGCCTTCATCGCGAGGCGCTCATGGACGGCCACGGCGATCCTTGCCCGATAGTAGTTGGCTCTGGACAGGCCGAAGGCTACATCTGGAGAACGCCCGGCGCGAGAATCGACGGCCGCCCTGGGGCCGGCGCGCTCTCGTGCGCGAACGCTCATTGGAGCAGTCCCTTCTCCTTTGGAAATGTGGATCGATGGTTGCCTTAGTCGGCGCGCCGCCTCGGCGGCCTCTTGTACGGACCTCGTATGAGCCTATAGTTAGGGCGTCGCGCCGGGGCGCTGCCCGCGTGGCCGCCGACGCCGGGAGACGATCAAGGGGAGGATCATGTCTGAGCCAGCTCTGCAAGACGGGCATGAGGGCGTGCGGTCGGGCCGAGCACTCTGGTGCGGCTCGCTTCTGATCCTCGTGGCGGCCATCCTGCTGACTATCGCCCCGGTCGCCGCCGCGGGAGCCGCGGCACCGCAGGCAGCTCTCTCTGTGTCACCGCCGGACTTGCTGGCCGCAGTGGCCTTGCAGCAGGCTGAACTGACGGCAGCCACCCCTGCAGCCTACGATTGCTTGGGCTGCTCCGTGGCCATCTCTGGCGACACCGCCCTTGTCGGCGCCTATCAGACGACCGTCAACGGGAATTCCCGCGCCGGCGCCGCCTACGTCTTCACACGTGCAGGCGCGTCCTGGACGCAGCAGGCCGAGCTGACGGCATCCGACGCGGCGGCAAGCGACTGGCTGGGCTACGCGGTGGCGCTCTCCGGCGACACCGCACTGGCCGGCGCCTATGGGAAGACCGTAGGTGGACATACCTTTGCCGGCGCCGCCTACGTCTTCACGCGTTCCGGCGCGTCCTGGACGCAGCAAGCCGAGCTGGTCGACCCAAGCCCGGTATATGGTGCAGAGTTCGGCGCGTCGGTGGCCCTCTCCGGAGACAGTGCGCTGATCGGCGTGCCCTGGAAGGACGGTGCCCACGCCCGTGCCGGGACTGCCTACATCTTCACGCGCGCCGGCACATCGTGGTCGCAGCAGGCTGAGTTGCTGCGCTCCGACGCAGGCGACTGGGACTACTTCGGCCACTCGGTGGCCATCTCCGGCGACACCGCTCTGGTCGGCGCGTATGGGAAGACCATCAATGGCAACTCCTTCACCGGCGCCGCCTACGTCTACACCCGTTCCGGCACTACCTGGTCGCAGCAGACCGAACTGACGGCCGCCGACGGGGCGGACGGCGATGCGCTCGGCTCGGCCGTGGCGCTCTCCGGTGACACGGCGTTGGTGGCTGCCCATGGGAGGAGCACCTTCGCCGGTGCCGCCTACGTCTTCACGCGTTCCGGCACGACCTGGTCGCAGCAGGCCGAGCTGACGGCATCCGACCCGGCCGCCAACGACGAGTTCGGCTGCTCGGTGGCGCTCTCCGGCGACTCCGCGGCGATCGGTGCCTGGAAGAAGACCGTCGGCGGGCAGACGAGCGCGGGAGCGTCCTACGTCTTCGGCCGCCAGGGCACCACCTGGTCCCAGCAGGCCGAGCTGAGCGACCCCAGCGCCGCGGCACAAGACCAGTTCGGCTGCTCGGTGGCGATCTCCGGGACCACGCTGCTCAGTGGCGCCGATCAGCAGACCGTAGGCGGCCAACCTCTAGCGGGCGCCGCCTACGTCGAACTCCTCGACGGGGTCGCACCGACCACCACCGCGACCGGTCTGCAGGCCTCAGCGGGAGCCGCCTGGCAGAAGACCCCGGCCCAGGTCGGCCTCTCCGCCACCGACAACGCCGGCGGCTCCGGCGTCGCCGCCACCTACTACACGATCGACGGTGGCGCCAAGCAAACCTACACGGCGCCCTTCGCCCTCGCCGACGGCGCCCACACGGTCACCTACTGGTCGGTCGATGTGGCCGGCAACGTGGAGGCCGCTCACAGCGGCTACGCCAACGTCGACACCAAGGCGCCCACGGCCGCGGCCAAGAAGATGACGCTGACCGTGGCCAAGGCCAAGAAGGGCAAGACGCTGAAGTTCAACCTGACCATCGCCGACCCCGTGCCCAGCTGCGGCACGGCCGCCTGCACGCTCATCATCACGACCGCGAAGGGGAAGAAGCTTGCCGGCCTGCGGATCATCGGGCAGCCGACCGACAAAGCCCTGGTGATCTCCTACAAGCTTCGCACGACGCTCAAGAAAGGTACCTACGCGATCGTCGTGAGCGCGACCGACGTGGCCGGCAACGTGCAGGCCAAGGCGACCAGGGCCAAGCTGAAGGTCCTCTGACGGCGCGCCCGCGAGGGCCGGCACGCCGAGTGTCGCCAAGCACGAGAGCTGCATCCTGCGCGGCATGCGCTCGCCAATGGGAGCGAGGCGTTGGCTCGCATTGGAGAGATCCGTCCATTCTGCGGCTTACCTCCGTCCGGGACCGCCCCGGCTTTCCCGGAGGCTCCGACCCTTGAGAGGATGGAGCCATGAACAGATCGATGAGGTATCCAGCAGAAGTCCGGAACCGCGGCGCGCATGTGGTCTTCGAGCATGAGCGCGAGTACGGCTCCCAGTGGGCGACTTTCTGCTCGATCGCCGTGACGCCGGAGGTCGCGTTGTGACAAGCGAAGCAGAAGAACGGTCTCCTCTCCGTCGGCCACGCCTGGGGCCACCGCCGGATCGCTCCACGCACAGTCCCGACCCGCTCGGTCTCGAGGCCGAGGAGATGCGCGCCCTGGGGTACTGGGTCGTCGATCGCGTGATCGAGCACTTCGAGGGTCTGCCGGGCGGGCCGGCGATCAGGGAGGGATCGCCGGCCGCGCTGTGGGAGGCCCTTGGGGGCCCGGTGCCCGAGGAGGGTGGCGCTGCGCAGGAAGCCCTGCGGACGCTCGCCGACGTGGCGCTGGCGCACATGCAGCACGGCGACCACCCGCGCTACTTCGCCCGCGTGCCCGGCCCCTCGTCGTACGCGGGCGTGCTTGCCGACTGGCTCGGGACGGGGTTCAACACGATCGCGGCGTCGTGGAGCGGGGGCTCCGGGCCGGCGACCGTGGAGCTCGTGACGCTCGACTGGCTGCGCCAGCTGCTGGGGATGCCAGAGGGCACAGAGGGGGTCATGACCAGCGGCGGCTCGCTGGCAAACCTGACAGCGCTGGCGGCGGCGCGGGCGAGCGCCGGCCCCGGGGTCTGCTATCTCTCCGACCAGACGCACGCGTCGATCCCCCGCGCGCTGCGCACGCTCGGCTTCCCGCCGGAGCACGTGCGCGTCCTGCCCTCCGACGAGCGGCTGCGGCTGCCGCTCGACGCTCTAGCCGCCGCCGTCGAAGCCGACGCGGCCGCCGGCGAGCGGCCGGGGTTCGTGGTTGCCACCGCCGGGACGACCAACAGCGGCGCCGTCGATCCGCTGCCCGAGATCGCCGACCTATGTCGCGCCCGGGGCCTCTGGTTCCACGTCGACGGCGCCTACGGTGCAGCGGCCGTGCTGTGCGACGCCGGCCGCCGTGTTCTGGCCGGCATCGAACGTGCCGACTCGCTGGTGCTCGACCCGCACAAGTGGCTCTTCCAGCCGTACGACCTCGGCTGCGCGTTCGTGTCTCGCCCGGGCGTCCTCGAGCAGGCATTCCGCATGACGCCCGACTACCTGGCCGATGTCACGGGCGCCGCCGGCGAGGTAGACCTGCGCGACCGCGGCCTGGAGCTGACGCGGCGGGCGCGCGGGCTCAAGTTGTGGCTGACGTTCCGTACCTACGGCCTGGCTGGCATGCGCGCCGCTATCGAGCAGGGCATCGCAGCGGCGGAGTACGCGCAGCGGCTGGTGGCGGCGGACGAACGCTGGGAGGTGGTCACGCCGGCGCAGCTCGGGATCGTGACGTTCGCCCTGCGCGGCGGCGACTACGCGGAACAGAGGGCCCGGGCCGACGCGCTGGCCGAAGAGGGGTTCGCGGCCCTCACCACCACGCGGCTGCACGGCCGTCCGGCGCTGCGGCTGTGCACCATCAACCCGCGCACGAGCCCGCAGGACGTCGCAGCCACGCTGGAGCGGCTCGGGGTCCGTGTGAGCTGATCGGGTGAGGCGGACTGGTCTCCCATCAGATTGCGCCAGCGGATCGCGCAGTGCTGCCGGGCGCCCTGCAGCGCGCCCTTTGCCACGGGTGCGGAGGGTGCCTTCATCTGTGTGCGCCACCTTCTGGGCGTCGGCCGTCCACGCGCCGCGCGACTCCTGGGCGAGCGGCGCCGTGATCAAGCCTCCGCTGCCGCCTGGATGCCGGCCACCGTGTCCCCGGTCGGCAGCCCGCTCGAGAGAGTGACGAGCATGACCGTCGGACCGAAAGAGCGCGCGGTGGCAAACGCGGCTCTGATCGCGTTGAAGATCGCCTCCTCGTCGCCAGAGGCGAAGCTGCTCAGCTTGCCGACGGTCACCTCGACGCCCTCCCGGGCCACCGCCTGTACGGCGGCCTCGATCGCCGGTCGCACATGCTCCTGCCGCAGCGGGTAAAGCGAGAACTGCAGACCGACCATGTGCTTCTCGACCTTCTCTGCCTCAGACATCGCCTTCTCCTTGCGTTGCGGCCGCCAGTGCTGTTCGTCTCCTGCACTCGCTACGCTACCCAGCTGGGTTGCGGATAGACCCTCGACGAGGTGGCGTCCTGTGGCCTGCAGGGCTGTCGGGCCCAGGCGGCGACGGCAGCCGCTGCAGCAGAGTCCGGGCACCGACATCACGGGTAGTGATGTGCCGAGAGGCTCGGGCCATCACTCCACGACATAGACTGTTCGAGACGCCGACCACGACGCCGGGAGAAAGACGATGAGCGCCTCGGGGTATGAAGCCATCCGCTGCCAGAAGATCGTCGTGAGACGATTCGGCGGGACCGAGGTACTCGAGGTCGCCGAGGTGACGTTGCCGGCTCCGCCACCGGGTCACGCTCGGCTCAAGGTGCTGGCCATCGGAGTGGGTTTCACAGATCTCATGGCGCGCGCCGGCGACTACATACTGCAGCGCACCGTACCGTTCACACCTGGCTATGAGCTCGTCGGCGAAGTGGTCGACTATCTCAGCGATGGCTCAGGCCGGGACCCCGAGTGGGTGACTCCAGGCACACGCGTCGCCGTGACTTTGCCGAAGATGGGTGCCTACAGCGACTATGTCGTGTTGCCGTCCTGGCTTCTGGTGCCGGTGCCGGACGGTCTCGACTCGAAGGTCGCTGCCACGATTCCGCTGGACTACCTGACCGCGGTGAGCGTGTTGGAGAGGCACGGGCGGGTCGCCACGGGTGACACGGTGCTCATCCACGGCGCCGGCGGCGGCGTCGGACGGGCATTGAGCCAGCTTGGGCGGCTGCACGGATTGCGCATGTACGGCACCGCCTCCGCAGCCGGCAGCGAGGAGCGGCTGGCACGCAACGGCGTCCGTTTCATCAACTACCGTCGGCAGGACTTCGAAGAAGCAGTGCGCGAGCAGGAGCCCGACGGCATTCAGGCCGTGTTCGACCACATCGGGGGGGCGAATCTGCGTAAGGGATACCGGCTGCTCGCTCCCGGTGGCGTGCTGGTGAGCTACGCGTTCGCGGGTCGGCCTGGCCACATGGTCGCCGACACGGTGCGAGGTGCGGCGTGGGTGAAGCTCAAGGGTCTGCTGCCGGGGAAGCGCACCGCCCTGTGCATGGTGCCAAACGACTTGAAGTCCGATCATGGGTGGTATCGGCAGAGTCTGCGGCGACTGCTCGACATGGCACTCGCCGGAGATATCCAAGCCGAGGTCGGCGCGGTGTTTCCGCTGAGCCGGGCAGCCGAGGCGCACGGCGCGCTCGAGCGCAGGGAGATCACCGGCAAGGTCGTCCTCACCACGAGCCAGCCAATGACCTGACTCCGCTGGAATCGGTCCACGTGCCACTGTTGCCGCGAAAGGTCGTGAGGAAAGAGACGCAGCCGCTGCACTCAGAGAACATCATGATAGGCAGGCTGCGGCGTGAGGTGCTGCTCTTCCCCAGGCAGTTCTGGCTGCTTGTCGGCGGCACCTTCCTCTATCTCCTCGGCTACGAGCTCGGCTACCCCTTCGAGACCGTCTACCTGCATGCCCGCCTCGGCGTCTCGATGACCTCCGTCGGCCTGATCATCGGCCTGCCGATACTGGCCGGCCTGCCGGTGCAGATCGCCGGCGGCGCGATCGCCGACCGCTTCGGACGTCGAGGCCTGCTGATTCTCGGTATCTGCGCCGGCATAGTCCTCTTCGAGGGACTGGCGCTGGCGGGGGAGCTTTGGCAGGTGGTCACGGTGATCGCCATCGAGGCGGCCTTCGGCTGGGCGATGTTCTCGACCGCCAACAACTCCATGCTCGCCGACCTCACTCCGCTGGTGAGAAGAGCCGAGGCATACGGCATCAGCCGGGTGGCCGTCACAGCCGGCATGGCGGTCGGCCCGCTGGTCGGCGGCCTGTTGTTGGGAGCGGGCCTCGACTACCGCGTTCTCTTTGCGAGCGGCGGCATGGTCTGCGCCCTCTTCCTGTTGCTCGTTCTGCTGCGCTTCGAGGAGTCGAGGCCGGCCGCGGTGGCAGAAGCCGGCGATCGTCTAACGACACTGGCCGGCTATCGCGTCGTGCTCCGTGACCGCCGCTTCCTTGCCTTCTGTGGCATCGCTTTGCTGCCCCTCTACGGCTTCGGACAGATCTACGTCACGCTGCCCGTCCTGCTGCGCAACTCGGTCGGCATCTCGCTGACCGACTGGGGCTTGCTGGCGGCGCTCTACGCCGGCTCCGCCGTCCTGCTGCAGTATCCCGTCGTGCGGCGCACCAAGCGGTACGACAAGCTCGGCCTGCTGTCGATCGCCAGCGCCTGCATCGGTGCCGGTCTTGCCGGTGCCGCTTTTGCTCCGAAGGGCATCGGCACCGCCGCCTGCGTCCTGCTGACCAGCGTCGGCACAATGCTCTTTGTGCCGATCGCCCCGGCATTCGTCTCGGAGATGGCCCCGACGGCTCTGCGGGGTCGCTACATGGGGGCTTGGACCTTCGTATGGATGGGAGGCACCGCCTTGGGGCCGACCTTTGGGGGCCTGGCCATGGATCGCCTGAGCGGCCGCGGCGCCTATCTGGTGATCCTGGCGGCCGGCTTGTTCGGCGCTTTGCTCTTCGCGTTGCTACGCAGTCTGCGGACAGGGCCGAGTGAAACTGCAGACGCTGTTACCGCACGGCGGTCTCACCAGTGGCGGGCACGGTCTCGCCGTTCAAGAGCGCAAGGCGAAGGCGGGCGGTGGCTGTCGCAGCGACGTCGAAACCGGCCTGACCGCCATGAGGGTCAAGCGCGACCAACACGGCGCCGGCGAGCACCGGGGGGCAGGGGGCCAACGTCCTGATCGACCACCTGCAACGCTGGTGGTCGCTTAGGTGGCGTCAGGCGCTGTGCGATGAAAGGGCGGTAGTTCCACCGCTCGCGCACAAAGATACTTCGGCCGGTGCTGCGCTTTCAGGCCGTGAGCAGAACGCATGGAGACCTGTGCTCGGAGCGAACCGCCTGCGTCCGCTTGGGCTCGGGCTGGGCGCCGCGCTGACGAGCCCCTACGCGAGAGGGGGATTGACAGCCTCCTAGATTTCTAGAAAACTAGAAACGTGGAAGAGAAAGCTGTCATCGCCTCCCTCGCTGCCCTGGCCCAGAGCATGCGCCTGCGCATCTTTCGGACGCTGGTCGGCGCGGGCCCGCAGGGCATGACGCCGGGTGAGCTGTCCGCCGCGCTGGACGTGCCGGGCTCCACGCTATCGTTCCACCTCAAGGAGCTCACCTACGCCGGCCTGGTGTCGCAGGAGCGCGAGGGCCGCAACCTAATCTACCGTCCGTCCGTCGAGCAGATGAACGCGTTGCTGGCCTACCTCACTGCTCGCTGCTGCCAGAGTGCCGACTGCGCAGCAACGGCGTCGTCTGGTGGCCCCATCCCCAGACCAGAGAGACTCCAGTGAAGTGGTTCCGTGTTCATCTGCGCGGCCAGAACCAGGGCCGGCGCCAAGTCGGCATGGTGTGGCGCCCATGATGGAGCGCCTGAACCGCGAGTGCTTCTGCACCGGCCTGGACGACCAAAGACTGACGCAGGCGCTTGCCTCTCCCGACCTCGAGGCGCTCGTGCGTGAGCGTTGCCCGCATCTGTTCGCCGCGCGGCCCGTCTTTGTCAACGCTGCGGACATGGATCGCATGGCCGCCGTGGTGCGGGCGATCGAATCCGTTGTAGCGCTGCCGGCCTATCGTGAGGAGGTCTTTTCGGCTGCACCCTCGATAGCGCGCCACTACCCGCAAGGCGCTCGCGGCGTGTTCTTCGGTTACGACTTCCACCTGGACCGGGGCCGGCTCGGTCTCATCGAGATCAACACCAACGCCGGTGGCGCCATGCTCAATGCGGTCGCAGCGCGCGCCCAGCGCAGTTGCTGCGAGGCGGTCGATCGACTGCTGCCGCAGGCACCCTCGGTCGACGCGCTGGAGCGCAGCATCGTAGCGATGTTCCGCAACGAGTGGTCACTAGCCGGCCGCGATGCGCCGCTGCGGCGCATCGCCATCGTCGACAACGATCCGCAATGTCAGTACCTCTATCCGGAGTTCCTGCTGTTCCAGCGTCTGTTCGCCGACAACGGTCTGCAGGCCGTGGTGTGCGATCCCGTGGCCCTGCGATTCGAAGCCGGCCGGCTGTGGGCGGACGACGTTCAGATCGACCTGGTCTACAACCGACTGACGGACTTCGACCTGGCGGCCGCCGACAGCGCGTCGCTACGCGAGGCGTACCTGGCCGACGCGGTCGTGCTGACACCTCATCCACAGGCTCACGCGCTGTACGCCGACAAGCGCAATCTGGCGCTGTTCAGTGACGAGGCGCGCCTGCGCGAGATGGGTGCGTCCGGGCCCGTGCGCGAGCTGCTCTCGCAGACCGTGCCGCGCACCCGATCGGTGAGGTCGGTGGACGGCGACGCCCTGTGGGGCGAACGCCGCGGACTGTTCTTCAAGCCCCGCGGCGGATTCGGCAGTCGCGCCGCCTATCGCGGCGACAAGCTGACTCGACGCGTCTGGGAGCAGATCCTTGCCGGCGATTATGTCGCACAGGATCTCGTGAGGCCGGGGGAACGCGTCGTCGACGGAGACGCGGGCATGCAGCCGCTCAGATACGACCTGCGCAACTACGTCTACGACGGGGTCGTGCAGTGGGGCGCGGCGCGTCTTTACCAGGGGCAGACCACCAACTTCCGCACGCCGGGCGGGGGATTTGCGCCGGCTCATCGCATGCCCCAGGAGAAGCGACCGCGCGCGGCACGCCACGACCGCGATCGGCCGATCGCCTGCGGTCGCAGCAGAGACACCACCACGCTCTGTCACTAGTCTCGGCGGCACGCAGGCGCCTCGAAGCGCCGTCCGGCTGGCGACAAAGGGCGGCGACCCGGCGCTGCCGAACACCCGACGCGACAGAGCCTCTGCGGGGCGGCTGCGGAGAGTGGCGTGACGCGCAGACAACGAGGCTGAAATGGCTGCCACGAACGGCTTGTAGAATTGCAGTCCGTGAGTAGCGGAAGCGGGCGGGGTCCGACCTGAGCAGCGTCCACATCGATTCCAGCCAGGCCAGTTCGAGAAGAGGGCCTCTGCAGGGGCTCGCGCCCCGCAAGGGCCGCTCCTCCACGCCGTCGCCGTCAATAGGACACGAATGATAGAACGCTCCGACATGGCTCCGCTTATTGCCGCCCTGGTAGACGGCAACGAGAGCGAAGCTCTGGCAGAGGCAAGGCGACTCATCAGTGCCGGCACACCCGCCCAACGCATCGTCACCGACGGACTTGCTCCCGCCATGGAGAGTGTGGATGCGAAATGTACCGTCGAGGCCTTCAATCTTCTCGAGATCATGCTCGTCGGGCGTGCGGTCTCGATGGTGGCAGACGAGCTCTTTCCGCAAGGGCGCGCGGCAGACGGCGCCAGGGCGACGGTGGTGCTTGCCACTCTCGAAGGCGATGTCCACGACCTCGGAAAGAACATCGTACGGATGATCCTTATCGGCAGGGGCTATCGAGTCGTCGATCTGGGCCGTAACTGCCCGGTCGATGCACTGGCAGATTCTGCTCGTCGCGAACGCGCCAGTGCGGTGCTCGTCAGCGGTCTCATCACGACTGTCATTCCTCGCGTGCGCTCCGTGAGGGCCGCCCTTCATGAACGTGGTCTCTACGACCTGCCGGTCCTCGCCGGCGGAGCCGCGCTGAAGCAGGCGTCCCCCGAGCAGCTCAACGTCGACTACGTGGCTCAGACCGCTTTCGACGGCGCGCACTATCTCGATACGCTGACGGCCGCCGAGAGCGCATGAACGGCCTGGAGAGAATGACGGCGGCCGTCATGTTCCGGCCCACGGATCGCACTCCGGTGGCGCCACAGATCTTCGCCCACGCAGCAGTCCTCGCCGGTGTGCCGCTCATCGACTACTCACGCGACGGAGCGCTCGTGGCGCGCTGCCAGCTGGAGGCTCTGGATCGTTACGGACACGATGCGGTGTTCGCGTTCATGGACGCCAACGTGGAGACGGAGGCGGCCGGGTCGGTGGTCGACTTCCATCACGATCAGTACTCGCAGGTGGTGTCCTACGCACTGGCGTCCGGCGTTGCACTCGAGCGTCTCTCGTCGCCGGACCCGAGCACCGCCGGGCGCATGCCGGAGCTGCTCAAGGCCGTCTCCATCCTGCGCGCAGAGGCGGGCGACGCGGCGCTGGTGGTGGGCGTCGTCCTTGGGCCCATGACTCTCGCCCAGCAGCTCATGGGACCGGAGGCGGCCCTGTACTTCGCGGCCGACGAGCCGCAGCGTTTTGAGGGCCTGCTCGACTCAGCCGTGCAGATCGCGCTTCGCTTCGGGCAGGCACAGCTAGCCGCCGGGGCCCATGCGCTGATGATCTTCGAGCCCGGTGCATCGCCCGCGGTGGTGCCGCCGACGTTCTTCCGAGAGCTCATACTGCCGCGCCTCGCTCTTCTCTGCCGTACTTTCAAGCAGGCAGGCGCGGTCGCCAACTGGCTGCATATCGCCGGGCCTACTGAGCCCATCCTCGGCTACTACGCGGATGCCGGAGTCGATATCGCCAATCTCGACTACGCAGTCGACCCTGTGCGTGCCCGCCGACTGTTGCCGCGGACCTGTCTGGATGGCAACATCAGGCCGCTCGCGTTCGTGCTCGAGTCGCCGGAGCGGATCGCAGCGGAAGCGCGCCGGCTGGTGGAGCTCTTCGCCGATCGAAGTGGCTTCGTGCTCTCGTCCGGCTGTGAGATCCCCCCCGAGTCCAAAGAGGAGAACGTGGCCGCCATGGTTGCCGCGGCACGGGGCGCATGATGGGGGGATCGCGCGCTCAGCCTCAGGATCATCTGACCGCGATATCGCGGGCGGCGCAGTACCTGGCCATGCTGGGGCCGAACGCCGACCTGTGGCCGGAGCTCGGCAGCGTGGTCACGCAGTTCTTCGGCGCCGACCTGGTAGCGTTCTTTGAGTGCCGCGACGGCGCGGATCTGGTGTCACTCCACGTCGGCGTGCCGGACGACGCGCAGGATGCGGAGCGCCTTGGCCAAGCGGTGACCGGCACGGTGCGACAGGTCGTGGAGAGCGGGTTCCTGGCCACCGAACAGGTCGTCCTGG
>Ga0182021_10007262_pt1 | contig 13117 bp, 15 predicted proteins | sample 612E3MmetaG_FD_120493 | JGI IMG/M metagenome (GOLD analysis project Ga0182021, IMG submission 120493) | Permafrost microbial communities from Stordalen Mire, Sweden - 612E3M metaG (Illumina Assembly) | ecosystem: Environmental > Terrestrial > Soil > Wetlands > Permafrost | place: Sweden... | reverse complement strand
GACTACACGCGCCGCCCGCAAGATGGCGGCCGCGCGAAAGACGTACGGCGGCCCTCGCGGCGTCAGGATGCCTTGCGGATGGTGCGGCAAGCCAATGACCGCCAGCCAGATGCGGAAGCACTTCACGGATTGCCCCAGGAGGCCCAATGATTAACCCCAAGGAATTGGCGATCTGCAGGAGGCGCGGGCTGAAATGATGAGAGTCGCCATGTCCGGCGACGAAGCCCTTATCCGGATTGTGGATGCCGCGCTGGCCGAGGCCGCGCGCAAGAGCGGGCCCTGGCTGGTCTGCCGTCCCGGCTGCACCGAATGCTGCATGGGGCCGTTCCCCATCACCCAGCTTGACGCCCGAAGGCTGCGGGAGGGTCTGGCGGAACTGGAATCGCGGGACCGCCAGCGCGCCGCCCGTGTCCGCGAACGGGCCCGCCAGGCGGCCGCCGGGGCCGCCACGGATGACGATCCCTGTCCGGCGCTCGACCCTTCCACCGGCACGTGCGACCTCTACGCGGCGCGCCCCATAACCTGCCGCATCTTCGGGCCGCCGGTTCGCTACGGTTCCGACGCCGTGGGCATCTGCGAGCTGTGCTTCCAGGGCGCCAGCGATCAGGAAATCGCCGCTTGCCAGGTGGACGTGGATCCGGGCCTCGAATCCCAGTTGTCGAACGAAGTTGAGGAGAGCACCGGCGTGCGCGGTGAGACCTCGGTGGCTAGTGCGCTGGTTGCGGCATCATGAGGTGGTCGAGCCCAAGCTGGACCTGAAGTCGACTTGGCAGCGTGGGGCGGACCACGCCAGAAGATGGTCCGTCCTATTGTTCCGACAGAACTTCACGCACCTTGACGGCAAGTTGTACGGTGGAGAACGGCTTGGGCAGATAGGCCACGCCGGGATCGAGCGCCTGTAGGTGTGCCATGGCGTTGGCGGTATATCCCGACGTGTACAACGTCTTCAGCCAGGGACGAAGCGCCACAAGCCGCGCGGCGAGGTCCGTTCCGGTCATTCCGGGCATCACCACATCCGTAATCAGCAGGTGGATTGGCTCGGCGTACCGCTGGCACAGCGACAAGGCCTCGCTTCCGGTGGCGGCTTCGAGCAGCCGGTACCCCTGGCTTCGGAGCATCGCCAGCGTCAGTTTCCTGACCTCCGGCTGGTCTTCGACCACCAGCACCGTTTCGGAGCCCCGCAGATTCCCGGCCACTACGGGCGCCGGAGGCGGCTCCGGCACGCCGCCGGACCTGGGAAGGTAGACTTTGAACGTCGAGCCTCGGCCGGGTTCGCTATAGACCCAGATCCAACCGCCGGCCTGTCGCACGATGCCGTAGACCGTGGAAAGTCCCAACCCGGTGCCCGCTCCAATCTCCTTGGTGGTGAAGAAGGGATCGAAGATGTGTTGCGCCACCTCCCCGGTCATTCCCACTCCCGTATCGGTGATCGAGAGGAGCACGTAGGGCCCGGCATCCACGCCGGCGTGTTGGGCGGCATAACCCTCGTCGAGATCCGTGTTGGACGTTTCCACGAGGATGCGCCCGCCGTCCGGCATGGCATCGCGGGCGTTGATCGCCAGATTCATGAGGATCTGGTTCATCTGGCTTGGATCGGCCACGACGGCGCCCAGGCCGGCATCGAGGTGGGTGATGATCTCGACGTCTTCGCCGATCAGCCGGGATAGCATTTTGAGGGCGTCGGCCACTACGTCGTTGAGGCTGACGGTGCGTGGCTCGGCCACCTGCTTCCTGCCGAACGCCAGAAGTTGCCGGGTGAGCGCCGCCGCCCGCTGACCCGCCAGAAGAATCTCGTCCACCGACTCCCGCAGCGGATCGCCGGGGCCGATCTCATCCAGAAGCATGGCGCAGTAGCCGTTGATCACGGTCAGATGATTGTTGAAGTCGTGGGCGACCCCGCCGGCCAGCCGCCCGACGCTTTCCATCTTCTGCGCTTGCAGCAGTTGGCGCTCCAGATTGTGCCGTTCCTCTTCCGCCCGTTTCTGCCCGGTAATGTCCTCGACCACGGCGACGAAGTGCAGCGGCCCTCCCGAGGGCGAGCGGAGCAGCGATAGCAGCAGGTTGGCCCATACCACGCCGCCGTCCTTGCGGAGGTAGCGCTTCTCCACGGCCCAATTGCTCAGTTCACCGCTCAGCAGTTGCGCCACGAGCCGTTGGTCCCGATCGAGGTCGTCCGGATGAGTGATCTCGCGAAACGTCAGGCCGAGCAGTTCCTCCCGCGAGTATCCCAGAATCTCGCAGAATCGCTGGTTCAGGCGGATGAACCGTGCGTCCAGGGAGGCGTCGGCCATGCCGACGGCGGCCTGTTCGAAGATCGCGCGGAAACGGGATTCGCTCTCTTGCAAGGCTCGCGCAGCGCTCTCTTCGACCGTCCGGCGCTCGATTTCCGCTTCGTACCGCTCGCGGTAGAACTGGAGCTGCTGCCGCCTCCACCAGAGCACAACCATTCCGCCCAACGCCAGAATCAGCGAAACCGCACCCAGGCCCAGAACCAGGGAGCGCCGGCGAACGGGCGCCCGCACTTCGTCTTCGTTCATCTTGGCGATCAGGTACCAGGGCGTATCGGGAACGCGCCGGACAGCGGTGAACAGACGCACGCCTCGAGTGTCCAGCGCTTCGATGTTGCCTTCCCTGCCGTTCAAGGCCTGCACCGCCGCCACGTCCGTCCGGCTCATGGGAATTCGGAAGCTGACCGAGGAATTCGGAACGCCGCGAAGCCGGTTCAAGAACACCGCCTCGTTGCCATCCCGGCGAACCAATATGGTTTCTCCGCTGCCAGTGGACACCGGCCATGTTTCGAGGAGCGGGTACAGATACGTCGCGGGATCGATGCCTAGCGTAAGCACCCCGAACACCGCCGCATCGGGCGCCAGCCTCAGCGCCAGGTTCAGTCCGAGATGGACCCGCCCCGAGGGTGAATCGCGGTGGAAGTCCCGAACCACGATATCGCCGCTCCGCAGCATCTCCGCGGCGATTTGACGAAGGTGTTCCTCGCTGCCGAACGTCTGTCCCGCCGAGAGAACCGGCTTCCCCTGTGTGTCGAGCAGCACGGCGCTGGCGTAATGCAAGTGCTTGGTCAGCGCTTCCATCCAGATGTGAATGGCGGCCCGATCGGACGCGCTGGCATTTCCGGCCACGACACGCCGCATCACGGCCAAAGCCATGTGGTCCGCCAAAATGGCGCGCGCTTCGCCAAGCTGCGACGAGCGCCACGTGGAGAGTTCCTTGACCTTGATGTCCGCGATGGTGTGAAGCTGGTCGCGGATGCCCTGCTCGACGGTGTCCTTTTGATCGATGTGAAGCCGGTAGGCCACCACCCCGATGGCGGAGGCCAGAACGACGAACAGGACAAGCAGTTCGTACGGGACGCGCGGCGAAGAACTGGATCTCATGCCCTTTCTAGTGGGGCAGACCATCGTCTTCTGTGGTCTGCCAACCTCATTAAACCACGCCTGCCTGACAGACGATCGTCCGGCCTACTCCACATCCACCCAGGCGTGTTGGCGATGGCTGTCCATTTCCGCCTGGAGGATGGTAAGCGTCCGCAGCCCGTCGGCGAACTGCGGGTACTCGGGTTGGGAGCCGGGCTCCTCGATCGACCGGTAGAAGCGCCGGAACACCTGCTTGAAGGTGTCGTCGTAGCCTTCGCTGTGGCCGCCCGGCAGGTCGGCGTAGGAGCGCGCGCCCTCTTTTAGCAGCGACGGATCTTTCACGATGACCTGGTTGTTGGTGTTGCGGTTGCCGATCCACAGCTCGTCGGGGCGCTCCTGGTCCCAGGCCACGCCGGCTTTGGTCCCGTAGATCTCGATGTTCAGACGGTTCTTGCGCCCGGCCGAAACCTGGCTGGCGGTGAAGACGCCGCGCGCGCGCTCGCCCATGCGAAACATCACGGCGCCGAAATCCTCGGTGTCGATGGGCGTCTCGATGTAGTCTTCGGGTTTCAGCATCTTGCCGGCGAACGTCTCGACGGGTCCCTTGGGGCGCTTGTGGGTCTTGTTGTAGGTCTGAAGATCGGCGCACAACGAGGTGATGCGCAACCCGGAGACGTGTTCGGCCATGTCGCACCAGTGCGAGCCGAGGTCCGCCAGGCAGCGCGATGGGCCGCTGGTCTTGGAATCGAGGCGCCAGTTCCAATCGGTGTCGTAGAGCAGCCAGTCCTGGGAATAGGTGCCCTGCACCACCAGAATCTCGCCCAGGTCGCCATCTTCCCGCATGCGGCGCATGTGCTGCACCATGGGGTAGAAGCGCAGGTTGTGGAAGGTGCAATTGCGGCGCCCGGTCTCGGCCGCCAACGAGACCAGCGCGCGCGCCTCTTCCACCGAGGTGGCCAGCGGCTTTTCGCAGATCACGTGCTTGCCGGCCTGGAGCGCGTCCTGGGCCATGGGGAAATGCATGAAGTTGGGCGTACAGATGTGCACGGCGTCGACGGCGGGGTCTTCCAGAATCCGTCGGTAGTCCGAGTCGATCTTCTCCGCCTGGAATTCGGCGCCCAGCCGGGCCGCCTTCTCAACCTCGCTTTCGCCGATGGCATACACCTGGACGTATCCCAGTCTGCGGATGCCTTCCAGATGAACGCGGCCTACGAAACCCGTTCCGAATACCGCTGCTTTGAATCGCTGCATGATCTCCTCCCTGAGTGGGGCATGCTTCAGCTTGCCCTCTTAATTCCGCCCGCACCTTTCCGAATGTATAATCTAGCGCAAAAGTTGTTAGATTGGTAACACAGCGCCATGCGGGTTAGGATTCGGTTTGTCAGGCATTCCAGAACCGCCACCAGGCGCAGGAGAAACCAGCGAATCGCACTGGTGGTAGCCGCGCTGCTGACGCCGGGTGCCGCTATCGCCGCGGCGCTCGGATTGTGGCGGATCGCCGCCGACCTGAACTGGGCCAGCAGTTTCGCGATCCCTTCCGGGGTTTTCTCGCATTGGCAGGTATGGCTGGGCGCGGCCGCCGCGCTGCAGTTTTGCTCGCGCACCCTGAACCGGTACGGGAAAGGCGCGGGCCGCGCCGCCTCCTGATGGCCGAAACCGTTTTGATATTCTAGTTCTAAGAGACCCTCCATGCGATACGCCCGGTACCCTAGAAGTTCCTTTTTCTACGGATACTTCCCCACTGGAGTCAAGTGGCTTCTGATCGTCAATACGGCGGTCTATATCCTGACCGGTCTGGCGCCGCGGTCCTGGGGCCCCGATATCGCGGTGCTGGCGCTGGCTCCGGTGGCGGTGGTCTACCACCTGGCCTTCTGGCAACTGGCGACCTACCTGTTTCTGCATGGCGGCGTGTGGCACCTGCTTTTCAATATGCTCACGCTGTGGATGTTCGGCGCGTCGCTGAAGCGGGATTGGGGCACGCGGAAGTTCCTCAAATACTACTTCCTGTGCGGAATCGGCGCGGGCCTCTGCGATGTGGCGTTGCACGCGGCCATGGGCGACTGGGGGACGCGGACCATCGGCGCGTCGGGCGCGATTTTCGGCTTGCTACTGGCCTTCGGCGTGCTATATCCGGATCAGTTGGTGTTGATGAATTTTCTGTTCCCGATCAAGGCCAAGTACATGGTCATGATCTACGGGGCCATCGAGCTCTGGATGTCCATCGGCCCCAACACCGGGGTCAGCAGCATCGCGCATCTGGGGGGTATGCTGTTCGGGTACGTCTACCTGAAGGGCCGCTGGCGGGCGCTGCGGATGCCCGATGCGGCCGGCGCCTACCGGCAGTGGAAACTTCGGCGGGCCAAGAAGAAGTTCCAGGTCTATATGCGAAAACAGGGCGGGCGCGGGCCTTGGGTCAATTGAGGGGGCAACGTCCGTACCGGTGGACGCGTCTTTTGATATAGTGACACCAGAAGCAGGCCTATGCGACCCTCCAGAACCTTCATGATTTGCGGCGCCGCGCTACTTGTGGCGGCCGGGTTTTCGATCGGTCAGGAGCAGGGTCCCGCCCGCGATAGCAGCACCACGGTCGCCCGGCCCAAGAAAGCCGATACCGATAAGACCGCCGGCGAGTCGGACCTTCCGCCGATTCCCTCGCGCTTGAAGAAGGACAAGGTCGACGTCGACAACCTGCCCAGCTTCAAGAGCAACGTGGACATCGTCACGGTGGATGTGGCGGTGGTGGACAACAAGGGCCACTTCATCCCCGGCATTCCGCCCGGCAATTTCCGCGTGCTGGAAGACAACGTGCCCCAACAGGTCCGCGGCGTCAACATGGGCGAAGCCCCCATGACGGTCGCCATGGTGATCGAGTTCAGCAACCTGTTCCAACAATACTGGGGACCGGCCTGGTATCAGACCCTGCAACTGGCGTGGGGTTTTGCGTCCACTCTGAAGCCGGAGGATTACGTGGCGGTGGTGGCCTACGACATGCGCACGGAAATCCTGACGGATTTCACCACCGACCGGGAGAAGGTGCATGAAGCGCTGAGCCGGCTGCAAATCGCCGCGTTCTCCGAGTGCAACCTGTTCGACGCCATCACCGATACGGCGGATCGCATGTCGGGCATCGAGGGGCGCAAAGCCATCGTGCTGATCGCCTCGGGTATCGACACCTTCAGCAAAATCACTTTCGACCAGACCCGCAAGTCGTTGCAGCAATCCGGCGTGCCCATCTATGCCATAGGCCTGATGCAGACCCTGCGCGAATTGATCGACGCGCGCGGCGGCATGGGATCCATCCAGCGCATGGACTTCCTGCAGGCCGATAACGAGATGCGGACTTTCGCCAAGGAGACCGGCGGCGCGGCGTTTTTCCCCCGCTTCCAGGGCGAATACGGCTCGATTTTCCAGCAAATCCACCAGGCGCTGCGCAACCAGTATGTAATCACTTATTCTTCCAGCAACAAGGCCCACGACGGCATGTTCCGGAAGATCAAGATCGAGCTGGTGAACCCCGCCACCAACGAACCGCTGCCCGTGAAGGACGAGAAGGGCAAGCCCATCAAGTACCAGATCGTGGCCAAGGCCGGCTACAAAGCCCCCCGCGAAGTGGAATAGCGCCGGGCACGCTCCGATCGTGGCATTCCGGACTTGTTGTGGGGCAGGATTGTATCCTGCGCGCCGGTTTTCAACCGGCGCTGGGCGGGCTACCAACCCGGCGGACCTAGAGGGTACGCCTGAAAACCTGCCCCGCATAGCGGCGAGCCGCAAACGGGGATGGCGATTCTCCGCGGTCGTGGCGGGCGCATCCAAGGGCGGCAGGCGGATTAAAAACCCGCCGCAGGATACAATCCTGCCCCACAATTCGTCGCGGCACGCGAAAGAAGATGACAGTTAGTAGTACAATTCTCGCCAAGTTTCAGGCTTCGGGAAAAGTATGAATCTTGCGCGCAGCCGCCTTTGAGGCGGCCTTTTCCAGCCGGACGCGAGTCTTCGGGGCCGCAGTGGCCGGCGGCCCGTACGTTTTCGCACGCTCGTTTTCACGGCATTTCGCGGCCACGCCCGCCCGATTTGTCAAGCACTGAATCTGGCGGCTTTACAAGACGATGCAAGAGCGTTGACATGCACATTACGGATCTGTTACGCTCGCACCGTCGCAGATGAAGACCCCCGCCCCCTCTCACCCCAACATCCTGCTCGTGGACGACAATCGGGATGGATTGCTCGTTCGCCGATCGGTGCTCGAAGAGCTGGGGTATGGTGTATCCATTGCCCGAAGCGGGGAAGAGGGTCTCAAACTATTTGAGAGCGCCCGCTTCGACGTGGTGGTGACGGATTAACGCATGCCTCGCATGAACGGGGCGGAACTGATCCAGCGAATCCGTAAACTGAACCCCAATGCGCGCATCATCCTGCTCTCCGGCTTCGTCGAGCCGCTGGGATTGACGGAGGAGAACACCGGCGCGGATGCGGTCATCGCCAAGAGCTCGAACGAGCCGGCGCATCTGACGCGTTGGGTCAAGCGCCTGCTGAACCGGGCCACGCGCAAGCCCCCCGCCTCGCAGAAGATCGCCCCCGCGCGAGCCAAGGCGTCGAGCGCCTGAAATCTGGCACACTGAGAACGTGCCTCGTCTGTTCGCGGTCTTCATCCTCGCCCTGGTCGTAGCGTGCCCACCGGCTGCGTTGGCGGCCACGCCCACGCCCCGCCGCGGCCCGAATCCACCGAGGGCGTCGTCCACCGTCCGCCGCTGGATGAGAGGCATGACCCTGAGCGATGAGGTGGCGCAGTTGATCTTCGTGCCGTTCCACGGGGCTCCGCCGAATTCGCGGTCGCGCGAGTACCGGACTTTCGCGCGGCTGATCCGCGAGACCAAAGTCGGTGGCCTCATCCTGATCAACGCGTCCAACGGCCGGTTGATCCGCAAAGCCGAGCCGTACGCCATGGCGGCGTTTCTGAACCGCATGCAGAGGATGGCCGGAGTGCCGCTGCTGGTGGGCGGCGATTTCGAGCGGGGCGCTTCCATGCGCGTGGACGGGACGACGGTATTCCCCCACGCCATGGCGTTCGGCGCCACGGGAGACCCCGCCTTTTCGCGCTTCGAAGGTGAAATCACGGCGCGGGAAGCGCGGGCGCTGGGCGTGCACTGGGTCTACTACCCGGTGGCCGACGTCAACAACAATCCCGACAACCCCATCCTCAACGTGCGCTCGTTTGGCGAGGACGCCGGAGAGGTGGCGGCGCACGTCGAGGCCTTCATCGAAGGGGCGCATTCCGACAAGCGCAATTTCGTGTTGACCACCGCCAAACATTTTCCGGGCCACGGCGACACAGCCGTGGATTCGCACATGGAGCTGGCCACCAACAACGCCGATCGCAAACGGCTCGAACGCCTGGAGTTGGCGCCGTTCCGCGCGGCCATCGAAGCGGGCGTCGACTCCATTATGACCGCGCACATCGCCGTGCCCGCGCTGGCGCCGCCCGATCTGCCCGCCACGCTTTCGTCGGCCATCCTGACCGATCTGCTGCGCAAGGAGATGGGCTTCAAAGGCCTGGTGGTGACGGACGCGCTCGACATGGGCGGCATCACCAAAGGTTTTGGCGGGGCCGAGGCGGCCGTACGCGCGCTCGAGGCCGGGGCCGACGTCCTGCTCATGCCGGTGGATCCCGAAGCTGCCCTGAAAGCCGTGGTGGCGGCGGTGGAGAACGGGCGGCTCACCCGGCGGCGCATCGAAGAGAGTGTGGTTGCGATTCTCTCGGCCAAGGAGCGTGTGGGCCTCGCGCGGAAACGCGTGGTGGATCTGGACGCCATCGGCGACCTGGTCGGTTCGCCGGAAGCATCCGAGCGCGCCCAGGAGATTGCCGGCCGGGCGGTAACCCTGGTGCGCAACGGCGGCGATCTCATTCCGCTGGCTGCGCCGGAGCGCGCCTGCTACGCCGTGATGGTGGAAAGCCGGTATTCCTCCGACGGGCAAGTCTTTGCCCAAGAGGTTCGACGACGCGTGCCCAAGGCCGCGATCGCGTCCCTCGACGCCTCCATGTCGCGCGATGCCCTGGGAGAGGCCATCCGCGGACTGCCCACGTGCCAGAGTTACGTGGTGGCCGCGTTCGCCTCGGTGAGCGCCTATCGCGGTTCGGTGGGATTGGCTGGCGAGTTGCCGCACGCGGTCGAGACCTTCATCGCCTCGGGCCAGCCGGTGGCGTTGGTGGCCCTCGGCAATCCTTACCTGTTGCGCAGTTTCCCCGGCGTGACCGCGTACCTGGCCACCTTCAGCAGCGTGCCGCCGTCGGAGGCAGCGGCGGTCGAAGCGCTGTTCGGCGAAACCGACATCCGCGGCCACCTGCCGGTCTCAATTCCCGGCATCGCGATCTACGGAGAAGGGATTGAGGTGCGCGCCACGCGAAGTGCGCAGCTTTCGAACCCGGCGCGCTAGTCGCGAAAACCCGGGGCCTGACGAATGTGTCCCAAGGCGCGCGCCAACTCTCGCCAAACACGGTGCTGGGCACCGCCGCGTGGACGCATCCGTCAGTCCCCGAATTTCGCACCCCGAATTTCGCAGCCCCCCATGTTTTCCAGTCGCGCTATACTTGTGAGTCCATGACATTTACACTTCCGCCGCCCGGAGTGGAAGCCGTCGTCATCGCGCTGGTGCTTTGCGCCGCGGTCTACGACGTGCGGTACCGGCGTATCCCCAACTGGCTGTCGGTGGTCGGCGTCCTCGCCGGGCTGGCGCTCAATGGGTTCCTGGACCAGGGCCGACCGGGGTTGTTCGTTTCGTCGATGCTGGGGCTGGCCATTGCCTTCGGTCTGTATTTCGTGTTGTACGCCCTGCGCGCCATGGGCGCGGGCGACGTCAAGCTGATGGCGGCCGTGGGCGCGGTTGTGGGTTGGCCGAACTGGTTCGGTATTTTTATCGTCACCGCGGTCATCGGCGGCGTCATGGCGTTGATCCTGGTGGTGGCGCGCGGGCGGCTAAGGAAGACGTTCTGGAACGTCGCGTTCATCTTGAGCGAGTTGAGGGGCGGCCGGCCCGCCTACATGCGCCGGGAAGAACTGGACGTGAAGAATCCCAAGTCGCTGGGGTTGCCGCACGGCGCCGTGATAGCCGTAGGCACGCTCTTCTTTTTAGCCCTTAGTGCACATTTTACGAGGTAAGAGGAAATGATCGACTTATTCAGTCTCAAAGGTAAGAACGCTCTAGTCACCGGATCGCAAACCGGTCTGGGAGCGGGCATGGCGGTGGGGCTGGCTCAGGCCGGCGCCAACGTGGTGGTGCACGGGATCAATACCAAGGGGATCCCCGAGGTTTGCGAAGCGGTGCGTGCGGCGGGCGCGAAGGCGGTCGAAGCCGTGGCCGACGTTTCCGACGCCAAAGCCTGCGTGGAGCTGGTCGAGTTCACGGTGAAGGAACTCGGTTCCATCGACATTCTCATCAACAACGCCGGTATCATCCGGCGCGCGCCCGCGGCCGAGTTCTCGGAAAAGGACTGGGCGGACGTGATTGAGATCAATCTCACCGCGGTGTTCCGGTTCTGCCAGTTGGCGGGACGCCACATGCTGGCGCAGGGCAGCGGGAAGATCATCAACGTGGCTTCGCTGCTATCGTTCCAGGGCGGCGTGTTCGTGCCTTCGTACGCCGCGGCCAAGGGCGGGGTGGCGAGTTTCACCAAGACGCTGGCCAACGAATGGGCGTCCAAGGGCATCAACGTGAACGCCATTGCGCCCGGCTACATGGCCACCGACAACACCGCGGCGTTACGCGCCGACGCGGCGCGCAGCCGCCAGATTCTGGAGCGGATTCCGGCCGGCCGCTGGGGCACTCCGCAGGACCTGGCGGGAGTGGCGGTCTTCCTGGCGTCGCGCGCATCGGACTACATTCACGGCACCGTCCTCACCGTGGACGGCGGCTGGATGGGCCGGTAGGTAACAGCGACACCGCGACCTACGGGATCGCCGCCCAGTCTTCGATCGGAAGCCCCGCCACGCGCCCAAATTCGCGGACGTTGTGCGTTGCCAGGACGTGACCGCGCGCCAAGGCGATTCCTGCAATGAGCAGATCGTAGGCGCCTATCCGTTCACCCCGTCCTTCCAGATCCGCCCGGATGACGCCGGATCGTTCGCCCGCGTCCCGATCCAACTCCACCAGTTGAAAGGCGGCGCAAAACTGCCGGCATATGGCAATGCTTTCTTGCGATTTCCGGCTACGCAACGCGCCAAACATCAGCTCGGCAACCGTCACAGTCGAGAGAAAGATCGCATTCCGATTTCTGGAAGCCAGTTGCTCAACCACATGAACATTGCGCCCGCGCAGCAATTCGATTGCGATGTCCGTGTCCAGCAGCCAGGTCGTCACAAATCGGCCCGGTTTTCCACGGCCGGCTGGGCGGAGCGTTCCAGTTCCGGCAGGCTCCCAATCAGCTCCACGAATAACTCCGCTGGCCATCCATGCAGGACGGCCTCATCCACCAGACGGGCCGGCACGGCGGGATCGAGAGGCGCTCCCCCGCACCCGGTCTGTGAAAGGTCATGGATGATCCGCGCCACCGTGTCCACCTGTTCCGGACGCAGCCTCTTGAGTTCCGTAATGACTTCTTCCACCGACGCCATACTTTTACCCTACGCCAACGGGCACCGAAAATCCATGTTCGGCATGCTTCAACGGCCCAGAATCAGAGCGCGGAACTCGTCGACCAGCCGGTCCGCCTGCCTCGGATCGTCGTTGGCGAGGTTCTCCTTCAGTCTCTTGAAGAATTCCCGCTTTCGATCCTCCTGACTCACAAGACCCAGGCGGACGAGCGCGGCAATCGCCTTGCTCATGCTTGCGTCAACCGTCTTGGCGTACCGTTCCACCTGGCTGGCGATCGCGGGCGGAAGGGCGACGCTGTACCGTGGTTCGGTTTTGCCCTGGCGGCTTGCCTTGAACTTGCGCCGGCCGGAAACGTGGCCGCGCTTCGACGCGATCACTTCCGAATGAGGCATATATCGTCAGAATGCCTCACAATGCGTCACGGTTGCAAGCTGGCCGGTTGTCCGCGATTCCGCGATGGCGTTCACATTGGTGCCCTTGGGCGCCCATTCGTTGGTCATTGCGGATCACCCCCGCATATTTCACCCCCTTCCGGGTCAACCCCGAAGAAATTGAAACTGACCCACCGCCCACCATAGCCGTCTGATGGCCGGGGCTGCGGGGACGCTGTGCAACGGTAACCTAAGTTCCGGCAGGCGCCTCCCAGCGGCTTAGATCGGCTGGGGTTCTCTGTTCGGGCCGATCCTCCGGCGAAGGGAAGGGAGCTATAATACCACCGTCATGGCTGGTGAGTCTCTTATTGAGGGCCTGATAGGTTATTTCAACCTGGCAGACTGGTGGCTCTCGGCCTTTTCGCCGGAGGAGCGCGATTGGATAGAATCGGAGCACGTACGCTGCGCACTCACGGTCGGCCAAACCAACCCCCGCCCATTCACAACGGGCACCGTTGTCCAGACGAGCCAAACGAGCACGATGTTGCTGCGCGAGATCGCCTGTGCGGCCTATCGGAGATCAAGAGAGAAGGCTCTGGGCGTGTTTCGCAAAGCCGAGGAGGATGGCCTGTCGAAACTCCACCTCCACACGAGGTACGTTGTGGACCGTAAGCGTTAGAGCAACCCATCTGTTCCCGCGCCGCCGTTCGTGATGCAGTGGAAGGGTGGACGAGCAAATACCGGTTGTAGAAGTTCGGCGCCGCAGGAGTCGCGCGGAAGCCAGGCAGT
>Ga0182021_10007261_pt1 | contig 13118 bp, 12 predicted proteins | sample 612E3MmetaG_FD_120493 | JGI IMG/M metagenome (GOLD analysis project Ga0182021, IMG submission 120493) | Permafrost microbial communities from Stordalen Mire, Sweden - 612E3M metaG (Illumina Assembly) | ecosystem: Environmental > Terrestrial > Soil > Wetlands > Permafrost | place: Sweden... | reverse complement strand
TGAAGGAATAAATAGATTTATTGTTCCTTATAATCCGAATTTCGTGGTTGTACCATTTTGGAGAAATACCTATATAATCGTATGAACCATAAAAGTGAAGGTATTTGAATAACAAACCATCAACCTTTTTATCATCCTCCCATTTTTTCATTGATGTATATACAGTATCCAGATATTTTTCATGCACTACCTCATCTCCCTGGATATAAAAAGCCCAATCCGTATCAGCAGGAATTGCTTTAAATGCTTTATCGGTTTCAGAAGCAAAAACTTTTCCTCCTTTTTTCATTTCAGGGGAATCGTCCCAGACAGTCTCGAGAATCTTTATTTTTTGTTTATCAATATTTTGAACAATATCCAGTGTATTATCGTCTGAATTGCCCACAGCTACAAAAAAGTCATCACAGACAGGCAGAATTGATCTGATAGCCTCAACGACCGGATAATCAAATTTTGTAGCATTTCGTATAAAAGTGAAACCGGATACTTTCATATTATTTATTTAATGATTTTAAAAGTTGAAATGCTGAAGTCGGATTGATAAATGTATTAAAAAATTCTAATCAAAGATAAAAATAGAATAAATTCGATAACTTGTGTTCCTTAAAAAGGTCAATTTTAAAATGAGTCTCCGTATTTAATAACACTCAAAAAACGTCCAACAATGAAAGCAGATAATCGACGTGAATTTCTGAGAAAAAGCGTACTTGGGATTTCAGGAATTGCTCTGGTCCCGGGATCACTTAAGATGACTGTTGCCGAACCTGTTCTTAAAACTGCGCCGGTTGTATTGCCGGTCAGATTGCTTGGGAAATCTGGCCTTAAAACGCCACTCATCAGCATGGGCACTTCCGATGCCACTTCTTCAGGTTTAATCAGAACAGCCTATGAATCAGGCGTTAAATTATTCTTTTCTGCTACATATTATGGCGAGGGAAACAATGAAAAACTGGTTGGAGAAGGGCTGAAAGGGTTACCCAGAGACTCATTTATTATTGGTACTGCAGTACCTCCCGATGGTATGGATATGAAAACCGGGACTTTCCCAAACGGATTTGATGCTGCCGCATATATCAAAAAAGCAGAAGGAAGCCTGAAGCGCTTCGGGCTCGATTATGTGGATGTGTTTCTTTTCCCTTATGCAGGAAAAAAAGAGACGGTAATGAACGATGGGGTGCTAAAAGCATTGACCCAGCTTAAAAAGCAGGGAAAAACCCGCTTCCTGGGAATCGCTTCTCATAGTGACACTGAAGAAGCACTGAAGGCAGCTGCGGATTCAGGAGTTTATGATATTGCAATGCCGGCGTACAACTTTAAAATCAAAAACAAGGAATCGATGAATGCTGCAATTGCCTATGCTGTAAAAGCCGGTATGGGTATTGTTGCAATGAAAACCACTGCCGGAGGTGCCCGTGATAAATCGGGGACCCCGTTGAATATAAATGCTGCTTTAAAATGGGTTCTTCAGAATGAGAATGTCGCTTCAATTGTGTCGGGGATGTCTTCTTTCGAACAATTGCAGAATAATCTTGCCCTCCTGAATAATCTGAAAATGACAGATCAGGAAATTAAAGATCTTAATATTACGGCGCAACTTTCTGAGCCAGGGCTATACTGTCACCAGTGTAAGGAGTGCATTCCGGGTTGTCCTCATAATCTTGATATTCCGACAATCATGAGGAGCTATATGTACGCTTACGGTTATAAGAATATAAAGCAGGCTTGGCACACTATGGCTGAAGTCAGATATTCAAGGCAATGTAATGACTGCAAAATATGCACTGTAAATTGCAGAGCAGCTTTTGATGTAAGAAATAAAATAAAGGATATCACAAGGCTTAAAGATGTGCCCGCTGATTTGATACAGGCTTAGATACCTTTGCTCATCAGGAAATTAATAACCTTTCAACTCTTTCGTGGGAAGAAGCATAAGATATGTAATTGCAATTCCATCTTTGAATAAATATTTCAGGCATTAAAATCCGAGAAGATCCTGATCCCTTTGGCTTTTTTGACTACAATGCTGTAAAGAACTGCAGTCCAGAATGAAAACATTGCATATATTAAAGCAGGTTTTTCCATTTCAGGATTATGAAGTAAAGTGCCTGCAACCAGGAAAGCAAGGGTGGTATTGTGAACTGAAGCTTCTATACCAATTGTATACGAATTACTTATTCCAAGTCTGGTTATCAGGCCTAAAAAAAAGCCCCATGACATACATAATACATTCAATAATAAGGCATACGGAAGAATGTTCAGGACTTCTTCCGTCGTAATTCCCGTTCCGCCTTTCTCATTTCCTGCAAAAAAAAGGATGATAAAAACTATAGCCAGGGCAATTGTAAGAAGTACTTTAACCGGACGCTGAGCTTTCAATGCAAATACGGGTTTATATGTTCTGATAATAACACCGATGGAAGCAGGTATAATTGTTATAACAAAAATCTGGATTATTGTCTCTAAATAGGATAAATGAATCAGGGTTGTCTTGCCGTAATAGAACAATAAACTCAGATTTACAATAAATGGAATTGTGAACAACGTAAGAATACTGTTTATTGAAGTGAAAGTAATTGAGAGCGCAACATTTCCCTTAAAATAATATGTCAGGAGGCCCGATGTGGTACCCCCGGGACAGGAAGCCAGAATGATCAGTCCAGCTTTCAGAGGAAGAGACAAATCAGAAAAATAAGAGATCAGAAATGCAATTACAGGCAAAACAATAATTTGCGATAGCAACCCTACAACCAATGGCCTGGGAAAAAGAAACAAATTTCTGAAACTTCCTGTTGTCAATGACAAGCCTACCCCCAGCATGATAAAAGCAAGAGTAAGGCTCAGCAATACATCTATCAATGAATATGAAGAAAGGACCATTGTCAGAAAATATGATCAAAGAGAATCAAAATTATTCTGATTTCACCTGATTAATCAAAAATAGATAATATTTTTTCAAATTGCTGCGAACTTCTTATAACAGGGCTACACGGCTGAATTAGTGCCTTCCTGATTTTTTGAGGTGTTTCTCATACGTTTCACGGGAGTTACTACAATCTCCCAGTCACATGAAGGGCAGTAATAGATCTCACAACCCGTACAGGCAAAACAATTTGAACAATGTTTATTTGTTCCTCCCCTTTCAAATCTGAAGCTGCATGCGTCACAAATAATATAGTCCGCCTCAATTGACATATTTGAAAAAATTTTCATAAAGATGAGAAAGAATTCTAAAATAAAAAATCCCGCAGGTTATCTTCCTTGCGGGATTTTTTTTAAGTGAGAGTATCAACTCATATACAGAGATTTTCCCTCATTGCCATTTTTAAATCCGTGGCCTGACTTCATTTTTCCAGACATGTACATTTTTCTCAAATCAGCTTTTTGCTCAGGGGTCAGGGTTGCCCTGAAATCTTCCTTCATTTTTTTCATATCTGCCTGCTGAGATTTTATCATTGCCACCTGCTCGTCAGTAAGTGAAGCCCTGAATGCTTTCTTTCTATCTGCCGGCATAACTCTTGGATCCGTCAGAAGATCTTTCTGCGTTTGTGAAATAGTGGCTTTGAATGCCTTTCGGAAAGCTTGTTTTTTTGCAGCCCGTTGTTTCAGCATCTCTTTCTGCTGAACAGAGAATATCCCATCAGTCCCCTTTCCGTTCCCATTGACGGGTGCTGAAGATTGCTCCTGACCTGATACATTTACGCAAGAAAGTATTAATGTCAGAAGACCCATTGTTGTTAATCTAATAATTGCTTTCATGATTCTATAATTTATTTTTAAAATCTACAGCTTAGATATTTCCAATCAGATAAAGTTTAGTCTGTGTCATCCGGAATGTTGTTAAAGTTTAGTTAATTGATCTGAACGCTGTAAACTCATTACTGTTAAAACCAATGTTTATTGAAGTCAGGTTTTGATAAAATAAGTTCAAAAATTTCTATCTTTAAAAGATCAATAATCTAACAAGTAAGCAAAATGGAAGTATCTGTCAATCCAAATCCAATTAAAATTGCCGACGATTCAAATTCGAATGAAGTTTTAATCTTCACTTCGTTTTGTAATGTATATAAAGTTCCGAAAAAGGAAATCTACAATATTCATCAGGCCTTAGGAAAGATTGAACTTGAGGAAGGGGAACAGGCAATTTATATTACAGGTGAAAAAAGCTATTCGGGGTTTCTGATTGTTGCCTTTGAAAATGGTAAAATCGGCAAAATTGCAATGACCAGTTTCAGTACGGAGTATCAGAGGAAGAAGCTGAAAAATGCTTTCAACAATGAATCAAAATTGATTTTCATCGAACGAATCGACGATAATATTGATTTAGTTGCAATCAGTAACATAAAAAAAGTTGTTTTATTTAACACGCTTCTGATAAATCCGGTTGAAAGCAGGACTACAAAAGGTGTTCAGGTGATGAAACAAAAAGACGGTAGTTTCATGATAAAAGTCGAACGGGCAGAACACACAAAACTAACAGAACCTGAATATTATCGTAAGAGCGAGGGGCTGAATGTTGTAGGATATTACCTTAAGAAAGGAGATGAAGTATAAAATCGCTGAATCAGGTTTTGTCATTGTATAATTCGCCGGCAAGTTTCAAATCCTCAGCTGTGTCTATTTCCATACAGAAATATTCAGTGATATCGACAACATAAATTTTATGGCTGTTGTCGATCAGCTCCTGGAATGCGGCTTCATAAAACTGGTTTACATTCTTTTCGATATTTATCTTTCGGTCAATAACTTTGAATAATGCCGGAATAACTTCCCTCCCAAACAGCTCAATACCAACAGATTCACCGGCAGCTTCCGATAATTTAACTTCTTTGCTTATCTCAAGAACCCCGCCCTTATGATCAATTCTTACTTTTATTTCCTCCGCAGTGAGCTCGTGTCGTTTCAGGGCGAGACAATTCTTTCTTTCAGAACTGCAAAGCTTTTCAATTATTTGCCAGTTAAATACTATATCGCTGTCCATCAGAAGCATGTCATCGCCATTTAAATCATTCCTTGTCAGCCAGAGAGAATAGATATTATTTGTTGATTCGTAAAGCTCGTTATAAATCAATTTTATATTCAATTCAGGAAATCTCAGAACAATAAAATCGCGGATCTGGTTTTCGAGATAACCGGTAACAATTACGATTTCGGAGATCTTATTCGCCAGTAAATTCTCAATAGTAAGCTCAAGTATATTTTTTGAACCTACTTTCAGCAAACACTTAGGAGTATGATTTGTTAAAGGTCTCAGTCGGGAAGCGACACCGGCCGCGAGAATGACAGCTTTCATTCAATTTTCTTTTTTAAGGGTCTTGTCAATAATCGCCTGGAATATCCATAAAATAGCAGCCAGACAGTTAAAGACAGCAATTATAATCCAGATAAAAATATCTAAACGGTTAAGAAATGAACAGATAATCAAAGTGGTTACCTGAGTTGTAGGGCCTAAAATGACCCAAAAGCGCATAATGTTTTTATTTTTCTGATAATATTCCTGTGAGGTTGTAATGAATAATTTTGACTTTTTCTTCCTGGCTATTATAAATCGTTGTAGTTTGGTATATTTGAAGTAGATCCGTAAAACCATTCTGTCGAATACTTTTCCTTTCTTATTCTTTAGTAATTCAAACTCTTTTCTGCACTCTTCAAAATCTTTTTCAGAATTACTTTTTCTTCCGTTCACATAATTCAGAAACCTGGTCCTGTAGTAGTCAACCAGCATTCCGTGAAAAATTGTGCTCACTCCTGCCAGAAGAAGCAGAATAAACCAGTAATAAGGATTACCGGAGTGAGGAACAAATCCGCATGCAATACCAGTATAAACCGCTAATGTGGCAATATAATCGCCAATTCCGTCAATAAGTCTGCCGATATGGTTGCCATTTTTTTTCAGACGGGCCAGTTGTCCGTCACTGCAATCAAGTATATTAAATGCCAGGTAAAACAGGGCACCAACTTTAAAATAAACAGGTTTGCCCAGAGAATAAAAATAGCCGGCTGTCACACCCATTAATATTGCAATTGAAGTAATATTGTTGGGGGTAATCTTTGTTTTATAAACGATCCTGACAAGAAGGAATGCAAGAGGCCTGTAAATAAACAGATCGAAGATCTCTTCAACCTCCCTCATTTTCAGAGATTTCTTATACTCCTCAGCCCAATTCATTACAAATTATTCTCTTTCAGGAAGGTTTTTATCAATTCGATAAGCAGATGATTTTGTTCCCTGGTTCCTATTGTTATTCTAATATGATTATTCAAACCGTCTTCTTCCATAAATTTAACTATCATCCCCCTCTTCGTCAGAAAGTTCTTCAGGCCAGGTTTTATTTCTGAAGGTATCTCAACCAGAATAAAATTAGCGAATGACCTGAATGCTTTAAAGCCAGGGATATTATTGAATTCATGATAGTACATATCCATGTCCGAGGCCATTTTTTTGCAAACTTCGTAATAATAATCCTCGGAATTGAGAGCAGCAATAGCAACTCTTTCAGAAAGTGAATTGAAACCCAGATAACGGGCACTGAAAAGAGAGAAACGAACATGGTTTTCGCCAATCAAAGCAAAGCCTATCCTTAGCCCTGCCAGGGCATGATATTTTGAGAATGTGCGGATGATAAGCAGATTAGGAAATTTATTAATCAAATCTTTAAGGTGGGTATTATCACCATTAAAGAAAAGTGAATAGGCTTCATCGAGCACCACGACAGTATCCTTCATTATTTCAAGCACTTGCCTTAGCTGATCAATTTCCAGCCGGTTTCCTGTCGGATTGTTTGGTGAACTAATAAGCACAAGTTTTGGCTTGCTCAGCAGATAGACATTACACATTCCATCAATATCGTAGTAGAAAGTATCTTTACCCTTCCTTATAGGATATTCTACTTTGATGCCTTCAACTTCATCCGCGATTTTTTTATAATACCACCAGGAATACGATGGTATCATTATTTTATCCCCTTTGTGTATGTAGCAATGAACAGCCTGTTTCAGCAGGTCCTCTCCGCCATACCCAAGAATTACATTCTTTTCATCAACACCATACTTAGTTGCAAGTTTTTCTGACAAACAGCTTTTAATCCCCCGCATAAAATCACGGGAATAATCGCTAAGCTCACTTGTTTCTAAATTTGTTAATTCTTTTAAACAGGCAGGTGAAGGACCATACTTATTTTCATTTCGGTCGAGATAGATAATGTCTTGTTTATCCATATTTTTTACCGAATAATTAGTAATTCAGGAAAGATTTCCCTCCTAAAGTAGTAAAATAGTGAATAACTTGTCTGGAAATTGGTAATTATTTGATAATACTTAGTTTCTTCTTCCATAAACAAAAGCAAAAAATTCTAAATTTTTAGAATCCTGCCTGACGTTAACTTCATATTTAAAAAAGCTTAAATCTTTTGAGCAATCATTTGACTTATCCCAGTCTCAAACTCAACCCTTGAAATATTTTTAAATCCCGATTCCGTCAGCATTTCAGTGACTTCCTGCTCCGTAAAGCAATCTCCCGCATCAGTTCCTACCAGCATATTTATCGCAAAAATAGATCCTGCCGCAGGCTGAGTTCTGTCATTGTTCATTATCCAATCCTGAATAATAATTTTCCCGTTTTTATTTAAAGCCTTGTAACATTTATTTATCAGAATTTGATTTATCCCCAGTGAATTGCTGTGAATAACTGCCGATAAAAACATTAAATCGAAGCCTTTTGGCAAATCATCAATTGTATAATCTCCTTCATATGTTTTTATCCGCTGCGAAAAACCTTCCTTTTCGATGAACTGGTTTGTTATAGGTACAACATTCGGCAAATCAAAAACTGTTGCCTCAATTTCCGGCTTTTTAGAAACAAATGCCATGGAATAAGCACCAGATCCCCCGCCAATATCTAAAACAGATTTTATTCCCGACAGATCAATATTTGCCAGTTGTTGAGGAGCCAGTTTCTTTGCTCTGTCGTGCATCGCACTGATAAAAGGGAAAAGCCAGTTTTCTCCTCTCTCATTAATTTCAGAAGGATGAGCAGATTTACCCGTTTTTACAACTTGAGTAAGATTGCTCCAGGTATTCCACAGATGGTTAGAATGCATAAGGCCTCCAAGGTATTCTTCACTTTTTTTTGAAAGAAAAGCAAAACTTTCAGGGGTATTAAAGAATAATTGGTTTTGCTTTGTAAGAAATCCTAATGACACCAGGGAATTCATCAGTCGTTCACATGCATGTTTATCCAGATGTAAATTAGTTGCCAGCTGATTGGATGTTGAACCGGATTCTTCAATATTTGTAAATACATCAAGTTCGAAACCGCTTAAAAGTATTCTGCTCTTTTGAAAGGAAGAAGCAAATTCTCTGATCGTATTTGGATTCATAAAAATATTATTTAAGGTGAATAATTTTTGAAGCAGTGCCTTTTAAAATACGAGAAACAAAGTTAAAGACATTTTCGGGTTTGCCCAACCGGGAAGGTAATTACATTTAATTGTTAATATGATTGTTCAACTTCTTATCATTTATTTTTTTTGATCTTCCGGAATTTGCTTAACTTGGGTCTGATCATTGAAATCAAAAAGAGTAGTAAGGCTTCGAAAATCAGGTTTCAGGCTTAACATATTAATTATCTTGAAAATGAAAACTCATCGTATTAAAGGATTATTTGTTCTGGCATCTGTTTCAATTTGTCTGCTGATTGGTATTAATAATCAGGTTATCAGCCAGGTAAAGGCATGGGAAGGTACCATCACTATTCCCACATATGGATGGGAGGATGACGTTAATCCAAAATTCTGGGCAATGGAGGCCGGGGCAAAAGGGTCCACTACAGTAAGAGCTTCAATTATTTATCCTTATACAATGCAGGATCACCTTTCAAGAAAACTTGAAAATGTAACCTACAAAGCTCTTTACCTCGAGAATGAGTATATTAAGATAACCTGTCTTCCAGAATTGGGAGGTAGACTTCATTCAGTTCTTGACAAAACGACAAATAAGGAGGTATTTCATATCAATTCAGTTATCAAACCCAGCATGATCGCAATGAGGGGTGGATTTATAAGTGGTGGCGTGGAATGGAATGCAGGACCTCAGGTACATACTGTTACAATACTGTCTCCCGTGGATGCACAGATAGGTCAAAACTCTGACGGATCGGCATATATAGAGGTAAATAACCTGGAAAAAAGTCTGCGGACAAACTGGACAGTAAGGGTCACTTTACACCCCGGAAAGACATACCTTGATGAGGATATTCGCATGTTCAATCCCACTGATGCAGTGAATCCGTATTATTTCTGGAATTGCACTGCCTTTCCTCAATTGCCTGGTACCCGGTTCATATATCCTATGCGTTTGGGAACAGACCATTTCGGAGTCAAATTTTTTAATTGGCCTGTTAATGAGGGAAAGGATCTGTCATGGACAAAAAACTATAAAGATGCTTCTTCAATTTTCGCAGTAAATGCTGCATTCGACTTCTTTGGAGCATATGATGTGGACCTCGACAGAGGCGTTGTACAGGTTGCTAATCACCAGGAACATAGCGGGAAAAAAGCATGGACATGGGGACAGGGAGAATATGGCCGGGTCAGCCAGCTCAGTCTTACTGACAAAGATGGTGCATATATAGAGGTACAAAGCGGCCCTTTGCCTACCCAGTCAGATTATGGCATTTTTGCTCCGGGAGGTGCAATTTCCTGGAAAGAATACTGGTATCCGGTTCATGGACTAGGCGATGGATTTGAATTTGCGACAGAAAAGGTTGCATTCCAGACAAAATTCAATCATAATAATCTTGAAATAAAAATTATTTCAACTGAAAAAATAATAAACGCCAAATGCATAATAGCATCAGGGAATAATATTATTCAGACAAAACAACTGGATTTGTCACCTTTGAATGCATCTTCGGTAATTGTAAATGCCGGTGACCAAAAAGCAGTTTCAGTAATACTGGAGACGTCAGATGGTCAACAGATTGCAAAATTCGAAACACCTCTTCCTATACCGGAAGTTCGTACTCCGGTTCCACCTTCCTATACAATAAAACCTCTCGATAGTTTAACAACTGAGGAGTTATATCTCAGGGCACAGAAATTTGACAGATCCCTCGACAGGCTGAACGCGAGAAAGAATTACGAGATGGTCCTAAAAAAAGAACCTCTTCATCTGTCAGCTCTCCGGGACCTGGCGATCCTCGATTTTGAAGCTGGACTTTATGAAAAAGCTGCAGAAGGTTTTACTAAAGCATTAAACCAGGTTCCTAATGATGATGGCCTGGCCTGGTATTTTCTGGGACTATGCAATTTAAAGAAGAATAATACAGAAGAAGCTATGCGGTGCGGATTCAAAGCTTCACGATGCCTCGGAACTGTTTCAATAGGTTATGACCTTGTAGGGGAAGGGTTCATGTTGAAAAAAGATTATAAAGAAGCTGTAACCTATTTTGAAAAAGCTATTGAATCAAATCAGAATGATCCAAGAATAGCTTCTCATTATTTACTGGCAAAATATGCCGGCGGAGAAACACAGGAAGCACGAAAACTGGCCTCACTCAGAATCAAACAATATCCTTCCGAATTAGTGCCGAAATTCCTTGCTGCAATAATTGATAAGAATACAGGTGATAAAACATCTGATATAACAAAATATTTAGGAGAGAACAATTTTGAAATAATGGAAGCCGGAAATATATTTTCAAATGTGGGATTATATCAGGAAGCCATACAGGTTCTGGAATCCGGATGTCTAAACAATGTGCCACCGGATAAACAGGACCTTTTGATTTTGTATCAGTTAGGATATCTTTATAGCCGGACCGGAAATAATGAGAAAGCGGGTTCCTATCTTGACAAAGCATCTAAAAGCTACCATGATTTTATCTTTGCATCAAGACCTGAAGATGAAACTGCTTTGAAGTTTGCCGTTTCCAGAAATCCAAATGATGCCCTGGCCAATTTCCAATTAGGTGACTTATATGGGAACTGGGGCCGTCTTGATGAAGCTGCCGGGTATTGGAATAAAGCTGTATCCATTGATCCTTCAATGAGTGTACCATGGAGGAATCTTGGACTTTATTACTGGGTTAAAAAAGGAGATTATAATAAGTCTGAGACTTGCTATCAAAATGCAATTAAAGCGAGGCCCTTTGACCAGACTCTTTATCGCGATTATGCCGAGATGCTGGTTGACAACGGGAGAAGACCTGAGGCAGTTACTCTTCTGGAAAAGATGCAGTTTAAAGGAGCACGTCGTTCTGATGTAATCATTGACCTTGCACAGAATTATCTGGATGAGAAAAGATATGATGAATCAATCAACCTTCTGAATTCAGTTCCTTATTTTGTCGCATGGGAAGGTTCAAACATAACCTGGGATATTTTTAGCCGGGCAAATGTCGGGAAAGGTATTGATTTGTATAATAAGAAAAATTACAATGGAGCCATTGCCGCCTTTGAAACAGCATTAACATTTCCTGAAAAACTTGGTGTCGGGCAATCAGATGGCGACGGATTGGCAAAGGCAATGTTCTGGAAGGGCAAAACCCTGCTGGCAATGGGTAAGTCAGCAGAAGCCATAAAACTCTGGAAAACAGGAAGTGAACAACCCGAAGGGACTGAAGAACAAAATCAATATATATATCTCTGCCGGTCATTAGCGAAATAATTGATCAGGAGTTTGATTGTGAATAATGCTGTAAGGAATACAATTACATCAATCGCGGATAAGAATATTCCCATATACCTGATGATATAAGGAATTACAATTTATTTACTTAACAGCTTTAAAGCTGCCTCTTCAATTCTTTGTGTACCGGGCAAAGCTAGTTTTTCAAGATCATGTGAATAAGGGATGGTGTTTTCACAGCAGACTCTGCCAAATTTAAAGCTGACAGTATTCTCTAAAATCAAAGCAGCAATTTCGCCGGAAAGACCAAATTGTTTATAATCTTCATCAATAACAAGTACCCGGCCTGTTCTTGAAACTGAATTCACAATGGTCTCAATATCAAGTGGGGATACGGTTCTCAAATCGATAACTTCACTTGACACACCTTTTGTTTCCAGTATTATTGCAGCCTCTAATGCGCGATGCACTCCTATGCCAAGGCTAATCATTGTTAAATCTGTTCCATGTCTTCTGATAGAAGCGTTTCCAAATGGAATCGGCGTCCATCTATCCGGAACATATCCCATTTTGCCACTCTGAGGCACATCATAATCAAGATTTCTTCCTCCACTACCTAAATAGTCACGCCAATAATCTGCCAGTAATTTATGTTCCAGGTAGACGACAGGACCTCCATGTTGAATAGATGTTAACATCATTCCTCCGGCATCTTCGGGAGTGGACGGAACAACTATTGTCAATCCGGGGATATGAGCCAGCCAGCCCCATAAGGTTTGCTCATGTTGTCCTCCATCACCATAACCCCCTCCGCAAGATGCGCGAACAACCAGAGGAACCTGCCAGTCATTTCCGGAAAAGAACTCTATTTTTGCAGCATGATTCAGCAGAGCGTCCATTGCCACACCAATAAAATCAATTAACATGATCTCGACAATAGGCCTGAGTCCTGCCATTGCAGCAGTGACCCCTGCACCTAGAAAAGCGCTTTCGCTTATCGGAGTATTGATTACCCTTTTTTTCCCAAACCGGGAAAATAGATTTACACGAAGCAGGTGTACATCTTCTCCCATAATAATTACGCTTGAATCGAGGCTCATAGCCTGAGCTATAGCATCATCAATTGCATCTGCAAAACTCAAAGTTCTCATTCCTGATTATTTTCCAGGTAAATCTTTAAAACCTCTTCTACCACGACATCCATTTCCTGCCTCACATTTTCTTCAATGGCCTCGAGCTCCTTCATTTCATTTTTTAACTTCTTCCGCAATAACATCAACGGGTCCGATACTTCTGAAAACCTGTCATTGGCAGTTCTGCCAAGCAAAGACAACACATCTTTAAGACCTTTAATACGGTCTTTCAATGGACCACCTTTGATCCTTGTTGCTGATTTTATAAGACCAGGTGCAATTTTCCCCAACTCTCTAACGGGTTTACTGACAATTCTTAACAGAGGGTCACCTAAAAAATGACCATGAAGTCGTTTACAT
>Ga0182021_10007259_pt1 | contig 13123 bp, 8 predicted proteins | sample 612E3MmetaG_FD_120493 | JGI IMG/M metagenome (GOLD analysis project Ga0182021, IMG submission 120493) | Permafrost microbial communities from Stordalen Mire, Sweden - 612E3M metaG (Illumina Assembly) | ecosystem: Environmental > Terrestrial > Soil > Wetlands > Permafrost | place: Sweden... | reverse complement strand
GCGCCAGTGCTCGCGGAAGCCCAGCCCGACCCTACGCCCCCCGCCGGTGGAACGGCCACCATGCCCATTCGCCGATGAAGGCTGTGATTGCCGGCACGAGCAGGCTGCGGACTACGAACGTGTCGATCAGGACTCCCAGAGCCACTGCCAGGCCGACCTGGAAGAGCAGCTGGAGCGGCGATGTCACGAGCGCGCCAAAGGTTCCGGCCAGGATCAGGCCGGCCGAGGTGATGACCGTGCCGGTTCGTGCCGACGCGACGCGGATCCCCGGCCGCAGCTCGCGCGTGGAGCTCTCTTCTCGGACACGGGACATCAGGAAGATGTTGTAGTCGGACCCGAGGGCCACGAGTAACACGAAGACCATGAGCGGTATGAAGTAGTTCATCCCGGCCTGGCCGAATAGATGCTGCAGGATGAAGGCCGACACGCTGAGGCTCATCGCGTACGAAAGCAGCACGGTGACCACGAGGTATATCGGGGCCACCAGGGCCCGGAGAAGCAGGATCAGAACGATCAGGATGCCGATGATGGTGATCGCGGCAACGCGCAGGAAGTCGGCCGAGATGGTGTCCTGGACGTCGGCGAACTCCGCGGTCGCTCCACCAACATACGCCTGAGGGGCGGCAGCGGTCGGGGCGTTCACTGAGGCAGCGCCACTCGCGGAGCCACTCCCCGTGCCGAAGTGGCCCGGGTCCGTGGCCAGCAGGGCCCGCATGTCGCGGACGGTTGTGAATGACTTCGTGTCGTACGGGTTCGTCGACGTCGTGACATAGAGCCGGGTCACCGTTGCGTCGCCGGACACGTATGCCGCCCGAAGGTCGGGCGAAGCGTACAGGTCGTTCGGGCCGAAGTACCCGGCAAGTCGGTCGAGCTCGACCGGCAGCCGTGTCCTGGCCTCGACCATCGCCTGTTCGGTGGCCACCATTTCGGCGCTGGGCTGCATGGCGGTCGGCGCAAAGTAGAACTGTTCGGGCTGGGCTTTGAACCAGGCCGAGAGCTGCCGGATCGACCCGAGGAGCCGGGTGAAATCGGATAGCGCCTGCGGGTCGGCGGGGGCGGAAAGCGCGGCGGCGGCGCTCTCGGCCGCCTGGTAGGACGGCAAGGACTGCGCGGCCGGCTGCGCCACGCCCAGCTCATCGAGGTAGGACACGAGCGCGGCAAGTTGAGTGGCCGCGGCGGAGGATGCAGGCGCCAGGGCCGCGGCCTGGAGCTGCGAGGCGATCGTGTCGAGCTGGTTGGGGACCAGCGCCACCTTGCGGGCCTCGACGATCCCGGAAACGAGCGTCGCCAGGTCCGCTTTCACGGCCGACTGATCGGCGGCCGGTAGGTCCGGGAAAGCGGTCGCCAGACCGCCCACGTAGCCGGCCGTGGACTCGATGCCGGCCAGGCTGGCGTCGCCCAGTTGGGCATTCAGGTCCGCGCCGGGCGTCTCCCGCAAGGCGGCCGCGGCCGCGGGAATCTGGACCCTCGGTCGAAGCAGATCCGACACCTTCCCCTCGCCCATCGGGTCGACCAGACTGCGCACCGTCTGCACGTTCGGCAGGGCCGCGATCGACTTCTCCAGCGCGCCGATATCGGCAAGACCTTGCTCAGACGTCAGCGCCGTGCCGGAGCCGCCCGGAACCTTGACCAGGACGGTCAGCGGCATCAGCTGCCCTTCCGCCAGATGCCGGCTCAGCGTCTCAAAGCCCTGCCTGGATTCCGCGCTTCCCGGCAATTCGTTCAGGACGTCGAAGTTTTCCTTGAGCATCGGCAGCCCGAGGGCTGGAACGACGAGCAGGACCAGCACGACGCCGGCGAGCAGGCCGGGCCGGGCCGTGATGCGGTGGGCCAGAGCTGCCCAGAATCCATGCTCCTCGTCCGAGGCGGTTCGTGTCTGCTCATGCTGAGGCCAGAACAGACGCCTACCAAAGATCGCGAGCAGCGAAGGAGTCAGCGTCAGCCCCGCCAGCAGAGTGACGAAGATGGTGATCGCCAGGGCCGGGCCCGTGGTCTGGATCATCCCGAACCGCGCCACCACCATGGAGGCCAGGCCCACGATCACCGTCGCGGCCGAGGCCGTGATGACCGCACCGATCCGGCTGACCGTGACCCGCAGCGCGTCGTCACGACTGTTGCGCGCCAGCTCCTCCCGGAAGCGCGATATCAGGAAGATCGTGTAGTCGGTGCCCACGCCGAACACGAGAACGACGATGAACGAGTCCAGGACCGACGACAGCTGCCAGCCGGCCTGAGCCAGAAAGCCCAGGATGCCACGCGCGACCATGAAGGCCGAGCCGATCGTGATCAGGGGCGCAAGGGCAGCCAGCGGCGCGCGATAGATGACCAGCAGCACCAGAACCACGAGGATGATCGTGACAAGCGTTGTCCTGCTCGTTCCGTCCTCGATGGCCTGCAGGTAGTCGCGGCCGATGCCCGCCTGGCCGGTCACCTGGGCCGTCATCCCTGCCGGCAGCACGCCCGAGCCGGCCAGATGCGCCCTGATCGCGTCGACCGCCGCGTTGGTCCGGGGCAGGAACGAGGGCGTGCTCATATCGACCTGCGCAAGCTCTACCACGCCATCGGCGCTGCGGAACATCGACGCCAGCGAGGGTGTGGTCTCGGCTGTCACGTAGCGCAGCACGGCGTCCGGATGGCCGCTGCCCTCGAAGTAGCCACGCAGCCCTTCTATCGCGGCACGGTCGGCGTCGGTCAGGCCGCCGGGTCGGGCGAAGACGATGAGGGCAAGGGTCGGGGCCGAGTCCTGCGGGAACGCCGAGGCGATCAGCTGGCGGGCGGCAAGCGACTCGGCGTCGCGGGGCAGGAAGCTGGTCTCGTCGGCGGATCCAGCCTGCGACAGGGACGGAGCCAGGGCGCCGAAGGCCGCTGCCGCGACCAGCCAGGCGACTACGAAGGCGAATCGGAACCGCAACACCAGCGGACCGAGTCGATCGAACATCAGGGCTCCCGAGCGATGTCGCGCGCGGTTCCCGTGACGGTCGAGCGGGAACCGGACGACGAGATTGTATCGGGGCCACCGGCGAGGGTCACCGAACCGGCCGACCTACCCTGCGGCGGCGCTGGACGGCGGCGAACCCGCGGCGAGGGACGGAGCCGGCGCGCCACCTTCGGCGGCATCCGGCGGAGGCGGTGGCTTCTTCCGCAATCTCGGGATCGCGACCAGGATGGCCGGCGTGGTGACCCACACAACGGGCATCGCCACAGCCGTGGCTATGGGCACGACCCACCGCCGGTCGGTGCGGGCGCCCCAGACGACCAGCAGCGCCGCAACCGCGAGCCGGAGCCACAGTGGCGGGAAGAGGAACGAATACCAGTCGTTCGAGCCGGCGCCGGTGTCCTGCGACGTGGTCAGGAACTTCACCCAGTCGAACCACGCGCTCGGGGCGATGGCGAACGAGACGGCGGAGATCGCCGCAGTCGCGCCGAGAGCCCAGGCCAGCGCCCGCCACTCCCGACGCACCGCGAACCACAGCAGCGACACGCCGGGCGTGACTTTGGTCAGCAGCCCGATCGACCACAGCGCGGGATACTCGAAGCCAAGCACGCACACGGTCGCCAGGAGGATGTGGACGTTGCCGTGGTAGAGCTCGAGCGGGACTGGCAGGAAGACCAGCCAGACGAGGGCCATCCGCCGGGTCAGCCACACGAAGTTGACGATGAGGAAGCTGTCCCACAGAACGAAGAAAAGGCCGAATGGGAGCAGGTGCGCGGGGCTCGCGATCAGGGCGACGACCGGCGAATAGGTGAACGAGCCGATCGTGCCGAGGGCCGCTCCGTACGGATGGAACGCATCGACGTTCCAGTACGCGAACGAGTCGAAGCCGACCATGCTCTTGAAGTTGGGCGTGCCCGGCACGATGAGCATCAGCCAGGCGAACAGGACGTAGCCGAATATCGAGAGCCCGAGAATCGTCGGCTTCCGGTAAAGGGGCAGGCGCGCTCGAATCCTCGTGAGGGGGGCCGGGGCGGGTTCGGCGGTCATGGGGCCGCTTCAGCGGGAGCGGGGCCGGTCGGCGTCCGGCTATTCGCCGCCGGCGCCTCGCCCGCGCGAGTTGCGCCCGGCCAGCCGGCCGGCCGGAACCGCCACAGACCCACGAGCGGCGCGAACCGGCTGATGGCCATGACCGGGCAGGTGATCGACGCGGCGGCATAGGCCAGCCAGCCACGCCCCCAGTACGCGGCTAGCAGGGCGACGATACCGGCGAGCGCGAAGCGAGCCACGAAGTCGATCCCGCCGCCCGACGGAATGAGGTGGATGACCTGCGTCCCCGACAGCGAGGTCGTGTTCTGGAAGCGGAGCATGTCCACGTAGTCCGACCAGTCGCGCGGGCTCAGGCCGATCGAGACCAGGCAGGCGGCAAGGAAGACCAGCGTGCCGATGACCAGCGGCCGGCGTGACTCCGGCTTGTGGAACCATAGATAGGGCACGATCAGGGCCGGACCGAATTTGATCATCGCGGCCCACGGCAGCAGGTACGCCCCGCGCTTGTCGCGCATGGCGAACAGGATCACAACCGCAAGCTGGAGGGTTACGTTGCTGATCGCGAGTTCGGTGAGCACGGGAATGAATGCGCAGCACACGACCGTCGCCGGCCAGGACCCGGTCAGGTAGCGCAGGCACAGCACGCCGCTGACGCGCCAGACCCACGCCACGAACAGTTCCGGCAGCAGGGACAGCGGGACGAACAGCTGGGCGAAGATCGGCGGGTACGTGTAAAGCGACAGAGTCGAATACGGGTCGGTGTCGTAGAGGTGCGCTCCCGCCAGAACGTTCTTGCCCGCGAGCCAGTAGGACGGCGTGTCGTAGCCGAGGCCACCGTGATCCTGGGCAATTGCGACGAACGCCGCGAGACCCAGCGCTCCGCCCAGGACCAGGCCGGCGTCGGTCAGGATGTGGAGCAGCAGCGCTCGGCGCCGGCCCGAGCGGACCGATCCCGTGGAGCCCGCCCCGGTGGCGGCTCCGGCAGTTCGCCCTGTCTCGCTCATGCCTTCCGCCTCGCCCTGCCCCGGAGCCACCAGACTGTGAGGATGGCGCCCGCCGCCAGGGGCACGACCCAGTATCGGCCGCCCGGATCTTCAGGCCCAACCGCGATCCCGGTCGCCTTGACGCGGACCAGAGGCATTCCTTCGATCTTGCGCTCCAACTCCTCCGGGGTATCGCGCCACGGGTTGCCCATGCCGACCATGCCGGCCACTTGGCCCATGCTGCGCAGGAGCGGCACCAGTGCGCGCCGGCGTTCGGCCGGATCGGTGACCTCCTCGGCCAGGCCGGAGAGGGCGCGGCTCGGCAGGATCACCTCCACGTGCGGGTCCGCCAGAACGTTCTGGAACCAGTGAGTGGGGCGCCCGAATCCGGCGATGCAGTACACGTGGTCGCCGACGATCGTGTAGCCGAGCGGTGCGTCACGCATCTCGCCGCTCTTGCGGCCGCGGGTCCGCAGGATCATCAGGTAGCCGGTTGCCGGATTGGACATATACCGGCCCAGTCCCATCTTGAGGGCGGGCACGCTGACGTACTTGTTCACGGCGGTGAAGCCGTCATGAACCGCCGGCAAGAGTCGCGTCAGCCATTCCGGATAGGCCAGGCCCTCGCCCCAGGCGGCCGACGGCGTGGAGGTCGTACCGGTCGAGCCGGCGTCCCGACTGGCATTCCTGTCGTGCCTGGACATGTTCTTCCCTCGCGATCGTCGGCCCACGACGGGCACTCGCACAGGTTAGGCCAGCCGGCCGGCGCAGGTGAGCCCTCCCAAACGTGGGGGCCGAGCGACCTGTTCGGCGGTACGATGCGCCCAGGCTCGACTCGCCGAATATGTACCTAAGATCGGCCGAGTCGAAAGTCGACGAAGTCGGCACCAGTTCGCGGAAGGACGAGATGACCCAGCCTACCGAACCCGCGCCCCAGATGCCCGCCTGGATCGAGCGCCTCCACGTACTGGTTCGTTCGCTCAGCATCGAGGAGCGCGCCGCGCTGACCTCCGGCATCGATTCCTGGCACGCGGGCGGCGTCGATTCGATCGGCCTGGGGCCGATGCTGACCCTGGACGGCCCGAACGGCGTCCGGGGCATGACGTTCCCGAGGGGTTCGAGCGCGACCTGCACGCCCTGCGGAACGGGCCTGGGTGCAACGTGGGACGTGGGCCTGGTGGCCGAAGTCGCGGCTCGGATCGGAGCGGAGGCGAAACGCGCCGGCGTCCACTACATGCTCGGGCCGGTCCTGAACATGGTCCGTTCCCCTCTCGGCGGCCGCGTCTTCGAGTGCTACTCGGAAGACCCGGTTCTGGCTTCGCAGATGGGCGCCGCGTATGTGCTCGGGATGCAAACTCGAGGCGTGGCCGCGTGCCCCAAGCATTTCGTGGCCAACGATTCCGAAGCTCACCGGACGACGGTGAATTGCATCATCGACGAGCGGACTTTGCGTGAGGTCTACCTCCTGCCCTTCGAGGCTGCCGCGCGGGCCGGGGCCTGGTCGATGATGGCCGCTTACAACCTCGTCAACGGCGTTCATTGCTCGCAGAACGCGGCCCTCATCCGCGGCATCCTGCGCGATGAATGGGGCTGGGACGGCGTCCTGATGTCCGACTGGGAAGCCACACACGACACCGTCGCCGACGCTCAGGCCGGACTGGACCTCGAGATGCCCGGGCCGCCGCATCACTTCGGGCCGCAGTTCGCGGCCGCGGTCCGGCGGGGCGAGGTCGACGAGGAGACCCTCGACTCGGCGGCCCTCCGGGTCCTCACGCTGGCGGCTCGGGTGGGTGCACTGCCCGCCGAGGCGGCCCCTGCATCCGCCTTGAACGCAAGTGCGGCCCCGGCTCCTCGGGCGGACCAGACTTCCGCGCAGCCGCTTCTCCTCTCCGACGCCGACGCTTCGGCGTTAGTCCGCAGGGCAGCCGCGGACTCGTTCGTATTGCTTGCCAACGACGGCATCCTGCCGCTGACGGCGGCCGACCTCAAGCGCGTGGCGGTTATCGGCCCGAACGCTGCCCGACCCTGCACGCAGGGCGGCGGCGCTGCAAACATCGTGGCGCCGTACGCGGTCACTCCCGTCGAGGGCTTGCGGGCGGCGTTGCCCGCGGACATCGATATCGTCCACGAGCCCGGCTGCGGCATCGCTCTTTTCGCCCCTCAACTCTCCCGCATGGACATCACGGACCTGGACGGCAACCCCGGGCTGACTGTCGAGCTCTACCGCGGCCAGGAGCCGGTGGGGCAGCCGGCCGCGCGCTACACGGTCGAATCCAGTGAACAGCATTTCTCCGGCGGACTCCCCGGGGTTCTTCCACAGAACGACTTTGCGGTGCGGCTCTCCGCATGGCTGACTCCAAAATTGAGCGGCCCGCATCGTGTGGTCATGCGCGGCGTCGGCGGCCGGCGCCTCTTCGTTGACGGAACGCCGGCCGCCGACGCATGGGACGATTCGGTCATCGATGCCCCAACCGCCATCTTCCAGGCCAAAGAACAGGGAGCGACCTTCCAGTTCGAAGCCGGCAAGCGTGTGCTCATCGTGGCCGAAGCCCACTCGAACTCGAGCGAGACCCGGGTGGTCTCCGTTGGCTGCGCCGAACCGGCGGTCGGCGATGCGATGGCGTCGGCCGTTGCCGCCGCCGCTTCCGCCGATGTTGCGATCGTCGTCGTCGGCACCGACGAGATGTGGGAGAGCGAAGGCCGTGACCGCAGAACCGTCACTCTCCCGGGTCGCCAGGACGAACTCGTCGAACTCGTGGTGGCGGTCAACGGAAAGACCGTCGTCGTCGTCAATTCGGGCTGCCCGATGGATCTGCCCTGGACCGACAAGGTGGCCGCCGTCGTCTACGCCTGGCTGCCGGGCCAGGAATTCGGTAACGCGCTGGCGGACGTGCTGCTGGGGCTTCGCGAGCCGGGCGGCCGCCTACCGGTGACCCTTGCCCGCAGCGCCGCCGACTTCCCTGCCTACGACACGACCCCCGGACCGAACGAGGAGCTGGTCTACGGCGAGGGTTGCAACGTCGGCTACCGAGGCTTCGATGCTGCCGGAGCGGAGCCACGTTTCGCGTTCGGGCATGGCCTGGGATACACCACCTTCGAGTACGAGTCGCTGGAACTGGCGGCAGATGGGCTGGCCGATGGCGAACCGCTCGAGCTGCGCGTCAGGCTGCGCAACACGGGATCGCGGCCCGGCAAGGAGGTAGTCCAGGTCTACGTGGCCGATCTGGAGTCGTCGGTCTCACGACCTCCGCGCGAACTGAAGGGCTTCGCCGTCGTCCGCCTCGCGCCCGGGGAGGCGGTCGAACTGGCGCTTGCTCTCGAGGACCGCGACCTGGCCTTCTGGGACGTCGATCACCACGCCTGGCGGATCGAGCCCGGCCGTTTCGAGATCCAGGTGGGCCATTCCTCGCGCGACATCCGCCTCCGCCAAACGTTCGAGTTGACCTGACGTGGAAGGACCGAGGCCCCGAATTCGCGTCGCCGTCATCGGCGCGGGATGGGTCGGCACGCACCGTCATCTGCCGACGCTACGACGGGATCGACGATTCCAGGTCGTGGGCGTCATCGATCGCCATCGGGAGCGCGCGGCGGCCGCGGCCCGGCAATTCGGCCTGGAGCGGATGGCCGTGGCCTCGTCTCTCCAGGACGTCGATTGGCTCGAGGACGTGGAGGCCGTCACCATCGCCACATCGCCCGACGCACACGCCCGCTTGCTGGCCGAGGCGCGGAGCGCGGGGCGTCACGTCCTGACCGAGAAGCCGTTCACCCTCGATCCCCATGACGCCGAGGTGGCAGCCGCGCCGGGCGACGGCGTCATCGCCGTCATGCACAACTTCCAGTTCGCGCGATCGGCCGAGAGGCTCTGGTCGGATCTTGGGTCCGGGCGCCTGGGCACCGTCCGTTCCGTCGACGCCGTCCAGTTCAGCAACAAAGCCCGCCGCCTGCCCGACTGGTACGAGGAGCTCCCATTGGGGCTCTTCTTCGACGAGAGCCCTCACCTGATGTATCTCCTGCGCCGAGTAGTGCCCGATCTGGGACTCCGCGACGTCGATGTCCTGCCCGGGCGAGACGGCCGGCGGACACCCCAGCTGGTCCGGGCCCGATACTCCGGATCGAGCGACCCCGACATCCCGCTGACCCTCTCCATGAACTTCGAGGCGACGGTGAGCGAGTGGTTCCTGGCGGTCCACGGCGATCGGGCGGTGGGTATGGTCGATCTGTTTCGGGACATCTACATCCGCGTGCCCAACGACCGGAGCCACAGCACGTCGACCGTCCTGCGGTCATCGCTGTCGGCTACCCTGGGGCACTGGTCCGGTTACGGATCGAGCGGCCTGCTGCATCTGACCGGTCGACTCCGATACGGCGTCGATGGCGTAGTCGGCAGGTTCGCCGACGCGATCGCCGCCGGTCGCGACCCAGAGTATTGCGGTCGCGCCGACGCGCTGGCCGTTCGACGGATGCAGCAAGAGATCATCGACGCGTCCGGGGCCGCGTCGTGAGTCTCCAGTCCGCGCTCCCGGTGCGATTGGCCGGCCTCCAGGACCGCCGCTACATCCTCGCCCGGCGGCGAGCGGAGTGATGCGTTACAGGTTCGTCAGATTCGCGCTCGTGGGTATCGGAGCCGTCGGGCTCAACCTGCTCCTCTTCGCGCTACTCGTAGGTTGCCTCGGGATCCAGTACCTGGTGGCGACTGTCGTCATCTTCCTCCTGGGGAACGGATACGGCTTCCTCGCCAACCGCCGCTGGGTGTTCGGTGTCTCGGACCACGCCGGTCGGCGGATGGTCCGCTACTACGCCACCATGGCCGGCAGCCTCGGCCTGAACCTGCTCTCCATGGCGGTCTTGGTCGATGGGCTGAAGCTCAGTTACCTGATCGCGAGCGCGATCACCTCAGCGTGGTTGGCGCCGGTGCTGTATCTGACCCACGGTCGGGTCGCATTCAGGCTCGAGGGGCGGCCCGGGACGAAGACTCGACTGCTGCTGGTGACGAACTACTACGAGGAGCATGGCGGTGGCGTGGAGATCGTCGCGGGCCGGCTTGCCGCATTGCTCGGCAAGGACTTCGACATCGAATGGTGCGCCGCCGGGACCCGCCGCAAGGGACACCGCGCGAGCTTCAGCCCCCCCGCCGAGCACGTGGGCCTCCCGACCGGGGGAACCGGACCGGCGCTCCACCCGTTACGGTGCTGGAACGGCCTGGAACGCCGACTCGGCCTGCCGATCCCAATTCCTTCGCCGCCCGCCTTCTTTGCAGTCGCCGGAGCCGCTCGCGCTGCCGACATCGTCTGGGTGCACGACCTGATCTACCCGGCCAACCTGATCGCCGCGGCCACGGCCATCGCATCCCGCCGGCCGCTTGTCGTCACGGTGCATGTTGGCCCGATCCCGTACAGGAGCCGGGTGGCGCGGCAGCTCATGGCCTGGAGCCTCGGACTCTCGGGGCGGTGGCTCCTGACCAGAGCGGCGGCGGTCGCGTTCGTCAGCGAGCGTGTCCGGGCCGAGTTTCGGGCACGCTGGCGGCTTCGCGATGGGCGGCTCATTCCGAACGGCGTCGATTTCGAGACGTTCACGCCGCCGACCGGGCCGGAACGCGAGCGGGTGCGCAGCGAACTCGACCTCGGCGACGATCGAGTCGTCCTGTTCGTGGGTCGCTTCGTCGACCGCAAGGGACTCCCGCTGCTGCACGAACTCGCCAAACAGATGCCGACGGTCCACTGGCTCTTGGCCGGGCACGGCCCGCTGGATCCGGACTCCTGGCTGCTGCCAAACGTCACCGTTTGTCGCGATCGGGCCGGCCGGACGCTGGCGGAGTTGTACGGAGCCGCCGACATGCTGGCGCTTCCCAGCCTGGGCGAAGGGTTCCCCCTGGTCGTGGGCGAAGCACTGGCGGTGGGCCTGCCCGTTCTGGTCGATCCGTCCACCGTCGCCGGTTACGGCGCAGTGGCGGCCGTTGCCGAGAGCGAGCCGGTCCTGGGCGAGGATGCCGTCACCCGGTGGGCGGCTCGTATCGGCCGCATCCTCGAGGACGACACGGGGCGAGCAGCCGCGGCACCCCGTCGAGTGGAGTTCGCCCGCAGCCACTGGGACTGGGATCGTGCCGCAGCTGAGTACTCCCAGATCTTCGCCGAGATACTCCGGCAAGACCACGTGCCGGAGGCCGCGCCGGCCGGCCCGTTAGGGAGCGGGGCGGGCAGGTGAGCCGGCCGGGGAGCGAGCGGACGGGGGCGCGGGCAGGCCGGCGAGGTCACGGTCGGTCGTAGCAGCTCCCAAAAGAGGTCTGGGAGACAAGCCTGGCCCCCGGAAACCAGGTCTTCACCAGTGCCTGATCGGCCTCGGGTCCCTGGCTGATCAGAACCAGATCACCCTGCGTCGACGGGTTGTTGTTCATCGTGATCCCGGGCGCGGGCACTTGATCGAAGTCGACGAAGCACAGGTTCGCCCCGGGCCCGCGAAGCTGGCTCAACGGCACGGCGCTGACGGTGGCCAGGCCGTGGGCGTACGACATCTCCAGCGGCACGACGACCACGAGCCCGACGAGTGCGGCGGCCATAGCGAAATTGCGGAGCCGCTCCCAGCCGGGGGTCACGAGCAGAATCGCCGCCAGGATCGGCAACGCACCCCAGGCGACCTGGTAGTAGCGCGCTCCATAGCCGAGCCCCTGCCCACCGGGGTACAGCCAGTAGAGAAGCACGGTGGACACAAAGGAGGCGCCGAGCAGCCGGAGGCCGATCCGTCCGCGTGTGAACCACCACCCGATCCCGGCCAACACGAGCAGGCCGGGAGCACCCCAGGCCCAAACCCGAATCAGTTCCTCGAGCCGGTCGCCCAGATTCGTGATGTTGGGGATGGTTACCAGGAGCGACACATGGCCCAGCCAGACGTGGGCCGCGGCGGTCGAATCGAGGGTCTTCAACGTGTTCTGGAGCAGCACCCAGCCGGCGAGCGTCATGAGCCCGGGCACATAGCCGATGGCCAGGGGGATGAGCCGTCGCCGACGCTCGGAGCTGAAGAGAAGCCACAGCCCCCATGGGAGTGCGAACACGGCATGGGGATACGGGTTGTTCAGGACAAGCGCGAGGCTCCCGACGAGACCGGCAAGGACATAGTCACGGGACCCGCCGCGCAGCAGAAGCCAGGCGAAGAGAAGACTCAGAGTCATGTGCCCGCCGGCCGGGTAGAGACTCATCGCATTCAAAACGAAGGCGCCGGAAGTGACAGTCAGGAGTACGGCTACGGTCGCTGCCTGTGCCCCTTGCAGCACAGTGGCTAGCTTGCCGACCAGAAAGACGCCGAGGCCGCCCATCGCCGGCCCAAGGAGCCAGGGAGCCCCAAGCCAGACGAAGGGCGTCATCAGAAGGGCCCATCCCGGCCAGTAGGCCGACATCGTGCGGCCGTCATCGCCCACGAGGATGATGCTGTTCTTGAAGGCGGGAGCCAGCATGTGATCCACCAGGCCGGCGGGGTACTGGCCGATGATCTTGAACTCCGAGAACAGCCGGGCCTGGAACAGCGCCGCCTGTTCGTCCGGCGCTGCCGGTGACGTGCCGAAGACAACGAGGGTCGCGGCCGCCAGCAGGCCGAAGACAACGAACGCCGCCACGAGGAGCCACCGGTTGGTGGCATCTGGGATTGAGATCGACCGTGGCTGGCGCGTCAGCCAGAGACCGAACACGACGCTGACCAGGACCAGACCCGCCGCGGGCAGGTCCACGTCCTGCGCAAGAATCCCCGGCCGGCCCTGCGTCAGGATCAACCGCGCGAGCAGGATCGCAACCAGCAGGATGGCCGTCGCGACGATCGCCGCACCGGCTTTGGTGGCAGGCGAGCGATCGGACAGGTGCATTCGCGTCAGTCTAGCGAGCCGCCGGGTTGAGTTCCGGGGCTTTCGGGAACCTCGGTTCGGTGGATCTCCTCAGCCATGAGCCGCACCAGGACGGAGCTGAAGCACAGCTGGACGCCCGCGACGACGAGGGTTGCGGCGGCAATGGTCGGGTGGACCGTGTTCTCAGAGGGGCCACCGCCGGCGACGACGAAACCCGTCAGAACCGCCACCTGGATGGCCACTCCCGCGGCGATCAGGGCCAGCCCAACGAGGAGGCCGTTCTCGACGCGAAATCGCCTCAGCGCCCAGTTCGCCAGCCGGCTCCGCATCGTG
>Ga0182021_10007258_pt1 | contig 13123 bp, 7 predicted proteins | sample 612E3MmetaG_FD_120493 | JGI IMG/M metagenome (GOLD analysis project Ga0182021, IMG submission 120493) | Permafrost microbial communities from Stordalen Mire, Sweden - 612E3M metaG (Illumina Assembly) | ecosystem: Environmental > Terrestrial > Soil > Wetlands > Permafrost | place: Sweden... | reverse complement strand
TATCGCTAAACAGACCCGCCGCGTTGATCACAACTCTGCCGGTAACGGAATAAGCCCCGTTGCTATCTTGAACACTAACCCTGTAACCGCCGGTAATTTTTTCGAGACCTGTCACTTCAGCGCCAAAGACAAATCCAACGCCGTTCTCTTGCGCACAACCAAAAAAGGAACGCAGTAGATAATAAGAATCAACAACTCCGGTAGATGGAGAGAGCAGCGCCGCGACGGCATTTACATTTGGTTCCAACTGCTTAATTTCAACACGCGTCAGCATTTGCAGGCCGCTGATGCCGTTCCGGATTCCCTGGTGATACAACCGCTCTACTTCTTTGGTTTCCGGATCATCAGCCGCCACAATTAATTTGCCTGATTTTTTGTGATTGATGTGGTGTTTTTTACAGAATTCGTAAAGCAGGGCATTACCGCTGACACAAAATTTAGCTTTTAGAGAGTTTTCCGGATAATACATTCCGGCGTGGATAACTTCACTATTCCGGCTGCTTGTTTCCAGTCCGTAAGTACGGTTTTTCTCGAAGACAAAGACATTTTTACAGGTGCGGGAAACTTCGGCGGCGATCGCCAGTCCTACTACACCGGCGCCGATGATGATGATATCAACTTCATTAGCCATGAAAAACCTCAACAAAATGTCGGAGGAATGTCTGAAAAATACCCTTGACTAAAAGTATACCACGTGCCGCGCAATTGCTGACGTTGACGCCTGTTAGGCAACAATCAGGGCACTAAGTTACCAGCCGGAGATGATAAGAAAGACTTATGTTGATCTTTCTGAGTGATGCCTGTGATGTGGTAATGAGTGCAGCTACCAAAGTACTATGACAAAAAGCCTAAATGGGGGATAGACTCAAGCAGACGTCTATTGAATAATTAATTTAACTAGTTTCAATACGTATCAGGGCTGTGGTTGAGATCTTCTGATCATGGAAACGAATAAATATAGCTGTTTCGTGACCTCCACCAAAAATACTAAAGAAACGTTTAAACATTTCTAATAACCCATGAGGAGTCGCCGGAATAATGGTTTTGTCACCCGCGATAACAGCCGTTGATAAGCTGGAACTGGAACTCGGTGCGAAAGGAATAGGACAAGTTTTCCTGGAACTTGGGTATGTCACCGAAACGCAACTGGACCGCGCATTGGAGTATCAGGAACAGAAAGGGGGGAAGTTAGGGTGGATCCTGGCAACTCTCGGATACATAACCAGACTGGAATTATTTGAAGGATTAGCCAGGCATTGTAAGCTTTCCTTTGAGACGGATATTGTTTATATAAAATATAATACTGACAAAGTATTGATGGCGATGCTAAGCCACGACGAGATCACTCAATATCAAGCGATGCCGTTTCAGCTTAAAGATAAAACACTGATAGTGCTGACGGCCGATCCCAATAATCAAAATACCATCAGCTTTTTTTGTTACCGTTTCGGAGTAGATGATATCCGGCAAATCGTGGTCACAGACCTGGACTTAATGAGGATATCGGAAGAACTCAACCGGGACTATCTTTTAGACCAATCGATTCACGGTCTTACTTACGATAATCCTGCGAAATCTGCTTCTAAAGTCATCACAAAACCGCAAGTGATATTTGGCGCGGGTTTAATGACTATCGGGGTAATCTGGCTTTTTGTAAATGTCAGTTCTTTCCTGATAGCAGCCTTACTCTGCATACAAGTGTTTTATCTCATCCCTGTGCTTTTTAAGTTCGCAATTTGCCTGCGGGGTTTAAGATGGCATCAACAAACTATCAAAAGTGACCATCGGGAATCAAGTGACGAATCAGATTTACCTGTATATACAATTCTTATTCCCGCGTACAAAGAAGCGCCGGTCATTGGAACGCTGATTCAATCGTTAAAGCGGCTTGATTATCCTGAAGACAAACTCGATATCATTCTTTTGCTGGAAGAGAATGATAAAGAGACGTTACAGGCGGCTAAAATTGAGAAACCGCCGGTAAGCTGGCGGTTTCTGATCTTACCGGATAGCATCCCGAAAACGAAACCGAAAGCCCTTAACTACGGATTAAAATTTGCTAAAGGTGAATATCTGACAATTTATGATGCTGAAGATATGCCCGAACCGGACCAACTGAAGAAAGCGGTTGCCGCCTTCAGAAATACGGGCGATGATAACTATATCTGTTTTCAAGCACGACTCAACTATTTCAATAAGAATGAGAACTTTCTTACCAGGATGTTTACATTGGAATATTCCGGATGGTTCGATTGCTTATTGCCGGGACTTGATCGCGCGAATTTACCTATCCCCCTGGGCGGAACAAGCAATCATTTTGATGTTAAAAAACTGAGGGAAATCGGAGCCTGGGATCCGTTTAACGTGACAGAGGATGCCGATTTAGGCATCAGAGCATCCACGGAAGGATATAAGGTTGGGGTTATCGATTCAACTACCTATGAAGAAGCTAATTCAAACCTGAAAAACTGGATAAGACAGCGTTCAAGGTGGGTCAAGGGATACATCCAAACCATGCTGGTTCATAGTCGAAATCCTTTGAAAACTATGAGAGCGATGGGATTTTGGCGTTGGTTCAGCTACAATTTACTGATCGGGGGAACTCCCTCATCATTCCTCTTTTATCCTATAATGTGGCTCCTATTTGCAGGTTCCTTTTTCATTCCTGTGATTAAAAACATTTATATTCCTGCTCCGATACTATATCTTGCCTGGTTTAATCTGTTTATTGGCAATGGTTTAGTGATCATGATAGCCGTTATGGGGCTGGCAGCAAAAAAGCATTATGACCTGATTCCTTATACTTTGTTTTGCCCGGTATACTGGTTATTACAATCGGTGGGAGCCTACAAGGGAGTCTGGCAGTTGTTAACCAAACCCTTCTATTGGGAAAAGACAACGCACGGGATAACAAGATACACCGCTAGTCCGCTAGTGTCGTCCATTGCAAATAAAGTGAGTGATCATAAAATGTAAAATAAGGCTGCGTTTACTTGACCAACACCTCGTTTTGTTCAATATATTATCGAGAAAGACTTTAAGAGACGCCAATTTTACTTCTCCATGGCAAATCAGGATAGCTATTGATTAATTTGCCGAAGTCCAAAAAGAAACAGCAGCACCATTCGACTGGAAAGCTACCCAGGTGTTTCAATCACCTATAAAAAATATTTATAGTGGTTTATGCAAGTAAGTACTAGAGTGACTTAATCTTTTTTGAACATACAAACAAGAAAGAATGAAAAGGTTCCTTTAGTGGTACTGTTTTCTCGTCTTAAGTCCGAGGCAGAAATTAACGGACCTTTACAAGAAGCGAGGGTTACAAAACGTCAGAAAGAGCAATGTTAGAGTTCGTAGACACCCAAGATAATGGTTACCTAATGGTAATACACCCTGACCTCGCTCAAGATTGGTGTATTGACTGTATTTGAGGTGGTCAGAGTGGCGCGCCATTGTTTGTAACGGCCGGCAGTCAAACCGGAGCTTACTGGTGAAAAAGCGCCAATAGCGGTCCATGACGGCGTCGCATCGGTTTTTAAAAATATAGTGTCTGACGCTCTTACTTCCAAGGTAATATTGGTACTAGCTGCCAACGTCTCAACCCAGCATATCGCGTCCCACCGGGAACCGCTGACTGCCGTGTCTAAAACCTGTGAAGCTAAGGTGCCGGGTGATACGCATCGTCCCTGCTCGCTGCCCACGCTGAAAAATGTAGCCGGGGAGTTCTGATTGTTATACTCGGTGGCTATCCATGGGGCGCTCATTGACTCACTGGATATGCGAGTTTCATCGATTATGCCTTTAAAAAGACCTTCGCCAACTCCCGTTCCCCTGGTACCGTAAAGCTTGCCGATTAGAAGATTGAGCGCGTTCGTTTCCACAGCGGTACTCACGGTAACCGCAGCCTGCTGGGCGCCGTCTAAATATATCGTAAAAGTGGTACCGCTCCTGGTGGCTGTTAACAGGTGGAAAGAGGTTGACCAGCTCGTTGTTGTCGATTTCACCTCACTACCCGCGTATAAAACATAAATATCGCCGTCACCGGTAACCTGACCCTGCCCGGCGTAGAGATGGCCGTTGTACACGGCAAGAGCATAGATTGCATCTTGAGCGCCGTTGTAGCTGGTAGTCCAGGTGCTGCCGTCAAAGACCAGAACATCACCTGCGCCTGCGTCCCAGCCTTGTCCTGCATAAAGCTTGCCGTTGTAAACGGCCAGCGCCGGGATTTCCTTCTGTGAGCCGTTGTAGCTAATGCTCCAGGTAGTCCCGTCAAACACCAGCACGTCGCCATCACCGGCTGTGTCCCAACCCTGCCCGGCATAGAGCTTGCCATTATAGACGGCAAGAGATTCGATTGTTTCTTGAGCACCGTCGTAGCTGGTAGTCCAGGTGCTGCCGTCGAACACCAGCACGTCACCATCACCGGCACCGCTACCCTGCCCGGCATAAAGCTTGCCGTTATACACAGCAAGAGACGAGAATTCTTCCTGAGCACCGTCGTAGCCGGTAGTCCAGGTGCTGCCGTCAAACACCAGCACGTCACCATCACCGGTACTGTTACCCTGGCCAGCATAAAGCTTGCCGTTGTACACGGCGAGAGCCCTAATCCTTTCCTGAGCGCCGTTGTAGCTGGTAGTCCAGGCGCTGCCATCAAAAACCAGCACATCGCCGTCACCGGTACCCGTACCTTGTCCGGCGTAAAGTTTGCCGTTATACACGGCAAGAGATTCGATTCTTTCCTGAGCTCCGTTGTAGCTGGTAGTCCAGGTACTGCCATCAAACACCAGCACGTCACCATCACCGGTACCCGTACCCTGCCCGGCATAAAGCTTACCATTATACACAGCAAGAGCCGTAATTGATTCCTGAGCGCCGTCATACCCATCGGTACTACCGAGCTCGATAACATCACCGTCACCGGTATCGTTACCCTGCCCGGCGTAGAGACGGCCGTTGTACACGGCGAGAGTATAGATTGTTTCTTGAACGCCGTTGTAGCCGGTAGTCCAGGAGGTATCGTCAAAGACCAGAACATCACCTGCGCCTGCGTCCCAGCCTTGTCCTGCATAAAGCTTGCCGTTGTACACAGCCAGCGCCGAGATTACCTTCTGTGATCCGTTGTAGCTAATGCTCCAGCTAGTCCCGTCAAACACCAGCACGTCACCATCACCGGCTGTGTCCCAACCCTGCCCGGCGTAGAGCTTGCCATTATAGACTGCGAGAGCATAGATTGCTTCTTGAGCGCCATTGTAGCTGGTAGTCCAGGATGTGCCGTCAAAAACCAGCACATCACCATCGCCGGTACCGCTACCCTGCCCGGCATAAAGCTTACCGTTATACACAGCAAGAGACGCGAATTCTTCCTGGGGACCGTCATAGCTGGTAGTCCAGGAGGTACCGTCAAACACCAGCACGTCACCATCGCCGGCGCCATTACCCTGCCCGGCATAGAGTTTGCCGTTGTACACAGCAAGAGATTCGATCCTTTCCTGAGCGCCGTTGTAGCTGGTGGTCCAGGCGCTGCCGTCAAACACCAGCACGTCGCCATCACCGGTACCATTACCCTGCCCGGCGTAAAGCTTGCCGTTGTACACGGCGAGACTATAGATTGTTTCCTGAGCACCGTTGTAGCTGGTAGCCCAGGTGCTGCCGTCAAACACCAGCACGTCACCATCACCGGTACCCGTACCCTGCCCGGCATAAAGCTTGCCGTTGTACACGGCGAGAGCCGTAATTTCTTCCTGAGCGCCGTTGTAGCTAATAGTCGAGGAAGGGGAAAGCCATACACCTGAAGTATCCGCGACCGCGGCTTTTAGCTTGCCGTCGCTTTTATCCAGGAATAGCTTATACCCGCCTTTATCAAGGAGACCCTGAAGATAATCCGCGTTTGCCGTGAAGGCCTGTGTCGGGCTAAACCATAATTCAACCGTGAAATCTGCGCTCAGGTTCAGGCTCGCAGAGTCGGCGACACTGATGTAATCATTGATCCCATCGAAACTAACGGCATTCCCGATCTTGCCGGCGGCCCCCAGGGTTGGGCTGTTGATGTCTGTACCGTTGTTGGCGTTGGAGGTGGAGTCCTTAATGGCGCCGGAGCCGCCGGCAGCCTGATTAAAATGCCAGACACCCTTATAGTTGCTGTTCCACACACCCGCCGGGTTCTGCTGGCTACCAATGGAAGGATTGCCATAATACAAATAAATAACGGTATCGGATAATGAAGATACACTTGGTACTCTAACCCAAGCCACCAGCTTTCCGGTGTTGCCGTCAAACTGCTCAATCTCATGGTCCAGCTTTGTAACGCCATTTGAGGCCGTGAACACGATATCGTTTCCGTTGTCCTGGGCATAGGCAGCTAACCCGGCATCTGAAGTCAGGCTTATCAATACAGGAAAGTCCGTGAGGGTGGCGCCGACCTTGGTATGGTCTATTGTGTTACTTTTTCGATAGCTCCACCCTGAGTTATACCAGTCACTTGCGGCGGCGGTCTTCACGTCGCCGGGAACTGATGAGGTATCGACATCGTTAAGAACGCCCGCATTAAAATCTGCCTGGGTGGTCTGCGTCCACAGTGTGGAAGTCCAGGCTCCTAGGGTGTTGCCGGCGGCAGTCTCGCGATCAGAGAAGGAGCATAGAGTCACCCCTACGTTCTGGCTCAATAGGACCAACAACGCCATGCTCAGTATCGGGATAAACCACTTCTTGCCTTTCATCTACCTACCTGACGATGCGGTACTTCTTCTCCGTTTCAACTATAGATAGTTCTCGCCAGATGTTGCGTATTTCCATGGCTATAATAATAAGTCCGGGTACAAACAGAGTCAGCAGCATGCCCCAGCGAGTCTTGACAAATTGAATGACGTAGCCAAGGTATGAGATATGGAAGGTTACCTTCCCTATCACGTTGGTAACCGGAACTATAAAGGGATCCATGTCCTCGTTGGCATCCCCCTCGGTTCTAAAACTGTAGGGCGCAGTCTGCACCAGGGTTGCGACGCGATGGCTGGTGATCTTGCCGCTCACCGGGGAACGGAACGTAATGATATCTCCGGGTAGTATCTCTTGTGCCGTTACAGGACGAGTAACAACCAGGGATCCAACGCTGAGTTTGGGCTCCATGCTGCCTGAAAGCACCGCATCTATCCTCCAGCCGAATCGAGGCGCCAGGAATATAAACAAGGCTACGGACAGAAATATAACCATCAGACATAGACCTGCGTAACGGACTACTTTCATCGAAAAACCCCCGGATTAAATATAAGATATAAGATATCGTTTATCCCTTATCTGATATATGAATGTTTATGTCAGGGTTGGCAGGCAATCTACTCCATCAACCCTGACACTCTCTAATTTACTGGTTCAGGACAAAGGTAATATCGAAGACACAGCTGTCGCCCTGGGCGACGTTGTCACCAGCGCCACCGTCGGGGAAATCATACTCAACGCGGAAGTTGCCGGCATCTGTGGTGGCGGCCACCGCCTGTACGCCTGACCAGGTATGGGGATAGCTGTTCACGAGGTCATAGGCCGCTGCCGGCAGCGTAGAGCCTGACGCCCAAACGACCTTGGTGCCATCTGACTTGAGATAGTAGTCACCTGAGGTCCAGGTTCCACTCTTGTCAGCATCCATCCAGAAAGCCACCTTGAGCAGGCCGCCGAGTTCACCACCGGGAGTTGTTACGTCCCCTGCGGCAGCTTCCGGTTCGGTGATGCTGTTCTCGTTGTTCGTTATCGCTCCGACTGTGATATCCAGGCTCCCGGCCAGCGAGCCGAGGTTCTTGACCAGCCAGGTAGCGGCGGTGTTGGCATCCGAGGGTTTAATATTGCTTAGTGTGACCTTATCTGTGCACGGGTCAGCCGACCCTACTTGCAGGTTCAAAGTGCCGGCGGTGAAGGTGTTGCCGGTGGCGGCTTCTGTGTCGCTAAACAGGGCATATACACCGGCACCCATGAGGGCAAGTACCAAAGGGATTATCATCAGACTTATGAGTATCTTCTTCATTTCTTATCCTCCATTTTTTTAATCAGTAGGTTTATATTTGAGTTGCGATCCTCAGTAACCTGGGTTGCAGCCCACGTCAATAACGTCGACCTCGCAATGCCCGCGATTTTGCTGGCCCCGAAGGTTCTGTAGTAAGTTGGTCCATTGCATACGACTGACATATTTCAATCCTGTTGAAATACCTTGACTTGGGTGCTTTCTATTATTTGATTATCATCGCAAAGGTTTTTCCTCTCCCTCGTCTTAAAAATTACGGGAAGAAACAAGATTTTCCCGATAATGTATAAGGCTTAAAAGAATAACTGATAGCTATTATTCAAACATTAATCTGAAGCTCAAACCATATCCGATGGTTAATTTTAACGAGCTAAAAGTATCGATAAATGAGCCAAAAGTATCTATGGAAGGAACACCTCCGGACGGAGTAACCAAAAAACACAAAAGACGAAGGCAGTTTAGAAAGAGGATCTACTGAGTTGCTGCGAATAGGATATCAGGGGCATGATTGAGATTCTTAAAAAGTCGTAATGGCCAAATCAAGAGAACTGCACTGTGGTAAAGCTAAACGCAAATATCCTTTGGCTGGGTTTGCGGTAAAGTCAAGCGGATTGATTGAAATTACCCTCGATTAAGTTACGAAGGGAGGGGAGATCGCAGTGCACTTTCCCTACAGGGTTCGACCACCAATACATTTCCATCTGGATGCTGATAAAAGCTAACAGGGTATACCAGGCATTTTCTCCTGCGCCTGGCCGGTCGGGCGGTGAACACAAGATATAGGTGTTAATGTGGGGGCACTGCCTGAAGCAAATAGAATAGGATGGATGCGCTAAATCAAAATACACCGAAAAAGGAAGTAATCCGGTCAGGTCGAGCAAGGATATCGAGTTATGTATCATTTGAAATACAGTAATGGAACGATGTCAAATAATTATGAGCCTATAAAATATCCAAATTGTTCGATAACAAAAAGGGATATTGTTACTTCGATCAAACAAAACGATGTTTTGAGACCCGATAATCCGGAAGATTTTCGGTACTCTCTAAACAGCAATAAAGGCAGTGTTGTCACTGCCTTTATTAACTTGATAACAAATCTTTTTTATTGTCTCTTAGTCATCCGGAGTTCTTCGTCAACTTCACCCGCAGCCGCACAGACAGCAGCGCCAAATGCGCAAACAAAATCGGGGTTATTGGGGACTTTGATATCCCTGCCGACGGCCTGTTTTAGTACCGCAATAAAACCTGGATTCTTGGCCATACCGCCGACAAGAGCGATATCGTCTTCCAGGGCTGTCGTACGCGCTACAGCGGCAATTCTGGCGGCGATGGCATCATAAACGGCCTTGGCAATATCGCTCTTCGGTGTTTTCTGAATGTTTAGCGAAACCACTTCAGGCTCACCGAATGCAGTATAGCGGCCGTTGGCGAAAACGGACTGGGTGGATTTTAACGAACTTTCCGACATTTCCAGCGTAGAGATTCCCAGTGTGGTGGCTGCGGTCTCATTAAAGTTACCCATGCCGACGGGCGCGCCCCGTTCCATGACAATATCCATGACCTTGCCTTCCGGGGTGATTTTTATCACCCGGCAGCCATCCGCTCCGACATCGATAATCGTCTTGGCGTTGCGTACTTTCAGCAGCACGCCGTGCGCATTAGCAATCGCGCCGGGAACGGCATGATTAGCGAATGAGGCTTCTTTACGGAAGATGCCCGTTGCCCAAACTCTGTCGATATCACTCCGTTTCAATTGAAGCTGTTTGAGCGCTTCGTCATAAGCCTGCGCCGCAACCGCGGATTTGTTGGCGCCGGAGGATAATGCGTACTTGATCAATCCTTTGGGGGTTGGAATTTTGGGGTCTTTAATTTGATCGACGACATAGTCTACTTTGGGTTTTTCGATTTCCATGATATAAATATGTGTGTATCTGGTCCCGACATCTATTCCTGCTACTTTCATTAATTTCTCCTTGTTATTGTGATGACCTGATGATGCCATACTCTAAAACTTAATAATTTTAAGGTTGTTGTAAAAATTCGATGATTGCCTGGGCATATTCTTTTGGATTTTCCCAGGTTGGGAATGAAGGCGTTCCCTTAATCAGTTTAGCCGAACTATGGGGAATCAGCTTTTTTGTACCTTCTGCCGCCCGGTCGAAGAACCGGCTCTTCTCGCTGTATAGCAGCAAAACCGGCTGTTTTATCTTCGGGAGCCTTGGGGCGACGTCGTATTCGACTTTTGCCCGGTGGGAATCCCCTGCCCTGGTACCCAAACCGGATTTCAGGTATTCGACCGCAGCTCTTTGCACCATTTCCAGATTAGCGCCCGGTCGGCCGCCCCGTCCTTTCCAGACTTCAACCAGATGCGAGCCGTCTTCTTTGAAATTGACGGTTTCATTTTTAAAGTCATTCCGTGCTCTCTGCAGTTCTTCCGGCGGCACATGGAGAATATCGAGGAGGATGAGCTTGTTTACCCGTTCCGGATGAGTTACCGCCATTTCTATTGCCACGGATGCGCCGAAAAGACGGCCGGCGATATTGATTTTCTCGATCTTTAAGGCGTCAAGGAAATGAATAGTATTGCGGGCATAATCTTCGACGCGGGGCACAAACTTCGGCTGGTCCGAATTGCCACAGCCGAGAACGTCCATGGCGATCGCCCGGTAGTTTTTACCCAGCAACGGCAGCAACTCGCTAAACTCTTCCGACGATAAACTGGCTTTATGCAGCAAAAGCACCGGTTCGCCGCTGCCCTCGGTCTGATAGTAGATTTGACCCTCGGGAGTATCGATAAAAGCTCGTTTCAATTAATTACCTCCTCGCGAATTTCTAGTGTCCCAGCGACTTTTTCAAATCCTGGTTGATCCAGAAACGCGCGCCGTAGTAGCAGAGCAGTAAGGGACCGTTACTGCCGCCGTAAAGCGAATGGTTTTGCCCGTTATAACCGATGAGCCAGGGTTGACTTAAAGAGTAGGTATATATTTGACATAAGGATACGCAGAAATGTTCCCGGGCGACGACATCGTTAGCATCTTTCAATACCTGTTTTACCTGGGGGATGCTGGTAGCAGCCAGTGCAGCCGGGTAGAATTTGTCAAAATCAGCAAAACCGGTGGCCATCGAGGAGTTTTTAAAGCCCGTCATAAAATGCTGGACTTGAATCAGCGGTTCAAAGGCAAAACCAAGCGACGGCGAAGAACGTTGCGAAATCTGGTCTTGCTGGTTTGCATTTACGAATGCGACCCAGGCCGGCGGATCCATCAGCCGGATATCCATGGTAATACCAATCGCGGCAAAACTGGCCTGTTCTATCTGCAACAAATCCAAATCGCCTGAATTATCGAAGACAATATTGGTCTTGAACCCGGAGGGGTAACCGGCATCCGCCAGCAGTTGTTTTGCTCCGGCGACGTTATAGGCATACTGGTCTTTCAGGTCCTGCGGCCACTCTTCGTAAGGGTAACCCCATCCTTTCATTGCCCTTGAAGTCAAAGAAGAGGGGTACGGGTCGGCTGAACCCATATAGAAGGATTTCGCGATGGTGGGTAAATCGAATGCCATTTGCATTGCCTGGCGGACTCTGACATCCGTAAAGGGTTTGGTATCAACCCTCGGGTCGATCGTCGGCGCGCTGCCGGGAGTTTTTATTTGTATTATTTCAGGGTTAGTTTTTAACATTGATTGGCTGTCTTGAAACGATATTCCGTTGATACCATCGATTTTGCCGGTGCGCATGGCAGCCAGGGCGGTGGCGTTGCTCGGAATAATAAGAACCTTTATGGAATTGATATAAGGGAGCTTATTTTGCGGATAGCGTTCGTCATATCCCCAATAGTTAGGATTTCGCACCACGGTTGCCGAGCTTGAGTCAACAAAATCGGACAACAGGAACGGCCCGGTACCGATGGCATGATGCCAATCATTGAGGTTTCCCCATTGCGTTACTGCCTCAGGATTTTCAAAAGAGGTCGAGGGGCTCATCGAACCCATGTTCTCCAACATTGATTCCAGACTGGCTACCTTCCATTTGAAAACAACTGTATATTTATCGGTAGCCGTTACCGAGGCCAGGCTTTTAAACAGGTTGATGTTAGCCGTAGGAATGGGCGCAGTGAAACCGCCTCCCAGTCCCAAATACCGGTTAAAATGATATACTACATCGCTGGCCACAAATTGCCGTCCGTTTGCCGGGGCGATATTCTGCCAGTAGATATTTTGGCGGAGATGAATAATGTACGTACTCGTGTCCGGAGTTTCAAAAGATTCTGCCAGATATCCTTTAACATAATCAGCGGGGCGAAATCCTATTTTATAATCGAATATTGCCGGGTCTATCGTCCAATCATCTGAAATTAATCTCTCCATGTAGGCCACGTTGATGCCCATTCCGGTGACGATCAGAGGATCAAATTCAACAATATTGGTACTGATACGAAAGGTTAGTGTGCCGCCGTACTGTGGTGTCCCAAGACTATCCCACCAATGACCTGTACCGGCAGTGGTCGTCGTGACGGTGGTAGTAGCGGATGCAGTTGTGGTTGTGGTAGTGGTTGAGATAGCAGTTGATTGTGTTGTTGCGGCAGTTGTCGTTGAAGATGATGTTGTAGTGGTCTTCGCTGAACTGCAAGAAGCTAAAACCATTGATGTTACCAGGATACAAGTTAGTGCGATCCAGATGACTCCTCTTTTCATGTAGCCCTCCATTGTTATTTTATAACCGATGAAAAACGGGGATTATCAAATTTTCCGCGGTTCTCAGCCGCATGTTAAATCTTTAAGCTGAAAAAGAGTAATGGTTTTTCCAGTCTCCGATGCGATATGGAATTCTATAGGGATACCGTTAAAAATTAACATATGCTAACATTATTTTTTTAGCTTGTCAATAAACACGGGAGACACGAGGGCGAAAATTCCAAATAGCAAACGCCAACTACCAAACAAATCCGAAACCCCCGAATATCGAAACACTAAACAAATCCGAAACCCGAATATCGAAATACTAAACAATATGCAAATTTCAACATAAAAAAGATTTTTAAAGTAAAACAAATGCCGATTCCGCTAAACGAATATTTTGGGGTGATTTTGGGTATGCACTGCCGCTCTCGATTA
>Ga0182021_10007257_pt1 | contig 13124 bp, 8 predicted proteins | sample 612E3MmetaG_FD_120493 | JGI IMG/M metagenome (GOLD analysis project Ga0182021, IMG submission 120493) | Permafrost microbial communities from Stordalen Mire, Sweden - 612E3M metaG (Illumina Assembly) | ecosystem: Environmental > Terrestrial > Soil > Wetlands > Permafrost | place: Sweden... | reverse complement strand
GGTTGCGGCAGAAGGGGAGCAACCTCTCCGCGCAGTTCGATCTGACGGCCACACCGAAACACAACAACGGGGCCATTTTCGTGCAAACGGTCAGCGATTACCCGCTGGTGGAAGCCATCCGGCAAGGGGTCGTAAAGACGCCGGTGCTGCCGGATGCGGCTTCCCGCGCCAAACTGCACGAGCGCAAGAGCGCGAAATTCACCGAACAGTACGAAGACTACCTGCACCTCGGCTTTCTGGAGTGGCAGAAGGTCTATGACGAGTTTGAAAAGCTCGGGCGTAAGGCGATTCTGTTCGTGATGACCGACGACACCCGGAATTGCGATGAGGTAAAGGAATACCTGGAGTCCCGGTACGCCGAGTTGAAAGATGCGGTTTTGGTGATCCACACGAAGAACAACGGCGAGATTTCCGAAGCGTCCACGGGGAAGAGCAAGGAAGAGTTGGACAAGCTGCGGACGGCTTCCCGTGTGATCGACAGTGTCGAAAGCCCGTACAAGGCGATTGTCTCGGTGATGGTGCTGCGGGAGGGCTGGGATGTGCAAAACGTCACGTCTATTGTGGGCCTCCGGCCTTACTCGACGAAAAGCAAGATCCTGCCGGAGCAGACGCTCGGGCGCGGCCTACGGCGGATGTTCCGCGGGCAGGACGTGCTGGAAAAGGTGAGTGTCATTGGGACGCAAGCCTTCATGGATTTCGTTGAGTCCATCAAGCTGGAGGGCGTCGAGCTGGAGTATCAGCCGATGGGCGCGGGCACCGGGCCGAAGTCCCCGATGGTCGTGGAGGTGGATCGGGAAAACAGCCACAAGGACATCGACCAACTCGACATTGAAATGCCGGTGCTGGCTCCGCGCATTTACCGGGAGTACAAGAACCTCGAAGCAATCGACGTTGCGAAGTTCGGCAACCAGCGGCTTCCGCTGAAGCAGTTCTCCGAGGAGCAGCAAAGGGAGATTGTTTTCCGGGATATTAACACCGAAGAGACGAGCCACACCACAGTGCTGGATTCAGTCTTCGAGCCGAACTATCAGAACGTGGTCGGATTCTTCACGCGTAACATCATGCGCGACCTCCGGCTGGTGGGCGGGTTCGACGTGCTCTTTGGGAAGATGAAGGCCTTCGTGGAATCGGAGCTCTTCCCACAGCCGGTTGACCTGGCCGATTTGAACGTCCTGCGGAATCTCTCCGAGATTGAGGCTGTGCGGGCGATCACGGAAGGCTTCAAAACCGCGATCAACGCACTAACGGTTCAGGACAAGGGGAGTACTGAAATCCGGGATACGATCAAGCTGAGCAAAACGCGGCCGCATCTGGTGAAGGATCAAGCCTTCCTGGTCCCCAAGCGGTCGGTGTTCAACAAGGTTGTTGCCGATAGCGGTTTCGAGCTGGATGTCGCGGCGTTTTTGGACGGGTGTCCGGACATCATCTCCTTCGTGAAAAACTCCCAGAGTACGCAGTTCCGGATGGAATACCGAAATGCGGACGGCAGTATTGCGAACTATTACCCTGACTTTCTGGTCAAGCGCGCCGACTCGGAAATCTGGGTCATTGAAGTGAAAGGCAGGGAAGACCTCGACGATCCGCCGAAGTGGGAGCGACTGCAACTGTGGTGCGCCGATGCTACGGTGCATGATAGTGAGCGGGTGTTCAAACCGCTCTTCGTGCGGCAAGAGAATTTCGAAAGGTACCAGCCGAAGGACTTTACTGCTTTGGTTGCAGCTTCAGCGGTTGGCTAGGTAGTTTCTGTCGCGAAACTCCCGTGCGGCGGAGAACCACTCCCGACCCAGAGGGTACCCCGGTCGTGGCTCAGATGGCCTTGTCGAAAGGTGCCTCATGCGCCGTTCTCCATGAGATCTCGCAGGAATCGAACGATTCGATCAGGGCGGCGGCTGATTCCCACTGATGTGAGCTATCCTGAGGTTGCCCGCGGTACGCGACGTACCGCAAACGCGATCGAGTGACCAAATGAACGCCGAATGGACTCCAATGCGGTGGCCGGGTTCGTGGAAATCCCCATCCGCCATAGGCCTGTTGAAAGGCACACCCATCAACTGGCTGCTGGTGGACCGGGATGCCGGCCTCGGGCCGGTGATCGAAGAAGCCAAACGGGCCGGGATCGGGGTCGCCGAAGTGGCTACGCCGCCGGCCGGGGTTGCCCTGGTTGCGGGGGTGTGGCCCGGGGTGGCGATGTCGCGCGGCGGGGGCGGGGCATCGGCGGGTCCGACCGGTGTGCCGTGGGTGGATAGCAATTCCTGGAAGATCCGCCTGGAAGCGGCGCGGCGGCCGGGCGCCACCATTTGGGTGGATGCGCCGCCGAAAGGCCCGCGGCTACGGTCGAGTTCGTACCAGACGGCAATCGCCGATGCCGCCGCCCACGGTGGCCGGTGGGTGATTTCGCCGGATGCGCAACTGGCCGCTGGGCTGGTGGATGGCAAGGCGGATGCTTTGCAGACGTGGCAGGAGATGGCGGGCGTGGCGGCCTTCTTCGCCATGCGCCGCCCGTGGGCGGGGTATGTTCCCGAAGCCGTGGTGGGGGTGATTTCCAGCTTCGCCGGCGACGATGAGTTCATGGGCCAGGAACTGCTCAACCTGATTGGCCGCACCAATCAGCAGTACGCGGTGCTGGTAAAGACCGGCTTGCCGGAGACTGCTTTCAGCGGTCTGCGGGCGGTGATCTATGTGGATGCGCAGCCGCCGGCGGCGGATCTGCGCCGGCGAATCCTGGATTTCGTGAGCGCGGGTGGCCTGCTGATTACCGGGCCGAAGTGGGGTCCCCCTCCGGGCAAGCCTGGAAAGGACGAGCATCCGCGGTATGCCATGCGCGCACTCGGCAAGGGGCGGGTGGCGATTTCCAAAGCGGATCCGGACGACCCTTACGTACTGGCCAACGACTCGGCGGTGCTGATCAGCCATCGCTACGAATTGCTGCGCTTCTGGAATGGAGGGGCGGTGGGTTCCTATTTGACGGTGGCGCCAGATCGCAAACGCGCGGTGGCGCACCTGGTGTTCTACGCGGACCGCGGAGCGGACCACATCAGTGTGCGCATCGCGGGGCGGTGGCGCAAGGCCAGCCTGTGGACGCCGGAGCGTGAAGGAGCGCGTCCAGTGGAAATGGAGATCCAGCAAGATGCGGTGGAGCTGCATCTGCCGGCGGTGGTGCAATACGCGGCGGCGGAGTTGGAAGCATAGGTAAGACGGCCCGGACCGCTCCAGCGGCCTTCCGCCGCGGCGTGAAAGCCGCTAAACTGGATCGGGCCGGTGGCGTCGCGCACGAGCGCGCGCCGGCCCGTGAAATTCTCGTCGAGGTCTAATGAACCAGCTCTGGCACCAAAACTTCGATCCCTTGGGGAATCCGCTACTCTCCACGCTGGCCGCCGCCGTGCCGGTCTGCTCCCTCTTTTATTTTCTGGCCGTGCGGCGCACTCCGGCGTGGCGCGCGGCGGTCTATGCGTTCGTGGTGGCGGTGGCGGTGGCGTTGGCCGTATTCCGCATGCCCGTGACGATGGTGGCGGGCGCGGTGGCCCAAGGCATGGTGTTCGGGTGGTTCCGGATCGCCTGGATCGTGGTGGCGGCGGTCTTCGTCTACGATATTTCGGTGGAGTCCGGGCAGTTCGAGATCCTCAAACGGTCGGTGGGCGAGATCTCGGCGGACCGGCGGCTGCAGGTGTTGTTGATCGCCTTCGCGTTCGGCGCGCTGCTGGAAGGCGCGGGCGGCGGCGGCGCGCCGGTGGCGGTGACCGGGGCGATGATGATTGGGCTGGGCTTCCCGCCGTTCGAGACGGCGGTGCTGTGCCTCATCGGCAACTCGGCGCCGGTGGCCTGGGGCGGCATGGGCAACCCGGTGCGCGCCCTGGTGGCGGTGACCGGTCTGCCGGAAGCCGATTTCAGCGCCATGATCGGGCGCATCCTGCCGATCGTCGTGTTGATTCTGCCCTTCTGGCTGATTCGCATCCTGTGCAAGACGCGCGACACGCTGGCGGTGTGGCCGGGACTGCTGGCCTGCGGGGTGACTGCCGCCGGGATTCAATTCTTCTGGTCGAATTACATGGACGCGTCGCTGGTGTCCATCCTGGGCGGCATCGGCACCGTGCTCGTCCTGGCCTTCTTCTTCCGCAAGGTCTGGAGCCCGAAAGAGATCTGGCGTTATCCCGGCGAAGCGGCGCCCCCCGTGGTGGACAAGGCCGACCCGCTCACCTTTCCGCGCATCGTGAAAGCCTGGTCCCCGTTCCTGCTGCTGTCGGTGTTCGTGGTGCTGTGGGGATTGGCGCCCGTCACCAAGGTGCTGGATTCCGTCTCCATAAAGCAGCCGGTTCCCGGCCTGCACCTACAGGTAATCCGCATGCCGCCGGTGGTGGCCAAGGAGTATGCGGAGGCGGCCATATTCGACATCTCCTGGCTCTCCACGCCCGGGACGGGCACGTTCCTCGCCGGACTGCTCGCCGGGCCGCTGCTCGGCCTGTCGCTCAAGCGCACCATGCAAGTCTTCTTCCGCACGTGTCACAACCTGCGTCTCGGCTTGATCGCCATCATGGCGATGCTCGGCCTGGGCTACCTGACAAAGTACTGCGGCATGGACGCCACCATGGGGACGGCGCTGGCGCATACCGGCGCGGCGTTTCCGTTCTTCGGCACCATGATCGGCTGGCTTGGTGTGGCGTTGAGCGGCACCGACGCGGGGTCGAATGCGCTGTTCGGCAGCCTGCAACAGATCACCGCGCTCAAGCTTCATTTGAGCCCGATTCTAATGGGCGCGGCCAACAGCGCGGGCGGCGTGATGGGCAAGATGGCGGCGGCCCAATCGCTGGTGATTGCCTGCACGGTGACGGGCCAGCAAGGCCAGGAGGGCGCGCTGTTCAAGGCCGTCATGAAACACAGCCTTGGCCTGCTGCTTATCGTGGGACTGATAGTGCTGATGTACGCGTACGTGTTTCCGGGTGCGATTCCCAACGGGCTCAAGTATTGGTAGGGAACAATGTGGCGCAGCCACTCGTGGCTGCGGCGCCGGGACTGAGAGGGTGGGATAATGCGAATCGCTATTTTCCTGGTTGCATCGGCCGCCATTGTTGGGTTGTCGTGGCGGTCGCTGAGGGTTTTGCGCTCTCACGGCTTCTATCGTTTTTTCGCCTTTGAACTGCTGGCGGCCCTGATCCTTCGGAACGCCCCGGTGTGGTTTCGCGACCCGCTTTCGGGCCGGCAATTGTTGTCATGGTTTCTGGGAGCGGCCTCGATAGGATTGGCTGTTGAAGGATTCCGGCTGCTTGGCTTGATTGGCAGGCCAAGTCCCACCGCCGCCCGCCACGCCAATCTTCCTTTTGAGAACACCTCCGCGCTGGTCACGGTAGGCGCGTATCGCTTCATCCGGCACCCTCTGTATGCGTCTTTGCTGGCGCTTGTGTGGTGCGCATGGCTAAAGGATCCGTCCGCCATCGCCGGCGTTGCGCTGGCGCTGGGCGCGAGCGGTTTTCTGACCGCCACCGCCATCGCCGAAGAGAGGGAGAACCTGATGGCCTTCGGCGCCTCCTATGCCGATTACATGAAACGCGCGCGGCGATTTGTCCCGTTCTTGTTCTGAACGTGTACGCATGGGCGCTTCGCGGCCTCGTGGCGTGGGATCGGCGCGCTGCCTTGTGGGGAACGGGCGCCTGAATGTACTTTTTCCCACAATGGACTCGCTTACATAAGTCCCACCCTGAAAATTGAGGGAACCCGGAACGGCCGTTCTTACGCATAAGACTACAGGATCTCAAAATCTCGTTTAACGCGATCCTGGAGGATATTTCTATGCGCGTTTGCGGCAGATTGCTACTGGCCGCGCTTGTAGCAACTGTCAGTTATGCCCAACTGACGATGGATCAGAAGGTTTCGGATTTCCAAGCTCTCGCCGGACTGTATGCGAAGCACTACGGACCATATGAATGGAAGCGGGACGCGTTGGGTTTTGACCTTTTCAATATTGCCCCTTGGCTGGCCCAGGTGCAAGCTACCAAGAACGATCTGGACTTTTACGACGTCATGTCGCAATACGTGGCCAGCTTGAACGACGCTCACGACGTTTACGAGCTTCCATCCACGTTCACGGCAATGCTGAACTTCTGGGTGGACATTTACGACGGCAAGTTGCTGGTGGATTCCATCGACCGGTCGCGCCTGCCCGCCGCCGAGTTTGGGTTCGTGACAGGTTACGAACTGGTTTCGATTGACGGGCAGGATTCTCAAAGGCAATTGGATGGCCTGTTGCGATACGAGATCGCCGCCAACCCCCGAAGCACCAGGCGCCTGGCGGCGCAACTCCTGACCGTGCGGCCACAGTATCTGATGCCTCACGCGGCGGATGTTCCGGAAATCTCCGTGGTAGTCTTCCGGCGGCCGGACGGAAACACCGAGACCTATCGCATCCCTTGGGCCAAATCGGGGTTACTCTTGACCAATGTCGGGCGCTACACCACACCGGGCCTTAGCAGTACGGCTAGTGTCCCCGGTAGATCCCGTATCCCGCGCGGGCACGGGCGCCCGCCCAGCGAACCGCCGGTTCCCGATGAAACACCGGAATATCTACAGGTGCTGAACCGGCTGCAGAATTGCCGTCTGCCCGATAAGGCGGTCAATGGATTCGGTGCTCAGGCGCCGGTATTCGCGGCATCCCTGCCGTCAAGTTTCGTTTTGCGGCAAGGCAGATTCTATCTGGATCCGTTCTTTTCCGGCGTATTCAGCGCCGGCGGGCACACCATCGGCTTCATCCGTATTCCGAGCTTTGGGCCTTCCAACACGACCACCGCCGTAGCCACGTTTCAAAGTGAGATTGCTTACTTTCAGGCCAACACCGAGGCGTTGGTGGTGGACGATATGCGCAATCCCGGCGGAAGCGTGAGCTATTTGAACTCGATTGCCAGCTACCTGATGCCCACCACGTGGCGCAGCATCCCCTTCGAACTGCGCGCCACCTCCGAGTGGGTGGAAGCCGTCTCCAGCGCGCTTGTGTCGGCGGTTGCGCTCGGTGCGCCGCAGTACTACATCGATCTGTTACAGGCGATCAAGGACGAAATCGTCGCCTCCAACGCCGCCATGCGGGGCTTAACCAAGCCGGTTCCGCTGGATGATGTGACCATCAATCGCAGTCCGGCCATGGACGCGAAGGGAAACATCATCGCCTACACCAAGCCGATCATCGTCCTGGTGGACGAGATGTCCGCCTCCGCCGGCGACGCTTTCGCGGCCACCATTCAGGACAACGCCCGGGGACCGCTCCTGGGGTGGCGCACCATGGGCGCCGGCGGGGCCGTGGAAACCTGGGAGGCCGGCTCCTATTCGCTCGGCTACACCACGGTGACCGATTCGCTGATGATCCGCAAGAACAACATCGTCACCGCCGAGTATCCCGCCGCGCCCTTCGTGGAGAATATCGGCGTCCGCCCGGAGATCGTGGTGGATTACATGACCGCCGACAATCTGAACCGGCAGGGCAAACCCTTTGTGGATGCCTTTGTGGCCGCAATCTTAGCCCAGATCCCAGCCAAGAAGTAGGAGGAGCAGACCCATGAAGACACTTATTTTAAGCCTTATTCTCATTTCTGCTTCGTCCGCCGTGAACGCGCAGAATCTGACGCCCGCGCAGAAGGACTCGGACTTCCGGTACCTGGCGAGCATGTATTCCACTTACTACGCTCCCATCGACTGGAAGAAGCAACTGTTCAATTTCGATGTTCTGGCCATCAAGCCCTGGCTCGACCGCGTGGCCCAGACTAAGACCGACCTGGACTTCTACGAAGTCTGCGTTGCCTATGTCGCCAGCCTGAACGACACCCACGACTCATTTTCTCTGCCGTCGGACTTCTATGCGACTCTCGGCTTTTCAACCGACGTCTATGACGGCGTCCTGCTGATCGATTCCATCAACCGGACCACACTGCCCGCTAAGAACTATCCCTTTGCCATTGGAGACCAGTTACTCTCGGTGGACGGGCGCGACGCCGGCCCGCTGCTGCAAGACTTAGCGGTCTATGCCGCCTTGGGGAATCCAATCGCCGCCAAGCGCCAGGCGGCATCCAGGATCACCAGCCGATACCAGTCCAACATGCCGCATGCCACCGACGTGATCGGCAAGACGGCAACGGTGGTGATCTTGCGGCAAAGCGGCGCCACCGAAACCTACAACATTCCGTGGGTCGTGTCCGGCACGCCGGTTGTGGTGGGGCCGGTGCCCTCGCCGAAAATAGCCGCGGCTCAGCGGATGACGGCCAGTAAGCAATTTGCCCAAACCGCGCCGGACTACATGACCGAACTGCTGAATGCCCAGTGGTCGGGTGTGCTCAATCCCGACCAACTGGGGATTAATGGGATCGGCAGCCGCAATCCGCTCTTCGTCAACGCTATGTCGAACGCCCATTTCACCCGCCGCCTGGGTGGAGCCTCGGCCGATTACTTCTATTCGGGAACGTTCTCCTACGAGGAACTGACCATCGGCTACATACGGATTCCCAGCTATGCGCCAACCTCCACCACAGCCGCGCTGGCGCAGTTCGAGAAGGAGATCGCTTTCTTCAACGCCAATACGGATGGGCTGATCGTGGATGAGATGCGGAACCCCGGCGGGAACCTGTGTTATGGCGAGGACATCGCCGCGCGGTTGATCCCGGATTACTTCCGTGCGACCGGTTTCCGGCTGCGGCCGTTCTGGAGCCGGGTCATCGGCTTCTACAACTCATGGATCAATGCCAAGACCGCCGGCGCGCCCCAGGCCGTGACTGATCAATACGAACTCGTGTACAAGGCGATGCTGACCGCCAACACTCAGGGTCAGACCATCACCGATTCGCTGCCGCTTTGCACTTCCAGCCTGATCCGCGCGCCTTTCATGGATGTCGATGGGAACGTCTACGCCTATAAGAAGCAGATGATGATGCTGATCGACGAATTCTCCACTTCCACCGCCGATTCGGTTCCGGGAATGATCCGCGACGCCAACCGCGCGGTGCTCTACGGAATGCGGACCGACGGCGCGGGCGGGAACAACACCACCTTCGATGCCGGTGCCTATTCGGAGGGCTATGCCGGCATGACGCTGGCCCTGCAGACCCGCAAGGAGAAACACCTCAACGGCAATTACCCTTATACCGACCTGATTGAGAACACCGGAGTCTGGCCGGATCTGACCGACGACTACATGACGAAGGACAACCTGCTGCAAAACGGCGCGCCATTTCTGCGCAATGTCCTGCAACACATGGCGGCCCAGATTCGCATGTTCAGGTAGGCTGCCGCACCAGCGGGCCTCACCCGGAGGCCCGCTGGCTTCGATGAGGCACCGCCGCACGCCGTCCTGGTAGAATCGCTACGGGACCGCTCTTTCGCATGAAGCCGGTAATCTTTGGACTGTTCTTACTCGCCCGCGGCCTGGTGGCGCAGGATCAGCACGTCGCCTGGAAGCTCAGCGTGGAGCCCGCCGCCGCGCCTCCGGGCGGCAAGGTGCTGGTGCGCATGGCGGGGCACATCGACGAGGGCTGGCACCTGTATTCCATGTCCACCCCGGCGGCGATTCCCACCGTGATCCAACTAGCGCCCAGCCCGGCGATCGCCGGGTTTCGCGCTCTGCAACCAACCCCGCATCGCGCCTTCGACGCCAACTTCAATTCCGACACGGAGACTTACGAAGGCGATGTCGTCTTCCTGCTGGAACTGGAAGTGAAGAAAGACGCGCCGGCCGGCGCGGCGGAACTCTCTTTCTCGGCGCGCTACCAGACGTGCAATCCCAAAATGTGCGTGCCGTCCAAGTGGACCGGGACGGCGGCACTGACGGTGGATCCGGCGGCCAAGGCGGCGGCGGTCGCGATCCCCGCCGGGTACGCGGAACCGCGGGCGCCGGCCGCGGCGACCACCACGGCCGCGCCGGCCGAGGGGCTGGCTGGATTTCTGGCCGTGGCCTTCGGCTTCGGCCTGGCCTCCATCTTCACGCCCTGCGTGTTCCCGATGATCCCCATCACGATGTCCTACTTCCTGAACCGGCCATCCGGAGGACGCCGCGAGAGCATCGTGCAGGCTCTGGTGTTCTGCCTGGGAATCATCGTGCTTTTCTCCGGCCTCGGCCTGGCCACGACGGCGATCCTGGGGCCGTTCGGCATCGTCACGCTGGGGTCCAACCCGTGGGTCAACGCTTTCATCTCGGCCCTCTTCATCGCCTTCGGGCTGAGCCTGTTGGGGGCCTTCGAAATCACCATCCCCTCGCCGATCCTGACGCGTCTCCATCACTCGTCGAACCAGGGCGGCGTGGCCGGCAGCCTGTTCATGGGGCTGACGTTCTCGCTGGCCTCCTTCGCCTGCGTGGGACCGTTCGTCGGCACCTTGCTGGCGGCGTCGGTATCGGGCGGCAAGATGCGGCCGTTCGCCGGCATGGTGGTGTTCGCCACCGGCCTGGCGCTGCCGTTCTTTCTGCTGGCGGTATTCCCGTCGTACCTGAAGCGCTTGCCGCGCAGCGGCGGTTGGATGGCGCGGGTGAAAGTGGTGATGGGCTTCGTCATCCTGGCGGCCAGCCTGAAGTACCTGAGCAGCCTGGACCAGGTGCTGCAACTGGGCTGGCTGACCCGCGAACGATTTCTGGCCGCGTGGATCGTCCTGTTCGCCATGGCGGGCCTGTATCTGCTCGGCTTCCTGCGTCTGGAAGGCATCAAGCCGGACGAACACATGGGGCTTGGCCGCCTGCTCAGCGGCATGGCACTGCTCATTTTCGCCGTCAGCCTGCTGCCCGGCATGTTTGGCGGCAAACTGGGCGACCTGGACGCCTATGTTCCGCTGGGTGCGCAGAATGTAGGCGGCGGGTCCGGCGGCGAGACCGCGTTGGTGTGGATGAAGAACCAGTATCGCGAGGCGCTCGGCCGGGCGCGGCGCGAAGGCAAACTGGTGCTGGTCAACTTCACGGGATACGCCTGCACCAACTGTCACTGGATGAAGGCCAACATGTTCACCCGGCCGGAGATTGCGGCGGCCATGCGGAAGTTCGTGCTGGTGGAACTGTACACCGACGGCACGGACGCGGAGAGCGAGGCCAATCAGCAGGTGGAACTGGCGAAATTCCATACGGTGGCGATTCCCTATTACGCTATCGTGGATGCGGATGAGCGCGTGCTGGCGACCTTTCCCGGCTCCACCGGAGAAGCGGCGGAGTACCTGGCTTTCCTGAACACAGCGGCAGCGCCCGCGCCGCAGGCGACCGCCACGGTGGCGATTGTCGCCCGGCCTTCCTGGCTGCCCCCGGCATCGACCCTGCAAGGTGGAGTCATGGACACGAGTTGGGCCTCCGGCAAGGTCGTAGTGGTGAACTTCTGGGCGACGTGGTGCGTGCCGTGCATTCAGGAAATTCCCGGCTTCAATAAACTGCACAAGGACTTCGCCGGGGAGGGCGTCGCCGTACTTGGCATCGCCATGGATGAGGAAGGCGCCGCACGCGTCCAGCCCTTCCTCAAGAAGCACCCGATGGAATACCCGGTGGGCCTGGGCGGCGAGGCGCTCAACAAGCAATACGACCTGGATCAACTGCCGGTGACGCTGGTCTTCGACCGCGCGGGGAAGCAGGTGAAGCGGTTCGAGGGCTTCACCTCGGAAGCCGATCTGGTATCGGCGGTCAGGCAAGCGCTGTAGGGCGGGGCGCCCGTGGCGCCGCACACCATGTAAGAATATGGATGTGACCAAGTACGCCGTGGTGATTCACGAAGAGGCGGAGGGTGGCTTCTGGGCCGAAGTGCCGGCATTGCCAGGCTGTTACTCGCAGGGAGAATCGATCGCGGAACTCATGGACAACGTGCGTGAGGCGATCTCTGGCGTGCTGGAAGTCATGAAGGAGCAGGGCAGCCAGCCTGAGTCGCATATTCAGATCCTGGATGTCGCTGTGTGAAGCCGATCACCGGCGCCGAGTTGGGCCGACTCCTGGAACTGAACGGCTGGAGATTCCAGCGGATTTCGGGCAGCCACCATATCTACACGAAGTCCGGAGAACGGAAGGTGCTCTCCGTTCCGGTTCACGGCAATCGCGACCTCAAGCCGGGGCTTGCCACCCGTCTGGCTCGCGACGCGAACCTGAAGTGGTAGGGCATCCCTTCTTACTTCTTCAGCCAGCCGAGCATCGCTTCCCATTCCAGAATCACCCGGCTCGGCCGCTCCTCGTCGCCCAACCGCACGAGCGCCGAATCCACTTTCCGCGCCTGCAAGGCGAAGTACAGTTCTTCCGCGCCGGGGTCGGTGCCGCCCGCCAGCACCAGCGTCGGGGTCCGGAAGTTGCCGGCGAAGTAGACCGGCGAGTGTTGCACATATTGCTCCGGGTCGTCCCAGGGCATGGCGCCCATCCACGCGGCGGCGCGTTGGATGCCATCGGGCGAGTGCGCCACATCGGTGACCCAATCGGCAACCGCATGGCGCACCACGGCGGCCCGAAAGCGGCCGGTGTGCCCGATCGCCCAGGCGGCCACGAGGCCGCCCGAAATGGACAGCCGGGCGGGATCGATATAGCCTTTGGCAATCAAGTGGTCCACGCCGCGCATCAGGTCGTCGAAATCGTCGCCCGGGAAGCGGGAGCGGATCAGGTTGCCGAACTCCTCGCCATAGCCCGGCGTGCCGCGCGGGTTGGCGCACAGCACTACGAACCCGCGCGCGGCGAAGACCTGGGCGCGCAGACGGAATTCCCCGCCGCACATGCGGCGCGGCGCATCGTCCACATCCAAAAGCAGCGGATATTTCCTGGCGGCGTCGAACGCGGGCGGTTTGACAATCCAACCCTGAATCGTCTTGCCGGAGGAGGCGTACTGGATTTCTTCGACCGCGCCAACGTCGCGCCCGGCCAACAGGGCGGTGTTGGCGGCGGCCAGTCTGACCGGCTTGGCCGGCAGGTCCACGGGGAATACGACCAGTTCGGCGGACGCGCCGGACGTCTCGCGAACCGTGACGGCGCGGCCATTATCGGCCAGTGAAAAACCGCGCAGGCGCTCCGGCGCATCGGTCGCCTGGCGCACCGAGCCATCGTTGTGAGCCGCGTAAACGTGGGTGGCGCCGCGATCGTCGGCCAGGAAGTAGACGGTGCGCGAATCGTTGCTCCACTGGATCGGGGACACGTCGCGGTCCAGCGCGCCGGCCAGCACTTTGGC
>Ga0182021_10007256_pt1 | contig 13125 bp, 8 predicted proteins | sample 612E3MmetaG_FD_120493 | JGI IMG/M metagenome (GOLD analysis project Ga0182021, IMG submission 120493) | Permafrost microbial communities from Stordalen Mire, Sweden - 612E3M metaG (Illumina Assembly) | ecosystem: Environmental > Terrestrial > Soil > Wetlands > Permafrost | place: Sweden... | reverse complement strand
GCATACAAAACGATGCAGGGCGATTGCTGCCGAAATGGGAAAACAGCTTGGCTCCCCGGCCGTACACAATATTTGGATCCCGGACGGTTCCAAGGATACCTCTGTAGACAGGTATACCCTGCGCAAAAATTTAAAGAAATCGCTTGATGAGATATTCTCAGTAAAATATTCAAAAGAATTCCTTAAAGATTCCATAGAAAGCAAGTTATTTGGTATCGGATCTGAGTCGATGGTAGTGGGATCCCACGATTTTTATATGGGTTATGCAATTAAAAACAACACAATGATAACCCTCGACAATGGTCATTTTCACCCCACGGAACAGGTAGGTGATAAAATTTCCTCGATCCTTAATTTTATCGATGAAATTCTGTTGCATCTTACCCGGGGCATCCGCTGGGATAGTGACCATGTTCTTACTTTTAACGAAGATTTATTGCTTATAGCCCAGGAAATTGTGCGGGCAAATGCTCTGAACAGGGTTAGTATTGGTCTTGATTTCTTTGATGCAAGCCTAAACAGGATAGGCGCATATGCAATTGGTGTCCGCTCAGCTCAGTTAGCTTTCTTGTATGCATTTCTTGAGCCAACTCAGAAACTTGTGAAATTTGAAGAGCAGAATAAGAACTTCGAAAGGCTCGCATTTCTTGAATTGCTGAAAACAAAACCATTCGGAGCTGTTTATGATTACTATTGCCTGAAAAACAATGTTCCTGTTGGTGAGGATTATATTGCTGATATCATGAAATATGAAGAAGAGGTTCTTATGAAAAGATAGGTATTAGTAACACTGAAGGTAGTTTTTATTCCTCATTTTTACCCCCCAACCCCCCTGGAAGGGGGGCTATAACTGAAGTTTAGAACCCCTTTGTAGGGGGCAGGGGTAAAAAATCAATGGCAGACGGCGAAAAATCATGGGCTGAAGTGAAAACTTTTGGAGTTGCAGGGTAAATAAACAGGATGTATAGGTTTAAAGATAATTATTTATGAAAGAGACAGTTATAGCCATATTTGATATAGGGAAGACAAACAAAAAATTAATTCTGTTCAATGAGGATCTTAAAGTTGTCTCGGAAACTGAACAGAAATTTAACGAAACCACAGATGATGATGGATTTGAATGTGATGATATTGAAAAGATTGAACATTGGATTCTGGAATCATTGGAAAGTTTAGTCCATTCAGACCAGTATGATCTAAAGGCAGTAAACTTTGCTACCTACGGCGCCACTCTTGTCTATCTGGATGAAAACGGGAAAAGGCTGACTCCCGTTTATAATTACCTGAAACCCCTGGATGAAAAAATTCCTGAGAATCTTTACAAAAGATACGGCGGGAGAGATGAATTTTGCAGAAGAACTGCCTCGCCAGCCCTGGGAATGCTCAATTCCGGTTTACAACCGCTGTGGCTCAAGTCGGCAAAACCTGAAGTATTTGCCAGAATAAAAAATATAATGCATTTTCCTCAGTACTTATCATACCTTATCACCGGTAAAATTTATTCTGAGCACACATCCATTGGTTGTCATACGGCTCTATGGGATTTCGACAATATGTGTTATCATCCCTGGGTGGAAAAGCAGGGACTGAATTTGCCTGATCCTGTTCCGGTTGAGACTCTGAATGAGGTTATAATTGATGGAAAAAAAGTTCTGGCAGGAGTAGGTATTCACGATAGCTCAGCATCACTGGCGCCTTACTTCTCAAGTAAAACGGGGAATTTTATTTTAATTTCCACAGGTACCTGGTGCATTAATATGAATCCTTTTAATACTGAAATACTGACTGCAGAACAACTTGATAAAGATTGCCTCTGTTATATCAGCATAAACAGAAAACCGGTAAAATCTTCAAGACTGTTCCTCGGTCATTTGCATGAAACTGCTCTGGTACAAATAAATGACCATTTCGAAAAAGCAGAAGATTATTATAAGAAAGTCAAAGCTGATAATACTTTATCAACCAAAATGAGGTCTAAATTCAAAGGGAAAAAAGTTTTCTTTCAAAAGGGTCCCTATTCCCGTGATCTGAAGGAGTCCGTTGATATGTACTTATTCACTACTTTCGAGGAAGCTTACCATCAGTTAATGAATGAATTAGGCGATCTCACAATAGAAGCTGTCAATCTGGTTCTTCCTCTTAATGATGAAACTGCCAATATCTATATTACAGGAGGATTCTCAAAAAATGAACTTTTCCTGCAGCAGATTTCACAGGGATATCCCTTAAAGTCGGTTTATACTTCTGAAATTGCCAATTCATCAGCGCTGGGAGCTGCTCTTGTTATTTCAGGTTCTAAAACTGATCTTAATCTGGGACTTACCAGATGTAAAAGATAGATTTATTAATGATTTTACGGTATTATTGAGGGAATTGTAAATCAGAGATCAATAAATTCGTTCCCCTAATGCAGCTTTAAGCTTGTAAACACTTACAGTGAAATCAATTCTGGCTTTCAGGAGCATTAATCTGCTTTCCGAAACAGAGGTGTTAGCATCGAGAAGATCAAGATTTGTGATAGTTCCAGCCTTAAAGCTTGTCTCCGCCAGTGAATACGCTTTTAAAGCCTGTTCCAGCTGAAGACCAAACTGGGTCACTTTCTGCTCTGCAGCAAACATATATGCCTCAGCTTCGTACAGTTCATTTGATATATTCCTTTTGGTATACTCAGATTCATAAGATAAAGAAGTTATCGCCGATTTTGCCTGCAAAAGGTTATATCTGGTCTTCATTCCGTCGAAAAGTGGAATTCTGATTCCCAGCCCTATTACATAATTAGGAGTAAGTTCATTAAGTTCTGGTATATACCCGTTTTTTACACCCGCAGAAGCCAATAGATTTAACACAGGTTTATTCTGACTTTTAATAAGTTCATATCTTAATTCCGCCAGGGTGGTTCTCTTTTGATTCAGAATAACCTCATCCCTTTTTGGATAAGCATATGATATGGATATCATTGAATCGGTGGGTATTAAAGGAACTTCAACTGAGAGTTCGGTTTTGACAACGGGATTTATGGTTTGATCATTACCCAGCAATGAATTCAGTGTTGCCTGCTGAGTGGTAAGAGCAGCATTCAGATCAACTTTTTGACTCTCAACAGTAGATATTTTGACTTTAGTAGCAAGTACCTGATATTCTGTTGCAGATCCAGTAGTCCTCATTTTTTCAACGTAATTAAGGTGTTCATCCAATGCAACTAATTGTTCTTCTTTAATTTTTATTGCAGCTTGTATATAGACCAGAGCATAAAAATTATTAACAGTCATAAGTGATAACCTCTGTTTTACCTGCTCCAAAGTCTGTTCACCTATTGCCTTGTTTTCATTTTCAAGTGCAATATTCTGTTTTGTTCGACCGAAATCATATATCAGCTGCTTATAGTTTATTGATGCTGAATAATTATTTTCAGGAAAAAGCTGGAACGTACCCAAATCCGGAATGGTCAGTTTAGTCACTGGCCAGAGGTTGGAAAAATTTGCAGTCAGATCAGCCTCAGGATAATAGCCGGCTTTCGCCAGACCTATTCTTGCATCTGCATTATTTAAAGCTTCGCTGGCATTTTTTACCAGAGGATGGCTACTGACTACCTTTTCAATAATATTCTTAAGTGATAATGAATCAGTTACCGGTTTATTTTTTTTGACTAAAGCGTTCTGTCCATAAATACCATCGTTAATAAGTATTAATAATATGGCAGGAAAAAATAATAATCTATTAATTTGGTTATTCATGAGCCGGAAGATTTTGTTTTTTTAATTTTTTTGTATGAAGAAAAAATATCGGGATTCCACCACACAAGGTAATAATACCAGCAAAAAGGAAATCATCATTTATTCCTTCGATAAAGGCCTGCTTATTAAGATTCGACATCATCAGCATCTGGCTTTGTCTGCCGGCATCAGCAGGAGAGCTGCCAGCATCGTGAAGAACGTGGAATTTAATGTTATTCATAGCATTCTGATAAACTTCAGAGCCTTGTTTAACTTCAGCGCTGAATATCTGGCTGTGAAAGTTTACCCGTGTAGTAAGTAAAGTGGCAAGCAGCGCCACACCCAGGCTTCCTCCAAGCTGTCTTATTGAATTGGTAATGGCAGACGCCTGCGCCATCTTTTCGCGGGGGATTTCCAATAACGAAACTGTAGTCAGTGCAGTGAACATCAGTCCCATTGCAAAACCCCGCAAATACAGAGAGATCATTATATAATTCAGCTCAGTCAGCCACGACAGACGCGAGTTAAGATAAAAACTAAAAGCAAAAAGAATAACCCCGATGAAAAGCGGGAGTTTAGGATTTATCTTATCAGAAATCCTCCCTGAAATGGGAGCGGTAATTCCCTGTATTATACCTACAGGAAGGAATACCGACCCGGCCTGAAGTGCGGTGTAGCCCAATGAATTCTGAAGATATACAGGCAATAAAAATGTGCTTCCGAACATACCAAGACTGAAAATTACCAGAATAATATTGGCTATTCCGAAGTTATGATTCAGAAGAAGTCTAAGGTCCAAAAGTGGCTCTTTGACTGTTAATTCTGCGGTTATAAAAACCGCAAAAGCAATTAAAGCAATTGCGCCAAATGCCAGTATATACGGAGCATGCCAGCCTGCGGAATTAGTGGCAGCATTTCCCTGGGATAATGCATAAAGTGTAAGCGGAAGAAAAACAGTCACTGAAATGAAACCTACGACATCGAACTTTCTTGCTTTAATGTTAATATATTCGCTTTGTATAATAATAGTGAACAGCATAGCAAGTATCCCGATCGGTATATTTACATCAAAAATAAGAGGCCAGCTGAAACTGTCGATAAGATACCCGCCGATAAGGGGACCGAAAGAGACGGATGCAGCAGCAGAAATGCCCCAGAAACCTAATGCAATACCCCGCTGGTTTGGTGGAAACTCCCTTGAAATAATGGCCATGCCAAGCGGCTGTATTGTGCCGGCTCCTAACCCCTGAATAACTCTCGAGGCAATCAGCATGTTTTCATCCGACGACCGCCCGCATAGCATTGATCCTAATGTGAAAAGAAATAATCCGATGAAATATAACCTTTTATAACCGAATTTGTCTGCAAGCCATCCGGAAGTAGGAAGAGCGACAGCCATAGCCAGCATATAAGCCGTTATGACCCATTCAATCTTATCAAGACCAACACCGAATGATGCCATTATTTTTGGCAGCCCGACATTCACAATTGTGGCATCAAGAACTGCCATAAAAGTCCCCAGCATAACATTGGCCAGGAGGAACCATTTGTAATTCAGACTTTTTGGATGAAAATCTGCATTGCTTTTCCTTATGAGCATCCTGATGCGGTGCGAAGGTGTCCTTCGTTTTTCCATTACTGGTTCTTGATAATCTTAACTACAGCAGACATTCCTGATAAAATATTGAAAGAAGACAGATCCATTTTATTATCAGCGCTGTCAATTGAAATTTTTACAGGGATCCGCTGGGTTACCTTTGTAAAATTACCTGAAGCGTTACTGGCAGGAATCAGGGAAAACACTGATGCCGTACTGGAGCCAATCAGAAATACTTTACCGCTGAACCTGACTCCGGGAAAAGCATCAATCGTAAAATTCACTTTCTGACCGGGATGTATATTTGAAATTTTAGTCTCTTCAAGATACGCAACGACCCAGAGATTTTTACTAATGGTCATTGTCATAACTGACTGACCCGGCTGAACAACATCTCCGGGAAGCAACCATCTTTTTGAAATAATACCGTCGGAGGGAGCGTAAAGCTTTGAGTTTCTCAGCTGAGTATCAAGTACTTTTATCTGCGCATTTGTTGTTTCCACGCCTGCAGATGCACTTGAGATCATTGATTTTGATACTTGGAGATGCGCCTTTGCCGCTTCCAGCTGAGCAGTTGCAGTTTCATATGCTTTACTTATATGATCAAACTGTTCGGGTGTTATAACACCGCCTTCTGACTGACTTTTTGCCCTCACGAAATCATCTTTTGCCCGTTGAAGGTTAATTTCCAGAACCCTGAGACTCTTCTCATCGGAGCTGAATTTAATCTTCGACTGGGTTAAGTTAGCGATGGCCTGATCTCTTAAGGCAACAGACTGATTTCTCTGAGCAATGAAATCAGAACTATCCAGGTCTGCTAAACGACTACCTTGCTTTACAAAATCGCCTTCTTTTGCATAAATGTCTGAGATTCTGCCAATAATTTTCGATCCCACACTTATGTTATCTGCATCAACATGTGCATCATCAGTAGTAATGTACATTGAGTAGTCCTTATACCAGTACCATATACCTGTAAGTACTGCAATGATGACAATTGCGAGAGGAATATACACTCTGAACCGTTTGTTCTTTGAATCTGGTTTCATAAAAATATTTGAAAATTATTTAATAAATTACTTGTAAGTGCCTCAAACTATTTGATTTTTAATCCGTTTATAAAAATATCAGTAAACAAAATCGTATTTTCAAGGAGTTTCTCAAACTCTTCCTCATCAATAATTAAGGTTTTCTTATCATTTACTACCGATATTCTCAGACCTTTTAACAAATCGAGAAAAAGGGATGCAGTCTTTTCTGTGTTTTTGATTGAGAAGATGCCCTTACTGATGCCGTTATCAAAAATCCTCAATATTATGGCCTTTTCTTTTTCCATAAATGACTGAATCGTCTCCCTGAAAACCGGCTTAAGATTAGAATAACTCTCAAGTCTCAGTCTGCTGAGGTTCAGCAATGTTCTGAAATAAGACAGACGGATAACCGAATATTCACGAAGCAATAGTTCCGGTTCACTGATACTTGTAAATCGCTCAGAAATTTTACCAATAAACTCAGTCTGTTCCTTCTCGACGACAGCTTTATAGAGACTCTCTTTATCAGGGAAATAATAATAGAGTGATGCTTTGGAAAGTCTGATATCGTCTGCAATTTCACGCATAGATGTCTTTTCAACGCCATATAATCCGAAGCGTTGTTGCGCTGCTTCAATTATCAGATGTTCCTTATTGGTTTTATCAATTAAAGCTTCAGCCTTGCCCATTTCCTCAAAAAGATGCAAATATAACAATCAATTTGACCCGGTTGTTTAAAAAGTCAAATAAAAATTGTTAAGAAGAAGTACAGACATAAAATGTAGAATTTTCATGTCCTGAATATGTGCAAAGCTTTTACAAAACAGGAAAATTAAGGTATATTCGCTAAATCGAAGAACCGGTCAATTAATGTAATTTACCGGTTCTTCACTTAAAATTTTAATAACTGAATACCAGCAATTTATTATTATGAAATTAATTCGTTTACTCTTTCCGGTCTTTTTTGTATCCACCTTATTTCATCTGACTGTTTATTCACAGACAAGACCTGAACGCCAATGGCCGGCTTTTCGCGGATACATGTCATCAGGCGTTCTCGATCAGGCAAATCTGCCTGAATCATTCGATCCCGCCAGTATGACCAATATAAGATGGAAGGTTGAAATTCCGGGACTTGGTCTTTCAAGTCCTGTAATCTGGGACAACAGAATATTTATTACATCAGCTATAAGCCAGGATGATAAAAATGGATTCAAGCCGGGAATTTATGGTGATATTTCGCCTGTAAAAGACTCATCCGTGCATGAATGGAAAGTATTTTGCATTGACAAAAATACCGGTAAAATGATTTGGGAAAAAACATCCTTTAAGGGTATCCCCAGGATGAAACGTCATCCTAAATCGACTCATGCCAACACTTCCGTTGCTACTGATGGTAAATATGTCGTTGCATTTTTTGGTTCCGAAGGCCTATTCTGTTATGATATGAACGGAAATTTGCTCTGGCAAAAAAACTTTGGCCTGCTGAAATCGGTTTTCTGGATGGTCAAATCGGCAGAGTGGGAGTTTGCCAGTTCTCCCATAATTTATAACGGCACCCTGATAATTCAATGTGATGTACTTGAGAACTCATTCGTGGCTGCATATGATGTCAAAACAGGCAAGGAACTCTGGAAAACCAAACGAGACGAATACCCCGGATGGTGCACTCCCAATATTTATACAAACGCAGGGAAAACTTATGTAGTCCTGAATGGGTACAAAAATAGGGGAGGTTATGATCTCGCAACTGGAGATGATGTCTGGAAGATGGCAGGAGGTGGCGACATTCAGATCCCGACACCAGTCGTGGGAAACGATATGATCTATTTCAACAGCGCTCATGGCCAAAGTTCTCCAATAATCGCTGTAAAGACAAATGCAGTTGGTGATATAACTCTGAAAGATAAGGAAACATCCAATGAGTTTGTGAAATGGAGCCTGCCGAGAGGAGGATCGTATATGCATACTATGTTGTTGTACCGGAATCATCTATATAATTTCAACTGGAACGGGGCTGTTGTGTGCCTTGATCCACTGACAGGGAAGGAGATCTATAATGCCAAACTGGGAAAAGCGAAAAGCTTTATAGCATCACCTGTTGCATCCGATGGTAAAATCTATGTTGTTGATGAAGAGGGTACTGTGTATATTCTGGAGGATGGCGACAGTTTCAAACTTCTTAAGGAGATCCCACTGAATGATATCTGTCTGACTGCACCGGCTATCACCGAGGGAATGATAATTTTCAGAACTCAGAAATACCTTATGGCAGCCGGAAAGAAATAATGGGCTGTTATTTTTCTGTGTTAACAACATGAACTCACCCCCTTCCTTCGCTTCGCTCAGGATTCCCCCTCTCTGCTTCGCAAAGAGGGGGGGCTGTAACGGTCTTATATTCTGTGACTTCCCCCTCTTTACGGAGTAGAGAGGGGGAAAAGAAGGGGGTGAGTTCATGTTCCGTCCACTTCAGAAAAGATATTTCTATTCCTTCTTCAAAGATGAAGTCAGAGACTCTGCCGATATTGCCCTGACTGACAGAATCAAAGCAATTAACCCGGTCAGGATAATTCCAATCACCATTATAGCCAGAAAAAGCCATGGAATATCCGCGCTTCGTTTTATGGTCGGTAGCGTAGCCACTACAGCAGAAACTACGCCGGAAAAGACGCCTGCAATAAGAATCAGTATTTGTTCAGAAAATATGATGTTTCTGATTTTTTTGAAGGAAAATCCTGTTGCAAGCATGAGTGCAAATTCTTTTTTACGCTGATTGTAGTTTCGTAATAATACAAAACCAAGTCCGGCAATACCAGTTACCATACCTAAAGCGCCAAAAACCCCAAATACTGAAAGATAGGTATTTGTCACTTCATAAAACGAAGCAAGCCGGTCTGATGTTTTTTCAATATTTACACCATAATTCTCGAGCCTGTCATTCAAAGTCCTCTTATATAAATCTGCAAGCTCAGGCTCACCGTCAACAAGGAGTACCGAACTTCCTGAAACAGAAGGATAATACTTTTCGAAATTACTTATTCCTATTAACGCATATCCCTGAAATACAGATGATTGCAATCCGGCTGCAATAATAATATTCAATGGTTGACCATTCTCTGCACGGAGTATCAGCGTATCACCCGGTTTTAATTTTAATCCCCATTCCAGAACTGTCTGATCTGCAATACCATATATAGTATTAGCTTTCGGACTTAGATTCAAATACTGCCACGGATTCTTAATATTCCTGTCATGAATAGTCTTTGAAAAGGAGAATGATTCCCTGGAAATAAAGTCAGCAGGATCAAGTCCGAGGAGAGGAGGTGAGGTAACATGGTTAAGGTTGAGACAACTGGCATCATTGCCGGAAGACCTCTTCATCTCTACAAAACTCATCTTCGAAAGTGAATCAGTATCAAGACCTGAATTTTTTCTTCCTCTCTTGGTATTAAGATCATCTTTTATTGGAATTGTGTTTTCGCACCATAACAGATACCCTCCGGTTCCTGATGATCTCTTAAGAAGCTTTTCATTAAAATCCATTCTGTTAGCACCTGTGATAAAAACCGCAAAAATACCTGCAGCTATAAAAAGTATGGGGGTAACGCCATGTGACGGATTAAACGAGTAATAAATCCGTGACAAACCGTTTCTGAGTTCTAAGCCGTCAGAGACTTTGGTTTTTGTGCCAAGGTAATATTGCCTGAAAAGTAAGATCAGTGTGATCAGAAGTAATATACCGGCAGCAAAACTAAGCGGGAGCTCCTGTTCTTTAAGCAATACTGAAGATGCATATAATGAAGTTGTTATGATCGCTGAAACAGTCAGCAATAATAAATTCTTCCGTGGCGAAGGAATTTTAAAAACCTCCTTTTCCTTTTTATTCAGCCGGGTCAGGAACTGCCTCACTTTAATCAGGATGAAAACCATGGTGAAAAACATTGTAACCGCAAAACCGGTCATTACCGGGACCAACCTAAAGAATGCATTTAGGGTATCAGTCTGCACTGCACCTCTCCATACCGAATTAAGAGCTTTTGTAATGATCATGTTAACAAGAAACCCTGCAAATGCTCCGGTAAAACACCCTATAATGCTTATTACACCTGATTCCAGAATGAGGAGCCGTTTTATCCAGCTGCTTTTGAATCCCAGAGCAAATAAGGTGCTGATCTGTCCCTTTTTTGAATCAAAATATGATGATATGGAAAAAGATAAAAGTATAATTGATGATAAGATCAGAAAAAATCCCAGGCTCAGGAATAGAGTACCGAAATCCACCCCATTATTTGCTGCTTTAACTGACTCAGCTGCCAGACTGGTAATAATAAATCCGATCAGAGCGGGATCCAGAGATCCTTTCAGGTTGTTTTCAATATCTGTTTCAGTTATTCCTGCCGGAAAACGGATTGCTGTTGCAGGTCCAAAGTTATTTCCCCATAATTCTTTTCCTTTTTCATAATTGATAAAAACCTTTGGCGTTCCTCTGTATTTATTCCAGTAATCCTCATCCTTTCTCCGAATTTCATTCATCTTTATAGGTACTCCAGCATCCCAGTCTGAGCATGAAGCGCTTCCTGATATCCCAGGAAAATCAGGCATCAGAAGAGAATCGGCCCATATACCCTGTAAATCAACAATCTTTCTGACAATAAAACTGCTGCTTTTCTCAACGAGTTTAGTCAGTGAATCTGGGGAATACCAGGAAATGCGGATCGAATCTCCCGGGTTCACCGCCAGATCATCAGCCAGCCATTTATTGATTATTGCACCATTGCCTGTTGGAATCTCAGGATATATGGAAGATGGCAGTGCTGACACAAAAGAGTATGGAGCCGATCGGGAACCGGTTCTGAAGCTGTTTCCCAGGTAAGTTAAAACAGGAGCGGAAGAGGGAATTTTTTTGCTGACCTCCTTTATTACTGCATCATCAATAAATATCCTGTCGGAAATAAGTTCTTTTTCGCCAGTCTTCTTTATCGTTCTTAGTCTGAGTCCAATATCTGCTGGTAATAAAATATTTTTTATTGCCCCGGAAACTTCAGTTACTGAATGTTTATCCTTCCTGTCGATCAATAACCGGTTTATCTTAACCGGCTTACTGTCGTCTTTTTCGAGATCGGACAGGTTCATGAAGATATTCAGAGGCATTATCTGGCTGATCGACAAGGAGAAATTTCCTGTCCCTGAGGCTTTCAGAATATTGCCAATTTTCATTACTGTTGACTTACCTGATTCACCTGCAGGAGCAAAAGGTGCATCCGCCGGAATATCACTGATTGCTTTGTAACGCAGGATCAGCTCATCACCCGTCTTTACTCCGAGGTAATCTGCAAGGCGTTTGTTTATCGCAATTTCGCCTTGCTTTATTGTTATGGAATCACTGCCATGGAAACTAAAGAAGTCTTTGCCTACGGCATATATGTGGGTATTGAATGCCCCTTTTTGTGAAACAAGACTCTGGCAATAGCCGTTAAGTTCATATAAACCAGTGCATTTGATACCCGGGCTTTCCTTCATTCTTTGAGTAAGCGCTTCATCAAAAGATCTCATCCCTGAACTTACCAGAATTCCCGTATTTCCCAGACGCTCTTCAGCCGATCTCTTCAAACTATTCCTGACAGAACTTCCCGTTAAAAGTGATCCTGTTATTACCGCTGACAGCAATGCAATAATAAGAACCTGATACAGAACCGGTTTTTTATAGAACTTTACAGACCGCAAAACCATGTGGAATATACCAGGAACCATAATTAATTCAAGATGTTAGTTTTACCGGCGATGGGGAAGGGTTCAGATAGTCAGTTTACCATCCTCAAGCCTGTATAATTTTGAAATCTTTTTTGCCAGGTCAGCGGAGTGTGTGGCCAGAATAATTGTAATACCAAATTCTCTGTTCATTTCCTGAAGCAGGTCACCAAGAACATCAGCATTTTTTGCATCAAGCGATCCTGTTGGCTCATCAGCAAGCAGAACGGATGGTTCATTTGCCAGAGCTCTGACCAGGGCAACCCGTTGCGCTTCTCCACCTGAAATCCTGAACGGATATTTGTCTTTCAGGTCATAGATTCCGGTCTTTTCCATCAGCATCTTTATCCGGCTCAGTTTGACAGAGAGTTCATCCCGTGTGTATTTTGAAGCCAGCAAAGGAAGAGTGATGTTCTCTGATACCGTCAGATGAGGTAATAAAAGATGGTCCTGAAAAACAAAACCTATATTCCTGTTCCTGTAAACGGCTGATTCATTATCCGTGAAGTTTGCCAATGAAGCTCCCCTGAATGCTATCTCACCGCTATCAGGTTTATCAAGCAGTCCAATAATGTTTAAAAGTGTTGTTTTACCTGAACCGGATGGACCCATAATTGCAACAGAGTCACCCTCATTCACTTCAAGACTAAGATTATTCAGAACCAGTCCTCTCTGAATGAATGATTTAGATATATTTATTATCGACAGCATAAATATATTTTACTTTGACATATTCCCATTATATATCTTAGATAACTCTTCAGACATTTTATCAAGCGATAACTCCTTCAGGACATTCTCTCTTCCTTTTATCCCGAGTTGCTCACGTAATTCATCGTTCCTGAATAATTTCAAGATGCTGTTCGCCAATTCTTCGGGAGTATCAGTTGCATATGTAATTCCACCCATTGTTTTTTCAATAATTTCCGTGAATGCCCCGGTGGCAGGCTGAACAACGGGTACGCCGGCCGCATTGGCCGCGAGAATATAAAGACCATAACCATCGTATTTTCTTACGGGAACACTCATTATATCG
>Ga0182021_10007255_pt1 | contig 13125 bp, 8 predicted proteins | sample 612E3MmetaG_FD_120493 | JGI IMG/M metagenome (GOLD analysis project Ga0182021, IMG submission 120493) | Permafrost microbial communities from Stordalen Mire, Sweden - 612E3M metaG (Illumina Assembly) | ecosystem: Environmental > Terrestrial > Soil > Wetlands > Permafrost | place: Sweden... | reverse complement strand
GGGAACTCGAGGAGGCGTTGAGGGAGAACAGGATACTGTAATCAATTACGAATTACGAATTACGGATTACGAATTTTTTTCGTGTAGCTTTGTGTTTCCTTCGTGGAAGTTCGTGTCAGCGCATCGGACTTCGATTAATGAACTCACCCCCCGCCTTCGGCTTCCCCAGGGGTTCATACCAATTGATTTAATTTGTGTTCTAGCCTGTTTTTTTTTACTTCGACGTATTACCTTCTCATGTTCGGCGGACTAAGAAGAAAAATTTTATGGAAAATATTGAAGAGAAAGCCTTTCTTCCGGAAGAAATGATAATCCGTAGAATTCATTGGATCCGTGGTGAGAAAGTGGTCCTTGATGAAGACCTTGCTGAACTTTACGGTGTAGAAGTAAAGCGACTTAAGGAAGCCGTCAGAAGAAACATGGATCGTTTTCCTGAGGATTTTTTACTTGCATTGACATGGGAGGAGTATCATTCTTTAAGGTCGCAATCTGCGTCCTTAAAAAGGGGACAGCATTCAAAGTTTCTCCCATTTGCATTTACGGAGCAGGGTGTGGCAATGTTATCCTCTGTCCTGCATTCTAAAACAGCGATTCATATGAATATCGCCATTATGAGGGCGTTTGTTCATTTCAGGAAGATGCTGGAAGTAAATTTAATCATTCGCAAAAAGATTGATGACCTTGAAAATACTGTAACCAGTCATGATAAAAAAATAAAAATAATCTTTCAGGTAATTGAACAGTTGATTGGGGAAAAGGATGATGATCCTCCTCCACCAAGAAAAAGAATTGGGTTTAAAATCGGAGAAGATTAATCTTTAAGACACCTCACCGGGTACGCATTCACTCGTAACGCCGGATAAGCAGAAACACTCGGATCAGCATCATTCATCCCATGCGCCCAGGCCTTGGCATCCCCGGTCGGGGTAGAAGACCAGAAGAAAGTTGCAAAACCCTGGAACTCCCAGCCTTTTTTGATGTCTCTGACTCCTGATAATAGTGCATTGAAACCTGAATACCCGGAATATTTCAGCGGACTTCCTGCAAAGCCGCTGTTGGTGTAAGTGGCGAATAAAATGTTCCAGTCGTTTTCTGAAGGGATATGCCAGCCGGGAGGACAGAATCCCTGGTCGGCCGGGGTGTCGTCGTAAGTCATTAACTCGTCCCACTGATAAACTGATGCTGGATGCTGGATGCTGGATGCTGGATTGTGGTATTTTTCAGTTATGCAGTTGTCTCTTTGGTCTTGATTGTTTGGGATTTCTGTGCCGTAGTTCAGATCCTCTGCCATCCAACACTGGGAGCCGATCTGAACGGTTTGGTAGACTTTGTTGTCGCGGGGATCGGTAAGCGGGTTTCCGCAAGGGAGGATGGAGGATGGAAGAATGAGGATGGAGATGGATTTTGTGGCGGTGCAGAGAACGACGTTTGTGTAGGAGTAAGTGATGATGTGGGTGCCGGCGCCTGCGAGTGCGGGAGTGAAGACACCGGTAACAGAATTTACACCCGGACCGGAATAGGTTCCGCCCAGGGGGATTCCTCCTTTGAGTTTGATGGGTTTTGCATTGACCCTGGTGATCGTATCGAAGCAGGATGTGAATGTCACAACCGGAGCTAATGTCCCGCTCATGATGATCTTTGATGAACTTGCCGGACTACCGGTAACACAAGTCAGGTTGGAAGTCATGATGCAGCGTACGCTGTCGTTATTGGCTGGATTGTAGGAATAGGTGGGTGAATTTGTACCCACTGTATTACCATTGACTTTCCAGATGTACGAAGGTGTTGTGCCTCCATTCACCGGACTGGCAGTAAATGTGACAGAAGATCCGGGACAGAAAGGGTTGCTGGTTGGGGTAATATTGACAGACGCTGGTAAACTATTGTTTTGTATCATCGTGATAATAATGCTCGATGCTGGATTGCCCGATGTGCAAAGTTCAGTTGATGTAAGAATGCAGGAAACCTGGTCATTGTTTGCAGGAATGTAAGTATAGTTTGGACTATTGGTTCCGGAATTGATGCCATTCACTTTCCATAAATAAGATGGAGTCGTTCCTCCATTAGTCGGAGTTGCGGTAAATGTTACTGAACTTCCCAGGCAGAAGGGGTTTGCGGAGGCTGTTATCGTAATGCTTACCGGCAGGTTCGGGCTGACGAATACTTGATGCTGGATGCTGGATGCTGGATTGCCGGATGTGCAGATTTCAGAAGATGTCAATATGCAGTTCACCAGATCGCCGTTTGCCGGGATATAAGAATAGGTTGACAGGTTTGCTCCTGCTATTGTGATCCCGTTTACCTTCCAGGTATAAGCGGGAGTCGTGCCCCCGTTTACAGGAGTTGCAGTAAAGGTAACCAGTGTCCCGGCGCAAATCGGGTTAGCGTTCGGTGCAATGGTAACACTCACCGGCAGGTTGGGATTGACCGTCATCGTAATTGAATTTGATGTGGCCGGGTTGTTTGATATGCAGGTCGGAATTGAAGAAGTCAGTTCACAGTTTACAACATCATTGTTTGCAGGGGTGAAGGAATAGTTAGGAGTCGTAATTCCTGTAAAGACACTATTGACAAACCATTTGTAGGTTGGATTGGTGCCTCCATTTACCGGGATGGAGGTAAAGGAGACCGGAGTTCCCGCGCAGATATTATTGGCAGAAGGACTGATACTGACTTTTATGGAATCCCCATGGTCAATAGTCACGAGGTAATCAACCGGGGGGCCTAAACACAATCCGTTTTGCGGAACGATTTGGTATTCTATTAATCCCGGTGTAGTAAGCCAGTTAAACAATTGCTGATTTATGGTTGGTCCTGTTCCATTGGCTATCCAGCCGGTAACTCCTCCCGTAAGAGGTATCGCCACATATGTGAAAATAGTTCCGGGCAGGTTGGAAGTCAGGGTTATATTGGTGAAATCGCCAGAACAAATATTTTTTGAAAGCGGGCTGTTTGTAACTAATGGAATGGGTGTAGTCATCAATTGTACAGTATCGTGTCCATTGCAACCATTGGCGCCGGTAACTGTTACCGCATAACCTCCCGCCAGTCCTGTTTTGAATGTCTGCGAAGTTCCGACAATTAAACCCGATCCAAGATCTTTCCAAACATAGGTGCATCCTGAACAAGCACCTGCATCAAAGGTTGTAGAATCACCATTGCAAATTGTTCTATCAGGGCCAAGTGAAATTTGAGGACTTGATACTATTGTTATCGTTTGCCAGGAAGTATCAGTTCTGTTATCAATATGTCGTACAAATAATTCAACTGTAAAAGAACCTGATGTATTATAAATATGAGATGAATTTGGAAGGTTGGAATAATTAGCAGGGCCGGATGCAGGATCACCGAAATCCCAGTGGATGCTATCCGCAGGTGGCCAGATATCCCCTGAAAAATGAATGGAATCCCATTGACATTGTCCTGAATGATGAAGGTAGGCTTTGTATTTCTGAAGGAATTGGGGGAGACCATGACCGCATCCCCAAAGATTCAGGTACACTGCATTCGCCTGAAAATTGCACCCAATGCCCCCTGTTGCAGGTTTATTTATAACGCACATAGAGTCAATAATACTTTCATCCCCGTATATTTTCCAGTCAGGCCCCATTTGGAGATGCACGCCATGCAGAGAATGTCCAACATACGTCTCACTTTGCGCGAAATGGACTGAATCTTCAAGAGTGGCATCATATTGATAGATTCTTGCATTATTCCAGTCTTCTCCTGACCTGTAGAGGTATTTTGAATCAATTGAAAATTCAAGATAAGACCATCCATTATCAAAAAGTGGTCCAGCATCTGCGTGAATACTGAATAGGTGAGTGATTTTACCTGTCGAGGAATTAAAATGACAACATTCCAGCGAATCCTCATATGGGGCGATCAATTTTGTTCCATCAGGTGAGACTTTCATAGATCCCTCGTTAGTAGCAATATTAGGAGCCCACATAGTGCTGGAACTTACTACTGGCCCCTGGATCCCACCTGATGTAATGAGGAAAGCATAAAAATTGTGATTGCTGAGAGCATTGTGAATGATCAGCCAGGCATCTTTATTATTATGATGTCGGGCCATGGTCATCGAAATAGGGTAGTTAGAGTTCCCTAATAATGAAATGTTTTTTTGTCCGGTTACAATATCGCCTAATCCACCGTTCAGCGTCATATCGACAACAGAATAATGCAATCCGCCATTCGGTACAGGAGGAGGCCACCCCGGACCATTTATTGTGAAAATATAAAATAAGTTGTCATCCCAAATGTTTTGCACCACACAAACTGATTGATCAGCATCCATCGACAGCAGACCGGTTCCATTTGGCATGTATGAATTAGTCCTGTCATAAACATAATTTCCGTCTGTATAAAAAAGCACATTGCCCAGTGAATCGGAAACGGTTGCCAGAGATCGGTTTGCCCCCATTTGACTGTTTGGCAGGTATTGTGGAACTCCACTGTTAAATGTCACACCGGCAAACGATCCAAAATACCAGTTGTTCCATTCGCCCTGTGAGAATCCAAAAAAAGGGAATAAGATGATCAGGCTGAAGATGATTTTGGCCTTCAATTTACAGGAATTGGTAAGCGTAAGAGAGAAGAATTTTTCTTCATCTCAACAGGATTAGTCAACGCAAATATAATGAATTAAAGGGATTTACGATTTACGATTCCTTTTCTTCGGGATCTATCTTGTATTCTTCATGAAAAAATTTTCTCTGCGTCTCTGCGGTTAATTACTTTTTTTTAACCACAATAGTCACAATAGTTCACAATAGAAAGGCACATAAGAAAACAAGTGGTGAAAATTTCTTTGCGTGCTTTGCGGATAACCTTTGCGTTCTTTGCGGTTAAAAAAGTGATGAGGTGATGAGGTGATGAGGTGATGAGGTGGGGTTGCTTCGGGACTGTGTCCCTCGCAATGACAACGATCGTAGGGTTTAGAAGGAAATTGCTTCGGCACTGCGTGCCTCGCAATAAAAAATAGCGATTAGCGAAATACACACTACATCACTACATCACTACCTCACCACTTCTTCCAGAAACTTCTCAACCAGCCTTGGAACCGGGAACTTTCCAATATCCTTCATATTGACTTTCGGAAACGGCAGGGAAAATTTATCCGGAACTTCAAAGCGGTAAAACTTCGTGATGATGACCTGGTGTGTGAGGATATGTCGGTAGATTTTTGATTCTTTTCCAATTTTTATCTTTTCTTCATGAAAAATATCCTTCCATTCTTTTGAAAGGACCAGCTTTTTCAGACTGATCTCTTTTTCAGATTCAATCAAGGGAAAATCAAAAAGGTTTTTCCAGATATCTTTTTCCGTTCTTTTTCTCAGGAATACGGTCCGGTTTTCCCCTTTCCCGGAAAGGATTACCAGGTAATGGAAATACCGGGTGCGTTGTCCTTGCTTTTTCGATTTAAAAGGAAAATCAGAAACATGGTCAAGTTGAAACGCCACACACCCTGATTTCAGCGGACAAACCATGCAGTCGGGTGCAGGCTTGCATTGCAATGCCCCGAACTCCATGATGGCCTGGTTGAAATCGCCGGGATGCTCATGGCTGATCAGCTCTTTGGCTTTTTCCAGGACTGCGGTTTTTCCTTTCTGTGTATCGACGGGTTCACTGATACCGAAGAAGCGGGAAAAGAGGCGAAGAACGTTCCCGTCCACTACCGGCGCAGGAATTCCGAAAGCAATGGAAGAGATGGCAGCCGCGGTATAATCACCGATCCCTTTCAGTTTCCTTATCCCGTCATAAGATTTGGGAAATATTCCATGATGAAGGGCCATGATCTCATGTGCGGCTGCATGCATGTTGCGTGCACGGGAATAATAACCCAGTCCCTGCCAGAGTTTCAGCACTTCCTGTTCATCGGCTTCCGCCAGGCTTTTGATGTCGGGGAATTTTTTAAGAAACCGCAGGTAGTAATCCCGGCCCTGTTCAATACGTGTTTGCTGAAGAATTATTTCCGATACCCAGATCCGGTATGGGTCGCTGGTCCTCCTCCAGGGAAGATCCCTTTTGTTCTGCTTGTACCACTTTGAAAGGATCTTCGTGAAATTCATTTTCTTCTTTTTTGAACAATCGATCATTCGATCAACGTTTTTTGAATTTCGATCTGATTTCACAGTTCGTTGATTGAATGTTCGAGTAATCATTCTCTGTGAACCTTCGTGCGCCTTTATGTCATCCTTAGCGCGCCTTTGTGGTAAAAATTTTTAACCACAAAGGCGCACAAAGTACACACGAAGTATCACAAAGGGAAAAACAAGCCTCATTGATTTCAATGCCGAAAGTACACAAAAAATAATTTTAATACCGAGAAGGCACGGAATCATTCACTAAAATCCTTCCTGAATACTTCTTCACTTGACGAAAAAGTGAATTTATTTCCTTGTCAATCAAAAATATTCTATATTTGCACCCCCGTTTTGACCAATAAAAACATCATAATTAATAGAATAACTAACTTATATCAATATGACAAAAGCAGAAATTGTAGCAGACATCGCTAATAAGACAGGAATCGAAAAAGTAGCCGTTCAGGCAACTGTTGAAGCTTTTATGGAAACTTTGAAGAACTCGATGATCCACGGACAAAACGTTTATTTAAGAGGATTTGGAAGTTTTATCATCAAAAAAAGAGCAGAGAAAACTGGAAGGAACATTTCCAAGAATACAACCATCATCATCCCCGCTCACAACATCCCGGCATTCAAGCCTGCAAAAACCTTCGTTAACAAGGTAAAATCATCTGTTAAAGCAAAGTAATTCTTTAAACATTACGATCATGCCCAGCGGTAAAAAAAGAAAGAGACACAAGATGGCTACCCACAAGCGGAAAAAACGCTTGCGGAAGAATAGACATAAGAAAAAGTAAATAGCTGACCTCCGCATCCTGCTGCTTGATTCGGCAGGATGCAGAGGTTATATGATCTTTCCTCGTCCCCTGCCTGCTACAATTCCTTAGGTCATTGACTTCACCGGTAACCTGCCGGTGAATAGGAATTTAAAAATATGAAGCGTGAATAAGGAATTAATCATCAATTCGACCTCCAATGAGGTTGAAATCGCACTTCTTGAGGAAAAGCTTCTCGTCGAATTAAATAAAGAGAAATCGAATAGTGAATTTGCCGTAGGCGACATTTACCTTGGAAGAGTCAAGAAGATTATGCCAGGGTTGAATGCTGCATTTGTAGATGTAGGGTATGGTAAAGATGCATTTCTGCATTACCTTGACCTTGGTCCCCAGATCAACTCCCTGTTAAAATACATCAAAGCCGGTTTCTCCAACACCCCGGGTCTTACCATCGGTGAACACAAGATGGAAGAAGACATCCAGAAATCGGGGCGGATCAACAATGTGCTGAAACCCAACCAGCAGATCCTGGTACAGGTTGCAAAAGAACCAATTTCCACCAAGGGTCCACGGGTTACCTCCGAGCTTTCATTTGCAGGAAGATATGTGGTCCTGATCCCTTTCTCCGATAAGATATCGGTTTCACAGAAGATCAAAAGCGCCGAAGAACGGAACCGGCTCAAACGCCTCATCGCGAGCATCAAGCCTAAAAACTGCGGTGTGATCATCCGTACCGTTGCTGAAGGAAAACTGGTTGCCGACCTCGATGCCGATCTCAGGAACCTTTATAAAAAATGGGAGATCACTTCCCAAAAATTACCCACATCCAAGGCCCCCCAGAAGATCATCGGCGAAATTGACCGCACCTCAGCCATCCTTCGGGATGTCCTGAATGAAGATTTTAACAACATCATTGTCAACGACCCTGTGATATATGAGGAGATCAAGAATTACATCCAGAAGATCGCCCCGGGGAAAGTCCACATCGTAAAACTTCATTCGGGGAAGACGCCCATTTTTGAATTTTACGGCATCGATAAACAGATCAAGTCTTCATTCGGAAAAACCATCACCATAAAAAGCGGAACCTACCTGATCATCGAGCATACCGAAGCCCTGCATGTGATTGACATCAACAGTGGTCACAGGGTCAACTCCGAACAAAACCAGGAAGCCAATGCGCTGGAAGTGAACCTGGAAGCGGCCACAGAGGTGGCTCGCCAGCTACGGCTCCGCGATATGGGCGGGATCATCGTGGTCGATTTCATCGACATGAACCAGGGGAACAACCGCCGTAAACTTTACGACCGGCTCAAGGAGGAGATGCACAGAGACCGCGCCAAGCATTCCATTCTTCCACCCAGCAAATTCGGCCTGGTTCAAATCACACGCCAGCGGGTCCGCCCCGAAATGAATGTCCAGATCCTGGAAAAATGCCCTACCTGCGACGGCACCGGCGAGATACGGCCCAGCATCCTGGTGACCGACGACATCGAAAACAACCTCAGTTACCTTGTCCGCGAACAGAATGAAAAGCACCTTTTGCTATGCGTGCATCCTTACATTTACGCATACTTTACAAAAGGTATTTTCAACATGAAATGGAAATGGTATTTCAGGTTCAAAAGAAGGATCAAACTCCACCCGATGCCATCGTACCATTTCCTGGAATATCACTTTTTTAATAAGGCAGGGGACGAGATTAAAATGTAACACGGTACACGGCACACGATACACGGTACACGTGAACCGTGTGACGTGAACCGTTTAACGCTAAGAAAACGTAAATTGTAAGATGACAGTCGTAGTAAGCGGAATCAGGCCAACCGGCAACCTTCACCTCGGAAATTATTTCGGGGCGCTGAAAAGTTTTACCCGGATGCAGGAAGAGAACCAGTGTTTTTTCTTCATTGCCGATTATCATTCCCTTACCACCCATCCTACACCCAAAGACCTTCACGGCAATGTCAGGAATGTGCTTGTGGAATTTCTTGCCTGCGGCCTTGATCCTGAAAAAGCAACTCTTTATATCCAAAGTGATCTTCCTGAAACAGCAGAGCTCTACCTGCTTCTCAACATGAATGCCTATGTGGGCGAACTGGAACGCTGCACTTCTTTCAAGGAAAAGATCCGCCAGCAACCCCAGAATGTCAATGCCGGACTGCTTACCTACCCTACCCTGATGGCAGCCGATATCATTATTCACAGGGCGCATAAAGTGCCGGTAGGCAAGGACCAGGAACAGCACCTGGAAATGACCCGCACTTTTGCCAACCGGTTTAACCGATTATATCATGTTGACTATTTTCCCGAACCGGTGGCCTATACGTTCGAGGAAACCCTGGTCAAGATACCCGGACTGGATGGTAGTCCCAAGATGTCAAAATCGGAAAACGAGAACAGTGCTATCTTCCTGGCAGATCCGCCCGAGGCGATCCGGAAAAAAGTGATGCGGGCCGTGACGGATGCCGGCCCTACCGAGATAAACCAGCCCAAACCACAGGCGATTGACAATCTTTTCAGCCTGATGAAAACCCTCTCGGCTCCTGGCACCTATACGCACTTCAGCGAACTCTACGATACCTGCCGGATCCGGTACGGTGACATGAAGAAGCAACTGGCCGAAGATGTGATCCTGTTCACCAAACCCTTCCGGGAGAAGATCCTGGAATTGAATTCCGACGAAGCTTACCTGAAAAAAGTAGTCTCAATGGGCGCAGAAAAAGCCCATGCAAGCGCAGCCACGACTCTCCGCGATGTCAGGGAGATCATCGGCTTCAGGAGCTTTTGATTCAAATTACGGATTACGAATTGCGAATTTAAATTTCCGGATTTTTAAAAGTAAATTGCAAACAGCCATAAGCGAACAGCGAATGGCGTCCAGCGAATATCAGGGATGAACGAAACCCAATCCATAAGTGAATCTGTAATCCTTATCGGTGTTGCACATCATCAGCAGGATTTATTAACGGTTGAGGAATACCTGGATGAGCTGGCATTCCTGGTGGACACGGCCGGCGGCAATCCCGTGAAAAAATTCATCCAGAAACTGGAATATCCTGATCCGAGGACCTATGTTGGCAAAGGGAAATTGGAAGAGATCCGCGGTTACATCTCTCTCCATGAAGTGGATATTGCCATATTCGACGATGAACTTTCTCCCAGCCAGGCCCGTAACATAGAACGGGAACTCAAATGCAGGATCCTTGACCGCAACAACCTGATCCTCGATATTTTTGCAAAGCGCGCCCGCACGGCCCATTCACGCACACAGGTTGAACTGGCGCAATGTGAATACCTGCTTCCGCGTCTTACGCGGATGTGGACGCACCTGGAAAAACAGCGTGGCGGTATCGGGCTCAGGGGCCCGGGAGAACAGGAGATCGAGACTGACCGTCGTATCCTGCGTTACCGGATCTCGTTGCTGAAGAAAAAGCTGGAGGAAATCGACAAACAGAAGACCACCCAGCGCAAGAATCGCCGCGAGCTTGTACGGATTGCGCTCGTGGGATATACCAATGTCGGAAAATCGACGATCATGAACCTGCTCAGTAAATCGAATGTTTTTGCAGAAAACAAGTTGTTTGCGACACTGGATACCACCGTCCGCAAAGTGGTGATCCATGATTTGCCGTTTTTGTTGTCCGATACCGTTGGTTTCATCCGGAAACTGCCTCATACCCTGATTGAATCATTCAAATCCACCCTGGATGAAGTGCGTGAAGCCGATATACTGGTTCACATTGTGGATATTTCACATCCGGCCTTTGAAGAACAGATCGAAGTGGTGAACCAGACACTGACAGATATCGGCGCTTCCGACAAACCTGTTATCATGCTGTTCAATAAGATCGACCAGTATTCCCATGTAAAGAAGGAACAAGACGATTTAACCCCGGTTCAGAAAGAAAACCTCACCCTGACCGACCTTGAAAATACCTGGATGGCGAAGAACCACCTGCCATCGATCTTCATTTCCGCCAGGGAAAAAACAAATATTGCCAGGCTGAAGGAAATGATCTACCAGGAAGTGCTGAAGATCCGGAAGCAGCGTTATCCTTCCTTATCCTGACCTGCAAATCGTTCATGCATCCTTGCCGGAATGCGGTTTTATTATAATTTATTTACTACCTTTGCTTTATCAGCGCTGAAATCATTCTTATTTCCGGATGAAAAAATACCAACTGCTTCTGTTATCAGTCATCTCAGGATTGCTCATGGCGGCAGCCTGGCCGATGAGAGGTTTCCCCGGGTTCTTGTTTGCCGGGTTTGTTCCACTGCTGATCGGAGAAGATTTCATCTACCGCCACCCTAGGAATTTTATTAAGTTCAGCCTGCTCTTCTATACTTATCCTGCTTTTCTCATCTGGAACGGATTAACCACCTGGTGGATCTACAATTCAACCGGACCCGGGGCCCTAATCGCCATTGGTGTAAATGCCCTGTTCATGACCATTATTTTCCAGCTTTTTCATTTTACCCGGAGAAAACTGAAGAACGACCTTTCCGCGTATGCGGCCCTGGTCTTCTACTGGATGGCATTCGAATACCTCCACCTCAACTGGGACCTCAACTGGCCGTGGCTGAACATCGGAAACGGGTTTTCCTCTTATTACCGGTGGGTGGAATGGTATGAGTTTACTGGTACTTTCGGGGGAACCTTATGGGTGCTGGTGGTTAACATCCTGTTGTTCCTGTTCATTTATCCCCATTCATTCAAGCGATCTTCCTACAAGCTGAATACAAGAAACTTCATCCTGGTAACAGCGATACTGCTGTGGATCATCGTACCCCTGGTCATCTCCAATTCGATCTATCATTCTTATAAGGAAAAATCCAACCCTGTAACGATCGTGGTAGTTCAGCCCAACCTTGATCCTTACAAGGAACAATATACCATTCCCCCCGTTGAAGTCGTGGGAAAGATCATGCGCCTGGCTGAACCGTATCTCGACAGCAATACCAATTTCCTGGTTGCCCCTGAATCGGCCATCCAGGAATATATGTGGGAGAATGATATCGGGACGTTTAAAAGCATCGCCCTGCTGAAGGAAATCGTTAAGAAATATCCCGGACTTAACATGCTTGTCGGAGGATCAACCCGCCATGAGTTCGGCCCCGGGGAAGAAGTCAGTAATACTGCCAGGAAATATACCGATGCTGATATTTATTATGATGAATACAATACGGCCATGCTCCTGAATTCACGGGACAGCATCCAGTTGTACCATAAATCGAAACTCACACCGGGTGTGGAGATCCTGCCCACCTACAAACATTTTAAACTCCTGGAGAAACTGGCGATCAATTTGGGAGGTACGGTTGGCAGCCTGGGTACGGATAAGATCCGGAGGGTATATTCCACGGTGAAGACTGCCAGAATTTCCCCCACGATCTGCTATGAATCAATCTTTGGGGAGTTTTTTGCGGAATTCGTAAGGAACGGGGCGGAGGTCATGATGATCATCACCAACGATGGCTGGTGGGGAAACACAGCAGGACACCGTCAGCACTTTACCTTTGCATCGCTCAGGGCGATCGAAACACGACGCAGCATTGCCCGTTCAGCCAACACCGGGATTTCTGCCTTTATCGACCAGCGTGGCGATGTGCACCAGATGACAGAATACTGGCAACCGGCAGCGATCAAGGGGGTGATCAATGCCAACGACAGGCTCACCTTTTATGTACGACACGGGGATTACCTGGCAAGGACTGCAACAATCTGCGGGGGAATTCTGTTCATCCTCAGCCTGGTCATGCATTTTATCCATAAGAAAAGAAGAACATTTTACAAATAATCTTTTCGACAGCTTATTTACTTTTTAAGCCAATATCCAATGAAGATTCCAAGATTATCCGGTATTCTTATCCTGGTTGTCATCCTCACCGGGTCATGCAACAATGCAAAACGCAATCAGAATGCCGGGAATGAAGAGAAACAAAAGCAGGTTGAGCCCATGAAAATTCCGCCCTTCAATGCGGATTCAGCTTACGCCTACGTGAAGACCCAGGTGGATTTTGGCCCGCGGGTATGCAATACCGCTGCCCATGAGAAATGTGCTGATTTCCTGATCAGGAAACTGAAACAATTCTGCCCCGATGTAATTGTTCAGAAGGGACAGGTAAAAGCCTTTGACGGTACCCTGCTGAATTTCAAAAACCTGATCGCTTCCTATAACCCGGGCACCAATAACCGGATTTTCCTTTGTTCACATTGGGATTCCCGCCCTTTTGCCGATCAGGACCCGGATGTG
>Ga0182021_10007254_pt1 | contig 13126 bp, 11 predicted proteins | sample 612E3MmetaG_FD_120493 | JGI IMG/M metagenome (GOLD analysis project Ga0182021, IMG submission 120493) | Permafrost microbial communities from Stordalen Mire, Sweden - 612E3M metaG (Illumina Assembly) | ecosystem: Environmental > Terrestrial > Soil > Wetlands > Permafrost | place: Sweden... | reverse complement strand
CGACGACGGCTTCCGTGCTGTTGAACGGGGTGCCAAAGAATCTCACCTTCCTCAGCTGCCACAGGATCCTCCCGCCCGCCCTGGATGCGCTGTTCCGGATGGGCGAGGTGCGCATCGACGGACTGATCCAGCCCGGGCACGTGGCCACGATCATCGGTACCAAACCGTTCGAACGGTTCGCCCGCGACATGCACGTCCCTCAAGTGGTCGCTGGATTCGAACCGCTTGACATCCTGGTCACCGTCTTCATGATGGTGACCCAGATCCGCGAGGGCAGGGCCGAGGTGGAGAACGAGTATTCCCGTGTGGTCAGACCGGAAGGGAACCCGATCGCGATCAAGATGCTGGACGACGTGTTCGTGGCGGTGGACAAGAACTGGCGTGGTTTCCCGGTGTTACCGAAGAGCGCGCTTGAGCTCCGTCCGGAGTTTGACGAGCAGAACGCCAGGATCGTGCACGAGCGGATATTGGCCACCGCACCGGAAGTGAAAGAGGAGATGGGCAACTGCCGTTGCGCCGAGGTGCTGCGGGGCTTGATCGAATCGAGGGAATGCCCAGCGTTCGGCAAGGCGTGCAACCCGAAGCGCCCGATGGGTCCATGCATGGTCTCCCGGGAAGGAAGCTGTAACATCTCCTATCGTTACCGGCAGGATTGAACCTGAACCAAGGCCTTGATCGGCAAGGGAAGGGACGGTTTCCGGCATCCGCCGTCCTTTTTTTCACATGCTTATGGGCTAGGTCCCATCAGCTCCCTGAATTTATAAGAGAAAAGCATCAAAAAAGGTATATCGTCCCTGCCGGATACGAGACCGCTTTCATATTTAAACGCGGAGGGAATTGAATGGAGGAAGGATCGAGACCTGGCGAGACTGCTTCGACAAGACCGATGAACGGAATGTACGAAGCGGAGCATAACGGCAATGGGAACCCGAAGGTGATCTGTGTCTCGATCCCTCAGGGAAGCAACCGACCGGTGAAGGCCACAAGCCAGTCCCCTAGCGAGTTCATTCCGACGGTCAATGGTGCTAACCTTTCATGGCTTAACTGCGGTGTCGATGATCTGGAAAAGGACGGGACCGCAGTGGCCGCGATGTACGGGTTCGGGGAGACACTGGTCCCGACGTTGTTGAAAGGCTACTATGCCGCATACGAGGACCGGGAGTCGGAGCTGGGCATAATGGTCCCGGCGGTCCGGGTCAGGGGGCTGGAGTTCAAGGTGTTTCCGCTCATGATCCTGGTCAGGAAGAACCTGATACTGACCATCCATGACAGTGACGTCCAACGGCTGGTCCAATTCTCCCGTTACGCCGATATCTTCCTGAAGAAACTGCCCGAGGTGATGCCCGCTGAGGACAAGTTAACGATGACCCTCTGGCGCATATTGGACGAGAACAACATCCGGAACTTCGAACAGCTCAGGGAAATCGAGGAGCAGGCAGACGAGATGAGCCAGGTCCTGGTCGATCCGAGTTCCCCGCGTACCCAGGTGGGGAAGCAGATCTATGGGATGAAGCATTCGCTGATCACATACCTTAACACCCTCTGGCGAACGTTGGACGTGGTGAACTCGCTGCGATACGGGGATGCCCAAACCATAACCGACAATCAGAAGGTCCTGAACAAGATCGGCCTGCTGGCGGACGACCTGAACCGGCAGATATCACTGTCCGAGCACATGTCCGAGGTGCTCGCCTCCGGTTTGGAAGTGTTGCAATCGCTATACAACAACCAGCTGCAGATCCTGAACAACCGGATGTCGCTCACCATGACCTGGCTGACCATCCTAGGCACGGCGGTCCTGGTGCCGAATACCCTGGCCACGATATTCGGCTTCGCCCTGAACGTCGATCTCAACACACTGATCTGGACGCTCGGCGTTATCACCCTCGCCACAGTCAACTCGACTTTGCTGGCATACTGGTGGGTGAAGAAGCGGGTAAACCTGCCCAAGAAGGCGGACGAGTTCACCAATTGAACGGTGACATGGAGGGATCGAATGGTCGAGAACATCATCCGGGAATCGGCTCCCATCGGGGACATCTGCAGGGTCTACGGAGCCCGTTCGCAGCCCGGACTTTCCACTACCATTCTGGTCACGATCGAACGTTCCGGCGCCATTACAAAGCACTACGACGCCACGACGCCTAGAGCGGTCGACATGGTTAGCTCGGCAGTATTCAGTTGGGTGGACCACACCGCCGCCGATATCAAGGATGCCGCCAGGGTTGCAGTGGAATTCGGTTTCTCTAATATCCTCATGAACACGCTTAAGACCGACAAACTCTCAGAATACGTCGACCTGGACACCGAGCTAGGCATGAAGATCCCTTCGGTCCGGGTGGAAAGGCCTGAACCGGAGATAGAGCCAACCTATTTCCTGGTCCGGGAAAATCTCATACTTACCATACACGGGGTCGAAGCCTCCCATCTGGCACAGTTCTTTCGCTATGCCGATGTGTATTTGCGGAAGATGCATTCTTCGATCACCCTCTCCGAACGGAGAACCTCATTTCTCATCCGGCTCCTGGACGAGAACTGTAATGACCATTTCGATCAGCTTCGGTTCATCGAGGACCACGCCGACGCGGTCGGTTACGAGCTTTCGGAGATGGATGCCCACATCAAGGACGTGGGGAAGCGCATCTTCCAGGTAAAGCACATCACCATCGTCTACCTGAGCACTCTCTGGCACCTGTTAGATGTGATCAATTCTCTTCGTTACGGGGACGCGGAGCTCATCGACGATAACCAGAAGATACTGGGAAAGATGAACTTCATGAGCGAAGATATTTCCAGACAGGTAGAGCTGTCTGAGGCCATGTCTGAGGTGCTGGTCTCTGGCATGGACGTTTTACAGGCATTATACAGCAACCAGCTGATGATCGTCAACAACCGGATGGTGCTGGCACTGACCTGGATGACGGTCCTGGGGACGGCGCTCCTGGTGCCGAACACCTTGGCCACCATCTTCGCGTACGCGGTCGGTCTCGACTTCGACATCATGGTATGGTCGGTCCTGGTCATCATTCTGGCCACCGCGACCATGTCTTCGCTGGCCTACTGGTGGACCAAGAGCTGGACCGTGGTACCTCGTTCTCCAGATGAATATCTGGCCTAGCATTGGAAAAAACCAAAATCTATATTTACTGATTGTAGAAATAATATCTTTATGTGGGGCAGTTGACCCGTGGAAGTTTTCATATATGGCATCGCAGAAACTCAAGGATCTTATGAACAAGGGTCTAACGTCGGAGATCCAGGCATCGATCGAATACATGTGGCAGCACGTTCAGTGGATAGGGGTCGAGAATTACTCCGTTTCAGACGAATTCAAGGACATCGCCATCCAGGATATGAAACACGCGGAGAAGATAGATGAACGTCTATGGTACCTTGAGGGTGTTCCCACACCAAGCCTGCACCTATCCAGGTCGGCGGAGAGATGTGGGAAATGGTGGACAACGACATAATAGCAGAGCAACAGGCCATCGACCTTTACAAGGAGATCATGGTGGTAGCGGCGAAGGAAGGCGATCCCACCACCAGGTTCATATTTGAACAGATCCTGGAGCAGGAAGAGGAACATCACAACTTCTTTACCTCCCTTAAGCAGGGCCAGCCAAAGAAGACCTCGAAGGCCAAATAAGGGATTATTTCGAGGATCATGAGCTGAACCGGCCGTTACAGGCTGGCGCTATTCATTTTTATTATAAATGCCAACTTATATTTCATTTGCGTGTTTGCTAAAGAATGGACCATGCGAAAATTTGACAGGACACCTTATATCGCCACAATCCGTTCCCTTCTTGTTCATCTTGTTACAGACCGGGGACGAACTAGCGGAATTGCTTAAGCGAGCGCTTCAGATAGAGGACGGCTTTGAGTCGGTGGCTCAATGGGAAGCGTATGTAGTGACCAAGGACCACGAGTTCCGTCGCATGATATTCCAGATGTTGGCTGAATCGGCCAAGCATAAAGGGATGGTCGGAGACCTGCTGAAGATGGTGAACGTTTCCAGTGAAAGGCAGATAGCGCCGTTGGCACCGGCACGCTTTGATTTCTCAGGTAAAGAGCATCTGGAGATAATGGACGAACTATACCAGACCGAGGTCCTGATGCTTGACACCTATACGTTGATCAAGGAGTCCTTGACCGGTTCAAACATTGACAATATTCTGCTCAAAGGACGAAAGGAACAGTTCCTCAAAATGTTGACCGAGCTTATCTCTGACGAAGGTCGTCATGCTTTGATGGTCTCAACCCACCAGGGAAAAATGGTACGGATAAGGTAGTCCAGTCCTGATAGAATTCATTCGGAGGGGATCGGCCGGGGGAAAGGTTAATCAGCCTCGTTCCGATTCCATTTTGACCGACGAACCGGTCGCCTGGTGAAATTAATAATGTATGCGATTGAGGTTAAGGACCTCGTCAAAAGCTACGGCGGGATCACTGCTGTCAAGGGTATCTCATTCACTGTCAACGAGGGAGAGGTCTTCGGTCTTATAGGTCCGAATGGAGCTGGGAAGACCACCACACTAAGGATCCTCGCCACGCTTCTGCAGATAACGTCTGGTTCGATCAAAGTGTTCGGACACGATCTGACCACTGAAGCGGACCAGGTCAGGAAGATAATCAGCTACTTGCCGGAAGATGCTGGTGCCTACAAGAACCTGACCGGACGCGATTATCTGGAATTCATCGCCGCCTTCTTCGGTGAGAGCGCCGAACAGAAGCACATGGTGGAGCGCGGATTGAGCATCGCCAGGCTGGACGACAGGATCGATGACAAGGTCGAGACCTACAGCAAGGGCATGGCCCGCCGTCTACTGGTCGCCAGGGCGCTCATGATCGGGCCGAAAGTTGCAATTTTGGATGAACTGACGTCCGGATTAGATGTTCTGAACGCCCAGGAGGTCAGAAGGACCGTTAAGGCCACGGTCAAGGAGGGGACCACGGTCCTGCTCTCTTCACACAACATGCTAGAGGTGGAGCTCATGTGCGATCGGATCGCGCTGATCAACGACGGCCGCATCATAGAAATGGGATCTCCGACCGAATTGAAGAAGAAGTATGATGTGCCGAACGTCGAGGAAGTGTTCGTGAGGGCGGTACAATGAGCAGCTTGAGCAACATGATCAAGAAAGAGGTGAAGGAGCTCCTGACCCCGGCGACGCTGGTCCCGATTATCATAATGGCGATCGTTTTTGCCTCATTGGGCGGAGTGATCGGCGGAGCGCAGAAGAGCCTGACCGATAAGCCGGTCATAGGAGTGATCGATCAGAGCCAGTCTGATATTTCGGGTGTGGCGTTCCGCGCTCTGAACAGCACATCGAAGATAGTCTTCTCATACAATGGAACAGACCCGGCGATGGTCCAGGATGGCTTGAACCGGATTCAGACGCAGGGTGGTTCGGCGCTGTTAATATTCCCTTCGAACTTCAGCCAGCGCATTTCTGCCAACCAATCGGCCATCATCCAGGTCTATTGGATGATGAAAGGCGCGGGCCTGTTGGAGGGGGTGCAATCGTCGGTCGTAAGCCTGGCGATCTCCGAGATGGACTACGAGGTTTCTAGTTACTTAATCGACAATAAGGTGCCGGTGAGCTCGGCGGTCATTTTGGTACCGACCCAGCTTTCCGAAACGACCGTGTTCAAGGACCGGGTCATGACCGGGATCTCACCGGCTCAGATATCTTCTGTCATGTCCAGTCAAGGTATCATCGTCCCGCTGATCATCGTCATGGTGGTCATCATGGCAGGCGGCATGGTGATCACCTCCATGGGAACTGAGAAGGAGAACAAGACCCTGGAGACGCTGCTGACCCTGCCGGTGAGCCGCACCTCGATCGTAGTGGGCAAGCTGGCCGGGGCTGCCATTGTCGGTTTGATCATGGCGGTCATCTATATGATCGGCATGGGCTACTACATGAACTCCCTGACCGCATCGGCGGCGGTCGACCTTAGCAAGTATGGCATCGGGCTGAGCGTGTTCGACTACGTGCTCGTCGGCATCTCGCTGTTCCTGGCACTGATATCGGCGTTGGCGCTCTGCATGCTACTGGGCATCTTCACAAAGAACTACAAGGCAGCCCAGTCGATGACCATGCCTATCACGTTCCTGGCCCTAATTCCCATGTTCGTTCTGATCTTCTCTGACTTCGATACGCTACCATTGGCGGGTCAGGTGCTGGTGTTTGCCATCCCGTTCTCACATCCGATGATCGCTATGCGTTCGCTGATGTTCGGGGACAGCGGGATCGTCATCGCTGGCATCATCTACGAAGCGATCTTCGCTTCGGTGACGATGTTCATCGCGGTAAGCTTATTCAAGAAGGATATCGTCCTGACCGGCCTACCGAAGAGGCCAGGCAAGAAGAGTGGGTGGTCGTCTTTGATCCATTATCCGGGAAAGAAGTGAAGAAAGCCTTACGGGGCATGGCGCCCCGGATATTTTTAAAAAATTTAGAAGTTCTTGACCGGCACCATGTCCACATGGAGCTTCTTCCCGTCGATGTCCATCGCCCGCAGACCCGCCAGTGCTCTGGCCGCAGCGTCCTTGTGCACTTCGACCTCGGTGTAGTCATCATGGATCTCGATATTGCCGATGGACATCTCGTTCACCTTGAGGCGGCGGGACAGTATGTCAACTATGTCGATCGACCGGATGTGGTCCTTCTCCCCTAGCGAAATACGGAATTTGACCATGCCGAAGATGTCCGAGTAGGCTTCGAAATCAACGACCCGCCTGACCATGTCCTTCTGACCGGATTCTGGTACGGGTTCCTCGAGCATCTCGACGACCCCGAACTCCTTGATCTTCTTCAGGAGGTACATCTCACGGGCCGTGATGAACGTGATGGCCACGCCTTCTTTTCCTGCACGACCGGTCCTGCCAATGCGATGAACGTAGATCTCCGGGTCCTCCGGAATGTCGAAGTTGATGACGTGGGTCACGTCCTCGATGTCCAAGCCACGGGCGGCGACGTCTGTCGCAACCAATACCTGGATCTTTCCCGCCCTGAAGTCGGAGAGGACCTTCTCGCGCCTCGATTGGGTCAGATCGCCGTGCAACGCGGCGACCGGATAACCGTAGGATTTCAGGACCCGCTCTATGGTGTTGACCATCATCTTGGTCTGGGCGAACACCATCGCCTTGGGCTGATACTTGTCCAGGACCCGGCACAGGGCCCATATCTTGTTCTTCCTCTCGATGTTAAAGTAGATCTGCCTGGTGGACGGGAGGACCAGCTTGTCCTCACTGACAATGACCTTGATCGGGTCGTGCATGTGTTCGCCAGCGATCTTCCGGACGGTCTCCGGGATGGTCGCTGAGAAAAGCATCGTCTGACGCTCCTTCGGGAGCTTGGACAGGATGTAATCGATATCCTCTATGAAACCCATGTCCAGCATGCGGTCCGCTTCGTCCAGGACCAGGAACTGCACCTGGCTCAGGTCGATGGTCCGCCTCTGCATGTGGTCCATCAAGCGGCCAGGTGTGGCAACGACGATGTCCACGCCCTTCTCCAATGCACGGAATTGCTCATCGAGCGAACGGCCCCCATATATGGGGAGGATGCTGACATCTTTCATGAACTCCGCCAGGCGGCTGATCTCCGCCGCCACCTGAACTCCGAGCTCCCTTGTCGGTACAAGGATAAGTGCTGACGGTTTTCTACCGCATGTGATTTTCTGTAGGATCGATATACCGAACGCTGCGGTCTTGCCGGTACCGGTCTGGGCCTGGGCCATGACATCCCTACCTTCCATGAGTAGAGGGATCGTCTCAACCTGCACTGGTGTCGGTTCTTCGAAGCCCATCTTCTCGATGGCCTTCATGATGTACGGTTCAAGGTTTAGTGATTCGAATGTCGCGGTCATTAAGTTCACGTTTTCTCTTTATTTGTTTGTCCGATATTGACACTGCCTTATATGATTATGGTTCCCAAGGACCTCATATCCTGCACACAGGAAAAGGGTTCTGGATGAATTAGAATTTGCCTTCTCTGAATGATAGAACAACGATGTTCGGTGGAATGGCCAACCTTCATGAGAATGGGTTTAGGCGGCACATTTCAGATCGGGGTTCTTCTTGAGCTGCCTCTGGACATATATAAAAATGAATATCGCCACGAACTGCACCCCCACCGAGGTCACGATCATCAGGGGGATGCTTATCACATATAGTACCCCAGTGGCCGCACTACCCAGGAACCACAGTATCCCGAACATGGAAGAATATATGCCATATCCCAAGCCCCTCCTGTTCCGTGGCACGAGCTGGGCCACTGCTGCCCGCAATATCGAACCGATGGCACCCTGCCCTAAGCCCCAGAGCATTATCCCAATTACCATGAACAGAGGATCAGCGCCAAACACCAACGGTACGAAGAACGCGGCCATGGCGAAGACCACGGCGACCGATGTCATGCCAATACGGTCAAAGAAGTGACCGAAAACTATCGCACTAATCGCATCCAACCCCATCGCGACGGCGAACAGCACCGGTATCCAGAAGGTCTGCAGGTGGTCCTGTGAACTGATATGGAACGAAATCAACGGGAAGTCGATGAACGCCGCGGCCACCAGACCGACCGCCAACATGTATATCCAGAACAGGCGTGGTAGCTTGGCCTTGACCGGTTCCTCTGTTGTTATGGGCAGGGAAGGAGCCTCAAGCTCGATCGGTTTTGGATACCAGCGCATGGTGAGGAAAACGATGACCAGGGCCAGGAATGCCGGTATTATCAGAACCCCGATGGCAGACGAGTATCCATAGTTCGCCTGGAGCATGATCGCCACGATGATTGGTCCGACCATGGAACCGATGTCGCTCATCGCCTCATGCAATCCGAAAGCCCTACCAGCCCCACCCATGCCCTCTGCTGCATGTGATATGATCGCGTCTCGAGCGGGGGAACGGAGCGCCCTTCCCATCCGGTCAAAGACGATGACCCCGAACGCCAATTCCCAATGTCCGGCCAAAGCCAGTATCGGGACGGCGAGGAAGTTGATGATCAGTCCCACGATCATGATGTTCCAGTAGTGGCCAGTATGGTCACAATACCAACCCGAGGCCAGACGAGGGGTGTAAGCCACCAGTCCGCCTATCCCTACGATAATAGCGATGATGGCCGCGCTTGCACCAAGAGTGCCTAGGTAAGGGCCGGCCACGCTGTAATAACCATCACCGGTCATGTCGATGAAAAGCGAGATGGTGCCGAGCAGGACGACTAATTTGAATGCTCTTAGATCATGGACTGAATGGTTCCGTTCCTTTCGCCTGCGCTGGAACCCGAAGATCTACCCATCCCCTATTGTCGCCAGAGACACCGTCAGATATTGAATAGTTTGTCACGTACAACAATTCACTCCATGGTCAGTTCAACTAAAATCCCTTCCATCGGAGAGGATTGGATCCGAGTGGGCCGACCGATAGCACGACGAATGGATCGACTAAACGAAAACAATCCGAGCCATCAGTTCAGCTCGATGTTCAGGAGGTTGCATTTCTGCTTGTGTGGGTCATAGGACTGGCATTTCTTGGTCCGGCAGATATCCCGTTTTTCCTGACAATATACCGGTCTGAATCGTCCTTTAACTTGACTGTCGAGCATGATACCGGGGCTGTGCGCCATATCCCACCGACGGAGCGTCATGATAATATACTTACGGTTCCGAGCCGGTAATTGGTCGGGACTTTGATGGGGGTGACCCTCCTCCACAGCCAATCCATAAAGGTGATCATAGGAAAGAGGAACCAGACACTCCCGTTTGACCACTTGCAGGCTGCTCGGACTGCTCTAATCCAACCGTTTCTCGGTCGCGTCTATCACCGTTTTGAGCACTTTTATTCTCGAATAGTATTTGTCGTTCGATTCGACTACGGTCCAGGGGGCTTTCCTGGTTGAAGTACGCATCAGCATCTCTTCCACCGCCAACTCGTATTGGTCCCATTTCTCCCGGTTCCGCCAGTCCTCGGGACTGATCTTCCATCTCTTTAGCTCGTCATTCTCCCTTTCCTGGAACCTTTTCAGCTGGGTCTCCTTGTCGATCTGGAGCCATATCTTGACCACCACGGCCCCCGCATCGACCAGCATTTCCTCGGTCTCGTTTATCTCAGTGTATGCCCGGCGCCAATCGGCTGGCTGAGTGATGTTCTCCACCCGTTCCACCAGCACTCTCCCATACCAGGTCCGGTCGAAAATAGCTATATGTCCTGCCTCAGGGAACTTGGTATAGAAACGCCATAGGTAGTGATGTCCGAGCTCGTTGTCGTTCGGTGCGGAAATGGGCACGACCCGATATCCTCGCGGGTCAAGATTCTCCGTCAGTCGCAATATATTGCCGCCCTTGCCTGCCGCGTCCCACCCCTCGAACGCCACGATCAGGGGGATCTTTTCTTTGAACAACTTGCATTGCAGCATTCCCAGCCTTTGTTGTTGCTTGTTCAACGTCTCCTTGTACTCGTTGGCAGGAATAGACATCGACAGGTCCAAATTCTTTAAGGTGGTCGTTCCGAACGGGTATCTGGTCTCGTCCGGGAGGGGCGTCAACTCCACCGCGTTCTTCTTTTCGACCGCTGCTTTGATGACGTCTATGCTAACCGACAGGATTCGCATCAAGGCATAGTTGTCGTTCTCTGACTCTATTATTGTCCAGGGAGCATTGGGCGTGTCCGTTTTCGAGAGTATGTCCTCGACCACCGGGAGATATTTCTCATAGTCCCTATGATGGTCCAAACCATCCTTGGTGACGATGCACCGTTTGGAGTTCCCTTTCTCTTCCTTCTCGAGGCGTTTTCGGTGTTCCTTCTTGCTCATGTGCAGGAAGAACTTGATGATTGTACAGTGGTCCGCCGTCAATTGCCTCTCTAAATCATTGATCTCTTCCAACGGTTTCAGCGGGACATTGCTTCCTTTTTTGCCTTCCACCCGCTCCGCCATAGTCCTGGAGTACCAGGATCGGTCGAAGATGGCGAACCTTCCGTTCACCGGCGTTTTAACGAAAAAGCGCCACATGAACGGTCTGGACCTTTCCTCTTCGGAGGGTTCGTCCATGGGATAAAGATCGAAACCTCGAGGGTCCAGGCATCTGATGTAATCGTTGACGGCCTTGTTCATGCAGGTGGTGTCCCAGCCCTCGAAAACGACAATGATCGGCTTGTTCGCCTCACGGGCTAGGCGTTGCATCTCACCCATTCTTGGGATCAAATCTTCCATTTGTTTGGAGAACTCTTTGTCATCCCAATTTTTATTCAGGTCGATCTCCTTCAACATATCTAGCACCGCTGCTCTGATAACAATGGTCCTTGCTAATCATAAACTCGACTGTTCCAAAGTCGTCCGACGATAGCCATGACCAGGAAAAAAGGCGGTCGGGATCCATCGCGTAACTACTGGAAAATGGAGCTGCTTCACACCCCATGAGAAAACCCTTAAACCTGTCCTGTCATATTCGCCAGCATGGGAAACCTCAATGTCGCAATGATCGGGCCGATCGACTACGCCAAGGACCTGGCGAAGAAAGGGACTTCCACTGATATCACTCTCTACGATATCAAGAAGGACCAGGACACGGTCACACTGATCGAGCCGACCAAGTACCCCGAGCGCATTGCCCCGCTTTTCTATTCCGTTTCGATGGCGAACTTGGCCCTGGTAGTGGTCGACGAGATCAACGTCCAACTTGGAGAATGCATCCTGATGCTGGATTGCGCTGGGGTTGAGCAGGGTTTCTTCATCCTGCGGAATTATATCACCCCGGACAAGATCGCCCCTTTCATCAAGGGGACCAAGCTGGAAAAGTACCAGTATATTGAGAACAACCCCGTTGAGATCAGGGAGATGCTTCTAGGCATGGCCGCCAAGCTACAGCCGGACGCTGCCCCCACGAAGGTCGGTTCCATTCCTATCGATCACCATTTCAACGTAAAGGGAGTGGGAACGGTCATCCTGGGATATGTAGCGACCGGCGGAGTTAGGAAACACGAGACTCTCAAGGTCCTCCCGACAGCCAAATCGGCCTTGGTGAGATCGATCCAGAAACACGATGACGATTTTGACGTAGCATTCCGTGGGGACCGGGTCGGTTTAGCCCTAAAAGGCATCGAGGCCGACGAATTGGACCGGGGATATGTTCTGACCAATGACGAATCGATCAAGGTCGAGACGACTCTCAAGGTGCAGGCCGAGCTGATCAAATACTGGCCATCATCGATCAAGGAAGGCATGGTGCTGCATGTCTGTCATTGGATGCAGTTCGTCCCGGCGCGGGTCACAGGAGTGGACAACGGGAACGACTGGAAGAAACCGATACTGACCCTTTCCTTGGAAAAGGGCCTGATACACCCGCCCGGTTCGAGAGCAGTTCTGACCCAGCTGGAAGGCGGCAAACTGCGCATAGCTGGAACGGTGCTTTTGCCTTAGAAATGGATGGTCTATGTACCGGAGTACCGGCCGGACCTTTCCATGATCTCCGCTGAGCCTTCGGACATATCGGTCCCATGGTAGCGGAACTTGCCACTAGGCACGCATATCTCGAAGCAGGCGCCTTCGCCTGGATGGCCCACTTCTTTGATGGTCATGCCGGTAATGCCCAGGATCTCCCGGGTGAGGTTGAGGCCCAGTCCGGTATGTTTGCCATATCCTCTGCGGAAGATCAATTCCTTTTCCTCTTCTGCGATACCGATGCCATCGTCCTCGACGTACAGCTTGAGGTCGCAACCATCCTCCTCGAAACGGATGTTTATGGTCTTGACCTTCTCCCCGTGCCGAACGGCGTTCTCCATGAGGTTGCTGAACGCTTTGTCCAGCATGGTGTCCGCGAAGAGCTCTAGCTCCCCGATGTCAAGGTTCACCTTGGTCCCATTTAGGTTCAGGTGAGGCATGTAGTATCGCAATACCTTGCTGACGTTGATCCAATCGGAACCTCTCACGCCCAACGCTTCGTAGGAGCGGGTATACTCCATCTGTTTCTGTATCACCAGGGCCGCTTCCTTCGAACGAGAAAGATATTTCTTTGTCCGCTCTTCCGTTGCCATCGTCGAGGCCAGCTCAATGTTGCCCATCAGAACCGTGAGCATGTTCAGGACGTCGTGGCGTGTCACCGCTCCCAGCAGGTTAAGTTT
>Ga0182021_10007252_pt1 | contig 13127 bp, 8 predicted proteins | sample 612E3MmetaG_FD_120493 | JGI IMG/M metagenome (GOLD analysis project Ga0182021, IMG submission 120493) | Permafrost microbial communities from Stordalen Mire, Sweden - 612E3M metaG (Illumina Assembly) | ecosystem: Environmental > Terrestrial > Soil > Wetlands > Permafrost | place: Sweden... | reverse complement strand
TTCCCCAACGCTCCGGGCCGGGCATGCCCGGCCCCTACACCGCGCCGCTGTAGGGGCTAGACACGCCTCGCCCTCGCGCCGAGCATTCCCCCGACGGCAAGGGAAGAAATCACGCGGTCATGGTACTAGGTTCTAAGTGGCGCGGGCCATCGCTTTTTGTGGCCTGCGAATGCCGCTACCGCCTCGGGAGTGCTCTAATTGTAATTTGTCCCGCGCAAGATGCCATGAAACTCAGCTTTGAAAGCGCCGCGCTGCTCTTGCTGATCGCGGCGGTGGTCGCGATGCTGACGCGCAGACTCCGCCTCCCTTACAGCGCGGGCCTGGTGGCCGCCGGAATGGGGCTGGCGCTGCTGCCGTTCTCGCCGGGCGTCAGCCTCACCAAAGAACTCCTGTTCACGGCGCTTCTTCCTCCGCTGATTTTCGAAGCCGCGTTCCATATTCCCTGGAAACCCCTGCGCCGGGATCTTGCCCCGATCCTGGTGCTGGCCACCGCCGGCGTGCTTCTTTCCGCTGCCGTCACCGCCGTGGGGATGTGCTATCTCGCGCATTGGGACTGGCTGAGTTCCCTGGTGTTCGGGCCGCCACCGACCCGGTCTCCGTGGTCGCCACCTTCCGGGAAGCCGGGGCACAGGGGCGCTTGCTCCTGCTGGTGGAAGCCGAGAGCCTGTTTAACGACGGCACCGCGGCCGTCTTCTTTGGAGTCGCCGTGGCATGGGCGCTGGGCCGCAGCCCCACGCCTCTCGAGACCGCCGCGACACTTCTTGCGATGGTGGGAGGCGGCCTGTTGTGTGGAGCCGTCGTAGCTGGGGCCATGGTCCTGTTGGCTGGCCACGCCGAGGACCATCTGGTCGAGATCACCATCACTACCGTGGCCGGCTACGGCTCTTTCCTGCTCGCGGAACATTTCCACCTCTCCGGCGTGTTGGCCACCCTGACGGCCGGGCTGATGATGGGAAACCTCGGCCCGCTCGGCGCGCTCTCCCCCCGCGGAAGGGAGGCGGTCCAGGCATTCTGGGACTACGCCGCTTTCGTGGCCAATTCGCTGGTGTTTCTACTGATCGGCATGCGCGAAGCTCGCGAGAATTTCGCGGCCGTGTGGCTGCCCGCCGCCGCCGCCATTCTGCTGGTGCTGCTCGGCCGGGCTGCCGCTATCTATCCCTGCTGTTTCCTTTTCTCGTGGTCGGCTCGTCGCGTGACCATGCGGCATCGGCACATTCTCTTCTGGGGCGGCCTGCGCGGCGCGCTGGCGCTGGCCCTGGCGCTGGGCCTCCCGCCGCAAGTGCCCGCGCGGGAATCCATCGTCGCCATTAGCTTCGCGGTGGTCGCATTCTCCATCTTTGTGCAGGGTCTGACCATGACGCCGCTCTTGCGAAGATTCGGAGAAATTCCGGAGTGACGCGGAAGGCCGCTCAGTGGTCGATGGTGGCTTCGATGAGTTCCAGCCGCCGCTGGGGCGTCTCGCCGTCCACTTCCTCTTTTTCGAAGGCGTCCAGCACTTCCATGCCCGCCGCCACGCGGGCGAATGCCGTGTATTTGCCGTCGAGGTGCGGAGCGGCTCCCAGCACCAGGAAGAAACTGGTGGTGGCGGAATCGGGATCGTCGCCGTGCGCCATGGAGACGATTCCGCGATCGTGCTTGACCTCCTCGCGGAACTCGGCCTTCAGGGGGCGTACCCAGCGGTCGGCGGGGTGAGCGGGATTGCCGGTCCGCGTATGGCCCATGCCGCCCTGCGCCACGAAACCCTTGACCAGCCGGTGAAAGGCCGTGCCGTTATACCAACCCGTGGACACCAGCCGTAGAAAGTTGCGCACGTGATTCGGCGCCCAGTCCGGCTGCATTTCGATCTTGATGGAGCCGAGCGTGGTCTTGAGCGTGACGGTCTTGCGCATTTCGTCGAGCGTGGCCGTGACGAACGGCTCCACCTTCTTCTTCTCGATGATCACCTTGAGGATGCGGACCGGCGCTTCCGTCAGGCCATCGCCGCCGACCGGCGCCTGGGCGATGCGCTCCACCACGTCGATCCCCTCGGTTACCCGTCCGAAGGCGGAGAACTGGCCGTCCAGCGCGGTCTGCGGAGAGAGGCACACGAAGAACTGCGCGCCATCGCTATCGGGCTTATTGGGAATTCGGATGGTGGAAACGACGCCGCGCTCGTGCTTCAGGCCGCCCGTTTCGCCGGCCAGCAGGTTGAGGCCGCCCGTTCCCCAGAGATGGCGCGGCGTCCTGGCGTCCTTGAGCAGCGGATCGCCGCCCTGGATGATGCCATTGGCCACCACGCGAAAGAACGCGCTGCCGTCGTAATACCCCTGGCGTGCCAGGCGGAGGAACTGCTGCACGTGTTTGGGCGCCTGGTCCGGGGCGAACTCGAAGCGGAACGTGCCGAGATCGGTGGCCACCACCGCCTCCAGATCCTCCGGCGGCGCGGAGGGCTGGCACCACGCCAAGAGAGGCAACAGGAACGGAGCAATCCACGAAAGGCGCATTTTCGACCCATGGTAACGCTAATGGGCTCTCCGCCGTAGCGCCGGGACCAGGGGGCATCCTTTTTGCCGCCGGTGGGGTTTTCCGGACTCGGAAGAACACCGGCGGCAAGATCGCCGGTGCTACGGACTTGGAAGGAGTATACTGAATGGCCGAGTGAGGATTTTATGATCGGGGAATTCGCTGGACTGGCCGTATGTCTCATCGCTTTGCTTGGCAGCATGAGTTTCATCGCTCTCGTGCCGGTGGCGCTCCTTTCGGCCACGAGGCCCTGGAACCCGCACAAGCTTGTCATCCCCTCGATGATGGCGATCGCCTTCTTCATCGGCGGGCTCTTGAGTTGGAACCTGATCCCCTTCCATTGGGATCTGTCATTCTGGACGACTCTCGCGGCGGCGGGGCAAGCCGAGAAGTACGGACATCTCGTCGAGCACAAAGCTGAGGGCATCTTGATCTGGGTTCTCTTTTTCTCCGTTGCTGGCGCGACCGTTACCGGCATTGTCGCGGTGGCCGCTACAAAGGTGCGGAAGCGCCTCCAGCACGCCTGAGAAACTCTACCGGTGGCTCTCGATCCACACCAAATCTTCCACCAAATAGTAGTCGCCGTAAGTCAGTGTGACGTCGGCCGGCCGCGTGCCGCACCCGTGGCGCAAGATGCCCGACGGGGTCAGATAGCGGTCGATCAGCGATTGTACAATGCGCGTCCCCTCGCTGCGATAGCGCGCCGCGCGCGTGGCATCCGGGGTCAGCTCCGACAGGCGGAGCAGTCCTCCCGCCAGTATCGCGGCGGCCGAAGAGTCGCGGTTGCGGAAGAAAACTCCCTGGTCGGAGAAATCGTACCAGGGTACGCCATCTTCCGGTAGACGTTCGAGGGCAAACCCGGCGGTCTTTTCGGCGGCGGCCAGCAATTGCGGCTCGCGCGTGGCCCGGAACGCTTCCGTGAAGCCGTAGACCGCCCAGGCCTGGCCGCGCGACCAGGCGGAATCCGCGGAGAGGCCCTGGTGCGTATGCGTGAAGACCACTTCGCCGGGTGGCGTGTGGTTGGGGAAGTCGATGGTGTTGCCGCTCGAGACGAACCTTTGGCGGTTGTCGCCCGGGTTGTAGTGCACCGATTGAATGGTCGAGCCGTCCTCGCGCACCAGCCACTCCGCCGAGCGCAGCGCGTGCTTGCGCCCCAGTTCCAGCCACTCCCGGTCGCCGGTTTCCTTCGTAGCCCACCACCAGATCTGGAGGTTCATCATGGTGTCGATGATGGTGTCGTCGCCGTTGACGCCCCAGGAGGCCACAAGCTGCATCAGCGGGTTGTAGAGCGTCTTCAGCCGTTCGGCCGCGCGCAGGCCTCCCGCGCGATACTGCGCGTCCCTGGTGGCTTCATAAGCGAGAACCGAGGAGTAGTAGTTCAGGAAGCCGGTGTCGTGGTTCTGCTTGCTTTCGCTGCCGATCAGGCGCGAGGTCCACAGCTCGGCCCACTTCCGGTAGCGCTCGTCGTGGGTGTAACCGTAGAGCTTCCATAGTTCGCCCGGCCAGAAAGAGCCGGTCCAGAAGTAGCCCTTCTGGTCTTTCCACTCGCCTGTCGAGGTGTCGCCTTCGGTGAAGAATCCACTGCCCTTGTTCTTCTCGGCCGTCCCCGGTTTGTTGGCCGTGATGAGCGGCTCGTACCGGCGCGCGGTGCCCTCCGCCGCCTGCTGCAACAGCGCGATGGCCCGCGCGTAGGTGCGATGCCCGGCGGCTTCCAGCGTGTCCGGGGGCGCCGATTGCGGAGCGGCGGCCTTGGATAGAATGTCTACCCGTGCAGGTTGCGCCATGCGCTCGATGGTCTGGTTCACGTAGGCCAGGAAGCGCTCGCGCGTGGGCCGCGCCGAATTCGGCGCCAGCGTGCCGCCCATCATGCGCTCGGCGGGCGTGCGCGAATTGCCGATGAGACTCTCGGTGCCTTCCTGGCCCCAGAGGGCCGCCGCATACCACTCCGCCACGCCGTTGCGCGGCGCCAGCCGGATCAGGTAGTTGGCGGCATCCGCCGTCATCCCGGCGGATTGGTCTTTGCGCATGAAGATTGCTACACCTAGATTGTCTTCTGGAAGCTCCACGGTTCCGGCCTTGGTGCCCGGCTCCACCACTTGGTGTCCCCAGGTGGCCACTGCTTCGACGGCCGCATGGGGCGCGTGCTCCAGCGGCTCGATGCCCGGTTTCTTGGGCGCGGCGGCCGCCAGCGTCACCCCTTGGGAATCGGCTATCGCGACGCGATGGTGGAAGCCGTGCTCTCCGGCCCACTGGGTGAAGCGGCTCACCAGGTCCACCGTGCGGCCGCCGATCTTCCACCCTTTGTATTCGATCTCTCCCACGGAGCGCACCGGGCCGCTCGCCAGCACGCGCCACTTGCGCTCGCCCACGTCCGCCACCGCCTGCGCCTGCCCGTCGATCACCGCGGTGATCGAGCCGATGCCGCGCGTGGGCTCCACCTTGAAAATGTCCCGCCCCAACGGCGTCTCCAGGTAGTAGACGTACTCCGGCGATGCAAACAGGTCGAGGTACAGGCCGGGCCGCCGCTTGCCATAGAGATCGATGGCGTTGCGTTTGTCGAAATAGATGCGCCACGCGGCTTCTTCCGATTCCCATCCCAGGCCTTCGTAGCGCGTGCTGAACCGGGCCTCGGTGCGCTGTGGATAGCGGCTGCGCAATCGCAGGATGGCGGCCTGGTCTCCGTAGGCGACGGTCGCTATGCGCGTCTGGTGGGGCTCGAGGTCGATCTGGAACACCAGCTCGTCGTACTTGCCGTCGCCATCCAGGTCGTCGGCTTGCGAGGGCAGTTCGATGGTTTGCAGCGTGCGCGCGTCCTCGTCGAGCGTGGCGGCGTCGCTGGTGGTGACGATGGCGTTGCCCGCGTTGAAATCGGGCGCGATGCGCTTGAGCGCGGCCACCGGAACCACGATGTCCTCGACCGCGCGCGCCTGGGCCGTGGGGTTGGTGATGGAAAGCTTGAGGACTTTGATGGGCGCGGCTGTGGCGGCGGCGGCGGCGAGAAAAGCCAGCAGGCATGGCAGGCGAAAGCGCCCAATGCCACATACTTTTCCCATGACCGCGCACCTGCATAGATTGTGGGGCGGACGCCCTCGTCCGCAGCCGGCCCCCTGGCCGGCTTTTTGGGCAGGGCAACCACTTGATTGGACCAAGGAGCGGGTCCAGGGGGACCCGCGCAGACCAGGGGGTCTGCCCCACAACGGCGCAAGCACTTGACGCTTCCGGCAGTGGCTGTGTTTGGTGCGAGGCGTGAACATAGTTTATGCGCGGATGGTGTGGAGCGCCGTGCTCACTCCTGCGACCGCGGCGCTCACCACGGCCTCGCCCTTGGCGAGACGTACACGGACCACCGCGCGGCCGTTCGACATCTCCACCTGGCGCGACCCGCTGGTCGTGCCCAGGTTCTGGATCAGCTCGCCATCACCCGCAAGCCGGAACCGTATCACGTTGCGCGCGTCCAGGCAGGGTACGCCTTTGGCATCCAGCAAACGCGCCAGCAGGGTGACCACGGCGCCCGCGCGACCGGTCTCTTCGACTGCAAGCTGGGCCGGCTTGTCCCACTTTTCGGTCTGGTAGCGGAAGCCGATTTCGTCGGTCGCTTCGACGCCGGCTTTGCGGGCCACTACGCGCACACGATTCTCGCCGGGCTGGAATCTTACCTGCCAGCGCAGGCCGGCGGCGGGGAAATCCCGGCTATCGCGCTGCTTCACGCCATGGGATTCTCCGTTGACAAACAGTTCGGCGGCCGGGCAGTTGGAATAGACCTTGACCATCTTGCTCTCGCCCGGCTGGCCCCATCGAATGGGCCAGGAGTGGCCGTAGATGTGCGCCATGGGCTTTCCCGCCCAGTAGGACTGAAATACGTAGTAGCCTTCCTTCGGCGTGAGGTCGCGTTCCAGCAGGCCCTTCTGGTTCATGCGTGGCACGGGATTGTCGGGGCGGGCCGGGGTGGAGAAGTCTTTGAAGATCCACTGGGCGGCGCCGGCCAGCCATTCCATGCTCTCCTGCTCTTTCAGATGCCAGTCGAACAGGTTGCAGATGTAGCTCTCCGACCAATCCCCATCGCGCGAGGCGCGCGCCTCGCCGCCGGTCAGCAGATAGGCGCGGTCCTTCTCTTCCACGCCCTGGCCCGCGGCGATTCGGGCTATGACGCTGTCGGGGTCCTCGGAGTGGCGGCCGGCATGGCTGTCGCCGCCCCATTCCATATGCAACATGCGATCGACCGCGGCGACCTCTTTTTCGGTGTAGGCCTTGTACTCGGTATAGTGCCCGCTGTACCAGCCGGCCCAGATGGAGGGGGAATAGACGTCGGGGACATCGGTGGCGAAGGGGCAGCGGCGAACCGCGGTCATGCGCGAGGGGTCGGCCCGGTGGGCGATATCATTCAACTCGGCCATGAAGGCGCGGATGGCCTTTTCGTCGAAGACTTCGAAGTCGCCGGGCCAGTTGTCTTCATTGCCCAGTCCCCAGAAGACCACGGCCGGATGATTACGGTGCTGGTCGATCATGTTGCGCAACATGCGGCGCGCCTGATCCTTGTAAGCGTCGCCGCCGAGGCCCCCGCGGGTCCAGGGGATCTCTTCCCATACCAGCATTCCCAGCTCGTCGCACAAGTCGAGCACCTGGCGCGACTGCTGGTAGTGGGCCAGGCGGATGAAGTTGGCGCCCACGTCCTTGATGAGCCGCATTTCTTTGCGGATGAGGTCTTCGGTCATGGCGGCGCCCAGGCCCGCGTGGTCTTCGTGCCGCGAGGTGCCGCGCAGGAACAGCTTTTCGCCATTCAGATGGAAGACGCCGTGTTTGGGGAACTCGAAATAGCGCAGGCCGAAGCGCTCTTCGACGCGGTGCTCGCCGTAAGTGCTCTTCAGAGTAACGGCGCAGGTGTACAGATTGGGCGTCTTGGGCGACCACAGCGCCGGTGCGGGCACGGCGAACGACGCGATGGGTTGTGCGCCCGTCCACGCCGCCAGCGATTTCTCCGACGAATCGACCACCTTCCCCGCCGGGTCGAGCACGCGCGTCTCAATCCGCAGGTCGCCGCCGAGAGCCGTGGGGTTGAACAGGCGCGCCGAGATGGTGACGGTGGCGCCGCCGGGCGCCACGCGCGTGTCGACGAGCACACGTTCCAGCGAGAGAGCGGGCGCGTAGACCAGGTTGACGCGGCGGTAGAGGCCGCCGTAGCGGTTGAAATCGCTCTGGTCCGAAGGAATGGTTTGGTTGCTGCGGGAGTTGTCGCACAGCACCGCGAGTTGCACCTTCCCGTTGGCGTCGGGCCGCTTCAGCGCGCGCGCCGCGGCCTCGGTAATATCGAAGGTGAATTCGTCGTATCCGCCCACGTGGCGGCCCACGCTCTGAAGCCCGATAAAGACTTCGCTCGTCTGGCCGGCGCCTTCGAAGTGCAGCAGGGTGCGGCCGTTGGGGTAAGGGTTGTCCAGCGCGAACGTGGTTCGGTACCAGGCGGGGCCCTGATAATAAGGACGGTCCGGATCTACCGCGTCCCAGGCGTTGAAGCAGTGGGGCATGGCCACCTTGCCCCACTCGACGTTGGCGGCGGCGGCTTTGCCCCTCCACACTTCCCAGATGCCCGCGAGGGTAGCGCGATAGTGCTCCCAACCGTCGGCCAGGCGGCGGACTGCGGGAGCCTCGGCGGCGGCCGCGCCGGTCCGCGAGACCAGCGCCGCTCCGGCGAGCGCGGAAGCGCTCTGGAATAGTTCACGTCGTGTGATCATATGCTCCGATCAGAATGTCAGGCGCATGCCAAATTGTAGCTTGCGCATCGCCTGAGCGGAGCGAATCACGCCGAAAGTGGTGGATGTCGCGCCCGAAGAGATGACGTTGCCCGGCTGTCCCAGGCTCACCATGTTGAAGGCATTGGTGCCCTCGGCCCGGAAACGCAGCATGACACGCTCTTTCAAATGGAAGTCGCGCGAAAGGGCCAGATCGACGGTGCGATATCCCGGACCGTAGAGGATGTTGCGCCCCGAGTTGCCGTCGACGGGGACTCCCGTGACGGCCTTGTTCTGCACGAACGCGGCGGTGTTGAACCACTGCGCCGCCGTGGGGTTCGAGAGGTGAGGATCGCCGGTCGTCTGCGCGCGGTCGTTGGTGTTGCCATCGAGGTTGGCGTCGACGCTGCCGTTGGTGACGGAAAACGGAAGGCCGCTGCGCAGCCTGACGATGGGCGAGATGGCCCAGCCGTTCAGAATGTTGCGCGCGATGGCGCTGCCGCCGCGGTAGTAGTTGGGCTCGTAGTTCACCGACGCGCCGAACACGTGGCGCTGGTCCGTGTCGGCGACGCCGCGATCTTCGCGCAGGTTGCCGTAGTTCTGGGCCAGACCTTGCGTCGTGTTGTTTTGCAGTTCCACGCTGTTGAAAGTCTTGCTAAAGGTGTAGAAGGTGTTGAAAGTGACGTGCCGGCTCATGCGCTGGACGGCCGTGACTTGCAGGCCATTGTAGGAGGCGGTTTGATCCGAGGCCATCATCAACACGGCGCCGAACGCCGGATTGGGGCGGCGCGCCAGGACGCTCGCGCCGGCGCTGGTGGCGGTGGGGGTGACCACCGGGTAGTTGGCGTCGCGCGCGAAGGGCAGGTCGTGGAAGAGCGATCCCACATAGGACGCGGTGACGCTCAAATCTTTCGCGACCTGGCGCTGGATGGAGGTATTCAACTGGTAGGAGTAGGGCCACTGGAAGTTCTGCGCGATGCCGAAGATGCCGCCGCCCGACACGAACGTCCCCTTGTAGGGGAAGGGGTTGCCGCCCACGAAGGCGTTGTAAGGGTTGCTGAGCGAGGCGCCCAGCGGCACCCCGGCCGCGCTGGTCTTGGCATTGGTGTTGGTGAAAGTCAGCCGGATGGCGAAGGGCTCGAAATTGGTCATGGTGCCCCACTCGTTGCCCGAAATGCTGCCGTAGAAGACGCCGGCCGCGGCGTGGACCGAGGTCTTGCCGTCGCCGAAGGGGTCCCATGCCAGTCCGACGCGCGGGGAGACGTGGTGCCAGCGCATGGGGACGACGCCGCGTTCCACACCGGGGTCGCCATAGAACAACTGCCCGGCCGGCGCCAGCGGGTTGACCGAGGATTTCTGCCCGGCGACATAGGTGTCGACGCGGTTCTGCGGATCGGTGATGGGCGTCTGGATATCCCAGCGCAGGCCCAGGTTGAGGGTCAGGCGCGGGTGTATGCGGAAATCGTCCTGCGCGAAGAGCGCCGTGTACCAGCTATCGTAGTAGGCTCTCACGGGCGCGTCCTGGGTGACCGCGCTGGGAATGCCCACCAGGAAATCCGCCAGCGCGTTCTTGGTCACGCTGTTATTGAAGGTGAACACGCCGTAGTTGTTGAGCAGCGTATCCTGGATGTCCTTTTCGAGCGAGAGCTCGCCGCCCAGCTTGAGGGCATGGCGGCGCTTGGTCCAACTGAAAACGTCGCGCACCGAGTAGAAGTTGCCGCCGGCCCTGGGGCCGCCGATGGCGTTGGTCAGGGTGAAGAAGCCGCTGACGGTGATCTGCGGCAGCGAGGGCGTGCCCTGGGGCGTGAAGGTGGAGCCCAGGTCGGCGAGCGAGGTCTGGGGCACGTTGAGGCGGCCGCCGTAATTGCGGGTGAAGGTAATCCAGGCCTGGTTGATCTTGGTGGGGTCGATGACCCAAACGTCGCTGAGGTTGAGGTTGTGCTGCCGCCAGTCGAATTGCTGGCTGGCCCAGGGCAGGTTGCCGGTGCCCGCCCTCACGGTGTTGGTTCCGGAGGTCTCGAAGTAGCTGCCGGTGAAGCGGTGCGCGGCGTTGATCTGGTGATCGATCTTCAGCAGGAAATCGTTGGTGTTGTAAGGGCTGGGAGAATAGCCCTGCCAGATGTTGCCGGGGACGTTGGCTTGGGGGATGTGGTGTTGAGGATCTTCATCGCCACCGGGTCCAGGCGGCTGGGGCAGATCGCGCCGGCCACGCCGTTGCAGACGAACGTGGTGCCGGTCGCCGGATCGGTGGGCTTGGTGGTGGAGGCACTGAAGTTACCTGTACGTTCCAGGGCGGTGGGAACGATGGCGTTGTTCAGGAATGAGCTGGTGGCCTGGCGCAATCCCGAGTAGGAAAAGAAGAAGAACGTCTTGTCCTTCCTGATGGGGCCGCCGAGGGTGGCGCCGAACTGGTTGCGATGGAAGGGCGACCGGTCCAACTGGGAGCCCCAGTCGTTGGCGTTGAACACGGTGTTGCGCACGAACTCGAACACCGACCCGTGAAGCAGGTTGGTGCCCGATTTGGTGAGCACGTTGATGACGCCGCTGGCGTATCGGCCATACTCCGCGTTGTAGCTGTTGGTCTGGAGGCGAAATTCCTGGATGGCATCGGGGTTAGGCAGGATGTTGCCGGTGTTTCGCAGGCCGGTCATGTTGGTGCCGCCGTCCAGGTAGTAGTTCACCGAACCGGAACCGCCGTCGACTCCGCCGTTAATGAAGGTGCGCTGCTCGGGATAGCCCAGCACCAGGGCGTTGGAGCCGGAGGGCGCGGTGGCCGTCCCACCGCTGTTGGACTGAACGCCGGGTGTCAGGTCCAGTAGCGAGTAGACGTTGCGGTCGACCAGCGGCAGACTCGATATCTCGGCGGATTGGATGGTGCCGCCGATCTCGACGCTGCTGGTGTTGATGGAGGGCGGTGCGTCGACCACGGTCACCGTCTCGTTGAGATCGCCGACGGTGAGGGAAACGTCCACGCGGGCGGTGTCGTTGACTTTCAGAACGATGCCGCTGCGGTCGATCCTCTTAAAACCGGCGGCGGAAACCTGCAGGACGTAGTTTCCGACCGGCAGGAACTCCAGACGGTAGGCGCCATCCTGGCCGGAGGGCACCGTGCGGGTCAGGCTGGTGTCCACGTTGCGGGCGGTGACCTGGACGCCGGCAAGAACGGCGCCGCTCGAATCGGTGATGGTGCCAACGATGGTGGCGGTGGTGATTTGTGCCATGGCTGCGAGCGGAAGCGCAACCAGCAGCGAGAGGAAACGACGGGTGCTCATGACGCCAACAGTAGGCCCATGCGGCAAAGCGGCGCAAGTTCGCAACCGTTCGGAACCGTTACAGGCAGGTTGGCGAACGTGTTGGCCGGGGGCGTATGCTATTAGCGAGTGGACCAGAGCTTGCCATCCAATCCGGAGCAGGCGCGGCTGGCTGTCGAGGAAGTGCTTGCCAGCGCGACATTTGCGCGCTCCGATCAACTGCGCGGTTTCCTGCGCTACGTCTGCCAACGGACGCTGGCGGGAAACGGCAAGCAGATCAACGAGTACAGCATAGCGTTCGAGGCTTTGGGCAAACCGGCGGAGTTTTCCCCGGCCGAAGACTCTTCGGTGCGCCGCACCGCTTACGAGCTGCGGCAGAAACTACAGAAGTACTACGAAGTGGAGCAGCCTCATGCCCGGGTGCGCATCGAGTTGCCCAAGGGGTCTTACGCGCCCAGGTTTGTGGATGCGGTGGCGCCACCACCGGCGGGTGTACCGGCCGCCGCCGGAGACCGGAGGCTGGTGCGGATGCTGGCGGGCGCGCTGGCGGTGAGCATCTTGATCGCAGCCGCCCTCGGGTTGATGTTGTGGCGCGGCAACTCGCGGATCGGCTCGATGGTGCGCGAAGCGTGGAGCCCCATCACGGCCCCCGGCGACAAAGTGCTGATTTCGGTCGGCACTACGCTGCACCTGGTAGTGAGACCGTACATGACGGTGGTGGCGGAAGGGCTGCCCAAATACCCCGCGCCGCCCGAGCTATACCCGCTGTTCCGGCAGCACCGGCCGTTGGCGGAAGGCGTGGAGCTTTCCATGCACCCGGTGGACAACTCGGTGCAATTCGGACATGCGGAGGCGGCGTCCATCGCCGCGACGACTCTGACGCTGATGGGTGCTTCCTACCAGATTCTGCCCGAGCGGAGCGCATCGGCGCCGGCGCTGCGAGGCCGCAGCGTGGTGCTGGTTGCCGATCCGCAGAACAGCAACACGGCGGCCGAGCGCCTGGAGCAGACCCCCGTGACCCTGGTCTTCGACCCGGCCTACCAGGATGTGGTGGTGCGCGAGCGCGCCGGGGCGCACACCGTGTGGGCCGGCAAACGCGGGCCCGACAAGCGCTACACGGAGGTCTTCGGCCTCATCACCGTGCTGCCCGGGGAAGGCGAAGCGGCCGGACCGCACCACGTGCTGATTTTCTCCGGCTTGACCTCGGTGGGCGCGCAGGGAGCGGCCGAGTTTTTTTCGCGCCCGGAATCGCTGCGTGTGTTGCGAGAGAAGCTGGCGGCGGAGGGGTACGCGGGCTTCCCGGCGGCCTACCAGGTGGTGGTCCGATGCGTCAGCAACGACACGCTGCTGCTCTCCGCGGAGTATGCCGCGCATCGCGTCATCCGCAAATAGGGGTGTGGGGCAGGCTGGCAGCCTGCGGCCGAGTGGTACTCGGCCTGCCTGTCTATCTACCTACGCTGCGTACCTCTTGGAGCGCGACTGGGCGGGTTACCAACCCGCCGCAGGATGCCATCCTGCCCCACAAGTCACTTCTTGCCGTGCGCGGCTTCGAGTCCGGACCCGCCCTTGGCGTACTCCGGTTGCACGTTGACCACGCCGAACTGGCGGTCGACCCCTTCACGGCACGCCGCCATCATCCACATGAAACCGA
>Ga0182021_10007251_pt1 | contig 13128 bp, 12 predicted proteins | sample 612E3MmetaG_FD_120493 | JGI IMG/M metagenome (GOLD analysis project Ga0182021, IMG submission 120493) | Permafrost microbial communities from Stordalen Mire, Sweden - 612E3M metaG (Illumina Assembly) | ecosystem: Environmental > Terrestrial > Soil > Wetlands > Permafrost | place: Sweden... | reverse complement strand
GCTCTTCGCGCAGTCGAAGCGGCCGTCGATGATGATGCCGTCCTGGTCGGTGAGGGCCGCGCCGAGGAGCACCGGCGCGCAGGCGGCGCCGCCTTGCGTGACGTTCACCCGTCCGAGCACGCGGGTCTCGAGCTCCTTCTTGGCCGAGTCGACCTCGAACGCCGTGACGTGACCGTCGCGGTTCTCGTCGAGGTTCGGCAGCACGCTCGCGACCTCGCCTCGCGCGAAGGCAAGCTTGACCGTGACGCTCGAGCCCTTCGCCGCGTACTCGCCGGTGGACAGCCCGATCGCATGCGCCTCGGCGCGCGCGGTGAAGAGCGTCGCGATCGCCAGAGCCGCAGCGCCGATCGCGTGCGCCAGAACCGTCCGCTTCCCCATGCCCGTCCTACGCGCCATGTCGGGAGCCGGCTGCACCGCCGGTACTGATACCGCGACCGCGCCATTCCACCCCGGAAAAACCGCCACGCTCGTGGCAACGCGGCGTGGCTCGTCCGTGGATCGCCGCGGCGCCAAGTACGCGGAATCAGGTGGCGCTCTCCACTTCCAACGCGCGTTCGCCCTGTCCGGTCGGAGGATGTGTGGTCGCGGTACAGCCATTGCTCCACCGGGAGGCTCGAAAGGACCTTCCCCATGACCATCGTCGAGCTTCTCGTCCTCCTCCTCATCGCCGGCATCTGCGGCGCCGCCGGCAAGGCCATCGTCGGCTGGTTCCCCGGAGGCTTCCTCGCGTCGATCGGCGTCGGCTTCGTGGGCGCGCTCGTCGGCACCTGGCTCGCTCGCCTCGTGGGGCTCCCGGAGCTCTTCGCGATTCACGTCGGCAACACCACGTTTCCCATCATCTGGTCGATCGCCGGCTCTGCGCTCTTCGTCGCGATCATCTCGCTGATCGCGGGTCGTCGTCGGACCTACGCCTGAGACGAGAGGAAACCACCAACATGCCCTCCCCCCGCGCCAACCTCGATCCGCTCTCCGATCTCGCCGCTTCGTCGGCGCCGCCCGTGCTCGAGCCCGGCGACACGCTCGCCGGGCGCTATCGTCTCGAGCGCGAGGTCGGGCGCACCGAGGCGGGCGTCGTCTTCGACGGCGTCGACCTCGAGCTGAACCGCCGCGTCGCAGTAGAGGTGGCTTCGAGCCTCGAGGAGCCGGCGGCTCGCCGGAAGTGGGAGCGCGACGCGATGCTCGCGCAGCGGCTGGAGGGCGACCACGTGCTCCATGTCCTCGACGTCGGCACCATCACCGGAGGCGTCCCGTATGCCGTCCGCGAGGCAGCGCTGTGCACGATGGCCGCCGAGATCGAGGTCAAGGGAGCGCAGCCGCTCCCCATCGCGGCGGCGTGGACGCTCGAGGCGTGCGAGGCGATCGCCGAGGCGCATGCGCTGGGCATGGCGCACGGCGACCTGCGTCTCGACAACATCTACCTGGTGCGAGGAGCGAAAGAGCCGAGCGTGAAGGTCGCCTGGACGAGCGCCGCCAAGGCGGAGCGCGCTGCGAAGGAAGACGTCGCGCGCGATCTCGCTGGTCTCGGCGCGATGCTCCGCGTGGTCTCGACAGGACGGATGAGCGACGACGAGGCCGACGGCGCGCCGACTCTGCCGACGGATCTCGCGCACGCAGTGGCCCGCTCCCTGTCGGTCGATCCGCGGGACAGGATCCAGAACGTCGCCGAGCTCGCGCGCATGCTCGCGCCCTACGCGCCGCCCGGTCATCCGTCGGCGCGCAGGGTCACGTTCTTGATGTCGCGCGCGGGGATCGTCGGCGGAACGCTCCCGAGCACGCCTCCGAGCCCGCGGCGCTCGAGCGGCATCGTTCCGGTCGCTCCAGCGGCTTCCATCATGGCAGCACCGAGCGTGCCGGCGGATCGGGCGAGCTTCACCGACGAGTGGTTCGGTCGAGCGCCTCGCACGCCGCTCGGCGGCACGCTCGCGCCGGTGCCGGCGCGCCGCCAGGCAAGGCCGACCTTCGCGATCGTGTCGGTCGCGCTGATCACGGCGGTGCTCGGCGGGTCGTGGTTGCTCTGGGAGAGCGGGAAGCTGCCGCGCTGGACGGGCGCGGCGCCGCCCGAGCCCGTCGGCAACACCGAGGTGACGAGCGGCCCGGCCGCGACGCCCGAGGCCACAGCCGGCGCGCCCGCCGCAATGACGGCACCGGCAACGACGACGCCGAGCACGGCGGAGCCGGCGAGCACGTCGGTGACTGCGCTGCCGACGGCGCCGGCGGCGACCGCACCGCACACCGACCTGGCCCCCGGCGCGACGAGCACGCCGGCTGCGAAGCGCCCGCATGCCGACGAGCCGGCGACGACGCCGCCGACGACGCCGGCGCCCGGCGGTCTGCGTTACGTCGACCCGCCGTCGTCGACGGCAGCCACCAACGCGACGACCGAGACGACCGAGACCCCGCCGTCCGCGGCGAGCCCGACGCCGACGCCCACCGGCGACACGACCTCGGCCCCGACGCTGGGGACTCCGACCGCGCCCGCCACCTCCCCCGAGCCCGCGCCCGCGCAGCCCGGTCAAGGTCCGAGCTACTGACCCGCGCGTCGACCGCGCTTGGGCGGGCCGATGGTGACGACACGAACATCGGGGTCGGCGAAGAGACGGAGCGCGCTCTCCGTAGCGCCGACCCCTTTGCTCACGATGATGGGTCGTCCGCCGGCGTCGTAGAGGCCGCGTGAGTATTGCCGGCTGAGCGGGCCCGCCGAGATGATCGGGGCTCCGCCGGGGAGCGCGATGTGTCCGCCGTGGGTGTGGCCGCAGATCGCGACGTCGAACGGCGCGTCGCCGACCACCATCAGTCCTTCGGGTGCGTGCATCAGCAGCACCTTGACGTCGCGCGCTCCGGCGAAGGTCGCGTGCACGTCGGGCTCGCCGACCCACGGATCGTCGAGCCCGCAGATCGAGACGTGCTCGAAGGGCGGAGGTAGCGGCGCGTTCTCGTTCACCAGCACCGTGAAGCCGCCGCGTTCCAGCGCCGCGCGCACGGTGGGATCGTGCGCCCACAGGTCGTGATTACCGAACACCGCGAACCTTCCGAAGGGCGCCGGCACGTCGGCGAAGCGCGGCACGAGGTCGTGGATTCCCTCTCCGTGCAGGTACACGTAGTCACCGCCCAGCAGCAGCACGTCGGGCTTCGCGTCACGAAGGGCCCGCGCCGCATCGTCGATGAGCGACGGGTGCGTGGTCGGGCCTTCGTGCAGATCCGACGCGAACGCGAGCCGCAGCGGCCGCACGCCTACGGGCCAGCGCAGACACGTGATGCGATGCTCGATGGTCGCTACCGCCGGCTGCAAGCCGAGGCGCCGAACGAGCCGCGCGCTCCAACCGCCCCGCAATGCGCGCGCGAGGAGCCACTCCGATGCCGCACGCGTCGCGCTGTAATCCTTGCCGCGACCCTCGAGAGGCATGGCGCCAATCTAATGTACGCTTCGTGCGATGGATCGACGATCGACGCTGTCACGCGCGGCTGCGCAGGGGCTGCTCTCTGCCCTGACCGCGGCGTGCGGTGCATGCGGCACGACGCAAGCAGCGCCGGCAACGCCGATCGCGCCGATGGATCCGATCCCTGCGCAGGCGGCCGGCGACGGCGTTCGCTCACGGCGTGTCGCGCCTGCGCCGCCTCCCCTGCCCGCCGGCACCGTGAAGCCGGCGGCGCACGCCGCTCGCGATCGCGATCGCGAGCGCGAGACCGCGTGCTGTCGCGGCCTCAATGCCTGCAAGGGTCAAGGCGGGTGCGCCGACGCGAATCACGATTGCGCGGGCATCAACGAGTGCAAGGGGACGAGCACTGCGTGTCCGCCGAACAGCTCCGCCGCCCAGGATCCGAACGCGAGCCCGAAGGACTGCTGCAAGGGCAAGAACGACTGCAAGGGCAAGAGCGAGTGCAAGATCCCCGGCGATCACGCATGCCGCGGACAGAACGACTGCAAGGGCAAGGGCTGGGCGTGCATCCCTTCCCCGTTGATCGTGCCCTGAGCGCTCGGGCGCGACCTCACCGAGCCGCCATGCGCTCGTCGAGCAGCGCCTTCGCTTCCTTCACTCCGGTGGCGTCGAACGCGGGGTTCTTCTTCAGCGCGTCGGCGACGAGCTTCTTGCCCTGCTTCACCTCGCCGGCGGCGATGCGGATCGCGCCTTCGTGGAACATCAGCCGCGCGTCGGGCGTGCCGAGGCGACGCGCCTTCACGATCGACGCCTTCGCCTCGGCGAGGCGTCCGGTGCGGTAGTAGGCCCACGCGAGCGCATCTTCGCTCGTGATGTCCTTGCGGACCTCGTACTCCTCGCGCGCGAGCTTAAGCGCCTCCTCGACCTCGGCCGCGTTCCGGCCCTTGGTCGAAAGGAACAGCGAGAGCGTGCGGGGATCGGTGCGACGGCCCTCCCGTTCGACGAGCGCGTAGGCGTCTGCGGCGCCCTTCGCGTCGCCCATCGCCTCTCGCGCGTCACCGAGCAGCCATGCAGTCTCGACGAGCGGGCTCACCTTCCATGCGCGCTCGAACAGCTCGGCGGCGCGACGGTGGTCGCCCTTCGCCATCGCGACGCGGCCCTTGCCGACGTTGGCCGGCGCATAGTCGGAGATCCGATCGAGCGCCTTGTCGAAGCCGGCGTCCGCGCCGTCGAAGTCGCCGTCGTGCCAGAACATCGTCGCGGCTTGCACGAAGACCCAGGCCCCCGGCTCGGGGTCGGTCTTGCCCGCGCGACCGGAGTCGAGGGCGCGGCGAACGGTCTCCTTGGCCGAGACCATGTCCCCGCGAAGCCACTGGAGGTGCGACGCGCGGCTGTACGAAGGAAGGTTCGGCTTGAGGTCGACCATCGTCTGCGCGGCCTCGGTGGCCTCGTCGTAGCGCCCCATCTCGAGGTACGCGTCGCTCAGCGTGCCCCACGCCATCGGGTCCTCGGGATGGCGGCGCGTGACCTGCACGGCGAGCGCACGCGCCTCGTCGAACTTGTGCCCGTTGAGCAGCACCAGACCGCGGAGGTCGAGCGCGAGCTTCTGATCGGGGCTGCGCTCGAGCACGATCTGCGCGCACGCATCGGCGTTCAGATAGAAGCCAGGGTCGGCGCTCTCGCGCGCCTTGCGGACCCACGCACGCCCGAGGAGGATCCAGTTGTCGTCCTTCGCGCGGTTCTCGCGGACGAGCTTCTGCGTCTCGGTGACCGACTTGTCGGCCTGCGTGTTGCCGGTGCTCGGCGCGAGGGCGAGGCGCTGGTTCGGCGGGAGGCTCGCGTCGGGATCGGCGGCGGGCGCCGGCGAAGCGGGAGCGGCGGCGGCGCCGGCGACCGCGGCGGGCTCGGCCTTCGCGGAGCTCCGGTCGGAGCAGCCGGTCACGGCGGACACGGACACGGAAAGAGCGGCGAGGAGCGCGACGGTCAGGCAGGAGCGCGTCATGCCGGACCTACGCGCGGGCGCGGGGGGTGGATCGCCGGAATTCCCCGACGATCCGGTTCCGAATCGTGGCGCGGCCCGACCGTACGCGCCCCCGACCCGCCCTCGGAGCCGCGAAATCAGCGCATGTAACGCATGTCGACGAGGAGCGCGCCGTCCTGCTCGGTCGCGATCGCGCCGACGTGCGTGAAGTCCTGGATGGTGCCGTCGTGACGATCGATGACGATCTCGCCCCCGCCCTTGGCCTTCACGACGACCTCGCTCTTGTCGCTACCCTTGCGCCGCAGCGTGAGCTCGACGGGGCCCTTCGAGAACTCGTCGAACGTGGCGGTGCGGCCGTCGCTCATCTTCGACCAGGTCGACTCGATCTTCGGGTCGCCCATCAGCTTCGTGTCGCGCTTCTCGACCTTGCGCGTGGCGAAGTTGATCTTCACGCAGACCCAGCCTTCGTCGCACTTCTCGGCGGCGGCCTCGACGGGCGGCGCAGCGGGAGCCGCGGGCGCGGCCGCTTGCTCGACCGGAGCTTGCTCGACGGCGGGCTCGACCGGCGCGGGCGCGGCGGTGGTCGTCGTCGGTGACGCGACGGGCGCAGCAGGCGCGCCGCACGCGAAGAGGAACGAGAAACCCGAGGCAACGGCCAATGTGGTGAGCTTCATGAGCTTGGCATACTCCAAACCACACAAAGAAAAACCCCCGCGAGAACGATTCGGCGAGAACGGCGGGCCGGAAACGTCGGTAAAACTGACCGATCCATCGAGAAACGCAGCGTAAAGTGACGTCGTGAGCTCCGCCTACCGAACCGCTCCCGACCCCTTGGGCAAGGTCCTCAGCGTTCATCGCGACGACAGCGATCGAATGATGCTCGGCTGCCTCGTGGTCTTCGGCGTCGCCGCAGGCGCAGCGTTCGCCGCGATTGGCCAATGGCTCGGTCTGCTCGCCGATGTCGCCGCCATCAGCGGCTGCGTGCTCATGCTGCGTCGCCGAAAACGAAACGGCGCAGGGCGCATCGTGCGCCACGAGCGCGGGCTCGTGCAGACCGGCAATGGTCGGACGACGACGATCGCGTTCGACGACGTCGAGTCGATCACCAGCGATCGCAAAGTGAGCGTCCGATCTGGGCTTCAGACCGGTCGTCACTTCGTGCGCGCGAGCGGCGATCGGGAAATTTCGTTCACCAACGCTGCCTTCTCGTACGCGGACGACCTTCTCGCCGAGATCAAGGGACAGGTGCTCCCCCGGTTGCGCACGGAAGCCCTTCGCGCGTTCGACGAGGGCAAGTCGGTCGCGTTCGGGCCATTCTTGCTCGATCAGGACGGCATCGGCGCGGGAGACGAGCCGCGAGTGCCGTGGACGCAGGTGGAGGGCACGACGATCGAGGAAGGAATGCTTTACCTCCGCGGGCCGGAGAATCGCTTGCTCACGCATCGCGGACTGTCCCTCATTCCGAATGCGGAGATCCTCATCGAGATGATCTCGCTCGCGTCGGGGATCGCCGAGGACGAGTCGGAGCCGTCCTAGACACAGGCACAAAGAAAAACCCCCGCGAGAACCATTTCTCGCGGGGGCCAAGCTCGCTTCACCTGCCATGAAGCAAGATTGATGGCTCAGGGCATTTCAGCCCCAAACGACCGGCTCAGGGAGCCGCTTTGCCGTGGCCGTCCTGGAAGCCCTCGTGCGGGACACCCAGGTACGGGAAACCGCTAAGGAAAGGCTCGTCGTTCGACTGCGCGCCGTCCGAGACGGCGACCGTGCCCTTGGAGAGGAGCACCGAGAGGAGGACGTCGGTGACGTCCGCCTGCTCCTTGTTGGGCGCCGCGCCGTACGGGATCGGGCGGCCGTTCGGGAAGCGCGAGTCGAGGCCGAGGTCGACGCGGAGGACGTCGCCCGTCGCCGTGAGCGGGATGTCATGGCCCGACGCGCGGAGGTTGATCGTGTCGATGATGTCGAGGCGGTTCGACTTGAGCGCGTCGACGGTCGACTGCGGGACGCCGAGCGCCTTGTAGATGCCGACCGCTTCCGCGTCGCGGACGATGACCGGGTTCAGGAAGTACGCGCCGAAGTTGGCGACGTCCTTCGCGGGCTTGGTGCGGTTGTACTTGTCCTTGTCCTGGAGGCCGATGACCGCCTCGTTGATGAGCGGGAGGCCGAGGCGCGAGACCTGGACCCACGAGCCGAAGTTCGACTCGCCACCGCCACGGTGGAGGATGCGGACCTGACGGCGGCTCGCAGAGGCCCACACGCCGACCGTGTTCGCGTCGCTCGCGCCGGCCTTGGGGGGCTGGCCGTCCGAGGTCAGCATCGCGGTCGGGATCTCGAGGGCGATCGAGTGGTTGTTGTAGCCCGCGACGTTGTCGTGGGCGGTGCCGCCGAGGAGGTTCGCGAGGTCGAAGATGCGGCCGATGTCGACGTAGAAGCCGTCGTCCGTCTGCCCGGCCCAGACCTGGCCCTGGTTGCCGTTGAAGCCGAGCGGGCTGATGAATTTCTTCATGAACCCTTCGTCGTACTTCGGCGTGTTGTAGACGATCTTGTTGGTGTTCGGTCCGATGTTGACCGGCGCGATCGGCAGGCCCTGGCCGATGACCTCGCGCTTCACCGCGCCGCCCTTGCCGTGCGTGAGCTTGACGAGCGAGTACGTCTGCTTCTTGCCGGAGAGCTGCGAGAAGAACTCCTTGCCGCCGCCGAGAGGCGCGCCGAGGTCCGCCGGGTTGACGTTCTGGATGTCCGTCGAGTCGAACTGGACCTGGTAGGTCACCACGTCGTCGAGGCTCTTGTTGCCGCGCGTGAGGTGGATCTCGTAGAGCACGTCGTCGGAGAAGCTGTTGTAGTTGGGGCCGCCGGACGGCTCCTCGAGGGGGTTGTACGACGTCACGATGGTCATCTTGTCGTGCGCGCCGTCGTTGACCCAGGCCCAGACGTCCGTGTTGTCCGCGGCCGGGTCGAACCCGATGGCCGGTGCTTCACGGTGGCTGGACGCGCTGGCGAGCGAGACGATGCCGGTGAGGGCGAGAGCGGAAAGCGAACCCGCGAGATAATGACGAGCCTTCATGATTGATCGATCCTCCCAAAAAACTTTTCTTGAAGTGGGCGCGAGAGCCGCGCCGAAAATCCCCGAAGTCCCCGAAAACCCCTATTTCTAGGGCTTCAGCACGTAGACGGTGCCGGTCTTGTTGGCGTGACTGTCGGCCCAGGCGAAGACCTCGGCGTTGCGTGCGCGGTGCAGGCCGGCCGACTCGTAGAAGTCGCCGATCTTGTCGCTCAGCTGCGTGACCGAGCGGTCACCGAGCGAGATGCGGAACACGCGGTCGGTGCCCGTTGCACTGTCGAGCGCGCTCACCAGGATCGCGCTCTCGTCGTTGACCAGCGCGATGCCGGCCGGGTGACCGACGGCGAGGCCGTCGCGGATGACCTCGGTCTTGCCGTCCGCCGTGACCTTCACCACCGAGGCGAGCGCCTGGGTGCTGAGCGTCGAGCTGCCGGTGTCGACGACGTACGCGACGCCGTCACGCGTGACCGCCACGCCGCCCGGATCCACGAAGGGAGCGCCGGACGCGACCGCGGAGACCGCGCCGCCGCCGATTCCCGTCTTGTAGAGTCCCGGGACGCCGTCCTTGCGGCCGGTCACGAAGAGCGAGGCGCCCATCGCTTCGAGGCCCGCGGGGACGATGTTCTCGGTTCCCGCGAGCGCCGTCGGCGTGCCGCCGCTGGCGCTCATCGAGAAGACGCGACCGTCGCTGCGGTCGGGTCCGTCCACCGGCGGATCCACGTTCGGATCCACGATGGCGCCGTCGGAGCTCGAGTCGGCGATGAACAGCGTCTGTCCGTCGTCCGAGATCGTGATACCGAAGGGCGAGTTGAGGGGAGCGCCCTCGAACAGCTTCTGCGGCGCGGCGCCCGGCGCAGACGACGTCTTGTAGATGGCCGGAGTGCGCTCCATCTTGAGACCGTCGGCGTCCATGTGAGACGAGAAAGCGATGAAGTAAACGTCCTTTCCGTCCGGAGACGGCGTTGCATCGACCGGCATCAACGCCTCGGGCGCGTTGGCGACCGCGTCGATCTGGTTGAGGCCGATGCCCTCCGCCGGTCCGTTGTCATCCGTCGGTGCTTGCTTCGCCTCGGTGCTGCTGCACGCTGCCACGATGGCTGACGCGCTGATGGTTCCGATGACGATTCCCACAGTGATCAGGCTGCGAGCCCTGCTCTTCGCATTGGCTTTCATGAGCCCTCCTTGCAATCACACCTACGCACGCTCTTGCTGGGCGGTTGCAACTGACTCGGAGGGAAGGAATGCCCATGTGCTACGTGCACATGGGCCAAGTCAGGGAGAGAGATCCACCCTTTAATTCCCTGCGAAAATAAAATAATTCCCGCCGATCCGGGCGCCGGCCTCGCGCGTTGGTGCGCCTTGTCCCGCGGTTCTGCGGTGCTAGCGTCCCCCGATGCATCGACCGCCTGCGGCTCTGCTCGCTCTCGCGCTTGCCGTCTGCGCGTGCGGCAGCGCCTCGTCATCGTCGGGCGTTCGCTCGGCCATCACGTACGTGACGAGCTCGCCTCTCGGGCTCGCCGAGCGCGCGATCGTCGGTGTGCCCTTCCTCCTCACGCCTTTCGTGCAGACGGACGCGCTCGACGTGCCGGGCTCCGGCAGCACCACCAAGGCGCTCTCCGCGAGCTGCGCGGACGACGCGTGCACGGCGGAGGTCGCCGCCGATCATCCGGGCACGTTCCGGATCACGCCCACGAAGGCGCAGGCCACGCAGGTCGCCGTCCGCGTCGACAACTCGGAGGCGGGCGCGCTGTCCGGCAGCTACGCGATGACGTTCGCGGCCCCGTCCTCCGTCGTCATCAACCTGTCGTCGCCGAACATCGACATCGACCACCTCCACTATGCGTCGCTGCCCGGCGCGAAGTTCGACCTCGGCGGCTGGCCGGGCTTCGACGGCCGCGAGGCCGGCTTCGACGGCAGCGTGACGTGGACGGCCGACTCCGACGTGTTCGCGCTGACCTCGTCGACGACCGATGGGCGCTCGGAGACGTTCACGGCGTCGCATCCCGGTGTCGCGCACGTCATGATCGCCGCCGGGCCCATCACCCGCAGCGCGACGTTCGCCGTCGCCGACGTCATGCAGACGAAATCGATCGCTCTCCATGCGCTCTCGCCCTCGTCCTCGATGGACGCCGACATCGCGCTCTCGCAGGACCTCTCGCCCGATCCGGTCGCGAGCGTCGACGTGTCGGTCTACGGTTCGTACGGAGTGGTGCTGACGCTGGCGGACGGCTCGAAGGCGATCGGTGGAGCCGACAAGATCACCGCGAGCCCGGCCGGCCTCGTCACGCTCGAATCGCAGAGCCAGGGCGAGGTGCTCAAGCTCTCCAGCCGCGGCGTCGGCAAGGGAACGCTCTCCGCGACGGTGGGCAGCGCCACGTTCACGGTTCCGTTCAGTGTGAAGTGACGCGCCGGCGAACGCGCACGCGAACGCGCTAGAGCGCCCGCCAGTGCAGCGTGACGCCGTTGTGGGCGGCGAGCTGGACGGTCGTCCCGCCGTCGTCGAGCGGCAGGCAGCGCACCCGCTGGCCGTTCGCATAGGTGCCGATCAACGACGCGCAGTCGTAGAGGTGACACGCGCCCTTCTCGCGAATGAGGAGGACGTGCACGCGCGAGATGCTATCGCCGAGGATCGACCGCAGCCCCGCGTCGACGCACTTGTCGGCGCGGCCGATGAGGACGCCGTGCTCGAGGTCCGCGTTCGTGAGACGGACGCCGGCCATCCGGTGCGGGGCGTGGCGCGAACGCGACTCCAGGATCACCTCGTAGCCCTCGCCGGTCGGGACGTAGTCCGCATTCCGTACGAGCGGCCCCGCGGAGGGACGCTCGGACAGGACGACCGAGTGACGCAGCAGCGTGATCCGCGAGACCGGCGACCTCTCGCTGGGGCGCTCGTTCGCGCGCTCGTTCGGGCGTTCGTTCGCGGCTTCGTTCACGGCTCCGGCGACCGGAATGCGCACCGCGGCCACGCGATGGGGAGCGACATCGCCGGCCTCGACGACGGGCACCGGCAGCTGCTCGGGGAAACGCCCGGTGCTCGGCAGCGCGACGAGCGACCACGTGCCGATCCGGAAGACCACCGGTCCGGTGGCGGCGACCGAGCGCTGCTTCGAGCCGTCGGAGAGCTCGAAGCCGTTCGTCGTCTGGAGGTCGAGCACACTGATCACCGGGAAGCCATCGTCGAGCGACGCCGCGCGCACGAGGACGTGACGGAGCGAGACGATGCGCTCGTCCTGATCGAGGACGACGTCGCACGAGCCGTGACGCCCCACCACCACGTAGCCGCTGGGACGCGCGTAGATCTCCTGGCTGCCGAGGACGCTGTCGCTCATCCAGTAGATGCGGTAGCCGACCTCGGTCATCGGGCCGCGCAGCCGATCCGCGGCCACCGCCATCGCGTAGGCGTCGCGAGGCGCGAGCGCGCGGCGCTTCACCTGTTCCACCCACGCTCGCGCCATCGCCGGATCCGGGATCACCGTCCCGTAGTTGCGGTAGTGAGGAGGCTGGACGAGGCGCGGACCGGACGACGACGGCGGCGGAGTCGGCGTGGAGCTCACCCCTTCACGGTACGACCGCCATGGAAACTTTCACGTCGAAAGGGTCGATTTTTCCGGGCTCCGAGCGCTGCCGATGTCGCCTGCCCCGCTTTGGAGCGCCGCCTCGCCAGAATGGATCGCGCGATGCTATCTACCTGCGCCGTGATGGACCTCGTCGTGCGACCCGTCGGCTTCGTCCGCTCGCCCTTTCGCGAGAAGGCGGAGGCTCCGCGCCAGGCGGTCGCCGAGGGCGCAGAAGGCGTCGAGGGCCGCATCGAGATGCTCCCCGAGCACGAGCATGCGCTCGACGACCTCGACGGCTTCGATCGGATCTGGGTGCTCTTCTGGTTCCACGAAGCCAAGGGCGGCCCGCGCACGAAGGTGCTTCCCCCGCGCAGCGACCGCAAGCGAGGGGTGTTCGCGACGCGCTCGCCTCATCGGCCGAACCCCATCGGAATGAGCGCGGTTCGCCTCGAGCGCGTGGAAGGGCTCGTGCTGCACGTGCGCGACCTCGATCTCCTCGACGGCACCCCGGTCATCGACCTCAAGCCATACATCCCCTATGCCGATGCGTTCCCCGATGCCGCGACCGGCTGGGTGGGCGCGAGCGACCCGCGGCCCTCGTGGACCGTCACCTTCACGGACGCGGCCGAGGCGCAGCTCGCCTGGCTCGTCACCCAGGGCATCACGATCGACCTCCGCGCGCGCATCGCCGAGGCGCTCGCGCTCGGCCCGCAGCCGCACCCCTATCGACGGATCAAGAAGACCGAGGACGGCGCCCTGCTCCTCGCGGTGAAGGAGTGGCGCGTACGGTTTACCGTCATGTCGTCGTCGTCGCCGCTCGGAGACCGCGCGATCGTCGTCGACGCACTGCGTTCGGGCTTTCGCGCGCGCGAGCTCGCCGACGGCGTCGACCCTGCCCTCACGGTCCACCGCGCGTTCGTCGCGCGCTTCGGCTAGCCTTCGCTGAAGCATGACCGAGCATCTCGAGCAGGGCGCTGTCATCGTTCTCGACGAAATCGTGCGGCGGGCCGTCCGCGCGCACGCGAGCGACATCCACCTGGAGCCGAAGCGTGACCGCATGAACGTGCGCTTCCGCGTCGACGGCGAGATGATCGAAGAGCAGAGCGTTCCCCTCGACATCTCGTCGGAGGTCGTGTCGCGCATCAAGGTGCT
>Ga0182021_10007250_pt1 | contig 13130 bp, 16 predicted proteins | sample 612E3MmetaG_FD_120493 | JGI IMG/M metagenome (GOLD analysis project Ga0182021, IMG submission 120493) | Permafrost microbial communities from Stordalen Mire, Sweden - 612E3M metaG (Illumina Assembly) | ecosystem: Environmental > Terrestrial > Soil > Wetlands > Permafrost | place: Sweden... | reverse complement strand
GAACCACGCGGATGACTAGGAGGCGGCTGTGCCCGTCGGCAAGGTGCGTTTCTACGACGCCGAGAAGGGATTCGGCTTCCTCACCAAGGATGAGGGGGGCGATGTGTACGTGCGCGCCTCCGTTCTTCCCCCTGGCGTGACCTCGCTGAAGGCCGGCCAGAAGGTCGAGTTCGGTGTTGTCGAGGGTCGCAAGGGCGAGCAGGCTCTGTCGCTGCGCGTACTCGAGGCGCCGCCGTCCCTGTCGAAGGCCCAGCGCAAGTCGCCCGAGGCGATGGCCGTCATCTCCGAGGACCTCATCAAGATGCTCGACCACCTGGCGAACTCGTACCGCCGCGGCCACCACCCCGACAGCAAGGCCGCCCAGAAGGTGGCCCAGATGCTGCGCGCCGTGGCCGAGGAGCTCGAGCTCTAGCCCATAGGTGCTCCTCGGAGCGCTTCGCTGCACTCCAGAGCGTCGCCGTCGCCGGAGACGGTCTTTGGCGCCGCCTGGAACCCGTCACAGAACCGAGGACAGCTCAGCTCGCGGCTGGTTCGCCGCCCACGGGCGTGTGACACCCACGAGAACCATGCAGCCGCGGCACGCCTCCTGCTCGTGCGCGGGCGCTGACCTGAGGACACGACTCACGGCGCGGTGGCCGTGTGGGATGATTCACCAATGACTGTCAGCAAGCTCGATGCGGTGACCGCCGCGGCCGTCGACTTGGCGCGCGCAGCCGCCGCAGAGGCCGCAGAGGCCGCCGGCGACTTCGGTGTCGGCGACCACCTCGGCGTCGTGGCCGAGGGCGAGCGGGTCGTCACGCATGCCTTCGCGTGCCCCCATCCCGGATACGTCGGCTGGCACTGGGCGGTCACCCTCGTACGCGCCACACGTGCCAAGGCCCCCACCGTCAACGAGGTCGTGCTGCTCCCCAGCGATGCCGCACTCCTCGCACAGGACTGGGTCCCGTGGGCCGAGCGCATCGGTCCCGGCGACCTCGCGCCCGGCATGCTGCTCCCGCTCGGTGACAACGACCCCAGGGTCGTACCCGGCTACACCGGCGGTACGGAGAACGACGACGACTCCGTCGCGACCCGCACCGTGGTGCACGAGCTCGGTCTTGGACGCGAGCGACTGCTCAGCGATGTCGGTCGGACCCTCGCTGCCCAGCGTTGGTACGAGGGCGACTTCGGACCCGAGGCGCCCTCCTCGCGGCTCGCTCCCGCCCCCTGCGGCACCTGCGCGTTCTTCATCCGGCTCCGCGGGTCACTGGGCGTCGCGTTCGGCGCCTGCGCCAACGAGAAGTCACCGTCCGACGGACACGTCGTGAGCCTCGAGCACGGGTGCGGCGCTCACTCCGACGTCATCGCGGAGGCTGCGGCACCGTTGCCCGACGCGCTGTGGGACACGATCAGCGACGAGATGTCACTGTTCGACTGAGGCCTGCCGCGTCGTGGGCGAGAGCCGACGCTGCTTGCGGTACCGGGTGTACGCGCTGAACAGCACCCCCGAGACGGTGGCGCAGACCGCGACCCACAGCCACCAGGTCTGGTTCCGCGCGTCCAGCCAGGCGTACTGCCACCACAGCAGGAGCGTGGCGAGAGCCGAGACGACGGTCCCGACGTACGCGGCCGCGACGCCGTCCTCGTCCACCGGATCGACCGGCGCCTGAACCAGCGTGTGATGTTCAAGGTCTCCCACGTGTCCACTCTACGGACAACTGGACCCCGGGTCAGGGTTGGCTCCGGGCTTTCCCTAGGCTGCGCGCCATGGTGCAGAACTCCCCGAAGGCAGCGACCACTCCTGCCGCGCTCCCGCCACAGCGGAGCTCCCTTGACCGATACTTCGCTATTACCCGACGAGGGTCCACGATCGGCGCCGAGATCCGCGGTGGACTGGTCACCTTCGTCACGATGGCCTACATCATCGCCCTGAACCCGCTGATCATCGGCACCGTGCCGGACATCAACGGCAATCTCGTCTCCGGACTGCCGTTCAAGGTCGACGGCGTGGTGTCCGGCGCGAACATCGGCACGACGATCGTCATGGTCGCTGCGGCGACAGCCCTTGTCGGCGGCCTGATGACGATCCTCATGGGCGTGTACGCACGGTTCCCGATCGGTCTGGCGACCGGCCTGGGCATCAACGCGCTGCTGGCAGCCAGTCTCGTCCTCAAGATGACCTGGGCACAGGCCATGGGCCTGGTCGTCTGGGAAGGCATCCTCATCACGATCCTCGTGCTCACCGGGTTCCGGAAGGCCGTCTTCAAGGCCGTCCCGCACTCGCTGCGCATCGCGATCAGCGTCGGCATCGGCCTATTCATCGCGCTCATCGGCCTCAAGGACTCCGGCTTCGTCCGCTCCGGCACCGGCACCCCGGTCACGCTGGGCATCAACGGCAACCTGTTCGGCTGGCCGACCCTCGTCTTCTGCATCGGGCTCCTGCTGCTGATCTTCCTGTTCGTGCGCAAGATCAAGGGCGCCATGCTCATCTCGGTCGTCGGCATGACGATCGTCTCGGTCATCCTCGAGGCGCTCGTCCACAACGGCCCGTACAACGACGGCGTGAACATCCACCCGACCGGCTGGCAGCTCAACGTGCCGGCGATCACCGGCAAGCTCTGGGACCTGCCGAACCTCCACCTGCTCTTCCGGGTCGACATGTTCGGCGCCTTCGCGGGCGGCCCGACCGTCGTGCTGAGCGTTCTGCTCACCATCTTCGCGCTGCTGCTCAGCGACTTCTTCGACACCATGGGCACGATCTTCGCGATCGGCAGCGAGGGTGGCCTGCTCGACAAGCACGGCAACCCGCCGTACATGCAGCAGATCCTGATCGTCGACTCGCTCGCCGCGGTCGCCGGTGGTCTGGGCTCCGTGTCGTCGAACACGTCCTACATCGAGTCGGCGTCGGGCGTCGGCGAGGGTGCCCGTACCGGTCTTGCCTCCGTGGTGACCGGCATCGGCTTCCTCCTGGCGCTGTTCCTCTCACCGCTGGTCAACCTCGTACCGTCCGAAGCCGCGGCCCCGGTGCTGGTGCTCGTGGGATTCCTCATGATGCAGCAGGTCTCCGAGCTCGACTGGCGTGACCTCGAGGAGGCCATCCCCGCCTACGCGACGATGGTGCTCATGCCGTTCACGTACTCGATCACCAACGGCATCGGTGCGGGCTTCGTGCTCTATGCGGGCATCAAGCTGGCCCGCGGCAAGGCCAAGCAGGTCCACCCGCTCATGTGGGTCATCGCGGCCCTGTTCCTCATCTACTTCGCGCAGGGGATCATCCTGCACTGGATGGGGCTCTCCTGACCTGACGTGCCTCAGGGCACCGTCACAGCGAAGACGTCAGGGGCCGGGCGACCGGCCCCTTCGGCGTCTCCGGCCCAGGTCGGCAGCTGACGCAGCCAGTCGCTGACGTGCTCGACCAGGTCGGCGGACCCCTCGAGCGAGGGCAGGCTCGCGCGCCAGGCCTCCCCCAGCTCGACGGCCACCGCGTACCGCTGGTAGCCGACGTCGCTGCCGGGGAGAGGACGGAGGGGGAGCGCCGCGTCGCGCGCCCACAACGTCCGCAGGCCGAAGTGCGAGGCGACGCCCGCACGGGCGAGGTCGAAGTCGAGCCTCTCGGCGGTGGCCTTGTCGATCTCGAGCCGGAGGTTCGCCGACGCGAGCCGGTCGAGCCAGTGGCCGACGATCTGCCAGCTCGGCACGAGACGGTCCGGCGGTACGAAGTGGCCGTGGAGCAGCTTGTCCACGTCGCTCGGGAGCGGGGAGTCGGCAGCGAGCAGGGGAGCGCCGGGGTCGCGCTTCAGCAGCGGCTTGAACCAGCTCTGCTTGGACGGTGTCAGGACCTGGAACGGGACGTCGCCGCGGAGCCTGTCCGCCAGGTCGCCGGTCGGGTGGAACAGCGATCGCACATCGGTGATGCTCACCGCCCAGAGCCGTACGCCGCTCGCGGTGCCGGGCGCTCCACGATCGATCTCGGCCACGGGCCTAACGTAACCCCGCCGAGCTCGATCGGCAGTCATTCGCGAATCGGGACTTCGTCGTGACCTCGTAGGGTTGAGACCGTGACTCCTCGGACCCGGCGCATCATCGTGACTTCGGTGCTTGCCGGGCTGATCGTGGTGGTCCTGGTGTCCGCGCTGCTCCACTGGCTGGCATAGGCTGCCCCTCGTGCCAGCCATACGTCGCGCCGCGAGCGTGGTGACCGTGCTCCTTCTGCTGTGGGTGCTGAGTGCCCCTGGGGCCTTCGCCGACACGGTGGCCTTCACATGGTCCGACAGCAGCATCACCGCCCCGGTGGGCCTCGCGACCGACCACGACCACTCGCTGTACTGGACGGCCAACTCGACCGCCGACAAGAAGACCTCGGTGTACGCCGTGGGCACAGAAGGCCGCGTTCGCGCCACGATGACCTACACCCAGTCCACGACCGGTGTGCTCGCCGTCGGCTACGACTCGCGCAACCTGTACGCGCTCGACAAGAGCCCGAAGGCGAACACGCTGCGGCTGTCGTACATGACGCTGACGAGCCTGGTCGTGAACGGCTCCCTCGCGTTCCACTTCTACGAGCTCGTGGTCCCGGAGTCGGGGCAGACGATCGTGGCGCTGATCGTCGCGCCGAACAGCCAGTACTACGTGGTCGCGCAGTCGGGCCACATCTACAAGGCGCCGGCGAAGCCTTCGGTCGCGGGGACCAACAAGCTCACGAAGGTGTCGGACGGCACGGCAGGCACGACCGGCGGCTTCTACGACGACAAGACCAAGTCGGTGGTGCTACGTACGGCGTCGAGCATCATCCTGGCCGACCCAACGAGCTTCGCGACGACCAGTACGATCCCGGCCCCCGCTCAGACCGGTGCCCGCGGGATCACCAGGGCCCTCGACGGTGAGTCGTTCCTGCTCGTCGGCCAGGGGAACGGCAACCCCGTCCTGTCGACCGGTGGGGCGTCGAGCTCGCCGTCCGCGACGCCGTCCGCCACGACCAGTCCCACCGACTCCGCGACACCGACAGCGACCGAGGCGGCGACGAGCCCTGCCGCCACCTCGTCCATCCACATGGACCAGCTCTTCGGCAAGGGAACCGCCTTGGCGCTCGGCGGGACCTTGGTGCTGGCGCTCCTCGCGGGTGTCGTGGCCTTCGTCCGTCGTTAATGTCGCGCGTCCGAAACCCTTGACCGTTACCGTGCCCTGGCCACGCACCTCGCAGCGTTGCCCTCGGTCACCGGAAGCCCGGTATGGCTACCCTCCGGCGCCTCGCGATGCACGCACCCAGACCACGGCAACGTGAAGGAACGTCAGACGCGCGACACAGGCGGCCTCAGTCCTGCCCGTCGATCGTGATGGCCACGGAGAGGACGCGTACGGCCAGGTCTGTCAGAGCATCGCGGGACGTGTCACGCAGCTCCAGGTGAGGCAACGGTAGGGCTGCCGCCAGCGCCGCCGTACGACGGCAGCGTGAGTCAGCGAGCACGGCCTTGATCGCGCCGGGGTTCCCCGCCGAGACGAGGGCATCGAGGGTTCCGGTGACGGGCTCGATGAGCGCGGCGACGTCCCCCGCCGCCTTCTCGTAGGCCGCCTTGGCCTGGTTCTCCCGGCGCCGTGCGAAGCGTTGCTGAGACCAGCCGCCGGCAGCGGTTCGAGACTGTACGTAGTGGCCCCGGCGCTTCGACTCCGTGACGGCCGTACCGTCCCACAGGCCGATGGCGTGGCCGTCCGCACGTACCGCCAGCAGGCCCAGCCGCCGGGGGGCGTGGGCAGCGGCCACCAGGTCCGCCAGCGGGTCGCTGCCGAGCTCCACACCGGGCCAGAGCAGCCGCATGCGCGCGCTGGCACCGTCGGTACCGCTGATGGTCACCGCGTCCCCTGAGGCCGTCACGGAGCCCTCGCCGTGCCGTACCCAGAAGTTGTCCACCCACTTCTCGATACGGCCGGACGGTACGGACACGGTGCGGCTCATGGGGATTACCCTGGCCCCACAGGGGGTTGAGGACAACTGGAGGGACGCGTCGGGTCGAGCACGGTCCACTACGCTTCCGTGAGGAGGTAACTGGATGAGTCAGCTGATCGACACGACCGAGATGTATCTCCGTACGATCTACGAGCTGCTCGAGGAGGGGATCACCCCCCGTCGAGCCCGGATCGTCGAGCGGCTGCACCAGACAGGCCCCACCGTCTCGCAGACCGTCGCGCGGATGGAGCGGGACGGACTCCTCACGATCGACGACGAGCGGCTCATCCAGCTCAGCCCCGAGGGACACGCGGCGGCCGTCGAGGTGATGCGCAAGCACCGTCTCGTGGAGCGGCTGCTCCTCGACATCATCGGCCTGGACATCGCGATGGTGCACGACGAGGCGTGCCGCTGGGAGCACGTCGTGTCGCCCGCGGTCGAGGCGCGGCTGGCCGTGCTCCTCGACGATCCGCAGACCTCCCCGTACGGGAACCCCATCCCGGAGATCGACGACGGGGGCGCCAAGGCCCTCCATGCTTTCCGCGACGGGAACCGGCCCCTCACCGAGATGGTCACCGACGAACGCGTCACCGTGACCGTACGTCGGATCGGTGAGCACCTGCAGCAGGAGCCGGAGCTCGCCGGGGTGCTCGGGCTCGGCGTGACGCCGGGCGCAGTGGTGACGGTGACAGCGACCCCTCGCGGCGTGGAGGTCTCCACGGCGAAGGGCCAGGCAGTGCTGCCCGACCACGTGGCCGAGCACCTCTTCGTCAGCGTCTGACGTGGACGCATCGCTCGCCTCACTTCTGCGCGGGCACTGGTACGACGCCGTGGTCGCAGTGCTGCACGACCAGGGCTCAGGCAACCCCCATCTCCAGCAGGCCGAACGGCTCGCCGTGGCGGCGAAGCGGATCCTCGACCTCGACGCCGAGGACTTCGGCCAGATCGGCTCAGCGTTCGACTCGGGCTGGGCCCGGTCCTTGGAGGAGGCGTCCTTCCCCCTCGAGCCGCGGGACCCCCAGCGCGGGGCGCTCGCGTCACTCGACGGGCTGTACGGGCTGATGCTCGAGGTCCTGGAGCTGCGCGCCTGGCGTCACGAGCCGCTGCAGGTCGTCGTGACCGCCCACCTCATCGGTGAGTACCTGCCGCAGCTGGCCTGGCAGACGCGGCTGGGGCACGGAGGCGACCCGTTGCGGATGCGGGAGTCCGTGGGGGAGCGCTGGGGGACGGCCAGCACCGAGTGCCCTCACCCGTCGACCGCCCGCGCCACCGCGAAGCGGTCGCTGAACGCGTGCGACGGGGACGTGGTCGGATACACCGCGTACCTGGACAAGTTCCACTCGCGCCTGGGCAACGCCCTGGCCGTGTGCGCGATGAACCACGAGACGGTCACCGCGGGCGAGAGGCCGGACGTCGGGACCACGTGTCCCACGCCGTGCGCATGGGCCGTACGAGGGGAGCTGCCGGAGCGCCGGGACCTGGACGCCCGCGTCCGGCTGGCGCTGACCTACCAGGACTCCGCCATCGTCGCGCTGCGCCACCACGCGCCGGTGGGCCACTTCTTCGGCGTACCGTCCAACTCGGAGATCGCCGACGCATGGCTCGCCACCTGGGAGCGCCTCAACGCACCGTGGCCGGATGGGTCGAACCCCCTGCATGCCCAGGCAACGCCTGACCGTAGCGAGCCGACGGAGGCGCTCCCCGGAATGAGCCGCCTGGTGTCCGCGGTGGCCGGTCGGCCAATCGGGCCGGGCCGCATCGTCCGTACGATCGGCGACCAGATCTCCGCCGAGATCGACGCGGGCCTCCTGCTAGGACGAGGATGATCACGTGGCACGGCGATTCGGGGTTGACTGGGACGCGTACCTGCACGGGTTCCACGCGGAGCGTCCAGGGGCCGCCGAGCAGGTGCTCAGCCGGGCGCTGAACGGGCACCACACGCCGTACCGCTGGCTCGCTCGCGCGGTGTCGGCCAGAGCCACGACCGTGCTCGACCTGGCGTGTGGGGCCGGCGCGATGACACGAGAGCTGGAACGTCCGGGGCGTCTCGTCGTCGGCGTTGACATCTCCGCGGCCGAGTTGGAGCTGGCACAACGACGTAACGGCGGCCCGTGGGTGCGAGGCGATGCCCTGCAGCTTCCGTTCGCCGACGAGAGCCTCGACGCCGTCGTCTCGAGCATGGGGATGGTGGTGATTCACCCGACATCCAAGCTGCTTGAAGAGGCGGCGCGGGTGCTGAAGCCGGGCGGGATGCTCGCGTTCATCGCGCCGACCGTACGGCCCGTGTCACCAGGGGATGTACGAGTGGGGGCGAACGTCGCCTCGCGTCTGCGCACGCTGCCCCGCTTCCCCGGCCCCCTCGAGTTCACCGACTTCGCGGCCACGCTGAGGAGCCACGGGATGCGGAAGTACGAGGACGGACGCGAGAGGTACAGGATCACGATCCACTCACGGGCGGACGCCGAGCTGATGCTCGATGCGCTGTACCTGCCGGCGACCAGTCAGGCACGCCTCGACGCGGCGATCTCGTACCTCGAGAACGAGGTGCGGAAGAACGGGCAGGTCGAGCTGGCGGTGCCGATGCGGCGGATCGTGGCGCTGAAATAGCGAGGCGACCGCTTGCTCAGCAGACGATCGCCTCGACGGTGTCAGTTGGTTTCGGCGCCTGCGGCGGCCTCTGCCTTGAGCTTCTCGATGTCGACCTTCTCGACCTCGGAGATGAGCCCGTCGAGCTGCGCGGCGTTGAGCGCGCCGGCCTCGCGGTAAAGGAGCATTCCGCCCTTGACGACCATGAGCGTCGGGATGCTGGTGATCTCGAGCGCCCCGGCGATGTCCTGGTTGTTCTCTGTGTCCAGCTTGGCGAACGTGAGATCCGGGTGCTTCTCGCTCGCGGCCTCGAAGATCGGGCCGAAGCGCTTGCACGGACCGCACCACTCCGCCCAGAAGTCGATGAGGATGACGTCGGACTCCTCGATCGTCTCCGAGAAGTTCGCGCTGGTGAGTTCGACAGTAGCCATATGTGTGCATTACCTCCGACTACCCCCAACCACTCCGCGGGGGCGTTCATTCCGGTTGGGGCGACGACTCGCATCAGCGGCCCTGGGAGGATTCGAACCTCCGACACAAGGTTTAGGAAACCTCTGCTCTATCCCCTGAGCTACAGGGCCTGACGGCTCCGCCATTCTGACAGGTCTTCCCCTGATGCGTCGACGCGACCCGTTGCTGGTGGGGCCCAGGGCCCCTCGACCACGTGGCCCGGAGGTGTTTCGTCGAGGGGTCACGACACGCCGACGGCTTCCACGTACTCGCGCTGTTGCTGGCCCCTCGACTGGGCTGGTGGGGGAAGTGCGGTCGAGGGGTCACGACACGCCGATGGTCGCTTTGGACTAGCGCAGACAGTGGCCCCTCGACTCGCAGCTTGGGGATGGGAACCGTCGAGGGCCCGACATGCCGACCACTGCCGAGAGGCGGACGGCGGACTGGCTCGCAGACCGAGTGAGCATCATCGACCACGCCACGTCGTCGTGGAAGGTACGCCTGAGCAGCTGAAGAGCGAGCGGGACGGCGACACCGTCGTCGTGGAGCTCGAGTCGCCGGGCGACGCTGCCGGCGCCGCCATGCGACTGGTGGGCATGCGGGGGGTCAGAGAGGTCAGCGTCGACACAGCGACCCCGCGGGCCAGGGCCGGGAGCGGATCACGCGCTGTACCGACGGTCCTCGCGGCTCTGGACGAGGCAGGCCTCACAGTCGTCTCGGTGACGGTCGGGCGCCCGACGCTCGACGACGTGTACCTCCGTCACGCGGGCCGCCGATTCGAGGTGACAGCATGAGCAACCACGACGACGACCTCTCGTACGATGACGACCGCAACCCGTCGCTTCGCCTTGCCCGGACGGCTTCTGGAGCACTCGCTCGAGCTCACGCGATCGCTCGAGGGTGTGGCCGTGCGGGTGGGTGGGCGCAGATGATAGCAGTGACTCGCAGGAACCACCGATTTCTGTGGTCTACATGTGAGTCTTCTCACCCGGCCTTGTGGCGGAGGTCACACTGACCTAGAGTGATCAAACGAGAGCGGCGCCGAGGATGATGTCTCCTGGGGGTGGGTAGACGGCTTTCAGCCCTTCACTTGGCGCCGCTCTCACTTTGTCTACACGTTCGTCCCTCAAGGCCTGGTCCATCGGACCGGGCCTTTGTGGCGTCTACGCCTCCACAAGGGTGTCCACCTACGATGCGGCTATGACTTCCAGCCGATGGGCGACCGAACTGGCGACCAGTCTCATCGGTGAAACCGTCGATCTTCCCGACACGGCTCCTGAAGCCCGAACCGTCCTCGCGGCGCTCGAGAAGCAGGGATGGCCGTCGTCGCGAATCGTGGCGCTGGCGCGAGGACGCTTCGAGGCAGAGGAGGTATGGCCGTTCCCGGTCGCCCGATCTGTCGTGGCCGCCGGCCCGGCCCAGTGGTACGCCCTCGTGGGAGAGGTACGGAGGCTGCTCGGGCTCGACGGGGTCGTCCAGCCGCAGCCCACGCGTACGGCCCTCACCGCCGACGAGCGACGTCTCCTCAGCGACGTACCGCCCCACTGGTGACGCACGACGGCCCCCCGACAGGAGTCGGAGGGCCGTAGTGGATGAGGCTTGTGCGCGGTGACGCCTCGCCCGGTCGGTCAGGCGGACTTCTGGGCGGCGAGCAGGTCGCGGATCTCGAGGAGGATGTCCTCGGTGGTCGGCGCGCCAGGACCGTCCTCGGCCGGCTTCTTGACGCGGGCGTTGATGATCTCGTACGGCTTCACGAGGCCGAAGTAGACCACCGCTGCGAGGATGGCGAACGAGACGACGGCGGTGAGGAACGGACCGACGCTCGTGAGTCCGCCCGGGGCCCAGGAGTCGAAGTTCGGTGCGCCGCCCAGCTTGGCGAGAAGCTCGATGACGATCTTGGTGAAGCCCTCTACGACGGTGGCGAACGCGCCGCCGATGATGAATGCGGTGGCCAGCTCGATCAGGTTGCCGCGGAACAGAAAGTCCTTGAATCCTTGCATGGGAGTGCCCTTTCGGAGGCGGGTGCGGAACCCCCCAGGCCCCGCATTCGGGAGGAAACGTAGCATTCAACTACTCCGTGACGAGGAACTTCTGCGATGTGTTTGCACGTTCACAGCCAGGTGTGAACCGTGCTAGGGAAGGGGTACCGGGAACCCATGGATGCTGACCAGCGACTCGACGCGTACCGCCGCAAGCGCCGTACGGAGCTCTCCGGCGAGCCGACCGGAGCGGACGGGCCGCCCCCGCGCGACGGTCAGCCGAGGTTCGTCGTCCAGCGCCACGATGCCCGCAGCCTGCACTTCGACGTACGGCTGGAAGTGGACGGCGTGCTCGTGTCGTGGGCCGTTCCGAAGGGCCCGTCACTCAATCCCGCCGACAAGAGGCTGGCCCATCGCACCGAGGACCATCCCTTGGACTACATCGACTTCGAGGGCCGTATCGGCGGGGGCTACGGCGCCGGCACGGTGATCGTCTGGGACACCGGGACGTACGACAACCTCACCACCCTCGACGGCGAACCCGTTGCTGCCGCGGACGCTCTGTTGAAGGGCCACATCAAAGTCCTGCTGTACGGCCACAAGCTGTCGGGCGCCTTCGCCGTCACCCACACGAAGATGGGCGGCGACGAGGCCAACTGGATGCTGGTCAAGGTCGACGACGAGTCGGCGGATCGTCGCCGAAGGCCGACCGCGACCCAGAACGAGTCCGTCCTCACCGGACGTACGAACTCCGATCTCGAGGCCGACTGACCGCTCGCGGCACCATCGTGCACCCTCCTCACGGACCGCGGGCGAGCTCATCCGATCGCCAGCGTCAACGTCGACGACGACATCGCCATCGTGATCGCGCCGGCGTCCACTGCAGTGACCCGTACGAGCAGCACCGTCGCGGTCGTGCCGCTCAACACGTTGCCGCTCCCGACAGCAGGGACAGCCACCACGAGCACGTGCGAGGCGACCGGTTGCGCCGAGCTCGTCGCGTACAACGTGACCCGTGTGCCAGGCGGCGCCAGGGCGGCCAGCTCAGGGTTGTCGAGCTTCACACTGAGCACGACCGTGCCGTCTATGGTCGTGCCGCCGACCAGCGTGAGGTCGGTGAGGATCTGGCCGGCCCGGACGCCGGTCCCTGCCACCTTCCCGACCGCCTCACGGGTCTGGCTGAGCACGCCGTCCGGCACCGCCTGTCTCGGCATCCTCGCCAGCCTGACGTCGACGTCCGTCACCGTGGAGCCAGCCGCCACCAGGCGACTGGCCACGACGACGGTGACGAGGTCGGCCGAGTCCTTGCCGGTGACGGCCGAGAGCCCGGCGAAGACGGAGACGCCGACCAGGACGGCGGCCACGCCGCGCCGGTGCCAGCGGATGAGGTTGATGATCTTTCCTGAGGTCCACACCCCGGACAATGCGCGTACGGTCTCGGATCCGTCAGTTGTCCCCAGAAGTCGTGGAGTCCGGAGGGGCCTGTGGACAACCTCAGCCGGTGACCAGTCCTCACGTCGCCGGTGGCTAGTCCATCACTTTGATGGCGACGTTCGTGCGCCAGGTGGCCTTGTCCGGGTCGGTGAGTCGGTCGCTGAGGTACGACTCGTACCGGCACCGGAACGCGTCCCCACGAAGGTCGTCCCACCGGTCCCACGCGACGCCGTTCTCCCGCGCCCACTCCACCAACGTCTTGTTGCCCTTGTACGCGTTGTTGCGGCCCGTGTACGTGAGGTTGGCATACCGTCCGGCCGGGATGAAGCTGGGCTTCACGCGATCGTCGCCCGACACAGCTGTGGCCACCGGGATTCCGACCTCGAGCTCGAACTCGGTGCCCATGTTGATGACGTGGAACCGGTGGAACGCCGGACCGCCGGCTAGAAGACCTGCCGAGGTCATCCACCGTGAAAGCTCCTTGAGCAGCTTCGTGGTCCACGTGGAGAGGTCCTTCGAGGGGATCCACAGGCGTATCCCCATGTACGGCTGTTCAGCGCGACTCTCGACCGAAGGAGCGGTCGTCACCTGCATGGCAATTCCTCTCAGCGAGATGTCTCATCTGATTCAGGTAGGTCTCGCGGCACGGACCAATGATCCGACAGTTGTTGCTCGCGATCCAGCCTCGCGTCGGACAGGCAATGGGGGCTTGTGGGGCGCGCCGCGCCGTCGTACGTGTCACATCTGCACCGTTTGTCTGT
>Ga0182021_10007249_pt1 | contig 13130 bp, 12 predicted proteins | sample 612E3MmetaG_FD_120493 | JGI IMG/M metagenome (GOLD analysis project Ga0182021, IMG submission 120493) | Permafrost microbial communities from Stordalen Mire, Sweden - 612E3M metaG (Illumina Assembly) | ecosystem: Environmental > Terrestrial > Soil > Wetlands > Permafrost | place: Sweden... | reverse complement strand
GTCATCCCCGGCGGTGAGCTGCTGGGCAAGGCCGGCGAGGCCCTCCATGGCGCCGCAGAGGTAGCCGAGGCCGGAGCGGACGTAGTCAAGGCCGGCGAACAAGCCGAACACGTCGTCGCCACCGGCGAGAAGATCGAGCAGGGCGTAACCGAGGGCGAGAAGGCCCTCGATGGCGCGGAGGCGGCCGAGAGCGACGCGTCCAACGCCGAAGACTTCGCCAGCTGCCCGACCCACTCCTTCAGCTCAGATACGCAGGTCGCCACCCCCGCTGGCAGCGAGGCCATCGGCAGCCTCAAGGTCGGCGATCAGGTGCAAGCCTACGACCCCAAGACCGGTGAGACCGGGCCGCACCAGGTCGTGGCGGTCATGGTCCACACCGATCCTGTGATCGAGCATCTGGCGACCGACACAGGCTCGATACAGACCACCCCCAACCATCCCTTCTTCACGACCGATCGTGGCTGGGTCCTCGCGGGCTCCCTGGTGGTCGGCGAACAGGTCCGGACCGACTCGGGCCACGCGACCACGGTCAGCGGCTTCACCATCGAGTCGACTCCGACTAGAATGTGGGATCTCACCGTCGCGGGTGCCCACTCCTTCTTCGTCGGAGCCGGCGGCGTGCTGGTGCACAACTGCCCGTCGCAGGTTCTGTCGAACAACATTACGGAAGCTACGGGGGCCCAGCAGTCAGCTAACCAAGCCGCCCATCACATCGTCGCATATGGTTCAAAGAAGGCCGATGATGCTCGGGCGGTCCTCAACGAGTTCAACATCGGGATCAACTCGGCTGAGAACGGCGTATTCCTTCCCGCGGGCTACCACTCGGCGGTACATACGAACAACTATTACAACGCGCTGAACTCAGCATTGGGCGGGGCCAGTTCTCGCGACGAGGCACTTGGCGTCCTGAGCGACTTCAAGAACCAACTGCTTGGTGGCTTCAATTGGTGAAACTCCAGGTATTCCAAGCCGCGACACCAGAGAGTCAGGAATGGGTCATCCTGCTCGATGAGTCATTTCGCGAGACATTGATGAACCTCGACGGTAGACCGCAGCGTTACACGTGGAGGCCGCCATCCGTACGCGTTCTGAAGTCGTCGGAGCGCAAGCGACTTCGATATTCCGATATGCCTCACTATTCCTCAAGCGTCCTCGTGCTCCGCGAGCCTGCGCTCGCCGCCCTCGCTGATCTGCTTTCCGCTGATGGAGAGCTGCTGCCGCTCGATTGCCCGGATGCGCCGATGTGGCTCTTCAACTGCTGTCGCGTCATAGACGCGCTGGATGAAGGCCACTCCCGAGTGGTCCGCTTCCCCAGTAGCGGCCGCATCATGCGCGTCGAGTCCTACGATTTCCAAGTCGGCCGGCTGATCGGCGTCAATGCCTTCAAGATCCCGCAGCTGGCGCGCACCACATTGTTCGTAACGTCGCCCGTTGTCCAAGCTGCTGAGCACGCACAGCTCACGCGGTCCGAATTCACTCCCATCTGGGAAGGCGAATCGGCGGAGTCATAGGGTGGCCGCCAGAGCGGGTCGCGAGTGCGCCGCCGCACAGCCCCCTCTGCGGTCGGCCTCGAAGAACAGTTGAACTCCATGAACCCGGCCGCGGCCACACTCAGGAACGGGTCCAGACCGTCCAGGACACGTACAACGGCGACTACTACTCAGCCGGCCAGATCGAAGGCAACGCTCTCGCCAACGGCGCCGTCGTGCTGGCAACGATGGGTGCCGGCGATGCGCTCGGGGCTGTGCTCGGGGACACGGACACAGCCGCGGCCGCGACGGATGCCAGTGCCGGGACTACGCCGCCTGCCGATCCGCTGACGCCTCCAGGACCAGGTTGGGAGTGGCGCCCCGTGACGAGCAATCCGGCTAGTGGCCGAGGAAGCTGGTACAACCCTGGCACAGACGAGAGCCTTCATCCAGACCTAAATCACCCAGATCCCATCCCACCGCATTGGGACTACACGGATCCGTCGGGAGATCGGTATCGTTGGTTCCTCGACGGTCGTATGGAGCCGAGATGAGGCAGCATCTGGTCGAGATCGGTCTAGGCGAGGAGGCCAACGGCTACATACGTCAGCTGTTGGAAGAAGGGGGTGAGCTATCGCGAGCAGTTGCCGCTCAGCTGGGTCGAATCGTGCGCCTCTACACCTGGGGCCCTGCGACGTTGGACGCGGGATCGCTGGATCGGCATGTTCGGGATGGAGGGGTCCTAGTTAGGGCGACCGTGCCGGAGCCAGGATCGAAGGTTCCCGTCGTGAGCCTGGGAAGAGACCGATTGCTGAACCTCATCGCTTCCTACCTGGAACGACCAGGAACATGCTTAGCGATCGACGATCCTTGGCGTCGGCCAGCGGACATTCACAACCTGGGGCTCACCGCAGTGACGTATGACGGCAATCAGGTCGTCCACATGCTTCGAGCAGGGGGGTCGCTGCAGGCTGCCGACAGAGTCATTCGACAGGTTCTTACGTGGGAGTGGTGCGGCGTGCTCTCTAGTCCACCGGGTCTGGATGCAGCGTCCGCGAATGAACTCTCTGCCGAGATGGTCGGGCTCATCGCTGCAACGGCCGAACACCTGCTGTTGCCTGCGTTCGATCACGAGGGCTGGATCCTCGGCGACCTAATTGGGTGAACGGAGACGTGTGCCGCGTCAAGAAACTTAGACCCCTTTGTCCCCAAATGGGTGCGATTGCTAGAGGCTCAGCGAGGTAGCGCGACAGGAGCGTGGCGCGGTCGCCTCCCACGGGTGCCGGGGCCCCCTTCGCCCTTCCCTCTCGCCCTACGGCAGCGCCGGCAACCCCAGGGAGTCGGTCTTGAGCGGTGTGGCAGCAGGCAGACCCGGGATGCTCGGCAGGGCCGGAGTCGCAAGACCGGGGATAGTCGGCAGGGCGGGAGTCGGTGAGGGACTCGGAGAAGGGGACTCGAGTTCGGGCAGGGGGTTGTCGATCCGCGTGACGGTGGCAGCCGAGGGTTGGCCGCTATACCAGGCATCGAAGCCATCGAGAGCCAGACGGGCCGCTGTTCTAGCAGAGGGGATGCCGCTGGTTCGGGCGTCCACGATCGCGCAGGCGAGTTTGCCATCGAGCACGAACGGATCCGAGAGCGTCCCGAGCGGTGTATCGAACAGCGCGGAGCGGACATCCTCGCTCGGGGCGAACTCGGCGTCGGCCCGCCAGCCGGCATCGACCGCGAGAGCCACATCGGGGAGTGAGAAGCGAGTGGTGTAGGCGAGGGGATCGGGCGAGGGATCGGCCCGTACCTGCCCGAGTGCTGCCTGCGAGCGCTCGTCGAGGGCACCGCCAAAACGTGCCTCGACAAGATAGAGCTCCGGTCCGGCCGAAGTCGTGATCGGCCCCAGGACGTCGCCGGTCCGAACCTTCGAGTCGAACGCCGCGTTCCCAACAGCCCGGATCATGGCGTCCTTGGTGGCAAAGCCGATCTCACCCGAGGTGATAGGCGCTGGCCCCAATTGGGCCTGACCGGGTCTTGGTAGGGGAGGGAGGACTCGAACCTCCAACCGAGGCTGTATAAGAGCCGTGCTCTGACCAATTGAGCTACTCCCCCGCCGGCTGCGATCGTACACCCGAGCCGAGGCTGTCCGCGACTGCTCGCGGCCGCGCGAGCCTCGAGCCTCGAGCCGCGCCATACGCGCCGGCGCGAGTTCCAGTCTGGTCACGAGATCGGGCGGGTGCCACAATGGCCACGTCTTCGGCAGGGGTCCGAAGCAAACTCGCAGCGGGTTCTACGCATGGAAATCGCACGTCGGGTATCGATGTCCTGGCTGGCCGCACTCCCGCTGCTGCTCGCGGCATGTGGGCCGGTGGGAAGCTCGCCAACGGCAGTTGTCACGCCGCCACCTACTCCCGCTCCCACCGCCATTCCAACGCCGACGCCGTCTCCATCCCCAACTCAATCGCCCACTCCGTCTCAAACGCCGTCCCCAATGCCGACGCCGCCACTCAAGACGCCCCCGGCGCCCACCAACTTCACCGACACCTGGCACGACCCTGTCACCTGCCCCAAGGGTCTCCCCAGTGGCACGATCTGCCGACGGATGGATTTCGCCTGGAAGTCGACGGCTGCCGCGGGAACCTGGTTCAAGATCTACCAGGCCGGGACCGGTGAGGGTCCCACCACCTGCCAGCAGGTGCAGGCCAGCGCGGCGGTCAAGGTGCAGACCAGACCCAACGCGAGAAGCGCCCAGATCTACATCAACGGCGAGGTCGCCACGGGTGGCGGCTCCACGTGCTACTGGGTAGCGGCCGTCAACACCGCCGGGGAGTCGGCGCGAGTTCCCATCCCGGGTCAGTAGTAACTCCCGCGCCCCTTCCCTACTCGAGCCCGCCGCGGAGAACCTGGATCGCGGGCCGGTGCGGGATCGACTCCGGAGTGTGGGCCGCGACCAGCGCCACGCCTTCGGCGAAGCGGCGCAGCTCGTGCTCCGTGTTGTAGAAGCCGACGCTGATCCGGATGGCCTCGAGCGGCGGGATCGTGCGGGCGATGCACAGCGTCCGCTGCGAGAGCTCGTGCAACGCCGGGCCCGGCTTCCAGCCGGCAATTCGGAAGGTCACGAGGCCGGCCATGCGGTCGCGCGGCGTGACGACCTCGACGCCCGGGATCTCCGCCAGCATCGCGGCCGCTTCGCCGGCCAGGCGGGAGGTTCGCTCGTGGATCCAATCGAGGCCGACGTACATCGAGAGCCAGGCCGTGCTTCGGGCGAAGCCCAGGACCGACGGCTGGTGGAAGCCGGCGATCTCGAAGCGTCGAGCGTCGGGCCAGAGCTTGCCCTCGGCGGCCAGGTCGAGCGATTCGAAGGCGGCGTAGCCCGCGAACGTGAGACGCGGCCGATCCATGACCGACGGCGCGCAATAGAGCGCGCCGGTGCCATCCGGGCCGAGCAGCCACTTCTGGCCCGGAACGGCGTAGAAGTCCGCACCCAGCTCCTCGACCGAAACGGGGATCGCGCCGACCGCCTGCGCGCCATCGATCGCGACCAGCGCTCCGCGCGAATGCGCCATCTCGACGATCTCCGCGATCGGGAGGCGGGCGCCGGTGGCCCACGTGACGTGCGAGAGGGCGACAAGCCGCGTCTGTGGCGTGATCGCCCGATCCAGCGCCGCCAGCACTTGCGCCGGGTCGCCGCCGGTGCCGATATCGGCGATGGCCAGCTCAACTCCAAGGCGGTTGCGCAGCGCCCACAGCGGCCCCAACGCGCCGGAGTGCTCGAGCGAGGTCGTGACCACCCGCTCCCCCGCGTGCCAGTCGATCGCCCACGTCGCCACGTTCATGCCGTCGGTCGTGGCATGGGTCAACGCCATCCGGCGCGGTTCGGTCCCGAGCACCGCCGCAACCGCCGCGCGGGCCTCGTTCATGCGCTCGGCCGAGTCTTTCCAGTACGCCATGTCGGCCCGGCCGGTGCGCAGCTCGATGCCCTCCAGCTCGGCCATCGCCCGGGCCGTCTCGCGCGGCAGCGGTCCGCAGGTGCCCGTGTTCAGGTAGATGCCCGCGGCCGTTGCCGGCAGAGCCTCGCGGATCGCGGGCAGCTTCTCGTCGTCGGGCATGAATGGGCCAACCATGAGTTTCTATGATAGAGGCACCACGCGCAGTCCCATCTCGCGGGAGGGTCGAGCTTGGGGATCATCGGATACCGGCGACCGGAGCTGCTGGCGACGCCCGAATGGCTGGCCGAGAACATCGCCCGGCCCGGCTTCCAGATTCTCGACGCGCGCTGGCGGCCGGACGGATCCGGCCGGCGCCTTTATGCCGCCGGGCACATTCCCGGGGCCACGTATCTCGACTGGCGCACCGACCTGGTGGAGCCCGATGAGGATAGCAACCTGCTGCTCCTGGCCGGCCCGCACCAGTTCACGGCGGCGATGGGCCGGGCGGGGCTGGGCAACGGCATGGTGGCGGTGCTGTACGACGACACCGGCAACTCCTACGCGGCTCGGGCGTGGTGGAGCCTGCGGGTCTACGGCTTCGACTCGACGCGAATCCTGATGGGCGGGCTGGAAGGGTGGCGGGCCCTGGCACAGCCGGTTTCCGCGGCGCTCGAGCTGCGGCAGCCGACCACCTTCACGCCGCGGATGGAATCGCGCCTGCGCCTCAGTGCGGCCGAAGTTCGCGACCTGCTCGAGTCGGAGGACATCCAGCTTCTCGACGGGCGGGCGCCTTCCGAGTACGCCGGCCACGCCGGAACGACACGCCGGCTGGGCCACATCCCGGGAGCGTTCAACGTTCCGGCGGCCGCCACGACCGAACCGCGGACGGGACGCTTCCGTCCGGCCGAGGACCTCTGGGCGCTGCTGCGGCGGGCCGGCGTCAACGCCCGGCGGCGCCTGATCTGCTACGACACGACCGGCCTCGGCGCGTGCAAGCTGGCCTTCGCGCTGGCCCTGATCGGCCACGAGGATATCGCGGTTTACGACGGCGGCTGGGCCGAATGGGGCGATCGGCTCGACCTGCCGATCGCTCGGTAGAGCGGGCGCGGGGCGAGGGGCCGGGCGCGCGGGGCGCGGCCGTCGCTCGATCGCGGCCGCCTACCAGGGGTCCGAGCCGCCGTCAGAATCAGACCGCGCGGGACCGCCGTCACCATGCCATTCGACGCCCGCCGCGATGCAGACGTGGGCCCGGGCATGGTTGACGACGAGCAGGTCCACGGAGCTGGGTGACTCGGCCACACCGTAGGCCCAGTACCTGGCGCCCGTGACGGGAACGAAGCGATCCGAGTAGGCGTCCAAAGCAATCCGCAGCTCGGACTCGTACGGCAGGTAGATCGTGCCTTCAACCGTGAATGGAGGCAGCAGCAGCGTCGCCTTGACCGGCACCTTTGGCATTCGCAGAGACGAAGTGGATTCGGTCGAAGCGTTCGCATGGACGAACAGCACGTCGCTCAGCCGGACCTGGGCCGCGACCCCGTTCGCCACCACGCGTCGCGAACCGACCTCCATGAACGTAGTGTCCTGGAGGATCAGATGCGTGGCGTCCGGCTCGTTGACCAGGTCTGTGAGACGGGGGACGCGCGTCAGGATCGTCCCCTGGATGACCAGCCTGTCGGTCACGAGGGTGAGCGGTAGTTCCTGCACGGGATTGAATGAGCCGAACATAGCGGCAGGATAGCGGCGCGGGACGGCCGTTTGGATGGTCCATCCGTGGGCATCGAACAGGACGATCGTTCGCGCCGCGACCCGGATGCTCGCCCAGCCGCGCCCCGTCGCCGGCTCTTCCTCAGCGGCCGGCCCTGCGCGCCTCGGCGGTAACCAGATACTCGGCCCCGGTCTGGAGTTCGCCGTGCAGCCGCTCGACCGTCTGGAGAGTGTCGATCTCGTCGACGCTCTTGTCGAGCCGCAGACGGACGATGCGAGGGAAGCGCAGGGCGAAGCCCGACTGGTGGCGCGTGGAGCGCTGGAGGACATCGAACGCGACCTCGACCACCACCGTCGGCTCGACCAGACGGAAGCGGCCGAGCTGGCGGACGGTGTGCGCCTCGAACCAGCGCGTCATGGTGGCGATCTCGGCGTCGGTCAGGCCCGTGTAGGCCTTCCCGATCGTAACCAACCGGCCGCTGGCCTCGTCGCGGACGGCAAATGTGTAGTCCGACAGCACGCCGTGGCGCTTGCCGTGGCCGGCCTCCGCCCCGACGACCACGCAATCCAGCGTCGCCAGCGCTCGCTTCATCTTGAGCCAGCCCAGCCCCCGCCGGCCCGGGGAGTACCCGCTCAGCGGGTCCTTCACCATCAAGCCTTCGTTGCGCCGCGCCCGCGCCTCGCCGAAGACCCGATCGAGCGCCTCGACCGAACCGGCCGTCATCAGGTGCGACAACGCGAAGCGCCCGCCCTCTGCGATGGTCGGCAGGTCCAGCGCCTCCAGCCGGCGGCGACGTTCCGCGAGGGGAATGGCAAGCAGCGCCTCGACGGCCGCGGCCGCGGTTGCGGCACGCCCGGCGCCGTCGGCGGACCGCGGCCCCACCGCCAGCAGGTCGAAGGCGACGTAGACGACCGGCACCTCCGCCTGGACTTGCGCCGTAGGCTCCTTTCGACCCAACCGCGCCTGCAGCGTGAGGAACGGCAGGACGTGGCCGCCGGCATAGGCCAGGATCTCGCCGTCGAGGATGCCGTCCCAGGGCAGGCTCCTCGCCGCCTCGACTATCTCGGGGAACTGGTCGCTGACGTCGTGCAGGTCGCGAGAGTACAGGCGCGCCTCGCTGCCCCGGCGGTGGAGCTGGGCGCGGATGCCGTCGTACTTGTCCTCGACCCAGACCAGCGGCCCCAGGCGCGACAGGATCTCGGCCGCATCCTCGGCCGGGGAGGCGAGCATGAACTTGATGGGGTGGCACAGCCGCAGGCGCGCCTCGTCCAGGCGCCCCTCTTTGGCGAGGACCGCCGTCTCGCCAACGTCCCCGGTGAGCATCCCCGCCAGCTGCACCTCGGCCGCAGGTCGCTCGAACGCTTCGGCGATGGCCGCCTCCAGCAGCCCCTCGCGCAGTCCGATGCGCAGCTCGCCGGTGAGGATCTTGACCACGTACTTGGCGGTGACGCAATCGCAGCGCCGCAGCAGCGCGCCGAAGACCGCGCCCTTGGCCGCGGCTCCGGAAGCCGCTTCGATCGCCGCGAAAGCCTCCGCCACTTCCACAATGCCCGGGGAGTCGCTCGGGTCCGGCTCTTCGGGTCGATGCGCCAGGACGTCGGCGACGGCCACGCCCAGGTCCGAGGAGCGATCGTAGGCCTCGCTCAGGGCCCCGGCCGTGGTACCTGCGACCTTCGTCACGGCCGCTGAGATGGCCGCCCAGCCGAGGCCGATCGCCCGCTGGTCGGACTCGGGAAACGGCCGCCCGGAGAGAAAGACAGCCGCCGGGCGAAGCTCGTCGCCCGTGAGCCAGACCAGGTATCGGGCCAGCAACGCCGTCTTCTCGGAGGTGCGGGTCGTTCCGCCGACACGCTCGGCCAACTCGCTCCAGCCACGCATGGCGGGGATGGTATACCTTCGCGTTGTGAAGCCCGCCCGACGCGACTCGCGCGACTCATTCTGGCTAGCGGACGTCCGACTGCTCGGCTACCGCGCCTCGTTCGGCGCCCCCAACGGCAGACTCCGATGACCCTGGTGCCGGAACGGCAGGCCTGGCGGCCGGAGGCGATCGTCGGCTCGCGAGTCGTCCTGCGCCGCCACCGCGGCGAGAATCTCAAGGCCTTCATGCGCTGGTACTCCGACCCCGAGGTCGCCCGGCTGACGCGCTACCAGGTGGGGCCCCTGACCACGGAAGAGATCGAGAGCTTCTTCCACGGACGCATCATGGGCGCCGACTTCCTGGCCATGGCGATCCACATCCGCGACACCGATCGACTGATCGGGACCTGCGCCTTCAGCCAGCTCGACGGGGACAACGGCTCCGCGCTCTACCACATCACCATTGGCGAGCGCGACGCCTGGGGACAGGGCTACGGTTCCGAAGCAACCGGGCTGATGGTCGCCCACGCGTTCAAGCGGTTGGCGCTCCATCGGGTGGCGCTGACCGTCTTCGAGTTCAACGCCAGAGCGATCCGCGCCTACGAGAAATGCGGCTTCGCGATCGAAGGTCGCGCACGCGGCGCGATATTCCGGGAGGGTCGCTTCTGGGACGAGATCCACATGAGCGTCCTCGCCGACGAATGGGAAGCGAGGCAGATGCAGGGGCAGGGCTGACCAGGAGCGATCGACACGTCGTCCGGCCGTGGCGGCCGACGGGCTGGCGGTGCTAACGAGCCGCTGCGCCGACCGCCTGCTTGGCCACGTAGGCGTCGATGATGCCCTGGAGCGTCGCGCCGCCGAGCTTCTCGAGGATCGCGCTCTCGGCCGCGTAAAAGACGTCGTGGACGCCGCACTCGCCGTCCTGGCCGCAGGGCGTTCCGCGCATGACGCAGATCTGGCGGTGAGGATCGCCCTCCACGGCCTCGATGACGGTCAGCAACGTCACCGATGACGCCGACCTGGCCAGCTTGTAGCCGCCGGCGCGACCGGGGTGGGCCTCGACGAGGCCGGCCCGCGTGAGGTCGCCCATGATCTGGGGCAGGAACCGCGGCGGGATCTTCATCTCCTCCGCGATCTTGCGGCTGCTCAGGAGACCTTCCCTGGCCATGGTCAGCGACAGCATGGCGCGAATGGCATAGTCGCTGCGCTTCGTGAGATCTAGTCGCATGGTGAAACAGTATCGCGCCGGTTGCCCGAGGCAACCCCCTGCCGTTGGTCCCGCCATCGAGTGACACGCGGCAGAAAGTGCACCTAACTAGATGGTGATTGGCCGCGCGATGCGCCGGAAACGCCGAGGAAACGCCGAGGAGCGGCCGCCGTCGCGACCGCTCCGCTTTGTTCAAGCCTCCGATTCGCCGGCCGTCCTGGGTTCGAAACGTCCGCCGTTCGCGGCCCCAAGGTATCAGCCGATGAGATAGCTGACCGTGACCTGGACTGTGACGTCCGTGGTGCCGGTCTGGATCGGTGTCGAGACGGACGGGGCGGCGGCGGCGAGACCCGCCGAATACTGCGGGTAGTAGGTGACCGGCGAGCTCGTGACCTCGCTGATCATGGCCACGCCCTTGATCGAAACGCCGGCCGCCTGGGCCAGTGCGTCGGCCCTGGCCTTGGCGTCGGTCATCGCCAGCTGGCGCGCCTGGGCTTCGGCCGCCTTCGTGTCATCGAGGCGGAACGAGATGCCCTGCACGGTGGTTGCGCCGGCAGCGGTCGAGTCGTCAACGACGGCGGCGACTGTGGTCAGGTCTCGGACGGTGACCTTGATGGTGTTGCTGTACGTGTAGCCGGTCAGCGCCGGGACCGACTTGCCGGAGCTGTAGTCGTAGTTCGGGCTGAGGCTGAGGTTGACGGTCGAGATGTCCTTGTCGGCCACGCCGTCCTTCTTGACTGCGGCTAGGACGGCGGTCATGGCGGCCGCGGCGGCGGCGCGGGCGTCCTTCACGGTCGATTTGGTGGCCGAGACGCCGAGCACCACGTCCGCCACGTTCGGGGCCACGCTGACGTCGCCCGAGCCCGAAACGGTGATGGTGTGTTCCGGCGTGCCGGTCGTGTCCGTGGCCGCCGCCGAAGCGCTCGGCGCATTCGAGGTGCCGGGCGTGCCGGCCGCCGAGGTGAAGTGGTTGGCGATGATCGGCCCGGCAATCAGCCCGACCAGCAGGCTCGCTGCCGCAGCCACGGCGACGATGCGACTGGTCGTCAGGCGGCGCGGCCCGCTCGATCCCGCAACTGCGGCCGGCTTGCTCGGCTGGTGCTTGGCGTCGGTCATCTTGTCGTCCATGGTGTTCTCCTCGCTTTGGCCGGTTCTTTCGGTCTCCCGGCGGTGCTGTCGTGGTATGTCTCGCCCCTCACGGGCGCTTCACCCGTACTGACGCCCGCCGCGCTCCGCCGGTTCCCCGGCGCCTCGCGCCTCGCGCCTCGCGCCTCGCTACGATTGGCAGCGTGAGCTCGACCGAAGGCAACCCCTGGCTGCGCGTCTCGCGGCGCGTCGCATACGACAATCCGTGGATCGAAATCCTCCATGACGACGTGGTTCGGCCGGACGGGAAGCCCGGCATCTACGGCGTCGTCCATTTTCGCCACCTGGCGATCGGCGTCGTGCCGCTCGACACTGCGAGCGACCGGGTTCTGCTCGTGGGGCAGTTCCGATACACCATGAACCACTACTCGTGGGAGATCCCGGAGGGCGGCGGCGATTTCGACGAGTTCCCCGAGGCGGCGGCCCGGCGCGAGCTGGCCGAGGAAACCGGCTACGTCGATGGCGAGTGGCGCGAACTATGCCGCGCTGAGCTGTCCAACTCCGTCACGGACGAGGTGACGGTCCTGTTCGTCGCGACCGACCTGCAGTCGGGCCCGGCCTCACCGGAAGGCACGGAGCAGCTCCAGCTTCGCTGGGTCGCCTTCGACGAGGTCCTGGCGATGATCGCTGGCGGCGAGATCGTCGATGCGATGACGATCCTGGCCATGCAACAGTTGGCCCTGGAAAGGGTAACCCGGCGAGGCTGAGGGCGACGTCGCCCGAACCCGGCGCCCCGCCCGACGCTCGTCCGGCCTGGCCCACGACGCTCGCCGGGCGGGCGTCGCGTCCCCGGCGCCGCCGCGCCATCGCGCCCCGCCGCCAGCCCGCCGCGAGTTACCCGGTGCAGGGCCCGTCGGGCACGACCAGGCCCGACCCGCCACCTGTGACTCCGCCGACTAGTATCTCGACCCCAGCGACTCCGCGACAGGGCCTCGGCCACTTGACCGCGCCGTGCCCACGCTCGTTGAGCGTGCAGCGCCTCCGTTTCGACCCGGATCAGGCTCGTCCCGGCGTTCACGGACGCGACGACGTCGGGTAGTAGTCAGCACAGTCATATCTGAGGGCGAAACGGCGATGGCGCCGGGCGGATTTGCCGCGGCGCCGGGCTGACACGCAGCGGCGCCGGCCGGTCGACGCCGGGCTGATTCGCCGCGGCGCCGGGCGGGTCGTCGCCGAGCCGCCACCGCTGCGGCGACTCCTCTTCGGCCGGCCCGCCAGGCGACATTCCGAGGCAATCCCACGGCGCCGGTGTATGATCCGTCATCATTCAGACTGCATAGGGTTTATGCGTTGCCCAGCCCCGGCCGGTACCACGGCAGAGGCGCAGCAGACCGGAGGCGCGTCATGGTCGAGCCCACTGCCGGAGGTCACGACCTCGTCGCGCGCCAGAAGGCCGCCGGCGTCGGCGCACCGGCCGCTCACGACCTCGCCCCGCGCGACGAAACCCCGTTCGTCAACCTGCGCGACCCCGCCCGCGCCCTCGGACCCGACGGCCGGCCTGCCGTCAGCCGCCGCGCGCCGATCTGGGCGGACGTGCCCGACGAGCGCTGGAACGACTGGCGCTGGCAGCTCAGCAACCGCGTCAACACGCTGGAAGAAGTCGCGCGCGTCCTGAACCTGACCGACGACGAGCGCGCCGGCCTTTCCTCGCCGGACAAGTTCCGGGTCGACATCACGCCCTACTTCCTGAGCCTGATGGACCCCGACGATCCCAACGATCCGATCCGCCGGCAGGTCGTTCCCACCGATTGCGAGCACGAAGCCTTCACGTCGATGATGGAGGACTCGCTGGCCGAGGACCGCCACTCCCCGGTTCCAGGGCTCGTCCATCG